>Ga0209573_1004680_pt1 | contig 13172 bp, 7 predicted proteins | sample TNRBio252014_DNA_FD_185870 | JGI IMG/M metagenome (GOLD analysis project Ga0209573, IMG submission 185870) | Wastewater treatment Type I Accumulibacter community from EBPR Bioreactor in Madison, WI, USA - TNR Reactor_6/25/2014_ DNA (SPAdes)... | ecosystem: Engineered > Bioreactor > EBPR >...
GTCGAACTCCGGCGGCGGACCCGAGGGGTCGTTGCGGCCGCCTCCCCCGCCACCACGGCCTACGCTGCCACCACCCGCCGGCTCGTATCCGGGATCACTCCCGCCATAGCCGCCGCCGTAACCCCCGCCGCCGTAACCCCCGCCACCGCCCCCCCCACCACCACCGCCGTCGCCGCGGCTGTCGAGGAGGGTGAGTTCGCCGCGAAATTGCTGCAGGACGACTTCGGTGGAATACTTCTCCTGGCCGGACTGATCCTGCCACTTGCGCGTCTGCAGGGCGCCTTCCAGATAAACCTTGGAGCCCTTACGCAAGTAGCGTTCGGCGATCTCGCCCAGCTTGTCGTTGAAGATCACCACCCGGTGCCACTCGGTGCGTTCCCTGCGCTCGCCGCTGGCCCGATCCTTCCAGCTCTCCGAGGTCGCCACCGAGAAGTTGACGATCTTGCGACCGTCCTGGGTGTTGCGCACCTCCGGATCGCGCCCGAGGTTGCCGATGAGAATGACCTTGTTGACCGAACCTGCCATCTGTTTCGACGCGGGCGCAATCGACGGGCGCCACGCGCGCCGCCGTCCGATCCGCCTGCGTTCCCTCCCGGTTGAAGCCGACGCGCGAGCCGCGCGGAGCGACTTTACAACCAACCGTACCACCGCCGCCACCGGCAACTGGCAAGCGGCCGCGGTCCGGGCGCGGCCGGCCCGCGTAGGAATACGCGGGCCGGCTGCGCCCACACCGATCCCATGCCGCCGCGGTCGTGGATTCGGCCCGACCGGCGCAGAGGCTACCGGAAGCCTTCGCCGCGGCGTATTGTCCGCGACTCGGTCGCCGACGGAACAGAACCGGACGGAGCACGAATGGATACCATCGTCATCCGCGGCGCGCGCGAACACAATCTGCGCAACATCGACGTGGAGATCCCCCGCGACAAGCTGACGGTGATTACCGGGCTGTCCGGCTCCGGCAAGTCCAGCCTCGCCTTCGACACCATCTACGCCGAGGGGCAGCGCCGCTACGTCGAATCTCTTTCCGCTTACGCGCGCCAGTTCCTGGAGCTGATGCAGAAGCCGGACGTCGACTCCATCGAGGGGCTGTCGCCGGCGATCTCCATCGAGCAGAAGACCACGTCGAAGAACCCCCGCTCCACCGTCGGCACCGTCACCGAGATCTACGACTACATGCGGCTGCTGTGGGCCAGGGTCGGCGTGCCGCACTCGCCGGTCACCGGCCTGCCGATCGAGAGCCAGACGGTCAGCCAGATGGTCGACCGCACGATGGCGATGCCCGACGGCCGCCGCCTGCTGGTGCTGGCGCCGATGGTGCGCGGCCGCAAGGGCGAATATCGCAAGGAGCTGGCCGACCTGCAGAAGCGCGGCTTCCAGCGCGTCAAGGTCGACGGCACCCTGTACGAGATCGACCAGGTGCCTGCCCTGGACAAAAAGAAGAAGCACGACCTGGACGTCGTCGTCGACCGGCTGGTGGTGCGCGCCGGCATCGAGCAGCGGCTGGCCGAAAGCCTGGAGACCGCGCTCGGCCTCGCCGACGGCCTCGTGTTCGCCGAAGACGCGGACACCGGCGAGCGCACCACCTTCTCGGCCAAATTCGCCTGCCCGGTCTCCGGCTTCACCATCGACGAGGTCGAGCCGCGGCTGTTCTCGTTCAACAACCCGTTCGGCGCCTGCCCCGCCTGCGACGGCCTCGGCACCGAGATGTACTTCGACCCGGAGCTGGTGGTCCCCGACGACCGCCTGTCGCTGCACGACGGCGCAGTCGCCCCCTGGGCCAACAGCACCTCGCAGTACTACCGGCAGACGCTGCAGGCGCTGGCGACGCATTTCGGCTTCGAGCTGACGACCGTTTTCCGCAACCTGCCGGAGCGGGTGCGCAACGTCCTGCTGTTCGGCTCGGAAACGGAGCAGGTCAGCTTCCGCTACGACGACGGCGTGCGCGACTATCAGGTGAAGAAGGCGTTCGAAGGCGTCATCCCCAACATGGAGCGGCGCTGGAAAGAGACGGAGTCCGCCTGGATCCGCGACGAGCTCTCCCGCTACCAGACCGTCACCCGCTGCGAGACCTGCCAGGGCAAGCGGCTGAAGCCGGCGGCGCTCGCGGTGAAGATCCGCGGCCTCGACATCAGCCAGGCGACGGACCTCTCGATCGAAGCCGCCGCCGTCTGGTTCGGCGAGCTGAACGAAGCGCTCGATCCGCAGCGCCGGGAGATCGCACGCCGCATCCTGCGCGAGATCAACGAGCGGCTGGGCTTCCTCGGCAACGTCGGCCTCGGTTATCTCACCCTCGGCCGCGCGTCCGGCACGCTCTCCGGTGGCGAGAGCCAGCGCATCCGCCTCGCCTCGCAGATCGGCTCCGGCCTGACCGGCGTGCTCTACGTGCTGGACGAGCCCTCGATCGGCCTGCACCAGCGCGACAACGACCGGCTGCTGGCCGCCCTCACCCGGCTGCGCGACATCGGCAACACGGTGATCGTCGTCGAGCACGACGAGGACGCCATCCGCCACGCCGACTACCTGATCGACATGGGCCCCGGCGCCGGCGTGCATGGCGGCCGGGTGGTGGCGCGCGGTACGCCGGAGCAGGTGATGGCGTCCGGCGACAGCCTGACCGGCCAGTACCTCGCCGGCTTCCGGCAGATCCCCCTGCCCGAGCGCCGCCGCCGGCCGCGCGACCGGGCGGCGCTGACGGTGGTCGGCGCGCGCGGCAACAATCTGCGCGACCTCACCGTCGCCTTTCCGCTCGGCACCTTCACGTGTGTCACCGGCGTCTCCGGCGGCGGCAAGTCGACGCTGGTGATCGAGACCCTGTACAAGGCGCTGGCCCGCCGGCTGAACGGCGCGCGCGAGCACGCGGCCGAGCACGACCGCATCGACGGCATCGAGCAGATCGACAAGGTGGTCGACATCGACCAGTCGCCGATCGGCAGGACGCCGCGCTCCAACCCCGCCACCTACACCGGCTGCTTCACGCCGATCCGCGACTGGTTCGCAGGATTGCCGGAAGCGAAGGAGCGCGGCTACAAGCCCGGCCGCTTCTCCTTCAACGTCAAGGGCGGGCGCTGCGAGGCCTGCCAGGGCGACGGCGTCATCAAGATCGAGATGCACTTCCTGCCGGACGTCTACGTCACCTGCGACACCTGCAAGGGCAAGCGCTACAACCGCGAGACCCTGGAGGTGATGTTCCGCGGCAAGTCGATCGCCGACGTGCTCGACATGACCGTCGAGGAAGGCGCCGAGTTCTTCAAGGCGGTGCCCGCCATCCGCGAGAAGCTGACGACGCTGGGCCGCGTCGGGCTGGGCTACATTCACCTCGGCCAGCAGGCGACGACGCTCTCCGGCGGCGAGGCGCAGCGGGTGAAGCTGGCAAAGGAACTCTCCCGCCGCGCCACCGGCCGAACCGTCTACATCCTCGACGAGCCGACCACCGGGCTGCACTTCGACGATGTGCGGAAGTTGTTGGAGGTGCTCCAGGCGCTGGTCGAGCACGGCAACACGGTGATCGTCATCGAGCACAACCTCGAAGTGATCAAAACCGCCGACTGGATCATCGACCTCGGCCCCGAAGGCGGCGGCGGCGGCGGGCACCTGGTCGCAGCCGGAACGCCGGACGACATCGCCGCGGCGGAGGGGAGCTTTACGGGGCGGTACCTGGCGCCGTATCTGGCAAGGCGACGGGAGAAGCGGCGGGCTTAGGCTCACTGTCCTTCTAGGAGGCGCGCGATGCCACTTGATCTTCTGACACCCGAGCGCGGATTGCTGTTTCGCATCACGCACGTGCGCAACCTGCCCTGGCTGCTCGAAAATGGGCTGCCCTGCGCCAGCTCGAACAGCCGCGACCCGAATTTTGTCGAGATTGGCAACCCGGACCTCATCAGCAGTCGGAAGCACCGCAAAGTTCCGCTGCCGCCTCACGGCACTCTGGCCGACTACGTGCCTTTCTATCTCACCCCTAAGTCTCCGATGCTGCTGAATATCAAGACCGGCTGGAACGGCGTCAAGCGCCGCCCGAATGCGGAGATCGGAATCATTGTCTCGTCTGTGCAGTCATTGCACAACAACGGCGTGACTGTGCTGTTCACCGATCGCCATGCTTACATGGCCACAGCGGACTGGAGCGCCGATCCGGCCGATCTCAGGACCCTAATCGACTGGGACATCCTGCGCCGCCATGATTTCGCGCGGAGCGACAGCTACGCTGATAAGAAGGACCGCTATCAGGCCGAGGCGTTGGCCTATGCTCATGTGCCGGTCACGGCCCTGATCGGAATCGGTTGCGCATCGGTAGCCGAAAGGCCATCCATTGAAGCGATGGTGAGCGGCGCGGGGCTAGCGTTGCCCGTGCGTCCCCGTCCGGAGTGGTACTTCTGATGATCGAATATCGACAGGGCAATCTTCTCGAAGCCGACGCTGAGGCGCTGGTCAACACCGTCAACACGGTGGGTGTCAGCGGCAAGGGCATTGCGCTGATGTTCAAGGAGGCCTTCCCAGACAATTGTTGCGCGTATGAAGCCGCCAGCAAGGCGGGGGCCATCCTGCCAGGCGGGCTGTTCATCACCGAACGCCACGACATGCTGGGACCCCGCTGGATCATCAATTTCGCCACCAAGAAGCACTGGCGCCATCCCTCCCGGATCGAGTGGATCGAGACGGGGCTAGCCGAACTGCGGAGGGAAATCGCCGCGCGCTGCATCCGCTCCATCGCCGTTCCGCCGCTTGGGGCAGGTAACGGCGGCCTTGACTGGAACAATGTGAAGCCCCTGATCGCGCGGACGCTCGCGGATCTTGATTGCAAAGTGCTCGTCTATGAGCCGACCCAGGCCTACCAGAACGTCGTGAAGCGACACGGCGTGGAGAAGCTTACCCCGGCGCGGGCGCTGATTGCGGAGCTCATCGGCCGGTACGAGGTACTGGGTTTCGACTGCTCGATTCTTGAGGCGCAAAAGCTCGCTTGGTTTCTCGCGAGCGCAACCAGCCGGTGGGGGCTCGCCAATCCAATTGCGGACGATTTCGCAGCCAACCGTTACGGCCCCTATTCCGACCGGGTTCGGCACCTGCTAGACAGCCTCGACGGCAGTTATCTTAACTGCGAACGACGTGTGGCGGATGCACGCCCCTTCGATCCGATTCGCTTTCGGCATGACCGGCGGAACCAAGTCAGGGCTTACCTCACGACGCCGCAGGCTAGCATCTATCGCCCGGCGCTCGATCATGTGACGGCTAAGATAGACGGCTTCCAGTCGCCTCATGGCATGGAACTGCTGGCAACCATCGACTGGTTGAGGCGTGAAGCCGGCGTCGAAATGGCCACTGGACCGATGATGGCCGCGATCGCCGCCTGGCCAGGACCGGATGGCTCTGCCGGACGCAAAGCCAGAGTTTTCACCGCAGAACAGGTCGAGACCGCGCGCGCCCACTTGCTAAACTTGGAGCCGGCTTGAGCGAAGGCACCCGCTTATGCACGGCCTCCAGCCCCAATTTGACTATTTAGCAAACGTAGCAACCATTGAACCGGCGGATTAGTCGGTCCACGGGGTTCCGCGTCCTACGATGATGCTGGCGTAGACGAGGAGCTTGCGGGCGCAGGCGACGAAGTGTGGGTTTTGCCGCCTCCGGCGAGACGGGCGTAGCCCGTAGGGTGTGGTGAGCGAATGCGAACCGCACCGACATCGGCGACGCGCGCGCCCACGCGACGGTCCACCTCCGGGCGGCAGGCGGTGCAGTTCGCTCCGCTCACTGCACCCTACGGCAGTCGGCGGGTCCTCGCCTTCCCGCTGTGCGCGCCCCTCCCTCTCTCGCGAGCGGGCGAGGGAGCGAGCGACTTCGCCTGGCCGATCGCGGCTTCGGATCGAATCGGGTCGCAACCCCGGTGGCGCCCGCCTCGTTGTTCCGACGGGGAGACGGGACGTTCGATCGGAGGTGTCGATGTGCTGGCGACGGGTGGTCCCGCTGACGATGGTGCTGATGTCGCTCGTTCTCGCCGTCGCGTGTGAGAACGGCCTGCGTCAGGATCCGAACTCGTTCGGCTTCGTCAACAGCCGTCGCGATCCCTGATCCGGTCGGGTCGTAGGCTGCGGCTCGACGGGCCCTCACCCTCCCGCTGCGCGGGCCCCTCCCTCTCCCGCGAGCGGGCGAGGGGTCGCGACAACGCACCGATGGCGGGGCCATGCACAGGGTCGACAGTCGCCTTACATCGTCGCCTGCTCGCGCAATGATCGATTTGCTGCAGTGCGACATTCGGCATAGGATCGGCATCGGCGCTGTTGCCTAAAGGTCGTGCGAGGGGGTCGGAAATGCCGTGCCATCGGGAATGTCGCGAAGTGGGGTTGCCGCCGGACCGGGTGTTCGACCTGATCGCCGACGTGGAGCACTACGTCGAGTTCCTGCCCTCCTGGCAGGGGGTGCGTGTCGTCGGCCAGGAGGCGGACGGCTACGACACCGAGCAGACGGTGGGGGTGGGTATGCTCGCCCACCGGTTCCAGACGCACACCAGCCTCGAGCGGCCGCGGGCGATCGTCGTCACCTCGAACGACCGGGTGTTCAGCCGCTTCGTCATCCGCTGGGAATTCGCGCCGACCCCCGCGGGCGGCTGCCGCATCGACTTCGCCCTCGATTTCGCGGTGTGCTCGTGGCTGCTGGCGCCGACCGTCGAGATGCTGATGGTCCCCACCGCGTCGTCGATGGTCTCCGCCTTCGAACGTCGCGCCCACCAACTCGCCACCGCCGAGCACACCCTGCCGGCGCATTGAGCGCCGGGCGGTGCAGTTCGCTCCGCTCACTGCACCCTACGGCGGGCGGCGGGTTGACCCTGCCGGCCGGCGCGGCGGAGACTTGCGGTGCCGGGCGGGCTCGCCGGTCCTGGACCGGGTTTTGACGACATTCGACGACATCTGCGCGCCTTTTCCCGGTGTAACCTAGGTATTTCAACGGGTTATACGCAACCAACCCGTCAGAAACGGATCAAACCGGCACCGGAATGGCGTCCGGCCGGCGAAAATCCGCATCACCCGGCAGCGCCCGCTCGCACTTTCGCCGCCGGCATCGCATCTTCCCCGGATGCAGCGCGGAGCACCGGCCGAAACCTCCTCGTCGACGGTGCAGGGGCAGCTCCCCGAGCCGTTCGCCGGCTGGTTCGCCGCGCGCGGCTGGCAGGCGCACCCGCACCAGCTCGCCATGCTGGCGGCGGCCGAGGCCGGGCGGCACACGCTGCTGATCGCGCCCACCGGCGGCGGCAAGACGCTGGCCGGCTTCCTCCCCTCGCTGATCGACCTCGCCGCCCGGCCGACCAAGGGGCTGCACACCCTCTACGTCTCGCCGCTGAAGGCGCTGACCGTCGACGTGCACCGCAACCTGGAGCAGCCGATCGCCGAGATGCGCCTCGCCGTCCGCGCCGAGACGCGGACCGGCGACACGCCCCTGCACAAGCGGCAGCGGCAGCGGCGCAGCCCGCCGCAAGTGCTGATGACGACGCCGGAGTCGCTCGCGCTGCTGCTCTCCTATGGCGACGCCGCGACGACGTTCCGCCGGCTGCGCTGCGTCGTCGTCGACGAGTTGCACGCGCTGGCCAGCGGCAAGCGCGGCGACCTGCTGGCGCTGGGCCTCGCCCGGCTGGCGTCCCTCGCGCCCGGCTGCCGGCGGATCGGCCTGTCGGCCACCGTCGCCTGGCCGGACGCGTTGCGAGCGTGGCTGTCGCCGCGCGCCGAGGCCGCGGACGTGCACGTGGTCGAGTGCCGCGAGGAGCGCGCGCCCGACATCCGAATCCTGGAGACGGCACAGCGGCTGCCTTGGTCCGGCCACATGGCGATGCACGCGGTGGCCGAGATCTACCGGGAGATCCGCGACGCCGGCACCACCATCGTCTTCGTCAACACCCGCGCGCAGGCGGAGGTCGTCTTCCAGCAACTGTGGTACCTCAACGAGGACACGCTGCCGATCGCCCTGCACCACGGCAGCCTCGCCCGCGAGCAGCGGCGCAAGGTGGAGGCGGCGATGGCGGCGGGGCGGCTGCGCGCCGTCGTCGCCACCTCGTCGCTCGATCTCGGCATCGACTGGGGCTCGGTCGATCTCGTGGTGCAGGTCGGCGCGCCGAAGGGAGTCGGCCGGCTGATCCAGCGGGTCGGCCGATCCGGCCACCGGCTGGACCGCACCAGCCGGGCGCTGCTGGTGCCGGCCAACCGCTTCGAAGTGCTGGAATGCCGCGCCGCCCTGGAAGCGGTGCGGGCGCGCACGCTGGACGGCGACCCGCCGCAGCCGGGCGGCCTCGACGTCCTGGCGCAACACCTGCTGGGCATGGCCTGCGCCGAGCCGTACGCCGCCGACGCGATGTACGAGGAGGTTCGCGGTGCCGCCCCCTACGCGCGGCTGTCCCGCGCCGACTTCGACGACGCACTCCGCTTCGTCGAGAACGGCGGCTATGCGCTCGGCGCCTACGAACGCTGGCGCCGCCTCGTCCGCCAGGACGACGGGCGGCTGCGGGTGGCGGGGCCGCGCTTCGCCCAGCAGTACCGGATGAACGTCGGCACCATCGTCGAGGCGGTGACGCTTAAAGTAAAGATACGGCGCGGCCCAGTCTTGGGGGAAGTCGAGGAGTATTTCATCCAGGGACTGAAGCCGGGCGACACGTTCGTCTTCGCAGGCGAGATCCTGCGCTTCGAAGAGGTGCGCGAGACCACGGTGATCGTCACGCGCGCCGGCGGCGCCGAGCCGAAGGTGCCCGCCTACGCCGGCGGCCGGCTGCCGCTGTCGACCCACCTCGCCGGCCGCGTCCGGGCGATGCTGAACGACCCGTCCTCCTGGGGCGCCTTGCCCGAAGACGTGCGCGAATGGCTGGTACTGCAGCAGGCGCGCTCGCTGCTGCCGGGGCCGGACGACCTGCTGGTGGAGACCTTCCCGCGCGGCGGCCGCGAGTTCCTCGTCGCCTATTGCTTCGAGGGCCGTAACGCGCACCAGACGCTGGGGATGCTGCTCAGCCGGCGGATGGAGCGCGCCGGCGTGGGTCCGCTCGGCTTCGTCGCCACCGACTACGTGCTCGCGGTCTGGAGCCTGCGGCCGGCCCGTGATATTCCTGCTTTGTTCGCCCAAGACATGCTGGGCGACGACCTGGAGGAATGGATGGCGGAGAGTTCGGTGCTGAAGCGCACCTTTCGCAACGTCGCCGTCATCGCCGGGCTGATCGAGCGCCGGCACCCCGGCAAGGAGAAGAGCGGGCGGCAGATGACGGTGAACTCCGACCTGATCTACGACGTGCTGCGCACGCACGAACCGCGCCACGTGCTGCTGCGCGCCACCCGCGAGGACGCGGCGCGCGGGCTGGTCGACCTCCGCCGGCTGGCGGAGATGCTGGCCCGCGTCCAGGGGCGCATCGTCAGCCGCCGGCTGAAGCGCGTGTCGCCGCTGGCGGTGCCGGTGTTGCTCGAGATCGGCCGTGAGCAGGTGTCCGGGCTCGCCGTCGACGAGTTGCTGGATCAGGCGGCGCAGGAGCTGATCGCCGAGGCGACCGGGCCGGCGCCGGCGGGCCGGCGCGCCGGATGACGGGCACCGCCTTCCACTTCGGCGGTGCCGAACTCGTGGCAACCGCGGAGGGGGCGTTGTGGTGGCCGGCGGAGTCGGCGCTGCTGGTCGCCGACCTGCATCTGGAGAAGGGCTCCAGCTTCGCCCGCCGCGGCTGCTTCCTGCCGCCCTACGACAGCCGCGCCACCCTCGAGCGACTCGCCCGGCTGGTGGCGGCGCTCTCGCCGCGGCGCGTGCTGTGCCTGGGCGACAGCTTCCACGACGACGGCGGACCCGATCGCCTCGACGCGGAGGACGCGGAGCGGCTGCGGGCGCTGGCGGACGGGCGCGACTGGCTGTGGATCGCCGGCAACCACGATCCCGGGCCGGGCCCGGCGACCGGCGGCCGGGTCGTCGCCGAAGCGTCGCTGGCCGGCATCGCGCTGCGCCATCGGGCGGGTGCGCCCGGGACGGAGGCGGATGGCTTCGAGATCTCCGGGCACTTCCACCCGAAGGCCTCGGTGCGGGTGGCCGGTCGGCGGCTGGCCGGCCGATGCTTCGTCGCCGACGACCGCCGGCTGATCCTGCCCGCCTTCGGCGCCTACACCGGCGGCCTGGACGTCTTCGATCCGGCAATCGCCGCTCTGCTCGCCCCCGCCTTCACCGTGCAGATCATCATCCGCGGGCATGTCTACTCGATGCCAAGAGTGAGGTTGGTGCACGGGTAGATGCGAGCAACGGTGCCGACCCCAAAGGGAGTATAGATACCCGCGCGGGCAACGAGATTTAGTGATTTTCGCTCGCGAATTGTGCTCAATCGCACTGCGGCACTTGACGCATCCTTGCCGTGGCGCTCATGGTGCGCCTAGCGCAGGGGTAGAGGTCGTGCGGGCGACATCCCCCTCGCGCCACGGCTCAAGCTTGGTAAGGGGTGACAAACATGGCGACCATCGACGGCACATCCGGCAGCGACGTCATCACGCCGGACGACATCACCGGCGGCGTGACCGGGGGCATCCCATCGGATGCGGGCGACTCGATCAACGGCGGCAGCGGCACAGATCTGATCGACGGCAGTGGCGGCAACGACACGCTGCTGGGCGGTAGCGACAACGATACGGTCATCGGCGGCAACGGCGACGATATCCTCGACAGCAACACCTCGAACGGCAGCGGCGACGACTCGCTGTCCGCCGGCGCCGGCAACGACACGATGTTCTCCTGGGGCGCCGACACGATCGATGGCGGTGCCGGCAACGACCTGATCCGCGTCTACTACGACCAGACGGTATCGCTGCAAGGCGGCGCCGGGATCGACACGATCTCGCTCGAATACAGCTACTGGATCACCGGATCCTTCAGCCTCGCCGCCAACGGCATCGAGGTGATCAACGGCAACGGCGGCTACATCAGCGGCACCAGCGGCAACGAGGTCTTCAATTTCACCGGGATCACCCTGAACGCGGTGGGCTATATCAACGCGCAGGCTGGCGACGACACCGTGACCGGCGTCGCGGCCGCCGCCTCGATCTTGGGCGAAAGCGGCAACGATTCGCTCGTCGGCAGCGTCGGCAACGACACGCTGCTGGGCGGTAGCGACAACGATACGATCATCGCCGGCAACGGAAACGATATCCTCGACAGCAACACGTCGACCGGCAGCGGCAACGACTCGCTCTCCGCCGGCGCCGGCAACGATACGATGTTCGCCTGGGGCGCGGATACCATCGACGCCGGAACCGGCAACGACCTGATCCGGACGTACTACGACCAGACGGTGTCGCTGCAGGGCGGCGCCGGGATCGACACGATCTCGCTGGAATACAGCTATTGGATCACCGGATCCTTCAGCCTCGCCGCCAACGGCATCGAGGTGATCAACGGCAACGGCGGCTACATCAGCGGCACCGGCGGCAACGAACTCTTCAACTTCACCGGGATCACCCTGAACGCCGTGGCCTATATCAACACGCAGGCGGGCAACGACACCGTCACCGGCGTCGCGGCGGCCGTCTCGGTCTTGGGCGAAAGCGGCAGCGATTCACTCGTCGGCAGCGCCGCCAACGACACGCTGCTGGGCGGCAGCGACAACGACACGATCATCGCCGGCAACGGCAACGACATCCTCGACTACAACACGTCCACCGGCAGCGGCAACGACTCGCTCTCCGCCGGCTCCGGCAACGATACGATGTTCGCCTGGGGCGCAGACACCATCGACGCCGGAGCCGGCGACGATCTGATCCGAACCTACTACGATCAGACGGTATCGCTGCAGGGCGGCGCCGGAATCGACACGATCTCGCTCGAATACAGCTACTGGATCACCGGATCCTTCAGCCTCGCCGCCAACGCCATCGAGGTGATCAACGGCAACGGCGGCTACATCAGCGGCACCAGCGGCAACGAACTCTTCAACTTCACCGGGATCACCCTGAACGCGGTGGCCTATATCAACGCGCAAGCTGGCAACGATACGGTCACCGGCTTCTCGGCTGCAGTGTCGGTCATTGGCGACAGTGGCGACGACTTGATCAACGGGAGCGCCGCAGGCGACACGCTCCACGGCGACGGCGGTAACGACACGGTAAACGGCGGCGATGGCAACGACGTTCTCGACAGCAATACATCCCAGGCCAGCGGCCTCGACTCCCTGTCCGGCGGCGCCGGCAACGACACGATGTTCTCATACCAGGGCGATCGAATCGATGCCGGGGCCGGCGACGACCTGATCCTGGTCTACTACGACCAAGCGACGTCGCTGCAGGGCGGCGCGGGGATCGATACCCTTTCGTTGGCCTACTCTTACTGGACCACAGGCTCGTTCAGCCTCGCGGCCAACGGCATCGAGGTGATCAACGGCAACGGCGGCACCATCTACGGCACCAGCGGCAACGACAACATCAACTTCACCGGCGTGACCCTGAACGCGGTCTCTGCCATCGACGGGCAGGGCGGCGACGACACGATCACCGGCAGCATCGGCAACGACACGTTGCAGGGTCAGGCCGGCAACGACTCGCTGAACGGCGGCGACGGCGACGACCTGCTCTACGACTACTCCGGTGCCGACACCTACAATGGCGGGAACGGGATCGATACGCTGAACTACAGCAGCACCGGCTCCGGCGGATCGATCACGTTGCCGGCGGGCACGTCGAACATCGGCGGTGCCGTCGATACCTTCACCGGCTTCGAAAACGTCGTCGGCAGCCAGGGCAGCGACACCATCACCGGTTCTACCGGGGACAATCTGCTCGACGGTCAGAGCGGAGCCGACTCGATCAACGGTGGTGCCGGCAACGACACCATTTTCGGTGGCGGCAGCACGGACACGCTGAACGGCGGTACGGGTATCGACACCGTCGACTTCTCCACATCGGGAAGCGCCAACTTCACCATCAACCTCCTGACATCCCAAGCCAACCCCAACAATGGCGGCGCCATCGAAACCATCGCGGCGTTCGAGAACGTCATCGGCGGGACTCTCAACGACACCATCACCGGATCGGCGACCGATAACGACCTCGACGGCTTCTCCGGCAACGACTCCATCCTCGGCGGTGCCGGCAACGACACCCTGACCGGCGGCGCCGGCAACGACACGCTTTCCGGCGATGCGGGCGTGAACACCGCCGATTACAGCTATGCCTTCGGCGGCACCATCAACCTGGCCACAG
>Ga0209573_1004681_pt1 | contig 13171 bp, 9 predicted proteins | sample TNRBio252014_DNA_FD_185870 | JGI IMG/M metagenome (GOLD analysis project Ga0209573, IMG submission 185870) | Wastewater treatment Type I Accumulibacter community from EBPR Bioreactor in Madison, WI, USA - TNR Reactor_6/25/2014_ DNA (SPAdes)... | ecosystem: Engineered > Bioreactor > EBPR >...
CTGGCCTCGACGGCGTTGTCGCCGGAGCGAGCCCGGCGGCAGTTGACGCAGTTGCAATTCCACTGCGGGAAACCGCCGCCGGCCGCCGATCCGAGGACGACGATCCTCAGCATCCAGGTGTGGGCGCGGACCGCGCGCTGCTCGCGTGCGGCGATTTGGACGTCCGCTTACGTCGTGGCACAGGCGTAACAGTTGATCTCCATGCCCACGGCGATCTCGACGACTTTGGGGGTCTTCCACTTTCGCATCGGTCTCACTCCCGTGTCAGAAGCCACCCCTTGCCAATTTCGGTCGATGATCGTCGGCGGCAAGAGCCGTCGGCAAAGATGGGCGACTATTGGTCGGATGAGGCCTGCCGACAACTGGCAAAAGGTCGAAAGGCGCGATCGCCCGATCTCCATTCCGCTCCGGCGCCAGCCACTTCGGCCGACCGCCGGCAAATCCGCAGTCGGCGACTCCGTTTTATCCGGTGGCCAGACCGGCCCGCTCTCACCAACTCTATAACTCGCGATCACGCGTGGCGTTCCGCTTCGCGGCGAGCGACGGTACGGCTGCGCGGCACCCGACGAAGGTAGGATTTACTACCCCAGGGACCGCGGCGAATGTAGAGCCGCAATCAACGGGGCGCGCCATCGCCGCTGGACCGCGGTTTGCCGCGCAACTCGAAATCAATGGGAGGCTTTGATGATCCACCAGGCACTCGAGGAGCTGAAGAAGAGCATCGTCATTCGCCCGAAGTACGACAACTACATCGGCGGCGAATGGGTCGCTCCGGTCCGTGGCCAGTATTTCACCAATCCGACGCCGGTGACCGGCCGCCCGCTGTGCGAGGTGGCCCGATCGACCGCCGAGGACATCGAGAAGGCGCTGGACGCGGCGCACGCCGCCAAGGCCGGCTGGGCCAAGACTTCCCCCGCCGCGCGCGCCGTCATCCTCAACAAGATCGCCGACCGGATCGAGGAACGCCTGTCCGTCCTGGCGATGGTCGAGACGCTGGACAACGGCAAGCCGATCCGCGAGACGACGCACGCCGACCTGCCGCTGGGCGTCGATCACTTCCGCTATTTCGCCGGCTGCGTCCGCGCCCAGGAGGGCGGCATCTCGGAGATCGACGACACCACCTATGCCTACCACTATCACGAGCCGCTGGGTGTCGTCGGCCAGATCATCCCCTGGAACTTCCCGCTGCTGATGGCGATCTGGAAGCTGGCGCCGGCGCTGGCGGCCGGCAACTGTGTGGTGCTGAAGCCCGCCGAGCAGACGCCGATGGCGATCATGGTGCTGGCCGAGATCATCGGCGACCTGCTGCCGCCGGGCGTGCTCAACGTCGTCAACGGTTTCGGCGTCGAGGCCGGCAAGCCGCTCGCCAGCAACAAGCGCATCGCCAAGATCGCCTTCACCGGCGAGACCACCACCGGCCGCCTGATCATGCAGTACGCCGCCGAGAACCTGATCCCGGTGACGCTCGAACTCGGCGGCAAGTCGCCCAACATCTTCTTCGCCGACGTGATGAGCGAGGACGACGCGTTCTTCGACAAGGCGCTCGAAGGCTTCACCATGTTCGCGCTCAACCAGGGCGAAGTGTGCACCTGCCCGAGCCGCGCGCTGATCCAGGAGAGCATCTACGACCGCTTCATGGAAAAGGCGCTGGCCCGCGTCGCCAAGGTCAAGCAAGGCCACCCGCTCGATCCGGAGACGATGATCGGCGCGCAGGCCTCCAACGACCAGTTGGAGAAGATTCTCTCCTACATCGACATCGGTCGCAAGGAAGGCGCCAAGATCCTGTGCGGCGGCGAGCGCGCGCAGATGGAGGGCGAACTCGCCGGCGGTTACTACGTGCAGCCGACGATCTTCGAGGGACACAACAAGATGCGCGTGTTCCAGGAGGAAATCTTCGGCCCGTGCGTCTCGGTAACGACGTTCAAGACCGAGGAAGAGGCGCTGGAGATCGCCAACGACACGCTCTACGGGCTCGGTGCCGGCTTGTGGACCCGCGACGGCAACCGGGCGTTCCGCATGGGCCGGGCGATCCATGCCGGCCGGGTGTGGACCAACTGCTACCATCTCTATCCGGCGCACGCGGCGTTCGGCGGCTACAAGCAGTCGGGCATCGGCCGTGAGAACCACAAGATGATGCTGGATCACTATCAGCAGACCAAAAACCTGCTGGTCAGCTACAGCCCGAGCGCACTGGGCTTCTTCTAGGGCGGGGAGGTCGTATTCCGGCACCTGGCGCCACCTCACCCGCGCGCGCGAACCCGCGGGGCGGAACGTCCTCCCTCTCCCCCGCGGGGGAGAACCCGGGTGGGGTGATCGCCGGATTGGAGAGAACCTTGTGACCGAACGCGTCGTCGCCACCCCGGAAGCTCTCGCGGTGATCGAGAGGCTGAAAGCGGTGCATGGGCCGCTGATGTTCCACCAGTCCGGCGGTTGCTGTGACGGCAGCGCACCCATGTGCTTTCTCGCCGGCGAGTTCAAGGTCGGCGGCGAGGACGTGCTGCTCGGCCAGATCGGCGGCTGTGAGTTCTGGATCTGGTCGCTGCAGTTCCAATACTTCGCGCAATCGCAGATCATCATCGACGCGGTTCCCGGCTGCGGCTCCGGCTTCTCGCTGGAGAGCCCCGAGGGCGTCCGCTTCCTCACCCGCTCGCGCATCATGACGGACGAGGAAGTGGCCGAGCTGGAGCGACAGGGACCGCCGCCGCGCGGCCGCCCGGCCGAGGCCTGAACGGCACACGCCTCCCCTGCGGCCTGCATCCCCCCGGCTCGAAGACGAAGGAGGCTTGCCCGCTCTGCGTCACATGGCGTCGCCGGTGAGCGGTGCTACGATCTTGCGCGCTCTGAAACTCCGATGCGGCGCAAGCACGAGGAGAGGGGACGGCCGATGTTCTTCGTCCTGTCCAAGGTGCTCGACGTCTTCGTCCATCCGCTGCACCTCCTGTTGCTGTTGCTGGTGGCGACGCTGATCGCCGACGGGTGCGGCGCCGTGCGGTTGCGGCGCGCCGGCCTGATCGCGGCCGTGGTGTTTCTGGTGGCGCTCGGCGTGTCGTGGATTCCGGACATGGTGATACAGCCGCTGGAGAATCGCTTTCCGCAGCCGTCGTTGGCCGATCTGCACCCGACCGGCACCATCGTCCTCGGTGGTGCCGTGCAGCCCGGCGACGTCCCCGCCACCCGCGGCGTGGCGACGCTCAACGACATGGCGGAGCGGATGACCAAGGCGGTGGAGCTGGCGCGCCGCTTCCCCGACATGCGCCTCGTCTTCACCGGCTTCTCCGCCAGCCTCGCGCCGGACGGCCCCAGCGAGGCGGACGTGGCGCGGCGCTTCTTCGAGGAGCAGGGGGTCGATCCGGCGCGCATCGTCTACGAGGACCGCGCGCGCAACACCTTCGAGAACGCGGTCTTCAGCAAGGCGCTGGTGTCCCCACAGCCGGGCGAGACCTGGCTGCTGGTGACCTCGGCCTTCCACATGCCGCGCAGCGTCGGCATCTTCCGCAAAGTCGGCTGGGACGTGGTTCCATATCCGGTCGACTTCCGGACGCCGGTCGGCCCGGCGGGCTACGCGTTCGACATCGCGAGCGGCAGCCGCGACCTCGACCTGGCCCTCCACGAATGGATCGGCCTGCTCGCCTACCGGCTCACCGGCAAGACCTCGAGCCTGTTCCCGGGGCCGGAGGCGCAGCCGCCCGCGATCACAGGAGGAGGCTGAGCACGTGCGCGCCGGCGGGCGGGCCGCCGCGTTTTCAGCGAAGGGCGCCCCGAGTGTGCAGCCGCAGCCGGAAAAGGCGGCGCTCGGTGGTCACGAACAGGCTGGACCCGTCCTCACCCCAGCCGAGGTTGGTGGTGATCCCGCCCATCGGGATGGTGCCGAGATGCGTGCCATCGGCGGCGACGACGAAGACGGATTCGCGGGCTGCGGCGAACAGGTTTCCCTGAAGGTCCACCGCGAGACCGTCCGGGCCGCCGAAACCATTCATTCCCGTGACGTCCAGCAACATCCTTCCTTTCCCCGGACGGTCCTCCCGCATGGGATAGGCGAGAAAGCCCGATCGGCCGGGATCGCCATCCGCGAGGTAGAGCGTCGCTTCGTCCGGTGACAGCGCGATGCCGTTCGGCGCTCTGAGATCATCGAGAAGCAAGGTCAATTCACCCGTCGGCGTGACGCGGTAGACGCCATTGAAGGGCAGCTCGCGTCCCGGATCATCGAACTGACGCGGGAGTCCGAACGGCGGGTCGGTGAAATAGATGTCGCCGTTCGATCGGACGACGAGGTCGTTCGGGCTGTTCAGCCGACGGCCCTGGTACCGATCGGCCAGCACGGTCTTGCTGCCGTCCGCTTCCAATCGCCTGATCCGCCGATCTCCATGTTCGCAGATCAGGAGGCGACCCTCTGCGTCGAACGCCAAGCCATTCGCCCCCGGCTCCTCTCCGGTGAATTGGGCTTCGCCGGTCCAACCGCTTGGCTGCATGACCATCTCGACGCCCCGGTCGGCGCACCAGCGGTAGATCGCGTTGCCTTTGACATCGGAGAACAGCAAGCCGCCGTGCTGTCGATCCCACACCGGGCCTTCCAGCCAGTGCGTCCCCGCCCGCGCACTGAAGTCGACGACCACCTCGCGCGAAACGTCGAGCGGGACGACTGCATCGAAGCGCGGATCGATCCGGTCGATCCGGCCGGAAACGCCATCGGTCATCAGCGTGGCTCCTCGTTCAATTCGGGCCCCTCCCCTCGCTCTCCAGGATAATCCCGATTTCGAGTCCCGTCGCGTCGAACGGCGAGACGGCGCGGGAAGCCCTGGCGCAATCGATGCTTCAGGACCAGGCGAATTCGGAACGGTGGGAGGCCGGCGTTGACTGGCGTCGGGGCGTGCGATATGTTCTTGTTTTGTACGGGCGCGCAGGCGCTTTCCGATCCGGCTGTTTGCGCCGATGATGACGACATTTGACGACAAAGGACGACATCAGAGCGGACTTTCATGACGAAGCTGAGGTAAAGCAACTCGCTAGCCGAAAAAACCGGCTCAAGACCGGTCTCCAACCGTTCGAAAACCGACGACATCGGCACGCGTCCGATGCGGTCGTCCTGCGGCGCGTGACACCGTCCCGGGCCACCCCTATAGTCGCCGACCAACATCCGGCCGGAGGCAAGGACCAGCCGGACCCGCGCCGGGTCGCAACGACCGGGCGAGGCCAGAACGCTCGAAGGCAAGGGACCAGGCGCGATGACCGACTTCGACGGTGCCCAGGGCACGGACTCTCTCGGCGTGATGATCTGCGGGCACGGCAGCCGCTCGACGGCTGCGGTGGAGGAGTTCCATACGCTGGCCCGCCACCTGCGCAAGCGGCTGCCCGCCTGCGATGTCGAGAGTGGCTTTCTCGAATTCGCCCGGCCGGTGATCCGCACCGGGCTCGACGCGCTGAAGGCGCGCGGGGCGACGCGGATCGTCTGCCTGCCCGGCATGCTGTTCGCCGCCGGCCACGTCAAGAACGACCTGCCGAGCGAGATCAACGCCTTCGCCGCCGAGAACCCGCAGATCGCCGTCACCTTCGGCCGCGAGCTCGCCATCGATCCGAAGCTGCTTCGCGCGGCCTCCGCCCGCATCGCCGCAGCGGAAGCCGCCTGCGAGCGCACGGTCGACCGCAAGCGCACGCTGCTGATGGTGGTCGGCCGCGGCACCAACGATCCCGACGCCAACGCCAACATCTCCAAGGTCGCGCGGATGCTGTGGGAGGGGATGGGCTTCGGCTGGACCGAGGTCGCCTACTCCGGCGTCACCCGGCCGCTGACGGACGCCGGCCTCGCGCACGCGGTGAAGCTGGGATACGAGCGGATCATCGTCTTCCCCTACTTCCTGTTCACCGGCATCCTCGTCGACCGCATCTACGCCGCCGCCGACGCCTGCCAGGCGGCGCACCCGGAGCTGGAGATCGTCAAGGCCGAGTATCTCAACGATCATCCGCTGGTGATCGACACGTTCGTCGACCGGCTGGGCGAGGCGCTGAACGGCGCCAACCTGATGAACTGCCTGTTGTGCAAGTACCGTGAGCAGGTCCTCGGTTTCGAGGCGGACCGCGGCGCGCCACAGGTCGGCCATCACTTCCACGTCCGTGGCATCGGCACCGACGGGGATCATGGGCATGATCATGGGCATGGGCATGGGCATGGGCATGACCACGGGCACGAGCATGCGCACGGGCACGGGCATGACCACGGGCATGGGCACTACGATCATCACGATCATGGGCACGGGGATCATCGGCACGAGAGCGGCTCGTCGTCCCCTCGGCCGCTCGCTCCGCCGGCACCCGCTCCCTCGGGAGAGGGCCGAGGTGAGGGGATGTAGCGAACAGGCCTCATCCCGCCGCCCCCGCCCTCGAGCCCGACTCCCCATGCCTGCCGTCTTCGACGCCTATGTCATGGTCGACTGGAGCGCCGCCGCCGTCCCGGCGCGCGGTGCCGACAGCATCTGGATCGCCGCCGCCGAGCGGACCGACGCCGGGCTGTCGACGCCCCGGCTGTACAACCCCGCCACCCGCCGCGAGGCGATGGCCCTGCTCGCCGACCTGCTGAGCGATCTCGTCGCCCGCGACCGGCCGACGCTCGCCGGCTTCGACTTCGCCTTCGGCTATCCCGCCGGATTCGCACAGCGGCTCCGTGGGCCGGGCGCCGACTGGCGTGCCGTCTGGAACGAGATCGCGGCGCGCATCCACGACGGCGACGACAACGCCAACAACCGTTTCGAGGTCGCGGCCGCACTGAACGAACGCCTGTCCGGCGGCGCCTTCCCGTTCTGGGGCTGCCCGCCCGGCGCGGCGCGGCCGACGCTGACCACGAAAAAGCCGGCCGGCTTCGACGCCGGTGACGACCCGCTCGCCGAGTACCGCGCCTGCGACCGCGCCGCCGGCGGGCCGCACCCGGTGTGGAAACTGGCCTACCCCGGCTGCGTCGGCAGCCAGACGCTGCTCGGCATCGCCCACCTGCACGCCCTGCGCCGTCACCCGTGGCTGGCGGAGGCCGCCCGCGTCTGGCCGTTCGAGACCGGGCTGCAGCCGCTGCAGCGGCCGGGCACCGGCGAGTGGCGGGTGGTGCTGGCGGAGATCTACCCCTCGATCTTCGACAGCAGCGCCGTCGACCACGAGGTGAAGGACGCGCGCCAAGTCCAGGCGGTGATCGACAACCTTGGCCGTCTGGACGAAGCCGGCCGGCTCGCGCCGCTGTTCGCCGGGCCGGCGGCGTTGAGCGACACCGAGCGCCACGCGGCCGAAACCGAGGAAGCGTGGATCCTCGGCATCGAGACCGCGGCGCGCGCCCGCCGCAAGCCGGCGCCCGTGCTTCAGGCTGCGGAACCCGCGACCGGCGGCTACGCCTACATCTGCGACCCCGACGAAATCTACCGCCTGTCGTTCGCCAGCATCCGCGCCGAGGCGGACCTGTCGGCGGTGCCGGCGGATCTGGAAGCCTTGGCGGTGCGGTTGATCCACGCCGCCGGCGATCCGGGCATCGCCGCCGACCTCGCCTGGAGCGAGGGCGCGGGCGAAGCCGGACGGGCGGCGCTGCGCCGCGGTGCGCCGATCCTGGTCGACACCAACATGGTGGCCACGGGCATCATCCGCGCGCGCCTGCCAGCCGGCAACGCCGTGGTGTGTACGCTGACGGAGCCCGGTCTCGCCGAAGCGGCGCGCGCCGCCGGCACCACCCGTTCCGCCGCCGCCGTCGATCTGTGGCGCGACCGGCTGGAGGGCGCGGTCGTCGCCATCGGCAACGCGCCGACCGCCCTGTTCCGGCTGCTGGAACTGCTGGACGCCGGCGGGCCACGGCCGGCGCTGATCCTGGGCTTCCCGGTCGGCTTCATCGGCGCGGCGGAATCGAAGGACGCGTTGATCGATCACGCGGGCGGCGTGCCGTTCGTCGCACTGCGCGGCCGGCGCGGTGGCAGTGCCTTCGCCGCGGCCTGCGTCAACGCGCTCGCGGGCCAGCCGGCGTGACGTCGCCCTGGCTGACGGTGCTCGGCATCGGCGACGACGGCCTCGACGGCCTGAGCGCTTCGGCGCGCGCGCTGGTGGCGACGGCCGAACTGCTGGTCGGCGGCGAGCGGCATCAGGCGATGGTGGCCTCGACCGCCGCCCAGCGGCTGACCTGGGACGGCGGCGTGCATCGGGCCGCGGCGGAGATCGCCAAGTGGCGCGGCCGGCGCGTCGTCGTGCTCGCCACCGGCGATCCGATGTGGTTTGGCGGCGGCGCCAACCTGGCGCGCGAGTTCGGCCCCGGTGAGATGACGGTGATCCCGCACCCTGGCGCCTACAGCCTCGCCGCCGCGCGGATGCTCTGGCCGCTGGCGGACGTCGCCTGCGTCACGGTGCACGGCCGGCCGCTGGCGACGCTGCACCTGCATCTGCAGCCGGGCGCGCGCCTGCTGGTGCTGAGCCGCGACGGCGACACGCCGGCGCAGGTGGCGGCGCTGCTGGTGGAGCGCGGCTTCGGCCCGAGCGCGATCACCGTGCTTGAGCACTTGGTCGGCCGGGCGGAACGCCGGCTTGACGGCACCGCCGAGAGCTGGGAACACGCGCGTACCGCCGACCTGAACACGCTCGCCATCGAGTGCCGGCCCGGGCCACGGCCGCGGCTGCTGCCCCTGGTGCCCGGGCTGCCGGACGAGATGTTCGAGAGCGACGGCCAGCTCACCAAGCGCGAGGTGCGCGCCGTCACCATCGCGGCCCTTGCTCCCCTGCCGGGCCAGTTGCTGTGGGACGTCGGCGCCGGCTCCGGTTCCGTCGCAGTCGAATGGCTGCGAGCGGCCCCGCGCCTGCGCACCGCCGGCGGCGCCGAGGCCCGTGCCGTCGCGTTCGAGCGAGACGCCGCGCGCTGTGCAGCCATCGCCCGCAACGCCGAGGCACTGGGCGTTCCGCAGTTGGAGATCGTCCACGGCGAGGCGCCGGACGTGCTCGCCGGGCAGACGGGCGCCCCGGACTCGATCTTCGTCGGCGGCGGTGTCGCGCGCGCGGGCATGCTCGATCGTTGCTGGGACCTGCTGTCTCCCGGCGGCAGACTGGTCGCCAACGTCGTGACGCTGGACGCGGTGGCGAGAATGATCGAGTTCCGCAAGCGCCACGGCGGCGATCTCGGCCGCCTCGCCGTCGCCCGAGCCGAACCGGTCGGCCGGCTGACCGCGTTCCGCGCCCTCATGGAAGTCACGCAGTATTCGGCGGTCAAGCCGTGGGTGAGCTGATTGCAATGCTATCGCTATCGGATTATGATGACGCATGGGCCAGATGGTAATTCGCAACATCGACGACGCCGTTCTCGATGCGCTTCGCCGGCGCGCGGCGAGCGCAGGAACGTCGATGGAAGAAGAGGCACGGCGTGCCTTGGCGGCGGCCGTCGGCATGGAGCGGGGCGCGGCCGTTGCGAGGCTGGCCGATGTCCGCCAGCGGGTCGGCAGATTGGCAGGCCAGGACACGCTCGAAGACCTGCGTTGCGACCGGCGCCGCGACGATCGATGACCTTTGTCGTGGATGCCAGCGTCGCGCTCAAGTGGGTCATCGAGGAGGATGGATCCGATACGGCGCAAGACCTTGTCCTGCGGCATCCGCTGATCGCTCCCGATCTGCTGATGATCGAATGTGCCAACGTACTCTGGAGCAAGGCCCGCAGGCGCTTGATGTCTCGGGAGTTGGCACGCGAATCGCTCGCCGCATTGGCAGCGACGCCGATCCGGCTGTTGTCGACCGCCCGCTACGTCGAGGCCGCGCAGGCGATTGCTTTCGACCTCGATCAGACGGCGTACGATAGCCTCTATCTGGCGGCCGCTCTGGCCGAACGTTCCACATTGATCACGGCCGACGCCGCCTTTGCGGCGGCGGTGGGCCGGCACGGGGCGTATGTTTCGCACATTCGTCTGCTCGAAAGGATCGACCGCTGAACGCCGAGACCGAGGCCTCCTCCGCGACCCTCTACGGCCTGGGTATCGGGCCGGGTGATCCCGACCTGATCACGCTGAAGGCCCGCGACATCCTGGCGCGCGTGCCGGTGATCGCCTTCCCGGCGCCCGAAGGCGGCGAGAGTCTCGTCCGCGCGATCGCGGCGCCGCACGTGCCGGCCGGCCGGATCGAGATCGCCATCGCCACGCCGATGGCCGTCGAGCGCTACCCGGCGCAGGAGGTCTACGACCGCTACGCCTCCATCCTGTCGGAGCATCTGTCCGCAGGCCGTGACGTGGCCGTGCTGTGCGAGGGCGACCCGTTCTTCTACGGCTCGTTCATGTACCTGTTCGAGCGGCTGGCGGCGCGGCATCCGGCGGTGGTCGTCCCCGGCGTCTCGTCGCTGGGCGCGGTGGCGGCGGCGGCGGGTGTGCCGTTGGTTTCGCGCAACGAGGTGTTCACCGTGCTGCCGGCGCCATTGCCGGAGGCGGAGCTGGAGGTGAGGCTGGCGCACGCCGAGGCGGTGGCGATCATGAAGGTCGGCCGGCACCTGCCGAAGGTGCGGCGCGTGCTGCGCCGGCTGGGGCTGGAAGCCGACGCCCGCTATGTCGAGCGGGCGACGATGGCGGGCCAGCGCATCCGCGCCATCGACGAAATCGGCGACGACGACGCGCCCTACTTCTCCACCATCCTGGTGCGCCGGCCGCGCGCCGAGCCCGCGGACCGCCACGTGGGACTGCCGGAGGGCGTCGCCATCGTCGTGCTGAGCGCGGGCGGGCTGGCGCTGGCGCGGCGGCTGCAGCCGCTGCTCCCGGCCAGCCGGGTACACGGGCTGGCCGGGCGTGCCGACGCGGCGGACGCGACGTTTGCCGAGACGGCAGCGCACCTTGGCGGCCTATTCGCCGCGGGCACGCCCATCGTCGGCATCTGCGCCGCGGGCATTTTGATCCGCGCGGTGGCGCCGCTGTTGGCCGACAAGCGGGCGGAGCCGCCGGTGGTGGCGTGTGCCGAGGACGGCTCCAGCGCGGTGCCGCTGCTGGGCGGCCATCATGGCGCCAACCGGCTGGCGCGTGCCGTCGCGGTTGCGCTGGATGGCATCGCCGCGATCACCACCGCCGGCGACGTCCGCTTCGGCTTCGGCCTCGACGATCCGCCGCCGGGCTGGCGGATTGCCAATGCCGAGGCGGCGAAGGACGTGGCGGCAGCGCTGCTCGGAGGACGACCGGTAGCGCTGACGGTGGAGGCCAGCGACGCCGCGTGGCTTCGGTCATCCGGTATCCGCTTCGCCGGGGCAGAAGCGGCCGAGGCGGAGATCCTGGTCACGGACCACGCGACTCCTCGTCCCCGCACCTTTCCTTCGTTCGTCCTGCACCCGCCGACCCTCGCCGTCGGCGTCGGCTGCGAGCGCGGCTGCCCGCCGGACGCGCTGATCGCTCTGGTCCGCGACACACTGGCCGCCCACCACCTCGCCGAAGGTTCCGTCGCCTGCGTCGTTTCCGTCGACCTCAAGGCCGACGAAGCGGCGGTGCACGCGACGGCGGCGGCCCTGGGCGTACCGGCTCGGTTCTTCTCCGCGACCGAACTGGAGTCCGAGGCGCCGCGGCTGGCCAATCCGTCGGACGTCGTCTTCCGTGAGGTGGGATGCCACGGCGTGGCGGAGGGCGCCGCCCTCGCCGCCGTCGGCGCGCCCGGAACGCTGGTCGTCGAGAAGACGCGATCGCAGCGCGCCACCTGTGCCGTCGCCCGCGCCGTCGCCGACATCGACGCCGCCCAGGTCGGCCGGGCGCGCGGGCGGTTGACGGTCGTCGGCATCGGCCCCGGCAGCCCCGCGTGGCGGACGGCGGAGACGACGCGCGTCCTGAGCGAGGCGACCGACATCGTCGGCTACCGGCTCTACCTCGATCTGATCGCCGATCTCGCGGCCGGCAAGCGGCTGCACACGGCACCGATGGCGGAGGAGGAAGCCCGCGTGCGGATCGCCCTCGACCTCGCCGCCGAGGGGCGGACCGTAGCCCTCGTCAGCTCCGGCGACGCCGGCATCTACGCGCTCGCCACCCTCGCCTTCGAATTGCTCGACCGAGAGAACCGGCCCGAGTGGAACCGCCTGGCGATCGCCGTGGCACCGGGAATCTCGGCCCTGCAGGCGGCGGCGGCGCGCGCCGGTGCCGTCATCGGCCACGACTTCTGCACGATTTCGCTGTCCGACCTGCTGACGCCCTGGCCGGAGATCGAGCGCCGGCTCCGGGCCGCCGCCGAGGCGGACTTCGTCGTCGCCCTCTACAACCCGGTCTCGCAGCGGCGGCGCACGCAGCTTCAGGCGGCGCGCGAGATCCTGCTGACCGGGCGGCCGGAGACGACACCGGTGGTCCTCGCCCGCAATCTCGGGCGCGACGGCGAGACGCTGCGGGTGATCGAACTCAAAGACCTGACCCCAGAGGATTGCGACATGCTCACCGTCGTGCTGGTCGGCTCCAGCAACACCCGGGCGGTCGTCCGCGGAACCCACCGGTTCGTCTACACCCCGCGCGGCTATGCGCGGAAGATGGCGGCGGCGCAGAACGCCGGCGGGCGGGCGGCGGAATGACCGTCCATTTCATCGGTGCCGGCCCCGGTGCGCCGGACCTGATCACCGTGCGCGGGCTGGCGCTGATCCGCCGCTGCCCGGTGTGCCTGTATGCCGGCTCGCTGGTGCCGCCGGAACTGGTGGCCGACGCGCCGCCGGGCGCCCGCGTCGTCGACACCGCGCCGCTGAATCTGGACGAGATCATCGCCGAGATGGCGGACGCCCACGCTCGCGGCCAGGACGTGTCGCGCGTGCATTCCGGCGATCCCTCCCTCTACGGCGCCACCGGTGAACAGATGCGCCGGCTGGACGCCCTGGGAATCGACTACGACATCACGCCGGGCGTCCCGGCTTACGCGGCCGCCGCGGCGGCACTGAAATGCGAACTCACGCTGCCGGACGTCAGCCAGACGGTGGTACTGACGCGCACGGCGACCCGCTCCTCGGCGATGCCGAACCGGGAGGACCTGGCGACGCTGGGCGCCAGCGGTGCGACGCTCGCCATCCACCTGTCGATCACCAACCTCGCCGTCATCGTCCGCGAACTCGTGCCGCTCTACGGTGCCGACTGCCCCGTCGTCGTCGCCTTCCGCGTCGGCTGGCCGGACGAGCTGTTCATCCGCGGCACGCTCGCCGATATCCGCGAGCAGGTGAAGGCGGTGGGCTTGACCCGCACGGCGCTGATCCTGG
>Ga0209573_1004682_pt1 | contig 13170 bp, 9 predicted proteins | sample TNRBio252014_DNA_FD_185870 | JGI IMG/M metagenome (GOLD analysis project Ga0209573, IMG submission 185870) | Wastewater treatment Type I Accumulibacter community from EBPR Bioreactor in Madison, WI, USA - TNR Reactor_6/25/2014_ DNA (SPAdes)... | ecosystem: Engineered > Bioreactor > EBPR >...
TCTCAACGATGATCTGGTCTTTTGAAACGCTGTCTCCCTCTCTGACCATCACGGTGGTCACCTGAGCCTGCGTTATGTTTTCTCCCAATTCGGGCAATTTTATATCGACAATCATATTAACGACGCATTAAGATTTAAAAGGATTTGGTTTGTCTGCATTGATCTCCAGTTGTTTCTTTGCTTTTTTAAGCACCTCTTTAGAAATTTTTCCTTCTTTTGCCAGAGAAAAAAGTGCAGCATAAGCAATATGTTTGGCATCCACTTCAAAAAAGTCGCGGAGACTTTCTCTTGTTTCGCTCCTGCCAAAGCCAAAAGTTCCGAGAGAATGCAATGATCCGGGAAGCCATTTGGAAATAGAATCACCCAGTATCTGGAGATAATCAGTTGCAGAAATAAAAACACCCGTTTCACCCTTGGTAACTCTTTCTATAAACGGCGATCTGGCTTTTTTATCAGGATTGAGCATGTTCCACCTTTCTGTTTCAATTGCATCCAGATGCAGTTCTTTATAACTGGTCACGCTCCACACATCTGCAGAAACGCCATACTCCGATTCGAGGATATCCGCAGCTTTGATCGCTTCATTCAGTATGGCGCCGCTACCCATCAGGTGTGCTTTTGCCTGCGACCTTTTTTTGGAAGTCCTGAATTTATACATCCCGTTTAATATACCTTCCTTTGTTACCTCTTTAGGCATAGGTGGCTGAATATAGTTTTCATTCATCACGGTGATGTAATAAAAACAGTTTTCCTGTTTTTCGTACATTCTTTCGAGACCATCCTGTATGATCACTGCCAGTTCATAGGCGAATGTAGGATCATAGCATTTTAAATTCGGTACACCATAAGCCAAAACATGGCTTTGGCCATCCTGATGCTGTAAGCCTTCACCTGCCAGCGTAGTCCTTCCGGATGTAGCGCCGATCATAAAGCCTTTGGATTTCATGTCGGCAGCTGCCCAGACGAGGTCTCCGATCCTCTGCATGCCGAACATGGAATAATACACAAAAAATGGTATGGTATTAATGCCGTGCGTGGCGTAAGCCGTTCCGGCAGCAATAAAGGAAGACATTGAACCGGCTTCAGTAATGCCTTCTTCGAGTATTTGTCCGTTTTTGGCTTCTTTGTAGTACAAGAGATTGTCTGAATCCACCGGCTCATAGAGCTGACCGACATGAGAATAGATCCCAACCTGTCTGAACAGCGCTTCCATTCCGAAAGTTCTGGCTTCATCCGGAACAATGGGAACGATCAGCTTGCCGATTTCTTTTTCCTTGAGCAATTTGGCTAAAATCCTTACGAATACCATCGTTGTGGATACATCTCTGCCTTCGGTACCCGCCAGGAATTCGTCAAAAACGATGTCAGCCGGCGCTTTTACCGGTAAATTATTGGTCAGCCGGCGCGGTATATATCCGCCCAAAGCCTGCCTGCGCTCTTTCATATACTTGATGATCGGACTATCTTCAGCAGGTTTGTAAAATGGTGCCTGAGCGATGTCCGTATCCGGAACCGGAATTCCAAATCGTGTTCTGAACTGTCTCAGTTCGAATTCATTCAATTTCTTCTGTCCATGGGTCATATTGCGACCTTCGCCGGCTTCTCCGAGACCATAACCCTTAACGGTTTTTGCGAGGATAACGGTTGGCTGACCTTTATGATTGACAGCTTTATGGTAGGCAGCGTATACTTTCAGAGGATCGTGTCCACCGCGTTTGAGCTGTTCGAGTTGTTCATCAGACAGGTTTTCTACCAGTTTGGCAGTTTCGGGATATTTCCCGAAAAAATGTTCTCTGCCATACGAACCGGGTTCCACAGAGGTTTTCTGATATTCGCCATCAACGAATTCTCCCATACGTTTGATCAGCTTTCCTGATTTGTCTTTTTCCAACAGTGAATCCCAGGTGCTGCCCCAGACCACCTTGATGACATTCCAACCTGCACCGCGGAAGTTGGTTTCGAGTTCCTGAATGACTTTACTATTGCCTCTCACAGGACCATCCAAACGCTGCAGATTGCAATTGATGACAAAGATCAGGTTATCCAGTTTTTCTCTTGCAGCCAATGAGATGGCGCCCAACGCTTCCGGTTCGTCTGTTTCACCATCGCCCAGGAATGCCCAGACTTTGGTGTCATTTGGTTCCAGAAGTCCTCTGTCCATCAGGTACCTTTTAAACCTGGCCTGATAGATCGCCATAATCGGGCCCAATCCCATAGAAACGGTGGGAAATTCCCAGAAGTCAGGCATCAGATACGGGTGCGGATAAGACGACAATCCTCCACCGGGCTTTAATTCTCTTCTGAAATTGATCAATTGTTCCTGGGTAAGACGTCCTTCCAGAAAGGCGCGTGCATAAATTCCGGGAGAAGAGTGTCCCTGGAAATAAATCGCATCGCCGGGCTTGTTATTATCCTTGCCTTTAAAGAAATGATTGAATCCGACCTCGTACAATGTGGCTGCAGAGGCAAAAGTTGAAATATGTCCACCGATCCCATTGCTTTCCTTATTGGCTCTGACCACCATGGCCATGGCATTCCATCTGATGATACTTTTGAGTCGCTGTTCAGTTTCCCTGGCACCCGGATAAGTGGGTTGTTCCTCAACAGGAATGGTATTGATATAAGGTGTATTTGCGGTAAATGGCAGGTCCACTCCTGAACGATGTGCGTAGATATCGAGGGTAGCCAAAAGTTCCTTCACCCTTTCAGGTCCCTGTGTTTCAAGCACATATTGCAGGGATTCCAGCCACTCTTTGTTTTCTGTTTCCTTCAGTGCTTCTGAATGCTGTAGTTTATTTTCTTCCATACTTTACAATTTAACTGACTTATACCTGCTGAAAAACAAACAATTCTTTTTCATTATTTAATAGTTCGTGGCTCAGACTGTATTGATGTCCAATTCATTTTAATGAATAAAAGTGCTTACTTTTGAATAATTTGTGATGATAATAATCTTGCTGTATAAATATAACATATTGAATTCCAACCGACATAAAGGACGCTTTAATTGGCCTGTTTGAATGAATCCTGATAAAAGATGAGACTTTCAAAGTCGGTTTTTCAGGAGCTCCTCATGTTGTTTATCGAGCTTCCACCCTAACATATAGGAAGTTGATTTTGTTCACCGGTTTGAATTTTTCTTGTTTAAAACCACGAAATGCATGGTAGATCAGGCATTTGAAAAGCCTGATCAATTAACGATCAATCATTAGTCCACTAACAGCAATCAGTTTTTTGACCTTAATAACTTAGTTTGAATAAAAAAACGCTGCCAGCGATGCTGACAGCGTTTCCAGTTTTGGTTATTCATCGTATCAATCCGATACTTTGAAGAATTACGTATTATTTCTTATAATATTTAATGACATCCACAATTGAGGCATCTTTCATCGCGTCCGGTATTAGCGTGTGAAGCAGCTGATGATTGTCATAAGACTCCTCCAGCGCCAGGTCCAGCAATGAAAGCACCCTGGATTTCTTACCCATTTTCCAGAGAGAAGCTATTTTGTAATAAATGATATCAGGGCTGTAGACATTGTCTTCAGATATCTTGATGATCCTGAGCGCCCTGTTGTACAATTGGTGCCTGAACAAAAAGCTGATATAGTCCAGATAATATTGCTCCTCGGAAGGTTCCAGTTCGATGACCTGATCAAAATATTTGAGTGCTTTTTCAGGTTCGTTCAACTTATCATACATATTGGCAAGTCCTGCATAATATTCTTCCCTGCTGTCATCCAGTTCTATCGCCTTGTAATATGCATTCAAGGCATTTTCCCAACGCGATTCTTTCTGGTAGATCTCAGCCAGCAGGTAGTATGCTTCGTCGTTGTACGGATCGAGTTTGATGGCTTCAAGGGTAAGTTTTCTCGCTTCAGGTAAAACGCCTAATTCCTTCAGACAAGATGCCAGATTGACCAGCACAAAAGGATCTTTATCAAAACGATTGAGGTAATCTTTGTAAATATCAACCGCTCTTTCCAGTTTATTGATCTGAACACAAAGATCAGCACAATCCAGATAACCGGATTCAAAATCCTCATTGATCAAAAATGAATACTCCATGGCATCGATCGCCTCTTCATACTCATGAATATTGGAATAACTTTGACCCAGGTTATACCAGGCCAGATAATTATAAGGATTGATATCGAGCAAAGTCTGATGGAAATCTATGTTTTCTTCAAACCTTCTGGACAACATGCTGGCATAATTGATCTTTTCCAGCGCTTCTTCGTTTTGGGGAGCCATTTTTAGTACTTCCTTGAGTTTGAGATACATTTGCTCAAAATCTTTCTCCGCTTCAAAAATATATGACTCACACAAACCGATCTCTACCAGAATATGCATATCCACCACTGTGCCAAGATTCCCGAGGATGGCTTTTGATTCAATCGTATTGCCCATTTTGCTGAAAGCCTTAGCTTTAAGTATCTGCACGTCCACTTCATACGGACTGATCTTTTCAGCATGTTCTATCAATGGGAGAGACAATTTTGGACTATTTTTGGCCAGTAATAACCGGGCTTTTGCTATATAGAATTCAACATTATATTTGAATTGCTCCAGCGCGATATCAACCACCTCAATAGCTTTGTCGATCAACTGCTCTTCCTGATAATAGTGAATGAGACTCAAAAACTCCGACCTTTCAAAAATTCCCACTTCCCCCTTTTCTATCAAAGTCTCAAAATCGGTTATGAGATTTAATAAAGTATGAGTTTTTCGATTATTGTTCATGTTAACTATTATGGGATATAATTAAAACCGAATGTAAAGATATGTCTATATTCCTTACAAAATAAAATTTTTCCAGTCTTTTTTTTCGAAGAATAAAGTTATTAAAATAAATTACTATTTGTTATATTTATTTGTTTAACAATGAAAAACACATGAGTTAAAAAAATAATCTGAACAATTTTTTCAGAGTAAGTATTTGTTCTACACACCCATATACATTAAGCAAAAAAACTATAACAAAAGCTCATTTTTTCTTAATTTTCATTTAACACAAGCATATTTTTCAATCAGGAGGCAGGTATTGGATCATGCGATCAAAGTTTTTTTTCTTAAACTAACCAGATAAACGCCGGCAATGATCATAAGTCCGGGGATCAGTTTCTCTATCGTCAAACTGTCTTTACCCGCCAAAAGTGCGATGGTGGTTGCCATTACCGGCTGTAAATAGATATACACTCCGACAGTTGCAGGTTCAACCTTTTTGAGGGCAATTGCATTGAGCCAATAAGCAAAGACTGTGGTAAAAATCAATACATAAAAAAATGCCATCCACATTCCGGGTGTAAAACTTGTCCATTGTGCAGTGATTGCATCTTCCAAACCCAAAGGAATAACAGGGATCAGGCCAAAAATAAATATCCATTTCATGATGGTAAAGGGACTGTATTTCTGCATCAATGGCTTGATCATCACAAGATACATGGCATAGGAAATGGCGTTGATAATGATGAAAATATCTCCTTTGAGATTGCCGGAAAAACTGAATGAGCCCTTATTCATGACCAGCATGAGCGTACCGCCGGCGCCGAGCACAATGCCCAAACCTTTGATCAGATTCAGTTTTTCCCGGTAAACCATTGCTGAGATCACCAAAACAAGGATAGGCGTCGTCACCATCAAAACCGCTGCATTGATCGGCGTGGTATACTTCAACCCCGCGATAAAAAATATCTGGTTGATGACCACTCCAAAAAGCGAACAGGAAGCCAACAGCAACCAGTCTTTTCTGTCGATGCGTTCTTTTACAAAAAAAACATGGATCACCAAAAACATGATCGCTGCAATCAATACACGAAACAAAACCAGTCCGTTCGGCGATATATACTGAGCTACCAGCAATTCTTTTGCAATCGTATAGTTTGCCCCATAAATCAATGCCACTGCCAGCAGTGCCAAATGAGGCATAATTGCCTTATAACTGTATTTCATTTTAATAATTTGAGTAATTTTTAGTTGAAAGTCCTTTAGTCAGTATTTTTTTGGCCATTGGTTTTTACCTGGAGCCAGAACCTCAATTCAATGGCAAATTTAGTATCTTTTACACAATGATCACTCACCAATCCAACAAACCCACAGCCCAATCAGGTAACCTTCAAATCAATTACAAATTTGATATCCAATTGGTTTTTCCCCTGTTCGTTTCGAAATTTACGATGGCTTCGTTTTGGAAGCCACAATCCCTTCTTTTTTCTACCTGATAATTATCATCAATGAAAAATCTTGGATGTCCGGAATCTAATCGTCAATAACTGTGCACTCCGGTAAATGATCCATGCTTTTGAATAAAGATCAACCGGTTATTTTCTCCGGCATTTCATATATAAATTCCAATTTCCAGCCTGCTTCTTCAAAAATTTTTGCATACACCTTCAGATGCTGTTTCAACTCTGTTTCTGCTTTCAGGATCAAATCACTTCCTTCTGCCTTTTTTCTTATTTTTTCCTTTGTCACTTTCTGAAACATGTTATAATCATTTCGGTTGAAACTATTAAAAACGCCCTCATCAATATCAAAATAATATAAAGAATGGTCGACCGATAATATTTCCGCCTGAGGAATACTGCCGATCGTAATCTTCTTTGTTGGATGATCTATTTTGATCTCAAGACTATCCAGATTGAACCCGACCAGAACTTTAGCCTTAACACGAATAAATGCTTTTTTACGAAACATACTGATATCCAGATGTTTGATGTTTTCGTAACGATAAAACTCTATGAAGTTGCCTTCAATAGTTCCAAGTTTCATCACATTTTTAACACTTTCCAGCAATATATCGCTGCTCACCGTTACCTGGTTTTTAGAGAGTGAACTCCTGTATCCCCAATACCAGACCACGCCGAGCAACAGTGCAATGGTTATGACGAAAATCAGATATTTTGAAAACCTTTTCATGTTTATTTTATTTGTTTTTAAGTTTAAGATCGAATGGATGTCTCAGGTTTTTCCAGGACTTCAAAATGGCTTTTACACTTCCCACTTTGATGGGAGATTCGATCATGACAGGTATCTTATTCTGATCGTCAGAGACATACAATATCATTGTTGAGCCTTCGTCGAACACATTGCCGGATATCAGATCCGGGGAAACTTTGATCACATCGATCTGGCCCATTCCGCTCACTTTGAAATTTTTGACTTTTCCTTTGTATTTGACCGGTATCAGATATTTTTTTTCATCAAAAATAAGGTCTGTATAAATAATTTTTTGGTCGATAAGGTGACCAACATCCAAATTTCTCAGATTGTAACTCAGCGACAAAAGGTCCAGCATACAATCCGAAAGGTCAAATCTGTAAGCTTTCGTTTTACCGTCATTGATTTTGACATAAGAGGTGACTTTATTGGTTTGACGGTTGAAAAAAATATCATTTTTAATTCTGTAATCTCCTTCTTCTATGTCTCTCGAAAACTTTCTTGGTTTTAAAGTATTTTTATCCATTTCACAGGTGAATACATCATGTACTTTAAAAAACCAATTGTAACTTTCATGGGTTTTGCCCACGGCTTTTATATAATAATGATCCGGTTTTTCCTCAACTGTCATCTCGAGTGTTCCGGCTGGTATCCAGATAAAATTCCAGTTATAGTACAGTTCATACACCAGTTTTTCACCCCCGTTGAAAGCCAAATTTCGGTTGTGGCATATCGTACTATTTTGACCTGTAAGACCTTGACTTACAAGCCAAAAAATTAAACCGGCCATCAACTTAATCATGTTCATATCCAAAAGATTTACTGATATTGGTACGCATCAGGATCACCCATCCAATAGCTGCAGGAATAGCCTGATTGAGTACCCAAAGTGAAAAGGTTGCTGCCAGAATAAAAACTCCATGAGAAGAAAAATTCCCAAGGATCAGCAGGGCAAGTTCTCCGCGGACCAGCCAGTACAAAACTGGCGGAACGGCCATTACGGTCTGCATCATATAAATCGTACTGACCGCACTGACCAACAAAACAGCATGTCCGGGAATACCCCACAATTTCAGCATCAAATAATACTGCAAAACAAAAACTGTGTATCGTAAAAAAGACAATACCAGCACCTTGAACTGAAGTGTTTTACTGATCCCGCTCACCGCATCATAAGACATAAAAATCCGGCTCCAGTATTTCTTTTTGGCAAGGCGGCTGAAAAGTGGTCTCAACCAGTGTAAATTAAAAAATAAAAGGACAAAAAAAGCAGCCAATATAATTCCTGTGGTGACAGAAAAATACCAGATTCCTCTGTCCAGATCAAATCGATTGAAAATCAATACCATGGAACCCGCAAGTCCTGAAAAAATGACAATGATGTTTAGAGAAAGGCTATTGACAAAGTTGGACCAAACGGCTTTCCAGTTGTTCTCCGGTCTTATCCTCAAAATCCTCGCTGCATAATCGCCCAAAGCAGCCGGCGTTACCAGCCCGCCGGTGATCCCTGCCAGAATATCCAGAAAGGCAGAAGAAAAACTGTGCTCTTCAAAACGGTTGACCAGCAAATGCCATTTTTTCACTTCAAAAAACAGATTTACCGGAACCAAGACAACTGCTGAAAATAAAAGGAAAAAGGATGTTATAGAAAGCGAATGGTAAAAAGTCTGCCAGGTATTGACCGTAAAACTCTTGCTGTCCACATGCAAATATATTACGTAAACCAAAACCACTGACAAGAGTAATTTCAGGGTAAAATTGAACAGCCTGAATTTATTTTTTTTTACCAATTTAACTATAGATACTCCTGACCGTCTCAGGGGAAACAACATTGATCAAAATTATGTAATCCGTTTTTGCAATGAATTCGTTTTTTTCGGAATTACTCCATTAAAACCATATTAGGCATATAAAAGTTTCAAACAATAAAAATTGAATTTGCAGCCAGGCTCCGCAATTTATAAAGCATAAAATTTTGGAAATTTATTTGCCCTAATGCCATCAAAACCGAAAGCTTTAATATACTCACCGTTATTGCTCAATAATGTACCCAATTCATATTTTAAATGCTAAAAACCTGTGCCTGCGCTTAAAAGTTTTTATCACCCGGGTACTTTAATTTTATCAGTTCTATTACTTGATTTTCATATGTTAATTCACCCTTCAAATCCCAAAAGCAACGGCAGATAAGCAGAGATCAGGTAAAAGGTGATCAGAATAAGTACTATGAGTATGGCAAATACAATCACACTGGATCTGATATTGAACGTTTTACCGGATGGACTCCTCATTCTCAACCCGGCCTGAATGTTCATTTTGACATTCCCAAGATCATTTTTATCCTTTTGCTGATATTTTCCCAGTACACTCTCCAGTTTTTCCTTTTCCGGATTGTAATATCTGGGAATGTAATCGAATTTTCGGTTTTTGGTTCCGCCAAAAAAATTAAATAATGCCATGGTAATTATACTTTGATCAGTTTAAAAACTTTTTCGGCTGTGCCTGTCTTCACTTTTACCAGATAATATCCCGGTGATAAACGGTTGATCACAACGGTAAATCGGTCATCTGCTGAACCGGCACGAATCGTATCGCTCTGATATTTCTTTCCGAAAACATCGAAAATCTCAACCGATATATCAGTGTGCCATTCTCCTTCAACTTTAATAAAAAAATGCTCTTCTGCCACATTTGGAAACAAGGTAAAATGAATGTTATCCTGTTCTTTTTCCACATTGACCGGTGAATTATTCAGAAATTGGAGCAGCTTTTTAATAAAATAATCAAAATGCTGACCATTCGCTACTGTTTCCAATGGAAAACCAATGTAAACCAAAGCGGATTCTTTTGAACTATCCCCAAAAACGCCTCTGTATTTTATTCCGGCTCCGGAGTTATTTGCATAATCCAGAATTAGTTCAGATCCTCCATAAGGTCCGATTTCATCCGGAAAATCCTCGGGATAAACAACTCCGAATTCAAGATAAACCGAATCAAATCCTGAACCTGGAACCCCTGTGGCCGGAGACCGACCACTACCACCATCATGCAGGTAAGTAGCTTTGAGGTACTCATTGAAAAATAATTTGTCTGAGGCCGTCCCTTTTTCATACAGATCCCAGCCAACTTCAGCGCCCGTGACAAAAAGCTTCCCACTGTTTTTGAGATAATCCTTCACTTTAGCCTGTTCAGTATCACTGAATGTTTCATTGGCAGTGGATTCATCTCCGAGAAACCACAAAACGATATCAAAGTCGCTGAGTTTTATGGAAGCATTGGCCACCGCACTATTGTTACAGGATGATACCTGAAATTCACCATTTGCCTGAAGCGATCTGAGATACGTACCTGCAAATTGGTGTGTTTTAGGTGTGTAGGAAGATCTTCTGTTAAATCCATCCACGATCAAAACCCGCTGAAGTGTTTCCTCAGGATACAGCAACGCAGCGTAAATATTACCCGGTTCACTGACCCTTTGCGCAATGTTTTCAGCTTTTACCCTGAAATAAACAGCTTGACCATAAACACCCATGCTGTCGATTCTTAACATATTTTGATTGGAAGGCACAGAGTCCAACAGGATACCATCCGAAAAATCCGGTTGGAAACCATGATACACTTTGTACCAGCTGATGTTTTGTTCGGCATTTTTGGCCCAGCTGATCTCTATACTTTTTCTGTTTTTATCCTGTATTACAGACATCAGTTTGGGAGCTTCAGGAGCAAAAGTGGCGATGGCGATGTTTTTTGAGAGCGTTGACTGTTTTCCCTCATCATCTGTCAGGGTTAAAGTGACTGAATAATCTCCGTCAGCCTGATATGCATGTGAAGCGATAACCCCATTACCCAACGGTGAACCATCCCCGAAATTCCATTGATAACTTCCGATCACACCGTCATCAGTAGATTTGCTGGCATTGAATTGTACCGTTTCCCCTGCACCTGCCGGCAATCCCGTAACGTAAAAATCCACATTCGGATATCCGTTGTTATAATATTGCAATGTCAAATCCAGATCCAGATATTGATTGGCAGTGATGGTGATTTCACGTGTTTCAGGCAAATAGCCTTCTTTACTCAGGTTGAGCGTATAATTGCCCGGAGCAAGGTCTCCGATTGCGTAAAAACCATTGTAATGCTGGTCCCCGGTATATTGTTGATCTCCCGGTTGACAGTCAACCACCACTCCATTGATCACAGTTCCGGCAGTGACATCCGTAACTATTCCACCTACTCTTCCTGTTGTAAAACCCGGTTGAAGGAAGTACGTCAGGATAGATTTTGCAGATGCCCATGCATAATTTTTAAGATATTCGGAGTTTTTGAGCCTCAATCCTTCTGCCGGCAGATCGTGGAAAGAAGCTTCGGAAAGCACTGAAGGCATGGCTGCATTTTTGAGCACACCCAGGTTAAAACCCAGAAAAGCCATATCTCCCCGGCTGTAATGAATGTTGGTTTTCATCGATTCTGTCAGGATAGGCGCCATGATATCGCTCATGATCTTTGCTTCAGGAAAAGCTGGTTGGCCATTGACTTCCTTGTACAAAACAAGTGAATAATTACCTCCTCCGCCATTGGTATGCAGAGATTGAAAGAAATCCGAATTGAATGCATTGGCAATGGCAGATCTTTCCGATAGGGCAATATCAGAAGCATCAGAATTATCTACTCTGGTCACAATGACTTGAGCTCCAAGATTTTCGAGGATATCTTTCAGATGATAGGCCGCTTCAAAAACGCCTTCGGATTCCCAGTAAACGATGCCATTGGGCAAAAGTATCTGTCTGTCATCAGAGGTGTGTCCTCCGTGTCCAGGATCCAGGCAGATTCTGACACCGTTCAGATTCTGCCCGAAGATCATAGTGGTGACCAAAAATGCGGCGGTCAGGTGCCAGGCAAAAATGATTTTTCTGGTCATAAATTTATAAGATGTCGATTTGGTAAACTTTTCCATTTTCATCATTGAAGATCACTTTTTTCCCGTCAGCGGAAAATGAAGGATAAAGGGAAATAATATTGGTATGCTGTGTCAGATTTTTCCTGACTTTTCCGTCAGAAGATATCAGGAACAGGTTGGATTGAGTAAATTTTTTGCCGTCATCCAGATCTTCCATACCTACCAGCCATTTGCCGTCAGGAGACCATTTCATGGCCCTTAGCCGGCCGAGTTCAATGATATCCTTACCTTCATTGTTGCAAATATAAGCGCCCTGACCTGCAATGTGGTACAAAATCCTCTGCTGATCCGGTGATACAGAAACCCACAGATATTTACCTTCACCTCCGGGGTTAAGTACATGTTTTTCTCCGTTTTGCCAGTAAACAAGGTTCAGTTCATCGTCAAGATAGGTGTATTTCTGTTCGTCCTTACAGTTTTGTGTAGTGCCGGAACCGGTATTAAACCGTTTCATTTCATCATCCTGTAAAAAGATCAGTTGATCATCCGCAGCGTGAAGTAATTTTATTTTTCTTACACCTGTCACAAGTTCTTTTTTGGTTTTTGAAGCGGTTTCCAGTAACACCAGCGTACTTTCTTTTTTTCTGTTGGCAAAATTTTGTTCCACAAAATAAATATACTTGCCATCGGGGGAGAATAATATATTTTGATCCGTAATAACTGATTCAGTAAGTTTTGAAATAGCTTTTGTGTCGAGGTCAAACATACTCAGTCCTTTATCTGCCTGATCTGTCAAAAGGATGCTTTTTTGATTGGGGTTGTAAATCGGTTTGAAAAAGCCTTTGTCCAGTTGGCTGATTTGTTGTGGTAATTTGGTTTTTGATATATTCTTCGCAGTTTCCTGAAAGCATGAAACCAATGAGATACTGATTAAAGCAACCCAAAAAATCCAATTATTCCTCTGTCCATTCATGCGCTGATGTTTTGTTGTTTCAAAAATAGTAAAAAAACTGGTTTTGAGGGCAAAAGTTGTGTGTTATAAGCACGATTTTGTATAAATATCCAAAAATTCATGAATATTGTCATCTGTCCAATCCTGAATCAACATTTGCACATTTTACCCAATATAAAATTCAACGACATGCTCCCTGAATATCCAATTCATAAACCAATATTAATAGGGTCTTAAAAATTGAATTCGTGTATTTTTGGGCAGAACTTTAAAGAAATTTGATGTAGAATTAAAGCCTCACTGAATATCGAACAAGGATTAACGATTTTAGATTTTAGAATAGAAATACAAGATCTGAAATCGTTAATCGGTGTTCCTTGTTCTT
>Ga0209573_1004683_pt1 | contig 13170 bp, 10 predicted proteins | sample TNRBio252014_DNA_FD_185870 | JGI IMG/M metagenome (GOLD analysis project Ga0209573, IMG submission 185870) | Wastewater treatment Type I Accumulibacter community from EBPR Bioreactor in Madison, WI, USA - TNR Reactor_6/25/2014_ DNA (SPAdes)... | ecosystem: Engineered > Bioreactor > EBPR >...
GCCAGATCCATGGCGGAACGAAATGAATTTGATCGTTGACCACTCACCGGGGCGTTCGAACTCGAAACCGCCCTACCCGCCATTGCAGTTGGCGCACATCGGCCGGCGAGCCCGTCGGTCCATAGCGTAGGGCGGCGTAAAGCCGGCCGATCTCCCGCACCGAAGCGGCCAGTTCCGGTCGGCTGGCGGCCACTCGCTCGGTGAAATCCAGTGGCCCCTCGTGCAGGCCGCGCGCCAAGCCGCGCCGGGCCAACCGGACGCAGAATCGCTGCCAGGCTCGCGCCACCGGGTCGCGGGTGCCGCGCCGGCGCCAGCGCCAGCCGACAACCAGCAGGCCGAACCCACCCAGGGCCACCGTCATCGCCACCGTCATCTCGGCCCAGTCCACTGACCCAAAACCAAGTCCCGACAGAAACTCCTTCTGTCGGTCGGGACCGTAGGCCAGCACCCATTCGTTCCAACTGTTGTTCAACGCATCCCAGCTCAACGCCAGTTGCCGCAACCACTCGTACTCGCCTCGACCGCCCCGCCGCGCCAAAAACGGTAGTAGTCCCGGATCGGCCAACGCGGCGTACAAGCCATCCCGCACCCGGCCGGGCGCCACCGCCGCCGTCGGATCGACTCGCGCCCAGCCACGCTCCGCCAGCCAAACCTCGGCCCAGGCATGCGCGTCGGATTGGCGCACGATGAAATACCCGCCCAGATCGTTCGCTTCTCCACCCTGATAACCGGTCACCACCCGCGCCGGCACCCCGGCCGCCCGCATGAGAAAGACAAAGGCGCTGGCGTAATGCTCGCAAAAGCCCTGGCGGGTCCGAAACAGGAAATCGTCCACGCTGTCGGCACCCAGCAGCGGTGGGGTCAGGGTGTAGTAAAACGCCTGTTCCCGAAACAGCGCCAGCGCCGCGCCGACCCGGTCCTCGGAGCGGGTCATGCGCTCGCGCCACTGTGCCGCCAACGCCCTGGCGCGGGGATTGCCGCGCGCCGGTAGTTGCAAGCCACGGAACCGCTCCGCCGCTGTCAGTTCGCCGGTACGATAGTTTGGATAAGACCGCATCTCGTAACGGTACACCTCGTTGATCGGCTGATCGCGCAACAGTTGAAACGAAGCGGTCATGCCGGCGCGCGGCGGCAAGCGGGCGGGCAGGTCCAGCGCAAACAGCCAACGCCGATTGCTCGGTTCCAGGATGACCGAATAGTCCACCGCCGCCCCTTCCGCCACGAAGGGGGTGGGAGTATTCGCGGGCAACTCCTCGTGGCGGGTCCAGCGGCGACCATCGAAACGCCACAAGACCGGCCCGCGCCAGTAGCGCTGGTTCGGTGGCGGCGTGGCACCGGCGAACCGTGCCCGAAACGCCACCGCATCGGATCGAACCAGCTCGCTGACCGTGCCGGGCATCATCTCGTCGGACAGACCGGTGCGCCCCTTGTAGGCATCCTTGGGCAGACCCCATAGCGGGCCGGGGATGCGGGGAAACAAGATGAACAGAACCAACATGACCGGAATGGCTTGCAGCACCATCATGCCAGCCAGTCGCAACGGGGCCACTCCCCGTAAACCGGCGTGTGGGCGGTGAATCAGGGCCTGCGCCGCCAGCATGACGAGCACCGCCGCGAACAGATAGGCCACCATCGGGATTTCCTGGCTGTAGAGCAGATTGCTCATCACCAGCAGGTAACCCAGGAACACCAGCACCACACCGTCCCGCAGCACACGCGTTTCCAATAGCTTACAGGCAGTCATCGCGACCATCAACGCCACCCCGGCATCCCGGCCGAACAAAGTCCGGTAGTCGATCAGTACCCCGGCACCGGCCAGCAGCGCCAGCAGCAGCAGCAACCAGCGCGGCGGCAACGATTTGCCGCGCAGCGCGATGAATCCGCGCCAGCCAACCACCGTAGCGAACAGGACGCTGAGCCAAACCGGCAGTTCGGACGCATGTGGCGCCGCCGCCAGCACCAATGCCGCCAACAGCCAAGCCAGCGCCGGCCGGTTCAGCAGCTCTTCCGGCGGTTTGGCCGCTTTCGCTCGTTCCGGCCGGTTTTTCCGCCAGCTCCAGGGCATGATCAACCTCTCTCTACCCATCGCCACCGACGAACAGCGCCAGGGCTTCCAAACAGCGGCGGCGCTGGATCTCGCCCGACGCGGGCGGAATTTCCCGGCCAGGCAGGCGCAAGCCGTACTCGCACCCTTCCCCTTCCGCCTTCAATACCCACTGACACAATTGCTCCAGACGCGGCTCGATCGGCACCATCCCCAACAGCCGCCAATCCAACCACAGCTCCGGCCGGGCCTGATCGGTGAAGCGCTTGACCAGCAGGCGATCGGTGCGGGCCGCAGCCCGCCAGGCGATCCGGCGCGGCGAGTCGCCGGGCGCGTAAGGCCGGAAACCGGCGTAATCCTCGCTACCCGCACCCTGCTCGCCCAAACCGCTGCCGGTACCGCCCGCCATCGCCGCCGGCAGCGGTCGCCCACCGCGAGGTTGGGGGTAAACCAGACAGTCCTGTTCGAACTTCACCCAACTCCATGCTTGCAACAAGCCGAGGGGAAACCGGGTCAGCACGCGCAACCGGCCCGGCCGCAACCGACCACGACGTTCGGCGGGAACAGCCAGAATCACGGTCGTCGAACCCCGTGCCGGCACATCCGCATAACGGGGCGATCGATCCCGCCATTGCAATGCGACACCATGGCGCGGCCCGGTATCGGGATTGTCCAGTCGGTAGCCGAACTGAGCGTCCTGCCCCGCGAACACTGGCTCGGCGCCACTCGGCTGAATCACCAGATCCAACAAATTATTGTGCGCCTGCCACATGCTGTTCAGCGCCACCGCCGACAACAGAAAGGTGAAGGCGAAACCCATGCTGTTGCTGTAGTTGATCGACCACAGAAACAGCAGCAGCAACAGCAGGGCGAATGCATAACCCTGGCGGGTCGGCAGAATGTAGATGCGGCGGCGATCCAGTCGAACCGGCTGACGAGCCGGCCGCTGGCCGCGCGTTACCCAAGCTTCGAAGCGTTGCCGCAACGCCCTGAACATGGCGGCCGAACCTCAGGCCGGCACCGCCACGGCATCCAGCAACTGCCCGACCAAAGCGGCGGGCGACTGCTCCAGATGATCGTCGCTGGGGTGCAGGCGATGACCCACCACCGCCGGCAGCACCGCTTGCACATCTTCCGGCAGTACGTGGCCACGCCGGTGCAGCAGCGCCCAAGCCCGCGCCGCCCGCAGCAACCCCAATCCGGCGCGCGGCGATAGCCCGCCGCGAAAACGACTGCTCTGGCGGGAAAACGCCAGCAATGCCTGCACGTAATCCAACAGTGGCGCCGCGATATGCACGCCGGCCAACCGCCCCTGCAACTCGTGCAATTGCGCTGGTGTCATGCAAACCGGCAGCCGGGCCAGAATCTCGCGACGGTCCTCGCCTTCCAGCAACGCCCGTTCCGCCTGCACATCGGGATAGCCTAGCGCGATCCGCATCAGGAACCGGTCGAGCTGGGATTCCGGCAAGGGGAAGGTACCGATCTGGTAGGCGGGATTCTGGGTGGCGATCACGAAAAACGGCTCCGGCAACTGGCGGGTCTCACCCTCGATGGTGACCTGCCCCTCCTCCATCGCCTCCAACAGGGCGCTTTGCGTCTTGGGAGTGGCGCGGTTGATCTCGTCGGCCAGAATCAGTTGCGCGAAAATCGGCCCCGGATGGAACACGAAGGTTTCGCGCTGGCGTTCGTACACCGCCGCGCCGAGGATGTCCGCCGGCAACAGGTCGCTGGTGAACTGGATGCGCTGGTATTGCAAACCCAGACAGCGCGCCAGCGCATGGGCCAGGGTGGTCTTGCCCATGCCGGGCAAGTCTTCGATCAGCAGGTGGCCACGCGCCAGCAGGCAACTCAGCGCCAAGCGGATGGCGCGCTCCTTGCCGAGAATGGTGGAACCAACTTGCTGGATCACCAGATCCAAGCGATCTTCCAGAACGGCACTCACCTTAGTCCTGCCGGCGCAGGTCGCGCTGAAAGCGTTTGAAATTTTCCACGTAGCGGGCGGCGGACAAGCGCATGCCTTCGATTTCCCGGTCCGTCAGCATGCGCACGACCTTGCCCGGCGCACCCTTCACCAGCGAGCCGTCCGGGATGGTCTGGCCCTCGGTGATCAGGCTGTTGGCGCCGATCAGGCAATTCTTGCCGATGACCGCCCGGTTCATGATCAGGCTCTTGATGCCGATCAAGCTGTTGTCGCCGACGATACAACCGTGCAGCATCGCCAGATGGCCGACGGTGACGTCGCGGCCGATGGTCAGCAAAATACCGGGGTCGGTATGGAGGATCGAGCCGTCCTGAACATTGGAGTTTTCACCGATGGTGATGACATCGTTGTCGCCGCGCACCACGGCGTTGAACCAGATGCTGGCGTTCTGCTTGAGCACCACCGAACCGATGACGGTCGCATTATCGGCGATGAACCAGTCCTCGCCGTGAAATTCGACCCTGCGGTCGCCGAGGGAATAGATCACCGGATCCTCCTGATATTGTGAGGGGGACTTGAGATAGCCGGAGCAGTATAAACGAGATCGGCTGGCAGGCGGCGATACCGGTGGGAAAACCGCCACGGGGGACTCAGAGACCCTATAAAATCAATCCATTAATTATGCAGGCAAAATCAGCCAAAATGGATCGTGGGTCGGATTGCAGGTCGGGACACTCGAAGCGAAATCAAAAATGCCGAACCCCGGATGGGGTTCGGCTTGGGCAGGATAATAACGAACTTTCAATCCGGCATTAGGGCTTGTAATAACCCACGGCGCAGATCTGATCGCCTATCTTGGCGACGTAAGCCACTTTTTCGGAAGGTTTTTCCTCACCTGGGCGCGGCCACATGTAGGCCACTTCGACAATTTCGCCCTCTTTCGCTCCCTTGTAAATCTCTTCACCCAGCGGCTTGTTGGTCTTGTCTTTTAGGTCCTTCAAACTCTTGCCGACCAGCTTGGGATGAGCGGTAAAATTACCATCAGGACCGCCACAGAAGACGTATAAATCTTTCTCCTTAAATCCGCCTTCACCCTTGTTGAACATCTCCAGGGCCTTGGCCTCGTCCGCCTGTACCGCGGCGACCGCTTTTTCCAGCATCATCTTGGCTTCTTCGGGAGTGCCGAAGTCAGTACCGGCGGCCCAAACGGTGCTGGAGAGCCCCATGGCACAGGACGCGGCCAAACCCATCAGTAATTTCTTGTTCATCAATACAACCTCCTTTGTGTTTATGCATTATCGCTGTGATTTTCAGGCTTACATCGCGGCGTTCGGGGAACGCAACGCCCCTAGAATGTAGACGCTGGTTCCGGGAGTCACAAGACCACGGGACACAAAGTAATCACATTCCTTGCTGTTTTTATCTTGCTGGCAGGTCGACATGGCCGCGCGAATGCTGACGGGGTCATCGCTTGGACCGGTTTAAATTTCCGCCAAGTTGCCTTTTTCCTCCAGCCAGTTCTTGCGATCCCCAGCGCGCTTCTTGGCCAGCAACATATCCATCAGCGCCAGGGTATCGTCGCCGGTCTCCAGGGTCAGTCGCACCAACCGACGGGTGGTGGGGTCCATGGTCGTTTCCCGCAATTGCAGCGGGTTCATCTCACCCAAGCCCTTGAAGCGGGTGACGCTGACCTTGCCCTTCTTCTTCTCGGCGGCGATACGGTCGAGAAAACCTTGTTTTTCCGCCTCGTCCAGAGCATAGAACACCTCCTTGCCGACATCGATCCGAAACAGCGGCGGCATGGCGACATGGACGTGGCCGGCTTCCACCAGCGGGCGGAAATGGCGCACGAACAGCGCGCACAGCAAGGTCGCGATGTGCAGACCGTCGGAATCGGCATCGGCGAGAATGCAGATCTTGCCGTAGCGCAAACCTTTCAAATCCCCGGAACCGGGGTCCACGCCGATCGCCACGGCGATGTCGTGCACCTCCTGCGACGCCATCACTTCGGCGGAGTCCACCTCCCAAGTATTGAGAATCTTGCCGCGTAGCGGCATCACCGCCTGAAACTCGCGGCTGCGAGCCTGTTTGGTGGAACCACCGGCGGAGTCGCCCTCGACCAGAAACAGCTCGGTGCGCCCCAAATCCTGGGCGGTGCAATCGGCCAGCTTGCCGGGCAGCGCCGGACCGCTGGTGACCTGCTTGCGCACCACCTTGCGACTGGCGCGCAAGCGTTTGTGCGCGTTGGCCAATGCCAGTTGGGCGATGCGTTCGCCGGTTTCGGGATGCTGGTTCAGCCACAAGCTCAGCGCATCCTTGACCACTCCGGCCACGAACACCGCGCATTCGCGCGAGGACAAGCGTTCCTTGGTCTGGCCGGAAAACTGCGGATCCCGCAACTTGACCGACAACACGTAACAGCAACCTTCCCAGATGTCTTCCGGGGCAATCCGCAGCCCGCGCGGCACCAGGTTACGGAACTCGCAGAACTCGCGCATCGCATCGGTCAATCCGGCGCGCAACCCGTTGACGTGAGTACCACCCTGCGCGGTCGGGATCAAGTTGACGTAGCTTTCCGCCACCGGCTCGCCGCCATCCGGCAGCCAGGTCAAGGCCCAGTCGGCGGCCTCGCGCTCGCTACCGACACGACCGACGAACGGCGGGTCGGGCAGCGATACCACCGTCCCCAACGCCTCCCGGAGATAGTCGGTCAGACCGTCCTGGTAGCACCAGACCAGTTGCTCGCCGGCGGCCTCGTCGGTAAAGCCCACCTTCAGGCCGGGACACAGCACCGCCTTGGCGCGCAGTACGTGCTTGAGCCGAGGCACGGAGAATTTGGGTGAATCAAAATAGCGCGGGTCCGGCCAGAACCGCACGGTGGTGCCCGTGATCCGCCGAGGAACCGTGCCCACCTCCTCCAGCTCGGACATCTTGTCGCCGCCGGCGAAGGCCATGTTGTATTCCCGGCCGTTGCGTTTGACCCAGACTTCGAGATGACTGGACAACGCGTTCACCACTGAAACGCCGACGCCGTGCAAGCCGCCGGAGAAATGGTAGTTACGGTCGGAAAATTTACCGCCAGCGTGCAAGCGAGTCAGAATCAGCTCGACGCCGGGAATACCTTCCTCGGGATGAATGTCCACCGGCATGCCGCGCCCGTTGTCTTCAACCGACAACGAACCGTCGGCATGTAGTGTCACCATTACCGTACTGGCATGGCCGGCGATAGCCTCGTCCACGCTGTTGTCGATGACTTCCTGCGCCAGATGGTTGGGCCGGGTGGTATCGGTGTACATGCCCGGCCGTTTGCGGACCGGATCCAGACCGCTGAGGACCTCTATCGCGGCGGCATCGTAACTGGTTGCGTTCATTAGTAAAAAAACTTCCGGCTTGGCTTGATGGCTCTTCTGGGAATCTAGATTAATCCGCAAAAGCGGGTGACGCGCGGCAACCCGGCGGTGACCGGTTAAAGTAGCGATAATGGAATCCACCGGTTTTGGGCATAAGGTAACATGGCAACCATGCCCCAAATAGCATGCGCCAACGCAAAATCGTGCTATCCGCCCACATGCGATACCCACCAGCCGATACCCGAAATAAAGCGATGGGCAATCGAGCGGGGAAAGTTGAGAATTGACTCAGCATAAGCCCCATGTAAAACTGCCAACTTGTACTTGGCATGTCTGATGTTTTGTCTGTTGTTTTTTGGTGAAACTTATTGAGGAGTCTTTCAATTGGGCAAGAAGTTATATGTTGGAAATTTGAGCTATAGCATCGGTAACAGTGAGCTGGAGCGCCTGTTCGAGGCACACGGCGCGGTGCGTTCAGCTCAAGTCATCACGGATCGCGATACCGGACGATCCAAGGGGTTCGGCTTTGTGGAAATGGGTAGCGACCAGGAAGCGCAAACGGCTATTGCCGCCCTCAATGGCAAGGAGGTCGAAGGCCGCGCTCTGACCGTCAACGAGGCACGCCCGCAACAAAGCAGTGGCGGTGGCGGTTACGGCGGTGGCGGCTACGGCGGCGGAAAACGTGGCGGTGGCGGTGGCGGCTACGGCGGTGGTGGCGGCGGTCGTCGGTACTAACGGTCGATCCCATACGTCCCAATTGGAAGCTTCCTCATCATGCGGGCCACCGCAACCAAATAGTGCATTCAACAGGACGCATCGGAACATCAGCGGCTTGCAAACCGTTTCCTAAATTTTTGGTTTGATAGTTCGCGCCGGTTTTTCCCCACCGGCGCTGCTTTGTAAGACCCATCATCAAGTTCCTCGCCGCAACGAAAAACGGGCGGATAAACAACCGCCCGTCTTCCTTAAAAAACCTTCGAGCTTCAGTCGTTCGCCCGCGACTCCAACATGGCGACGGCGGGTAGCACCTTGCCTTCCAGGAATTCCAGGAACGCGCCGCCAGCGGTGGAGATATAAGACACCTTGTCGTAGATGTCATACTTTTGGATCGCGGCGATGGTGTCGCCACCGCCGGCCAGAGTGAAGGCCTTGGTGTTCGCAATCGCCATGGCGACCGTCTTGGTACCCTCGCCGAACTGGTCGAATTCGAACACGCCGACCGGGCCGTTCCACACCACCGTGCCGGCCTTCATGATGATGTCGGCCAATTCCTGGGCGCTCTTCGGACCGATATCAAAGATCATGTCGTCGTCGCTGACCGCACCCGCGTCTTTCAATACCGCCGGTTCGGCAGCATCGAACTTCTTGCCGCAGACCACATCCACCGCGATCGGAATATTCGCGCCGCGCGCCTTCATTTTCTCCAGCAGTGTCTGCGACGTCGACACCAAATCGTCCTCGCACAATGACTTGCCAACGTTCTTGCCGACGGCTTTGAGGAAGGTGTTGGCGATGCCGCCGCCAACCACCAGCTGATCGACCTTCTCGGACAAGCTTTCCAACACGGTCAGCTTGGTCGAAACCTTGGAGCCACCGACGATGGCGACCAACGGCCGGGCGGGCTTGGCCAGCGCCTTAGTCAAGGCATCGAGTTCCTCGGTCAGCAGAATGCCGGCGCAGGCGACCGGCGCGAACTTGGCGACACCGTGAGTCGAGGCTTCGGCGCGATGGGCGGTGCCGAAAGCATCCATGACGAACACGTCGCAGAGCGCCGCGTACTTCTTCGCCGTTTCCTCGACGTTCTTCTTTTCGCCCTTGTTGACGCGGCAGTTCTCCAACAGCACCACTTCGCCGTCGGCGACTTCAAAGCCGCCATTGACCCAGTCGCGGATCACTCGTACTGGCTTACCCAGCTTGGCGGACATCACCTCGGCCACTGGATTGAGCGAATCTTCCTCCTTGAACTCGCCTTCGGTCGGACGCCCCAAGTGCGAGGTCACCATCACCTTGGCACCGGCCTTCATGGCAAATTCAATGGTGGGCATCGAAGCGGTGATGCGAGCGTCGGACGTCACTTTGCCACTTTTGACGGGAACATTCAGATCAGAACGGATGAATACCCGCTTGCCAGCGAGATCCAGATCGGTCATGCGTTTAAAATTCATATTCGCTTTCCTCTTCCTCTCCAAGAAAAACCCCCGTCCGCCCTGGCGCGGGGCGCAAGGCGGCGGGGGTGTACGATTTCAGCTTAAAAACGAACCGCCACGGCGTGGCGATCGCTTACTTGGCCATGACGCGGACCATTTCCAGAACCTTGCAGGAATAACCCCATTCGTTGTCGTACCAGGCCACAACCTTGACGAAGGTGTCGTCCAGGGCGATGCCGGCATCGGCGTCGAACGTGGAGGTGCAGCTCTCGCCACGGAAGTCGGTGGCAACCACTTTGTCGGTGGTATAACCCAGCACACCCTTCATCGGGCCTTCGGAGGCGGCCTTCATCGCGGCGCAGATATCCTTGTAGGACGCCGGCTTATCCAGTTCCACCGTCAGGTCGACCACGGATACATCGGAGGTGGGGACGCGGAAAGCCATGCCGGTGAGCTTCTTGTTCAGCTCGGGGATGACCACGCCCACGGCCTTGGCGGCACCGGTGGAGGACGGGATGATGTTCTCCAGGATGCCGCGACCGCCGCGCCAATCCTTGTTGGAGGGACCATCCACGGTCTTCTGGGTGGCGGTGGCGGCATGCACGGTGGTCATCAGACCGCGCTTGATGCCCCAGGTGTCGTTCAGCACCTTGGCGACCGGCGCCAGGCAGTTGGTGGTGCAGGACGCATTGGAGATGATGGTCTGACCGGCGTAGGTCTTGTCATTGACGCCGTAGACGAACATCGGGGTGTCGTCCTTGCTGGGCGCGCTCTGAATGACTTTCTTGGCGCCGGCGGTGATGTGTTTCTGACAGGTTTCCTTGGTCAGGAACAGACCGGTGGATTCGACGACGATGTCGGCGCCCACTTCGTCCCACTTCAGTTCGGCGGGATCCTTGACGGCGGTCAGGCGAATCTTCTTGCCGTTGACGATCAGCGTATTGCCATCGACGGAGACCTCACCCTGGAAGCGACCATGCACCGAGTCGTAACTCAGCATGTAGGCCAAGTAGTCGGGTTCCAGCAGGTCGTTGATACCCACGATCTCGATGTCCGAGAAGTTCTTGACCGCCGCGCGAAACACCATGCGGCCAATGCGACCGAACCCATTGATGCCAACTTTAATGGCCATGCTTTCCTCCAATCAGAGTGGTTTTCATCAAAAAAACGGGCGAACGGCGTCGCCCACTCGACACGATCAAGTGTAGACCGGATTCGTTAAAAAACAGCATTTGCTAGAACAGTGCCTGCACGGCGGCAGCCACCCGTTCGGCGGTAAAGCCGAAATGCTGGAAAATAATTTCCGGCGGACCGCACTCACCGAAGCGATCGATACCGATCACCGTACCTTGCGGACCGGCGTACTTGTACCAAGGGGCGGTGACGCCCGCCTCGACCACCACGCGCCGGGTTACCGCCGCCGGCAGCACCGACTCGCGCCAAGCCGCATCCTGAGCGTCGAACACATCCACGGATGGCATGGAAACCACACGCACCCGCCGCCCCTGATTGTTTAGTTGTTGAGCCGCCTCGACCGCTAGTTGCACCTCGGAACCGGTGGCGATGAGGATGGCTTCCGGCTCGTCCCCACAGTCCAGCAGCACATAGCCACCCCGGGCAATGGCTCGCACCTGTTCCGGCGTGCGATCCTGGTGGGGCAGCTTCTGGCGGGTGAAAATCAGGGCGGTCGGGCCGTTGGTGCGCTCCAGCGCCGCTTTCCAAGCCACGGCGGTCTCCGTGGTATCGCAAGTCCGCCACACGGACAGATCGGGGATGACCCGCAAACTGGCCACATGTTCGATCGGCTGATGAGTCGGGCCGTCGCCGCCGACACCGATGGAGTCATGGGTCAAAACGAACACACAGCGCAACTTCATCAACGCCGACATGCGGATGGCGCTGCGGCCATAATCGGCGAACATCAGGAAGGTACCGCCAAAGGGTACATAGCCACCATGCAGCGCCAAGCCGTTCATGATGGCGTACATCGCGAACTCCCGCGCGCCGTAATAAATCAGATTGCCGTCGGGGTGCTCGAAATCCACCGGTCGGCAGCCGATCCAGGGAATGCCGGTGGATTCGGTCAGATCGGCGGAGCCACCGACCAAGCTGGGGAAATGGGGGTTGTACGCTTCGAGCGCTCGCTGGGACGCGACCCGAGTGGCGATATCCTCACGCCGTTCCTGGGTAGCTTGGATGAAGCTCCAGGCCAGTTCCCGCCAGTCCGGGGGAAAGCCGCAGGCCAAGCGCCGATCCAGCTCCGCCGCGGCGTCCGGGTACTCGGCCCGGTAGCGGGCGAACATGTCGTTCCACTCGCCTTCCCAGTCAGCGCCTTTCGTACGGGCGTCGAAGGCGCGATAGTATTCAGACGGAATGTCAAACGGCTCATGATGCCAGCCGATATTCTCGCGGGTCGCGGCGACTTCGGCAGCGCCCAATGGCGCACCGTGCGATTTCTCGCTGCCCCCCTTGTTGGGCGATCCCCAGGCAATGGTGGTCTTGCAGCAGATCAGGGTAGGGCTACCGGTGAAGGCGCGGGCCTGCTTGATGGCCTGATGGACCGCGTCGGCGTCGTGGCCGTCCACATTGGGAATGACATGCCAACCGAAACCTTCGAAACGCTTGGCCACGTTCTCGCTGAACCAGCCGCTGACCGGGCCATCGATGGAAATGTTGTTGCTGTCATAGAGACAAATCAGCTTGCCCAGTCCCCAAGTGCCCGCCAGCGAGCAGGCTTCGGAGGAGATGCCTTCCATCAAGCAGCCATCGCCGAGAATGACGTAAGTGTAGTGATCGACGATGGGAAAACCGGGGCGGTTGAAGCGGGTGGCCAGCGCCCGTTCGGCCAAGGCCATGCCGACGCCATTGGCTAGGCCTTGCCCCAATGGTCCGGTGGTGGTTTCCACACCAGGGGTGAGGCCGTATTCGGGATGGCCGGGAGTCCGCGAACCCAAGCGCCGGAAATTGCGAAGATCCTCGATGGTCAGATCGTAGCCGCTCAGGTGCAACAGGGAATACAACAGCATCGAACCGTGACCATTGGACAGGATCAGTCGGTCGCGATTCAACCATTTGGGATTGGCTGGATTGTGGCGCAGAAAATCGTTCCACAGGACGGCACCAAAGTCGGCCATGCCCATCGGGGCGCCGGGGTGGCCGGATTCCGCCCGTTGCACCGCATCCATGCTCAGGGCGCGAATGGCGTTGGCCAGTTCCCGGCGCGAGGGGGCGGTGGCTGCCCGAACGGGGGCGCCGGAAGCGGCGAGCGGCGCGGTCATCGCATCCACCATGGGGCGAGCGGCCAATTCACTACGGGAGGGCATGAGCTCTCTCTCCTAACAGTACTCAGCAACGAAAAATGAAGGAACCGGGTATGCGTGGAACCCAAACCGTCAGGCTCCACGACCCCGCCGCGCGCGTCGCTCTTACTGGGACGTTCACCGGAGAGATCGCTAAGGATGCCCGGTCGCGCCAAAGCCCCCTTGGGTTCGGTTCGGCCGAAAAATGGCGGCGATTATAGGAAAAATCGGGATATTCGCCAATGATTATCTGTGGCAACGGAGTCCGGCCCATGCTCAGGCAGCCACGCCGCTCAATCCCGGCGCAGGCTGTCGGAAATCGCCACCGGCGTCGGATAGGTCAGCACCAGATAATACGTGGAAGCGATGAAGGTCAACAGCGTGGTTGCCTGTACCAGATACGACGCCT
>Ga0209573_1004685_pt1 | contig 13166 bp, 6 predicted proteins | sample TNRBio252014_DNA_FD_185870 | JGI IMG/M metagenome (GOLD analysis project Ga0209573, IMG submission 185870) | Wastewater treatment Type I Accumulibacter community from EBPR Bioreactor in Madison, WI, USA - TNR Reactor_6/25/2014_ DNA (SPAdes)... | ecosystem: Engineered > Bioreactor > EBPR >...
GCAAAGCTTCGCCGCCACTCTTGAGAAAGGCAGCGACCATCCGCACCTCACGCTGCACTGCGCGGGCCAGCTTGCGCAGACGCGCCGCCAGGCTCCGGGCGTGGGCCGGGGTGGAGCCGGAGCGGCCGGCGAATGGCGGGAATGGCGCAAGGCCGGCAAAATCCAGCGCATAGACCTCGGCGCGGCCAAGCAGCCACAAAACAAAACCGCGCACGGCGTCAGAGCGGGCGGCGCTCAGTTCGGCCAGGTGCGCCAGCGCAAACAGCAGCGCTGCAATGCGCTTCAGCGCCGCCTGCTCCTGTTTGATTGCCTCCTGCCAGTCCATTGGCCGGTCCATCGATTGTCTCCGTTTGCGTTGGGGCTCATTGTGCGCGCAGTCTGGAGAGGGTGGATAAGACTGCTGACAGATACTGACAGGACGGGACTGGGCGCTGTCACTGGCGTGCAGGGGTGGGCGCGGTAAGCCCGGCAACGCGTCTCAGAACGCGGATCGCCTTGCCCCCGGCGAAGCGGAGGAGAGGTGTCGAGCTATGTGAGAGGGGTGCCCGGGCAACTACCGCCCGGCGGCTTTTTCCAGCAGGGCAGCGACTTGGCGTTGTCCGCGCTGGCGGGCGTGGGAAAGGGGCGTGACGCCATCCTTGTCGGCGTACGAAAAGAGCCCCTCTCTTGCATTTTCCAAGCACTTGCTCGGGGACAATCCACTCGCAAATGCAGGAAAGTGCTTTCTCCCCCGCAAGGGGGGAGATACCGCTGCCGCGATTTTGCTGCCAGGCGCCGCCTTGGAGTTCACGTTCTTAACTTGGCGCGAACCTTCGCGATTTGCCGCGAAAGTCGATGCCGGTGCTATCTCCCCCCTTGCGGGGGAGAAAGCGATTTCAGCATCTTAGCGAGCGCCGAGCCCGAAGGGTGAGGACAAGAGCGCGCTAAGTGCTAGAAATCGCAAGAGAGGGGCTGTGTTGCTTCTCGCAGAGGGACTTCATTGCCGCACCGCGCTACCCCACCCAAGCACCGCACATTTGCCCGCTCGATGCGCGCTGATGCGACAAAGGCCGAGAACATGCTGTGGCAGGCCTTGCGTGGTGGCAAGCTGGAAGGGCTGAAGTTCAAGCGTCAGGTTCCCATCGACGGGTTCATTGTTGATTTTGTGTGCTTTGAGGCGCGGCTGATTATCGAGGTCGATGGCGGCCAGCATTCGGAAAATGCGGCTGATGCCGAGAGGGACGCGCATTTTGAAAGGCAGGGATTTCGCACGCTGCGGTTCTGGAATGACGAGGTCGAGCGCGAGCTGGATGCGGTGTGTGGGATGGTGTTGAAGGTGGCGGGGCGGGCGAGCAAGCAATGATGTGATCGGCATATCTCTATGCTTGCTAAATATCAGCAAGCATGCTTTTATCGTCTGCAGCAAGCATGGAGTGAATCATGAAAGAGAACCCTCAACGTAAAGGAGGCATTGCTCGGAGCGAGAAACTGTCGCCGGAAGAGCGGAGTTCGATCGCGCGCGAAGCAGCAAAGCGCCGTTGGGAAGAACCCACGCCTAAAGCGATGTTCGGTGCCGCCGACAAGCCGATCAAAATCGCCGATATTGAGGTTCCTTGCTACGTTCTTGACGATGGGCGTCGTGTCATCACGACTACGGGTATTCTAGACACGCTCCAAATGGCTCGGGGCGGTGCCATGGTTAAGGGCATGAATCGCTTTGAGTTGTTTGCATCGCGCGACAGGATCCGACCGTTTGTCTCCGATAATCTTTTTGAGCGGTTGAAGAATCCTATCAAATTTCGTGTCGGTCAATTTATGGCCCACGGTTTCGATTCAGATACTCTCATTGAACTTGCGGAAGCCGTTATCAAAGCTGATGACGCCGGCGTTCTACAGACGCAGCAGAAGGCGATTGCCTTCCAATGTCGTGTCATTACGGCGAGTCTGACGCGTGTAGGTTTGATCGCGCTGATCGACGAGGCGACGGGGTACCAAGAAAAGCGTGAGAAAGATGAACTTCAGCAGATACTCACTGCTTATCTGCTTCCGGAACATCGCCCATGGATGCAGACAATTCCGAGCGAATTTACGTCGGAAGTTTATCGCGTCTACGGGTGGAAGCGTCACGCTAGCAATCGCGGGCCTCGGTATGCTGGGAAGCTGATTCGTCAGTTAATTTACGAGCGTATGCCTAAGCCGGTTTTGCCAAAACTCGATGAGATCAACCCGTCAAATGGCCGGTATCAGCGAAAGCACAAACACCATCAGTTTCTTACTGAAAAACAAGGTCTTGATCATTTTCGGAGTCAGGTAATTACAGTTATGACTCTGCTTCGGATTTCCAAGAACAAGAGTGAGTTTAAACGACACCTGCAAACCTTTTTTGGCGGGCAGATGTCATTTGATTTTACCGACTGATGTCGTGTCGTTGCCCCTCTCTTGCGATTTCTAGCACTTAGCTCGGGGACAAGCCCACTCGCGAAGATGCTGAAATCGCTTTCTCCCCCGCAAGGGGGGAGATAAGGAGCGGCACGGTTTGCGCTTTCTGTGATGTTTGGGGATTGGCGTTGAGATTGCGGCAGCGGCATCTCCCCCCTTGCGGGGGAGAAAGCAAAATCGACATCTTAGTGAGCAGGCGCGCTAGCGCCGTGAAGCGAGCGAAGTGTTAGATTTCGCAAGAGAGGGGCTGGTTCGACGCGCAACCATCACCCCCACCCGCGCCGCACGGCGACGCGATGTCCCCCGCAACGGGGGAGGTGGCGTCAGCGCCTAAAAATACTCCTGCAACCGCCGCACTTCCAGGCTCCCCGCCCGCAGCGCGGCAATCGCTTCGGCAGCAGCAGCGGCGCCGGCCAGCGTCGTGTAATAGGGCACTTTTTGCATCAGCGTGGCGCGGCGGAGTGATTTTGAGTCCGACACGGCCTTCTGGCCGTCAGTGGTGTTGAACACCAGCTGGACCTGACGGTTGCGGATGGCGTCTTCAATATGCGGCCGGCCTTCCAGCACTTTGTTGATTTTTTCGGCTGCAATGCCTTTTTCAGCAAGGAAACGCGCGGTTCCCGAGGTGGCGAGCACGCGGAAGCCCTCATCGGCCAGACGCCGCACTGCGGGCAAAACGCCTTCCTTGTCTTCGTCGCGCACCGAGACAAACACCGTGCCCGAACGCGGCAGGTCGATGCCAGCGCCCAACTGGCTTTTGGCGAAGGCCAGCGCGAAATCATAATCCAGACCCATAACTTCGCCAGTGGATTTCATTTCTGGCCCAAGCAGAATGTCGACGCCGGGGAAGCGCGCGAAGGGGAAGACGGCTTCCTTGACCGCGATGTGTTTCAGCGCCGTGGCGTCGACCTTCTTGCCGTAATGGGCAAAGGCGGCGTCGAGGCTCTCGCCGGCCATGATGCGCGCCGCGATCTTGGCGATCGGGCGGCCGATGGCCTTGGCGACAAAGGGCACGGTGCGGCTGGCGCGCGGGTTGACCTCCAAAACGTAGATTTCGTCGCCCTTCAGCGCAAACTGCACGTTCATCAGCCCGCCAACATTGAGCGCCAGCGCCATGGCTTTGGCCTGGCGTTCGAGTTCCGCCACGGTTTCGGCGCTCAGCGTATAGGCGGGCAGCGAGCAGGCTGAATCGCCCGAGTGGATGCCGGCCTCCTCGATATGCTGCATGACACCGGCGACATAGTTGTTCTTGCCGCCTTGAGCCGCATCGGACAGGCAGTCGACATCGACTTCGATGGCGCCTTCGAGATAGCCGTCAAAGAGCAGCGGGTTCTTGCCCAGCAGCGTGTTGATCTGCCCGGTCTTGTCGTTGGGGTATTTCTGCTTGATGTCTTCGGGCACAAGACCGGGCACCGTGTCGAGCAGATAGGATTGCAACTGGCTCTCATCATGGATGATCTGCATGGCGCGACCGCCCAGCACATAGGATGGACGCACGACAAGCGGGAAACCAAGCTCGCCGGCAACGCTGCGCGCTTGTTCAACCGACCAGGCAATTCCATTATGCGGCTGGCGCAGGCCAAGCTTGTGCAAAAGCTTCTGGAAGCGGTCGCGGTCTTCGGCAAGGTCGATCGCGTCGGGCGAGGTGCCGAGGATCGGAATGCCGGCGCGCTCCAGCGCATCGGCGAGCTTGAGCGGGGTCTGGCCGCCGAACTGGACAATGACGCCATGCAGCGTGCCGGCTTTCTGCTCGGCGCGGAGAATTTCCAGAACGTCTTCGGGCGTCAGCGGCTCGAAATAGAGCCGGTCGGACGTGTCGTAGTCGGTCGAGACGGTTTCGGGGTTGCAGTTGACCATGACCGATTCATAACCGGCCTCGGCCATGGCGTAGGCGGCGTGCACGCAGCAATAGTCGAACTCGATGCCCTGACCGATGCGGTTGGGGCCACCGCCAAGGATGACCACCTTTTTGCGGTCCGAGACCTTTGCTTCGTCGGCCAGGGCGCCTGCAAAAGGCGTCTCGTAGGTCGAATACATATAGGCGGTGGGCGAGGCGAATTCGGCGGCGCATGTGTCGATGCGCTTGTAAACCGGATGAACGTCGAGCTTTTCGCGAATCTTTTGAATCGCTTCGGCGTCTGTCTTCGTCAAAGACCCGAGGCGGGCGTCAGAGAAGCCCATGGATTTGAGCATGCGCAGGTTTTGCGCGTCCCCGGGCAGGCCATGCTCGCGAACGCGGGCTTCCATGGCGACAATGCCGGCGATCTGTTCGAGGAACCACGGGTCGATGGCGCACATCTGGTGCAGTTCCTCATTCGACACGCCAAGGCGCATGGCCTGGGCCACCAGGCGTAGCCGGTCAGGCGTCGGCGTGCCGACGGCTGCGCGGATGGCGTTCTTGTCCTCCGGGCCTTCAAGGCCGGGGATCTCGATCTCGTCGAGGCCGGTGAGGCCGGTTTCCAGCCCGCGCAGCGCCTTCTGCAAGCTCTCCTGGAAAGTGCGGCCAATGGCCATGACCTCGCCGACCGACTTCATGGCGGTGGTCAGCACGGGCGAGGCGCCGGGGAATTTCTCGAAGGCGAAACGCGGAATCTTGGTGACCACGTAGTCGATTGACGGCTCAAAACTGGCGGGCGTCGCGCCGCCGGTAATGTCGTTTTCCAGTTCATCCAGCGTATAGCCAACGGCAAGCTTGGCCGCGACTTTTGCGATGGGGAAGCCGGTCGCCTTGGAGGCCAGCGCCGAGGAGCGCGAGACGCGCGGGTTCATCTCGATGACGACAAGACGGCCATCAGCCGGGTTGACGGCGAACTGCACGTTGGAGCCGCCGGTCTCGACGCCGATCTCGCGCAGCACCGCAATCGAGGCGTTGCGCATCATCTGATATTCCTTGTCGGTCAGCGTGAGCGCTGGCGCGACGGTGATGGAATCGCCGGTGTGGACGCCCATCGGGTCGATGTTTTCAATCGAGCAAACGATGATGCAGTTGTCGGCGCGGTCGCGCACGACTTCCATTTCGTATTCCTTCCAGCCGAGAACCGATTCCTCGATCAGCACTTCGGTCGTGGGGGAGGCGTCGAGTCCAGTGCCGACAATCTCGAAGAATTCGGCGCGGTTATAGGCGATGCCGCCGCCGGTGCCGCCCATGGTGAAGGACGGGCGAATGATGGCGGGAAGACCGACATGGTCGAGTGCTTGCGCGGCAATGCCCATGGCGTGGCCGACATAGCGCTGCTTGCGGTCGCCTTCGCCCAGGTTCCAGCGGGTCTCAAGTGCGTCAAATTCGGCGTCAGACGCGCCGCGGGCCTTGAGCTCGGCGCGTTCGGCCTCGTGTTTGACCTTGTCGGCGTCCTTGGCGTCAGACGCATTGGCGAGCATGGAGCGCGGTGTCTCCAGCCCGATCTGGGCCATCGCCTGGCGAAACAGGGAGCGGTCCTCGGCCTTGTCGATCGCGTGGGCGTCAGCGCCGATCATTTCGACATTATAGCGATCGAGCACGCCCATGCGGCGCAGTGAAAGGGCCGTGTTGAGCGCCGTCTGGCCGCCCATGGTGGGCAGGATGGCGTCAGGGCGTTCGCGCGCGATAATCTTGGCGACGACTTCAGGCGTTATCGGCTCGATATAGGTAGCGTCCGCAAGCTCCGGGTCGGTCATGATGGTGGCCGGGTTGGAGTTGACCAGAATGACCCGGTAGCCTTCTTCCTTGAGCGCCTTGCAAGCCTGGGTCCCGGAATAATCAAACTCGCAGGCCTGGCCGATGACGATAGGGCCGGCCCCGATGATCAGGATCGACTTCAAATCTGTGCGCTTGGGCATGGGCGTCTCTGCTGGCTGCGCACCACGACTATCGGGTATGCCCGGCCGGTGCGACGATGCTCGAAATGTCAGGCTAGGCGGGCTCTATAGGGGAGGGGAGCGTATATGTGAACCCCGGAATGTACTGCCTGGGCAAGAATACGCCGGTTCCTGCCGAAGCGATGGCCCCGCCCATGGCCTGTTTCACTCGCCCGGCATCATGTCCGGGTTGAAGACAACCTCCCAAAGGTGGCCGTCGAGATCCTGGAAATAGCCGGCATAGCCGCCCCAGAACGTCTGCTGAGCAGGTTTGGTGATTGTTGCGCCTGCGGCTTTGGCCTGTCGCATGACCTGATCGACCTCGGCTGGACTGGCGACGTTGTGGCCAAGGGTGAACTCCGTCGGATTGGGCGGATCGCGTTGGAGGCCAGTGTCGGCGACGATGCTGCGGCGCTCCCATATGGCCAGGCGAACGCCGCCTTCAAGCGGAAAGAATGCGACCGCGCCAAATTCGAACTCCTGGCCGACAATGCCATCCGTCTGCAGGCCAAGGCCATCGCGATAGAATCGCAACGCAGATTCGAGGTCGTTGACGCCAATCGTGACGACACTAATGCGGGGCTTCATGGGGTGCTCGACGGCTGAGGCTGGCCGGCTCAGGATAGCAAGGGTAGCGTTGCGAACAAAGCATAAACGATGCTTGATGGCGCGATGACCGTCGCACTGCGTGATTCGACCGCCGAACCGATTGACTACCTTGCCCGCCTCAACCCGGAGCAGCGTCGCGCTGTGGAGTTTGGCGGCGGCGCCGTGGCCCCGCCGCTGCTGGTGATCGCCGGCGCAGGCTCCGGCAAGACCAACACGCTGGCGCACCGTGTGGCGCATCTGATCGTCAACGGGGCGGACCCGCGGCGCATCCTGTTGATGACCTTCTCGCGTCGCGCTGCCGCCGAGATGACGCAACGTGTCGAGCGGATTGCGGCGGAGGTGCTGGGGGAGCGGGCAGCAGTATTGACCGATGGACTGCATTGGGCTGGCACGTTCCATTCGGTCGGCGCGCGCCTTTTGCGCGACTATGCGCTGGAGATCGGTCTCGATCCCGCCTTTACAATCCATGATCGTGAAGATTCCGCTGATCTGATGAATCTCGTTCGGCACGATCTCGGCTTCTCGAAAACGGAATCACGGTTTCCGGCCAAGGCGACCTGCCTTGCGATCTATTCGCGGGCAGTCAATGCGCAGGCCGATCTGGACGATGTGCTCAGGGCGCAGTTTCCCTGGGTGACCGACTGGGCGGACGAACTGAGGGCGCTGTTTTCCGCCTATGTCGAAGCCAAGCAGGCCAACAATGTGCTCGATTACGACGATCTACTCCTCTACTGGGCGCAGATGGCGGCAGAGCCCGGGATTGCGGCGCATCTGGGCTCGCGGTTCGACCATATTCTGGTCGATGAATATCAGGACACCAACCGGCTGCAGGCGGCGATCCTGACGGCGCTGAAACCGGACGGGCAGGGACTGACGGTGGTCGGTGATGACGCCCAGTCGATCTACTCGTTCCGCGCGGCGGAAGTGCGCAACATTCTCGACTTTCCGCAACTGTTTGCGAAGCCGGCGGAGATCATCACGCTGGATCGCAATTATCGTTCGACCGAGACGATCCTGTCGGCGGCGAATGCGGTGATTGCCGAGGCTGAGGAGCGCTTCACCAAGAACCTGTGGACCGACCGCGCGTCGAACGACCGGCCCCGGCTGGTGACCGTGCGCGATGAGGGCGAACAGGCCAACTATGTCTGCGCCGAAGTTTTGGCGGCGCGCGAGGAAGGGACTGTGCTGAAACAGCAGGCTGTGCTGTTTCGCGCCTCGCATCATTCCGGGCCGCTGGAAGTTGAACTGACCCGCCGCAACATTCCGTTCGTCAAATTTGGCGGGCTGAAATTTCTCGATGCAGCGCATGTGAAAGACCTGCTCGCCTGCCTGCGTTTTGCTGAAAACCCACGCGACAGGGTGGCCGGTTTCCGGGTGCTACAGCTTTTGCCGGGCATCGGGCCTGCGGCGGCGGGGCAGGCAATTGACGAGATGCAGGGGGCGCTTGATCCGGTGATGGGGCTGGAGCGTTTCCGCCCCGGCGCACGGGCGGAGGCCGACTGGCCGGGATTTGTCGACCTGTTCGCCGCGCTGCGGCGCAGCGGCGCGTGGCCTGGAGACCTGGAGCGGGCGCGGCTCTGGTATGAACCGCATCTGGAGCGCGTGCATGAGGACGCCAAGGCGCGGCGCAATGACCTGATGCAACTCGAACAGATTGGCGCGGGATATCCGTCGCGCGAAAAATTCCTGACCGACCTGACGCTCGATCCGCCGTCTGCGACCAGTGATGAGGCGGGGCCGCCGCACCGCGACGAAGACTATCTGATTCTGTCGACGATCCATTCGGCCAAAGGGCAGGAGTGGAAAAACGTGCATGTGCTGAACGTCATCGACGGCTGTATTCCTTCGGACCTTGGGGCTGGCGAACGGGCCGAGCTGGAAGAGGAGCGGCGGCTGCTTTATGTCGCCATGACGCGGGCCAAGGACCAGCTCTCGCTGATCATGCCGCAGCGCTTTTATGTGCATGGGCAGGCGGCGCGCGGCGACAAGCACGTCTATGCCAGCCGCACGCGGTTTGTAACCGAAGCCATGCTTGGCCATTTTGCCCAGATGGCCTGGCCGCCGGCGCCGCCCGGGCAGACAGCGCGGCCAAATGGACCAATGGCGGTGGACCTGAAGGCCAGGATGCGCGGCATGTGGCGGTGATGGCGCACCTACATGGACTTTCCCGTTACGGATGGTCCGTGTAGTTGTGTTGTCAATGAAGACGCTGATAGACCCGACCAAAGCCCTCTCTAAAGGGCTTGCTGAAATTCGCGCACAGTTCAAAACGCCCACGGGATTTTCACCCGAGGTGCTCGCGGCGGCAGAAAATGCGGCCAAGCGCATACCCAATTCGCATGTCGATCGTACAGCCATACCATTTGTTACGCTCGATCCAGCCGCTTCAACCGATCTCGATCAGGCCTTTTATATCGAAACGAGCGGCCAGGATTTCCTGCTGCACTATGCGATTGCCGATGTCGCTTGGTTCGTCGCTGATGGCGACGCGCTCGACAAGGAAGCCTGGCAGCGCGGATCGACGCTCTACATGCCGGACGGCAAGATCAGCCTCTATCCCGAAATATTGAGCCAGGGAGCGGCTAGCCTGTTGCCTGACGTCGTGCGCCCGGCTGTCATCTTTACAGTAAGGGTCGCGCCGGACGGTTCGGTACGACTCGACGGCGCGGAGCGCGCCATCGTCAAGAGCCGCGCGAAACTGGCTTATGAAAATGTCAGGCCACAGGATCTGCCACGGCGTTTCGACGAATTCGCACAGCGAATCTTCGCCGCCGAAGACAGACGTGGCGCATCGCGTGTCGATCCGCCCGAACAGGAGGTAGAGGCAGACGGTAAAGGCCGATATGTATTGGCGTTCCGGCCCAAACTGGCCTCTGAAAACCAGAATTCGGCGATGTCGCTTGCAGCGAATCTGGCGATAGCTGACGCGATGGCGGCTCACCAGACCGGTCTGTTCCGGGTGATGGACGTTGCCGATGACGCCGAGGTGAAAGCCCTGCGCAACGCCGCAAGAGCGCTTGGGCTCGACTGGCCGACGGCAACAGGCTTGAAGGACTTTCAACGCCGGCTTGACCCGGCTGATCCGAAGCAGGCGTCTCTGATGCTGGCGATACGGCGCGCCGGGCCAGGTGCGTCCTATATGCCTTACAAGGAAGGCAAAAAGCCGTGGCACGCGGCAGTCGCAGCCACCTACGCTCACGCGACAGCGCCGCTGCGGCGACTGGCTGACCGTTATGTGGTTCGCGCAACATTGGCGATCGCAAACGGCGAGCCGGTTCCGGATGTGGTGACGCGGGCTTTCGGCAGCTTGCCGAAAGTGATGGCGCGCGCCGATGGCCGCGCCAATCAGATCAGCAGCGCCGTTATTGAACTCGCCGAAGCACTGGTGCTGCGTGGACGTGAGGGTGAAGAGTTCGCGGCGATTGCTACTGATTTTACCAGCCGCGGCATGCGCATCCAGCTTTGCGACCTGCCTGTCGTCGCGCTTCTCAAACAGGATAATTCAGCAAGCAAGCTGATGCCGGGCGATTCTCTCAACGCGAAGCTCGTCAGCGCCGATCCCGAAGCTCGAACAGTGGCTTTTGAGCAAGCGGGATAGTTACTGAGCGGAGCCTTTCAGACCCGACAATAAATCAGCCGCCGTTTTACGGGTATTTTCGGTGATAGCGATCATGTCGGCGCGCTTGTGGTCCCGATAAATCGCAAGCGCGCGGTCGCAGGCTGCAAGCGCCTCGGTGACAATGTTCGCATTGCGCTCGATCTGTCCCTGTTCCGCCAAGGCTGAACACAGCGTGTCCTCCGCCATGCCGGACTCGACCTGCATGCCGGCGGCGCGGAAAGTCTCGACAGCACCCCGGCCAAGCGCGGCGGCCTGGGCAAGGTCCGCTTCCCGGTCGCCAGCCCGGGCCTGCAGCGCTGCTGCATAGGCGAGAGAATTGGCATAGGTCGCCCAGCCAACGGGATTGGTTTCGCGCTGGCTCTGGTTCAGCAGCGAGCGGTAGATTGTCGCTCCTTCGGTAAGCGCTGCACGGTCTTTGGCGACCTCGCCAAGTTTCAGCAGTCCGTTGGCCAGCGCTGCGCGTGCGTTAGGCGCGACGGCTGGATAGGCTTGTGGCGTGAAGAATGCTTCAACAACGCGGTAGGAAGCGACCGCTTTCGCAAGCACGGCGCTGTCGTGACCCTTGTCGCCCAGCGAATAGAGCGCATCCGCCAAGGCCCAGCTTGCGGACGCGCGGTCCGCGTCGCCGAGTTGATCGGGCGGCAAAGCGAGAATGGCGGCGGCTGCGTCGACCGCCTGCTGCGCCAAAGCGGCGTCGCCGGTGTTGTAACCCTGCTGGCGCAGGGCGTTCGCGAAGTTCCCTACAGCGATGCGGTCGGCCGCAGCCGCCTTGGCCATGTCCGGTCCCAGCGCGGTGCGGAACAAGGCGATGGACTGCGCCATCAGGGCGTTGTCGCTACGCAGTCCGGCGAGCACGGACTCGGCATGGGCGCGCTTGGCCTGAACGCGCGGCAATAGGCCCGCATTCGCCGTTCTGGACGCTGCCGCTATTTCGAGTTCGCGGTAGGCAATCGCGGCGGCGCCGAGGCGGTCCTGATCACTGGACTGGACGCCGTTGCTGAGTTCGAGGTCAGCTCTGTTTTCGGTGACACGCAACCAGCCGTCCGCGAGAGGTGGCGCGATCCGGGCGAGTTCCACGCCCGGCGGACGCAGGATTCCAGCGGCTGCCTGATAGCTTGCGATCGCGCGGTCCAGCAGCGCCTTGTCGGGCGTTGGCGCGTAAAAGATCGCATTGTGGAGGGCAATTGCGCCATTTTCGGCGGCGTCTCCGCGCATTTGCGGCGAGGCGTCTCGCGGCAAACGATCCCGCAGGGTTAACCAGGCGCTGGCGCTGCGCTGATAGAACGCAAAGGCATCGGCGTTTTTTCCAGATGACCCGGCATCTGAGCCAATCTCATCGAGCAGACTGGCCAGATTGCGCTGGTTGTTTTCCCATACCTTCGGGCGGGTTTCATCTTTTTGTGCCGCTTCCCAAGCCTCGACAGCTTCCACACGTTGGTCGGGCTGGCCGGACATGCGCGACTTTTCCCTTAGAGCCAGCGCAAGATTGCTGCGGACATTCGCCCAGTTTTCTTCGACGCCCGGAACGATCGCGGACCGATAGGCGGCGATTGCCTGATCCATAATGGCGGGGTCTTGGGTGGCGGCGGCGATGGCGTAAAGTATGCGTCCGCGTTCGGCTTCAATGTTGGCTCGATAAGTTGTCGCACTCCCAGGGATCGGGGCGAGTACCGCGTCCATGATCGCAAGCGCTGCAGGCGGATCTTTCATCTCTCCCGCCGTCATGGCGATGCGTTGTGAAGTGCCGCCGATGCGATTGAGCAGTTCCTGATCCGCCACCGCCGCGGTATGCGGCCACACGCTGGCCTGCAGTTGCGCGGCTTCTTTGAGTTTCGCCAGGGACACCTGCTTGTCAGCGATAAAGCGCGTATTGTCGGCGACGATGGTCGAGGCGCGCAGCCACTCATCGCGGTCGCCTTCGGGCGTCAGCGAGGCCAGCAATGTGCGATAGATCGTGTTGCTTTCCTCCATCTTTGCCGCATCGCCGCGCAGCCGCGCCAGATCGCTGAGCGCACCGGCTTCGCCGGAGATGGAATAGATCCAATCCTGCCGCAAATTGTCCTGGGTTCTGACCTCGAGCGATTGCTGAAACAGGCCAATGGCCTTTTCAAGCGCGGCGGGTTCGTTGGCCATATTGCCGAGGTGCTGCAGGTTGGTCGCCGCGTTGGCGTGATGCCAGGCCCAGTCAACGGCTTGACCAGCCCGATTCAGCAGCGGGAGTCCTTCGTCAAAAAGGGATGCTGCGGTGCGCAGGGACTCCGGATCCTTGCGCAAAACGCCGGCGTCTGATGTCGCGACGGCTAGTCGAAGGGTGGCGTCGAGCCAGGCGTCAGCCGACATGGAGGGCGTGACTCGATCACGGACCGCGCTCAGCAGCGAGACAGCCTGATCCACCATAGTCAAATCGCTTTGCGCGCGGCCGAGATCGTCAAGCGCAACGGCCTGATTGGTTGCTGCGCGAGCCCAGCCGATCGGGTCGACATCGGGAGGCAGCATGGCTGTCAGCTCGGCAAAGCGCGCTATTGCTTCCTTGCGGATCGAAGGGTCGTTTCGCAGGATGCCGATCTGTGTCAGCGTGCCGGCGAGGTTGTACAGCATGTCGGCGCGCGACAGGGAATCCTGGCCGCCGTCATATGATGTCTTGCTGACGATCGGCCCGTCGGGAAAGTATTCCAGTGCAGTCTCA
>Ga0209573_1004686_pt1 | contig 13165 bp, 9 predicted proteins | sample TNRBio252014_DNA_FD_185870 | JGI IMG/M metagenome (GOLD analysis project Ga0209573, IMG submission 185870) | Wastewater treatment Type I Accumulibacter community from EBPR Bioreactor in Madison, WI, USA - TNR Reactor_6/25/2014_ DNA (SPAdes)... | ecosystem: Engineered > Bioreactor > EBPR >...
AGAAACGGCTGGATGCATGGAATACGATGTTCGCCGAGTTTGAGCAGAAGTATCCGGACGAAGCAAAGGCATTACGCGCAGCGCAGGAACGAAACTTTGACCTCTCCGCCCTGAACGGGCTGAAGTTCGAAAGCGCCCTTTCGACCCGGCAGGCGAATGGGGAATGCTTAAACGCGGTCGCTCAAAAGAACCCCTTCATGCTGACCGGCTCTGCCGACCTTGCCGAAAACGTCTTTACGGTCCAAAAGGGCCTCGGTGGATTTCAGGCGGGAAGCCGCCATGGCCGCAACATCAGCTTTGGGGTCCGCGAGCATGCGATGGCGGCGGCGCTGAACGGCATCACCCTCCACAGGGGGTGTTTGGCCGCGGGCGGCACATTCTTGATTTTCAGCGACTACTGCAAGCCCAGCATTCGCCTCGCCGCGCTCATGGGCGCGCCGACGATCTTCTTGTTCAGCCACGACAGCATCGGCGTCGGCGAAGATGGTCCCACCCACCAGCCGGTCGAGCAGCTTTTAGGATTGCGGGCAATTCCCAACCTGAACGTGATGCGCCCTGCGGATGCGAACGAAATGGTCGCTTGTTGGAGGGTCGCACTGGGTTCAACCGGCACGCCGAGTGTTTTGGTGTCTTCCCGACAAGCCCTGCCCATCGTGACAGAAGCGGGAGACTCGGCTTCACGGGGGGCGTACATCTTGTTCGAGCCATCCCAAGAACCCGAATTTTGCTTGGTCGGCACGGGCAGCGAGGTCTCGGTGTGCCTCGAAGCGGCCAAGAAACTTCTTGAGCTGGGACGCCCGACTCGGGTCGTGAGCATGCCGAGCTGGTATTTGTTCGAGCAACAAGACGAGGATTATCAAGACGAGGTTCTTTCGCCCTTCCTGCCGACGATGTCGGTGGAGGCGGGGACCGACCTTGGGTGGTCGCGATATGCGCAGCTCCACTTGGGCGTGACCACGTTCGGTGAATCCGGCCCGGGCCCCATGGTCATGGAAGAATTTGGGTTCACGGCGGAGAATATCGTGGCCGAAGTCATCGATTTTCTGCAGTCGGTCGAATCGCACGAATTACCGGACTTAACCTAACCCGCGAACATTGCCAGCCCCAAAAGCCGTCATAGATGGAGTAAAACCAACGTGTCAATTTTTTCGTAGAGACACGAAAGGTGGAGCGTAGACCATGTTTGAAGGCGCAGAGCCCATAGAGACAAATTTGCTGGCCCCGAAAGGGGTTGCCAGCTTGGAACGACCCGATGAGCAAGTCGAAGACCTCTTGATTGAGGCCTGGCGGCGAACTCCTCGGCAAGCCGATCCAGACGAGGAATAATTCCGCAATTTTGCGGAGTCTCCGCCAGTTCGGCAACGCTGAGCTCGACGGTACCGGTATAACCGAAGGACCATGAGCAAGGGCACACCAGAAATTCGGTACGCGGAGATGGACCGTGAGTCCAAAGAGACCCGCATTCGTGTTGTGCTCGACCTGGATGGCGGCACGCGACGCGACATCTCCACGGGGGTCGGATTTTTCGACCACATGCTCACCCTCATGGCTTTTCACGGCCATTTTGATTTGGGTGTGCAAGCGGAAGGGGACCTCCATATTGATGACCATCACCTCGTTGAGGATGTGGGCATCGTCCTCGGAAAGTGCATCCGCCAAGCCCTCGTGGATAGCCCCCCGATTGAACGCTACGGAAGCACGGCCATGGTGATGGACGAGGCGCTCTGCTTGGTCGCACTCGATATCAGCGGCCGGGGCATGGTCCACCTTGAAGCCGATTTTCGATCCGAGCGTCTCGGGACGCTTTCCACCCAAAACATTCGGGAGTTCTTCCGCGCCCTGTGCCAGCACGGAGGAATCACCGCCCACATCCGGCAGATGGCAGGAGAAAACGACCACCACATCGCCGAAGCAATTTTTAAGGGATTCGGTCGAGCGCTGCGGATGGCGGTCCGTCCGAGCGACCAATCTTACGGGGTCAGCACCAAGGGCATGATCGACTGATGATTGTCATCTTGGACTACGGCATGGGCAACCTCCCAAACGTGGCCCGTGCGGTCCGGCACCTGGGCCATGATTGCTCGATCCAACCGACGCTTAACGGCGCGACCAAACTCATCCTGCCTGGTGTGGGCGCGTTCGGAGCGGCCATGACCCGATTGGAATCGATCAAGTCCGAATTGAAAGCCTACGCACGCCAAGCCCCGCTCCTCGGGATTTGTTTGGGCCAGCAACTTCTGTTCGAGCGGAGCGAAGAGCACGGCGATCACGCTGGACTCGAGATTTTGGGTGGGGACGTGCGCTACTTTGAGCGCGTCCCCGGGATCAAAGTGCCCCACATGGGGTGGAATGAACTGAAAGTCGTTCAGTGCGGCGGCCTCCACCGAGAGGCGCAGCAAGGCGATCAGGCCTATTTTGTCCACTCCCTTCACGTCGTGCCGTCCGATCCAACCTGCATCGCAAGCACGGCTTGGCATGGTTCGGAGTTCGTCGCAAGCGTTCAGAATGGGCACGTCTGGGGGACCCAATTTCACCCAGAAAAGAGCGGGGCGGTGGGGCTGAAGATGCTCAAAGCCTTTTTGGAGTTGTAACCCGTGTGCGCCCGGTACAGTCTGTTCGCCGAGGCCTACCCTATGCTCCCGTTGCCGCCAGATTGGGAGCCGAAGCACAACATTGCTCCTTCCGTGCTGATTCCCACCGTGGTTTGGGAGGGTGGAAAGATTCAGGCGCGATACATGCTGTGGGGCATGCGCCCGAGCTGGGCGAAGTCGCTCCTGATCAATGCCCGCTCGGAAACCGTCCTGGAAAAGCCGGCTTTTCGGAACGCAATGCGCGACCGGCGATGTTTGATTCCCGCTTCGGGATTTTTCGAATGGCAAGACCTCGGGACTTCAAAGGCGCCCTATTTCTTCCATGATCCGGCGCGCCCGATCTTGGCATTTGCCGGTTTGTGGCGCGAGAACGAGGACCATGGATACCCAGAGGCGGTCATCATGACGACCTCGCCGAACGCCCTGATCGCCCCGATCCATGACCGCATGCCCTGCATCTTGCCCGAAGGGTTGCTCCACGAATACCTTCAAAACGAGGACGCGAAGGTGGCCCAATTCATGGCGATGGCCCCGTATCCGAGCGAACAGATGGCTAGCCACATGGTGACGCCCAAAATGGGAAATCCCCGGTTCCAAGGGCCGGAAGCAACCGCGATTCTGGGCTAGTCCTTAAAAATCGCGTCTACCACGACGTCCCGCAGGTGGGGCATGGTTCGGAGGTGGTGGACGACGCGCTCTGTGGCTTCTTTGCAGGGCGTCGTGGCTCCAGGCATGTTCGAAAGCGTCCCCCGGACATAGGCCACGCCATGGCTCACCCGGAGGTCGGCCATCGCGGTATCAATAAAGTGCTTCATAAACTCCCGCCTCAGGAGCTTCAGAGCTTCGACATCTTTGGGGTCATGCATGGTTTTGGTGGTGTTGGGTGGTGGTGGTCACCCACTTTCTTCTGTTCTGTAATACCGTTCGGCACTAGGAAACGGTTCATTCTTTTCGAGGTTCCGACTTTGATTTATACGTATTTTTGCTAGGTTATTGCTAACTTAGGCGCAATCCATGAGAATTGTGTTACGATGAGGATGACCATATTTTTCGGGACAAATTGTCCAAAAGAGAGAAATGAAAATGACAACAACATATCGATGGGCCATCTTGGCCTCTGCTTTCGTCCTTTCCGTTCCTGCCGTTGCAGGTGTCATCACGAACCCCGACGATCCTCGAACCTGGCAAGGTGCTGGAGTTGGTACGTTTGCCAATCTCATCTACGGAGCCGACAACGCCGTCAATCGCCAAAAGGTCGTGGACGAAGAATTGCTGGACGACAGCATCTTCAATCCCACCGGATTCACGGCCGCGAAGCGCGTTCGCGGTGGCTCAAACTCGGGCCGTTCGCTCGATACCACGGGCACAGGTTCTTACGACTATGTTCTCGAAGGTGGCAACCTGTCGGACTACTCTGACTTCATCGACGACAAGTGGTTCCAATCCAACGGTCGACCGGGTGAAACCGTGTTTGATCTCGGCGGGCCCAGCAGCTATGTCGCCGTGTTCCCAACCATCGACCATGGCCCGCTGCCCCAAGAGGCCATTGAATCCACCGTTTACCTCAGCAACACGCCGGACATCGCGAGTTCCTGGGTGCAGGCGAAGTATGTCCGGGTTTATTTGGAAGGGTTCCATAACAACCTTGGGATCAAGTGGGATGGCTTCACCTATGTGGTGACGACGCCGGATAAGAGCTACTTCCGCTATGCCAGCATCATCCACGGTGGCCCGGGTGCGCTGTTCGATGACGGTGACGACGAGATCAACGGTTTGCTCGGTCTTCAAGCGGTTCCAGAGCCGGCGTCCCTGCTTCTGCTCGGGTTTGGCGCGGCATGCGTCGCCCGGCGCAAGAAGAAGTGATCAAAAGATAAAAAAAGTCCCGCACGTTTCGTGCGGGACTTTTTTTATGCGGCCATGCGTTGTGAAAGGCGCAGGAAGCTTTCTCGGTCGACCGCCCGCTGGAGGCATTCCTCGTGGTGGACGATGCCGGAACGGGACAAGTTCGCGAGCGACCCATCCATCGTGACCATGCCTTCTTTTTTGCTGGTCTCGATGATGGAGTACATCTGGTGGGTTTTTCCTTCTCGGATCATGTTTTTCACGGCGGCTGTCCCCGTCATGATTTCGAGAGCGGCAATTCTTCCTCCGCCGATCTTCGGGAGGAGCTGTTGAGAAATGATGCCTTCGATGGTGTTCCCCAGGAGGACCCGAATTTGGGCCTGCTGGTCCGAAGGGAAGACGTCAATGATCCGGTCAATGGTCGAAGGCGCGTTTCGGGTGTGAAGCGTTCCAAAGACAAGGTGGCCCGTTTCGGCGAGGGTGAGCGCGGCCTCAATGGTTTCAAGGTCACGAAGTTCACCCACGAGAATAATGTCGGGGTCTTCCCGAAGGATCGCCCGCAGCGCGTTGTGGAAGCTATAGGTGTCGGCGTGCATCTCCCGCTGATTCACCATGCACTTTTTGTGGTTGTGCAGGTATTCGATCGGGTCTTCGATGGTCACGATATGCCCTTGGAGGTTATCGTTGATGTCATCGATCATCGTCGCGATCGTGGTTGACTTCCCAGAACCGGTCGGACCGGTCACGAGAATCAAGCCAGATTTTCGCTTGGCGATTTCCCGGATCGTCTCGGGCAGGTTCAGTTCTTCGAACGACGGAATTCGCTGAGGAATCGAACGCATGGCCGCCGCAACCGCGCCTCGCTGCATGAAGAGGTTGACCCGGAATCGGCCCATACCCCGCACCATGTAGGCGAAGTCGAGCTCATGGGTCGTTTCAAATTTTTGCATCTGATCGTTGTCGACGATCTCGTACATCAGCCTTCGGCACTCGGTCGGCGTGAGCATCTTGAAGGGCAATGGAACGATCTCGCCATCAATTCGGCCCATCGGCGGGAGTCCCGTGGTGAGGTGGATGTCGTTCGCTCGCCGCTCAAGCGCGACACGCAAGATATCATCCACGTGCAGACCCTCAAGCGACTGCGCATCCGGGGATTCGGACATCGCCGCTCGATGCTTATGATCAGAAAGTTGGTCATCCGGACGAATCCCAGGAGTCGCCACCGCATTGGGGTTTTCGATCACGGGTGCGGTCATTTGAAAAACGTTCGGCACGGGCTCGGGAGCCGACTCATACGGGCTCGTGTTTTGATAAACCGGAGGGACATCCAGCGGTGCAGGCTGGCCGGCGGATTGGAAAATCGACATCGGATCATATTGCGCCGGCGCTTCCGGGAGATCCGGAATGAATGAAGTCGCGGGAGCCTCGTAGCTGATGGGCGCAGGTTCCGGCTCAGCAGGCGGAAGATAAGGAGGCGGAGCCTGTAAAAATTGCGGTTCTTGGAGCACGGGCTCGGCATCTGGCGCCGGTGGCTGGTACTCGGGCAAGGGAGCGTCGCCGCGATCAGGAATTTGATCGAGGATGCTTTCGATGCCTTGTTCGGGTGTCGCAGCGGGCGGCGCGGGCGGAATTTCTCCGCTCGGGTTCACCTTTGACCAATCAAATCCGTTTCCGTTCACGATTTTATTTCCTTGTCGTTGAGTTAAGATGTGCTCCGGTTAGCGGCGATGGCCGCGATTCCGGCATCAAGCCACTCTTTTAAGTTATCGGCAACATTCAGCGATTCCACCGCCCACGTATAGAATAATGCGGGCAACTCCTGTTCCTCGCTCACGCCGGCAATGGCGAGATGAGCGACGGTATGGCTGATCGCGACACAAGCGCGAAGCCGGTTCGTCGCGTCGGGCTCGGGGTAGTTCATGGCTTGGACGAGCTCGCCCGGGAGCCCCCATTTGGCGCAAACGCCAGCGGTCACTTGGGCGTGGTCGCAAGCATAAAAGTGAGTTTCGGCCACCCGGTCTGGAACCCCTCGTTCTTGCGCGGCGATGACTGTGTTGTAGAGGTCGGGATTGGATTTATCCAAAATGGTTTTGCCGATCAGGTGCAACAACCCGGCCGTATAGGCTTCATCGGGGCTGAGCTCCTTGAAGTGGGTCGCCATCCAGCGGCAACAAACCGCCGCATCCAGGCTGTGTCGCCACCAAGCGCGGCGTCGAAGCGATTCCTTATCATTCTTGCCGACAAACATGTCGAAGACGCCCGCATTCATGGCGAGCTGGCGAACCTGTCGAAAGCCCAGGAACTGGACCGCTTCACGAATGTTGGTGACCTTTTTCGGGAGAGCAAAATGGGCCGAGTTGGCCATCTTCAGAACCTTAGCGGAAAAGCCGGGGTCGACGATGATTTGCTTTTCCAAATCCGCCGCGGAGGCATCGGCATCGCCGGTGGACTCCATGATCTTGAAAACGACCTGCGGGAGGACGGCGAGGTCATTGACGCTGGCTAAAATAGCCTCAAGTGGATTCTCTTGTGATTCGACTGGCAATGCTGACACGCTTGATTCTCCTCCGTGAACTTTTCTAGTATTGGCTTCAATCGCCGTGGTTTTTAGGCATACAGGACGCGCAGAACTTCATCGATGGTGGTCGTTCCGAGAAGGACCTTGGCCGTGGCGTCGTGTTGTAACGATTTCATTCCATTTTCTTCGGCGAGGTGCCGGACAATGTGGCTGGGCGACTTCTTCAAAATCTCGTCGCGGATGGGGTCGTTGATCTCCATGACTTCATGGACACCGGTTCTGCCCTTGTATCCCGTCCCACCGCACTTTTCGCATCCTTTTCCTTTGAAAAGGGTGATTTCACCGTGGGTGCAAGCGGCGATCTCTTCTGGCAGAGGCAAGCCGTAGCGAATCAGGGATTCCCGGTTTGCCGTATACGGTTCCTTGCAATTCGGGCAGATTTGGCGCAAAAGCCTTTGGGCAAGCACGCCGACGATAGAAGACGAGATCAAGAACGGCTCGACTTCCATGTCGATCAAGCGAGTCGGGGCGCTGGGCGCATCATTGGTGTGCAGGGTGCTCAGGACGAAGTGTCCCGTGAGGGCAGCTTCCATGGCGATGGTCGCCGTTTCCTCGTCGCGCATTTCACCAACCATGATGATGTCCGGGTCTTGTCGGAGCATCGCCCGAAGGCCAGCCGCAAACGTCATGCCTGCTCGCACGTTGACGGCGCACTGGTTGATCCCTTCAAGCTCGTATTCGACCGGATCTTCGATCGTGATGATGTTGTTGTCGCCGGTCATAAGGCGATTCAAACAAGAGTAGAGCGTGGTAGATTTTCCGGATCCGGTTGGGCCCGTCACGAGCACGATTCCATAGCTCCGGTTGGTCATGTCCTCGATCAGCTTCAGGTTGTTGGGAAGGAAGCCGAGCTTGCTGAGGCCGACGTTGATCCCGCCCTTGTCGAGAACCCGCATAACGATCTTTTCGCCATAAACGACGGGGAGCGTGCTCACGCGGAAATCGTAGTCTTTGCCATCAATCGTGGCGGAAATCCGGTTATCTTGAGGAATTCGCTTTTCGGCGATGTCCATGTTGGCGATGATCTTAAAGCGGCTGGTGAGCGGAGCCACGACCTTTCGGGGGAGCCGCATGATCTCGCGCATGACACCATCGGTCCGGTAGCGGACGAGGAGCTCTTCTTTTCTCGGCTCGATGTGGATGTCGCTGGCCTTTTCCCGGACGGCTTGGTTGATGATCAGGTTCGCGAGCCGGATGATTGGGCCATCTTCGCCCATGGCGGCGAGTTCGGCCGCGGTCGGCTCGGCTTCCGCCTTTTTGATGTCGATATCGGCATCAAAATCAGCCAACACCCCCGAAACCGCATCCCCCACATTGCTGGTTGGAGACTCCGACTTATAGATCGCGGCAAGGGCGGCTTCAAGGTCCTCTTCAACCGCAATCAGCGGTTCAATCTCGAGGCCCGTGCTGAGTCGAAGTTCGTCAATCGCGAAAATGTCCAGCGGGTTTGCCATCGCCACGAGGAGCTTGGAACCTTGGGCAAAGAGGGGAATCGCTTTGAAGCGCTTGGCCGCTTGGGGCGTGAGCAGGTGGACGGCATCGGGGTGGGGTGCTTTTTGGGCGATATCCACAAAAGGTATGCCCCAAATTTTCCCGAGGGACTTCACGCGGTCCTTTTCCGCAATGAGACCCATTTTCACCAAAACGGTCCCGATGGGCTCACCATTGCCCATCTCGAGCTGTTTTTCCAGCGCGAGTTGAACCTGCTCGTGGGTGATCAGGCCTTCTTGGACAAAAAATTCTGCAGACAGCATAGTTGCTTCCTTTAAGAAGATCGGAATCTTTGGGCTCCAGCACAAGGGAGCTTGGAGGGAGTCTGGTATGGATGCGGGAAGTTCGAGGAAACTGTAAAGATCGAGAACCGGGAACCTCGCCCGAGGAAAGTTCGATACAATACGCTCATGAGTAGTGTGTTAGCCGTCCCATCTCGTACCCAACTGAGTTGGTCAAATTTTGCTCCTCGTTTCGAGAGCCTCCTCGCCTTTGATCTCTCCCCCGAGAACGTGCATGTTTGGCTCAAGAATTGGTCTGATTTCAGCGAAGAACTGGATGAAATCGGGAGCAAATTGTACGTCGCGAAAACCGTGAATACCGCGGATGAATCCGCCGACGGGAACTACAAGTTTTATGTGGATGAAATCTATCCAAACCTGGCTGCCGCGCAGAACGATTTGAAAGAAAAACTCCTCGCGAGCGGGATTGAACCGGAGGGATTCGAGATTCCTTTGCGGAACATGCGGGCGGAATCTGAGCTTTTCCGAGAAGAAAACCTTCCGCTCCAAAGCGAAGAAATGAAGCTGGACATCCAGTACGGCGACACCGTAGGCGCGCAAACCGTGGTCTGGGAAGGGGAAGAACTCACCCTGAGCCGGCTCGATCTCGAACTCCACCACGCGGACCGCAGCCGCCGCGAACGTGCCTGGAGAGCGGGCATGGAACGCCGCATTCAAGACCGGGCGACGCTGAATGACCTTTGGGTCAAGCTCCTCGAAAACCGAATCCAGCAAGCGAAGAATGCGGGTTATGGGAGTGACTACCGGGCCTACAAGTGGGCGGACCTCCAACGGTTCGATTACACGCCCGCCAATTGCCGCGAGTTTCACCTCGCCATCGAAAGCGCCATTGTGCCCCTGGCCCAGCAGATTTATGCTAAGCGGCAGAGCCAGCTCGGGCTGGATTCACTCCGACCTTGGGACCTCGACGTGGACCCCCTAGGCCGACCTGGCTTAGAGCCTTTCGCAACCGCGGAAGAACTCGACGTGAAAGGCGGTCAGGTGCTCGCCAAAGTGGATCCAGAGCTTGGAGCCTACTATGCCGACATGCAAAAGCGAGGATTGCTGGACCTTGGCAATCGAAAAAACAAGTCCCCGGGGGGATATTGCACTCACTTTGCCACCCAGCGCCTGCCGTTCATCTTCATGAACGCGGTGGGGTCGCACCGGGACGTGCAGACGCTCCTGCACGAAGCGGGTCACGCTTTCCACGTCTATGAGTCTGCGGTGCAGCCGTATGCGGTGCAGTTGAACGTGAATACCGAGTTTGCCGAAGTCGCATCGATGGGCATGGAGCTTCTCTGCCAGCCGCACCTCGAGGCTTTCTACTCTCCCGAAGATGCGCGCCGAGCCCAGACCGAGCACTTGGAAAAGCTCGTCCTATTCTGGCCGTACATGGCGGTCGTGGATGGATTCCAGCATTGGGTTTATGAGAACCCAGAAGCGGCGAAGGATGCGGCCCAATGCGATACCGCGTGGCTCGATCTTTGGAACCGATTCATGCCAGGCATTGACTTCTCTGGCCTCGAAGAAATCGCGAAAACGGGGTGGCACCGAAAGCTACACATTTTCGAAGTCCCCCTGTATTACGTCGAGTACGGATTGGCCCAACTCGGAGCTGTCCAACTTTGGCAGAACTCCCAAAAGGACTTGCAAAACGCGATCCGGCAATACCGCCACGCCTTGTCATTGGGAGGCACGGTGACGTTGCCTCAACTCTTTGAGGCTTGCGGATGTCGTTTTGGCTTTGATTTGGGCACGGTTTCGAGCGCCGCGCAAGCCATCGAAGCACGCCTGAAAGAGTTGGGTGGTCTCTAATTTGTTTGAACGCAAAGTGAACGAAAACTTTGCATTGGCTAAGCCGAATTCGGGTATAGTCACTCGCAACGTGGCCGCGCTGAATGGATTCAGTGCGTTCACTCCTTTATGGGGGAAATAATCTACCGATGTGCCGGATGAAACATCTTTTAGCCACCGCCCGCCAATCAATCCAGAATAAATGGGTCCTCGTGCTGACGCTTGTCGTCGCCGCCATGATTCCTGGACTTGCTTTGGCTGGAGGCGGTGAAGCCAACATTAAGCTTAACTTTTCAGGCTCAGACCTGAACTATCTTTACGCCTCGCTCGTGCTGGGCGCCATCGCCATTCTCGCCGCTGTCGGCTTTCAATCGTCGCTTAAAAAGCTATCTCGCGGCGATGAAAAAATGGTTGAAGTTGGCGACGCCATCGAAGCTGGGGCAATGGCCTATCTTCGACGCCAGATTGGCACCATGTCGATCTTCGTGGTTCTCATCGCCGGACTTCTGTTCGCGATGTACATGAAATCGTATGGCACGAACTTGGCCCTCTACGTCGCTTTGAGCTTCGTCGCGGGCGTGGCCGCTTCTTATATTGCCGGTTACGCGGGGATGCGAATGGCGGTTGGAGCGAACACGCGAACGGCATGTGCCGCTCTCACGAGCTATGGCAACGCCCTCACGACTGCGTTCCGCTCGGGCGCCGTTGCTGGCCTCTTCACGGTTGGCTTGGGCTTGATCGGCGCGACCACGATCTTCCTCCTCGCGAAAGAAGATGCCATGAAGCTGCTGGTCGGCTTCGGTTTTGGTGGCTCGCTGGCTGCCCTCTTCATGCGGGTTGGCGGCGGAATTTTCACGAAGGCTGCCGACGTTGGTGCGGACCTCGTTGGGAAGGTTGAGGCCGGGATCCCCGAAGACGACCCTCGCAACCCCGCCACCATTGCCGATAACGTCGGCGATAACGTGGGCGACTGCGCCGGGATGGCCGCCGACATTTTCGAATCCTACGAAGTCACGCTCGTTGCTGCCATCGTTCTGGGTGCGGCAACCTCCGCGATCTTTGACCAGCAAACTTGGATGAAGCTCATCCTGTTTGCGTTGATGGCTCGTGGTGCAGGCATCATCGCCTCCATCCTTGGCATCTTGTTCGTGAAGGGCTCGGACGATATCGACTCCGACCCGCTTCTCCCCATCCGAAAGGGCTTTTGGAGTTCTGCCGCGATCGCTGCGGCCCTGACCTTTGGTCTGGCTTACTTCATGCTCGGCGGTCAAGATAAGAGCCAAGCGATTGGCGCCGTCTCGATCAAGAGCCTGGAAGAAGGTCAGTACCAACTCTTCCAAGACGTGAAGAAAGCGCAGATGGCCCTCGCGACGAAAGCCGCGGGTGACCTGAGCTCTAAGACCCCAGAAGAAGTCGCCGCGGCTCTCAAGGCGGTCAAAATTGCTGACCTCCAGAAAGAGAAGGTCATCAAGGACGTCATGATGGACACCAAGGCCAAGGAGCCTCAGCTCCAAGGCCTGATGGACACCGCTGCCGAAGACGGACCGAAGAAGCCCGAAAAGGCAGGCGGTTTCACCGTGGTCAGCCTCGCGGACACGAAGAACCCGGTTTTGAAGTACTCGCTGACCAAGCCCGCGAAGGACCCAACCGCGCCTCCGGCAGAGCCCGAGTACGTCACGGTTGAAGAATTCCTGAAGGAAAACCCGCAAGGATCTCTGAAGATCTGGCAAGTCGAAGTGACCAATACGCCTCCGGCGGGAAGCGGTCCGACAAAGCCCGAACCGACCACCACGCGGGACTACTACGGTCCGATCTCCGAAAAGGCGATCAACGACCTGATCAAGAGCGTCGGCACCCGAGCTCCTGGCACCAAAATCAGCTTGATCAAGGATACGGCTCGACCGGCATTCTTGCTCTCCAACGCCAAGGGCGAACTGATGATTGGCGCCCGAGGTCACGATGCTCGCTTGAACATTTCGCCGCTTTCCTTCCAGCCGCAATACTGGAAGATGGACCCGGTGAAGCTCAAGGAACAACAAAAGGATGCTCAAGCAGGCAAGGCGGGGGTCACGTTCCCGCGAGCCGAGCAGATGAAGTTCACGGCAATGAAGCTTTACACGGCGGACTGGTGGCGATTCGCGGCCTGCGTCCTGTTCGGCATCATCATGGCCTTCGTCTTCGAAATCCTGACCGACTACTACGTCAGCACCCACAAGAAGCCCGTTCTTGAAGTGGCGAACGTATCTAGCGCCGGTCCAGCCCCGATGATCATCCAAGGTTTCAGCTACGCGATGGAGTCCAGCGTCTTCTCAGTCCTGGCCATTGTCTTCGCCCTGTTGACACCGCTGTTCATCTTCCCACCCGAGTTCTACGGTGGCTACATCCTCAGCTTCTACGGCATCGCGCTCGTTGGCTTGGGACTGCTCACCACGACCGGTTACATTCTCGCCATGGACACCTTTGGCCCGATCAGCGACAACGCCCAAGGCGTTTTCGAAATGTCGGGCGCGGGTCACAACAACCCCATGGGCTCCAAGGCGGTTCAACGCCTTGATGCCGCGGGCAACACGACCAAGGCTCTCACC
>Ga0209573_1004688_pt1 | contig 13152 bp, 8 predicted proteins | sample TNRBio252014_DNA_FD_185870 | JGI IMG/M metagenome (GOLD analysis project Ga0209573, IMG submission 185870) | Wastewater treatment Type I Accumulibacter community from EBPR Bioreactor in Madison, WI, USA - TNR Reactor_6/25/2014_ DNA (SPAdes)... | ecosystem: Engineered > Bioreactor > EBPR >...
CGAAAGTAATCCTGGAAACTCGTCCGGTTCACGCTGAAAAAGTAGCTGACTATCACACCCTTTCGCCCAAGAGACCCTGCCATGCTCCAGATTTTCAACAGCCTGACCCGTCGAAAAGAAGAATTCCGGCCCATCGAACCGGGCAAAGTACGGATGTACGTCTGCGGGATGACGGTTTACGACCATTGCCATGTCGGTCACGCCCGAGTCATGGTGGTCTTCGATATCGTGCTGCGCTGGCTGCGGGTCAAGGGCTATGACGTTGTCTATGTGCGCAATATCACGGATATCGACGACAAGATCATCCGCCGGGCGCAGGAAAACGGCGAAGATTTCCAAGCGCTGACTGCACGCTTTATCGACGCCATGCATGAGGACTTGAATACACTCGGCATTCTGCCGCCGACGCAGGAACCGTGTGCTACAGCGGCGATGGTTGACATCATCAAGATGATCGAAACCTTGCTGGCCAAGGGTTATGCCTACGTCGGCGGCAGCGGCGATGTGTATTACGACGTCAGTCGCTTCGACCGCTACGGACAACTGGCGAACAAAAAACTGGACGATTTGCAGGCCGGCGCACGGATTGAGGTCGAGGAAGCCAAGGATGACCCGCTGGACTTCGTGCTGTGGAAAACCGCCAAACCCGGCGAACCGAGTTGGCCTTCGCCCTGGGGCGCTGGCCGGCCCGGCTGGCATATCGAATGTTCCGCCATGTCCACCCACTGCCTGGGCGAGCATTTCGACATTCATGGCGGCGGCATGGATCTCAAATTCCCGCACCACGAGAATGAAATCGCCCAATCCGAAGCTGCCAGCGGTCAGCGCTATGTCAATTTCTGGATGCACAACGGTTTTGTCCAGGTGGACAACGAGAAAATGTCCAAATCACTGGGCAATTTCTTCACCGTGCGCGAGGTGCTGCATCGCTATTCGCCGGAAATCGTGCGGTTCTTTATCCTGTCCAGCCACTATCGGGGGCCGTTGAACTACGCCGATGAAAATCTCGACCATGCCAAGGCGTCGCTGACCCGGCTGTATACTACCCTGCGCGGCCTGCCGGTGGTCGATGCGCCCGTCGACGAGATTTGGAAAACGCGCTTCGAGCAAGCGATGGACGATGATTTCAATACCCCGGAAGCCCTGGCGGTGCTGTTTGAGTTGGCGCGTGAAATCAACCGTCTGCGCGCTGGAGATGAAACGGCGGCAGCTCAGTTGGGCGCTACTCTGCGACAACTGGGCGAATGGCTGGGCCTGTTGCAGGCTGATCCCGAAGCGTTCCTGCAAGGCGGGGACGGCGCAGAAGACGCTGAAGCATCCCAAGGATTTTCTTCTGAACGCATCGAAACGCTGATCGCCGAACGCATCGCCGCCCGCCAGGTGAAGAACTGGGCGGAAGCAGACCGTATTCGCACGGTATTACAGGACGCCGGCATCGTGCTGGAGGATACAGTGAAAGGAACCCTCTGGCGGCGGGAATGAAAACCGGCTTGACGCTAGCGGGGTTTTGAAAATAAAATTCCCTTTCCGGCAAGGAAGCACGCAACAACGGGGTATAGCGCAGTCTGGTAGCGCACCTGCTTTGGGAGCAGGGGGTCGTGGGTTCGAATCCCTCTACCCCGACCATTGCGCGGGTACAGCGGCGACACGATTACTCCGCGCCCGTAGCTCATGCGGATAGAGCATCAGCCTTCTAAGCTGAGGGTAGCAGGTTCGAGTCCTGCCGGGCGCGCCACCCGGTCAGGCTGGTTTGCAGAAGTTTAATGGTGGGCGTAGCTCAGTTGGTAGAGCCCCGGATTGTGATTCCGGTCGTCGTGGGTTCGAGTCCCATCGTCCACCCCAACGCACCCTTGCGTTGTGGAGCGTTTTCTGGTTCCATGCGCAACCGTTATTGGGCCGTTAGCTCAATTGGTAGAGCAGTTGACTCTTAATCAATTGGTTGTAGGTTCGAGTCCTACACGGCCCACCACTTCATTACATCTCCCAGTGCCTTTTATTCCCCTCCCTGTTGTTAACCGGTCTGGACAATGCTATCAGCGGATTTCTGTGCCGGGTCGGGCGCTGTCTTGTATACTGTCCTCCAATGGCTGCGGTTGGCGAAGGGCTTTTGCCTCTTTTCACCGCGAGCCGCATCCTCTTGCGAGAGTGGCGGAACTGGTAGACGCGCTGGATTTAGGTTCCAGTGGGGCAACCCGTGAGAGTTCGAGTCTCTCCTTTCGCACCATCCACGCCGCATGTTCAGAAACATGGCCCCGGCCCGCGCCTCGATCAGCGCGTAGAGGATCCGGTCGGCAGGTTGGCCAACACGACAAATTGAACTGATTTTTGAGGTGCATCGATGCAGGTTTCAGTTGAGACGCTGAACGCTCTGGAACGCCGGGTCACCGTGCGGGTGCCCGCCGAAACGGTCGCTACGGAAATCCAGAGCCGGCTGCAGACCCTGTCCCGGAAGGTCAAGGTCCACGGCTTTCGTCCGGGCAAGGTACCGCTCAAGGTGATGAAGCAGTTATACGGGCAGCAGGCCTGGCTCGAGACCGCCGGCGAATTGATGGAAAACAGCCTGCGTGAGGCATTGATCCAGGAAAATCTGCATCCGCTGAGTCAACCGGCGATTGAGCCCAAGTCGTTGGTGGAGGGACAGGATTTCGAGTATTTCGCCACCTTTGAAGTGGCGCCTCAGGTCGATCCGACTGGATTTGAAACCATCCAGGTCGTGCGGCCCGTGGTGGAAATCACCGCGCAGGATGTAGATGACCTGATCGAGAGCCTGCGCTGGCAGCAGGCGGTCTGGAACGCGGTCGAGCGCCCCGCTGGCCAAAACGACCGGGTTCGCCTCGATTTCGAAGGCAAAATTGACGGTCAGGAATTTCCCGGCGGTAAGGGCGAAAACGTAGAGTTCATTCTGGATGGAAAGACGCTTTTTAGGGAGTTTGAAGAACGATTGTTGGGTCTGAATGCGGGTGCGGAGGCAGAATTCGACTTTACGCTGCCTGACAGTTATCCCAACAAAGACCTTGCTGGCAAAGCAGCCCATTTCCAGATCAGACTTCACTCTGTTGAGGAAGCGACCCTGCCCGAAGTGGATGATGCTTTCGCCGAAAAATTTGAGATCCGGGAAGGTGGCTTAGCCGCCTTGCGTGAATCGCTGCTGGATAACATGAAGCGCAATTTACGTGAGAGCATCAAGACGATCATCAAGCGCCAGGTGACCCAAGGCTTGTTCAAGGCCAATCGTGTTCCCTTGTCGCATGCGCTGGTTGCGGCTGAAATCGAAAATCTGGCAAGCCAACTGCAATTCCCGAATGAACTCTCCGACGAACAGAAACAGCAGCTCAAAGCCCGGATGTTCGGTGCCCAAGCCTATCAACGGGTCGCGCTGGGCCTGCTGATGTCCGAATTAGTCAAGCGGGAAAATATCCAGCTCGATCAACAGCGGGTGCGGGAAATTCTGGAAACACAGGCGGCGGCTTATCAGGAACCCGAGGAAGTCATCCGTGCGTATGAGCAGGACCCGCGGATGATGGAGCAGGTACGCGCGCTGGCGCTGGAGGATCAGATCGTGGATTGGTTGCTGAAGCGGGCGCAGGTTACGGAAAAAGCTAGTACCTTTGCCGAAATCATGAATCCCCGGCGACCGATGATTCCAGGAGTGCTGGAACTTTCCGCACCGGACGAACAGGATTCTCCGGTGCAGCCTGATTCGGAGCCTACCCCCCATGAGTGACTCCTACGCTTCCGCCGCGACGACCCGGGCGCTCAACCTCGTCCCCATCGTCGTCGAGCAGACCGCGCGCGGCGAGCGGGCTTATGACATTTACTCCCGACTGCTGAAGGAACGAGTAGTGTTCCTGGTCGGGCCGGTCGAGGATTACGGCGCCAATCTGATCGTTGCCCAGCTCCTGTTTCTTGAGGCCGAGAATCCGGACAAAGACATTCATCTGTATATCAACTCGCCCGGCGGTTCAGTCAGCGCCGGTCTGGCGATCTATGACACCATGCAATTCATCAAGCCGGATATCAGCACCATGTGCGTTGGCCAGGCGGCCAGCATGGGCGCGTTGTTACTGGCCGGTGGTGCTGCGGGCAAGCGGTTCTGCCTGCCGCACTCGCGCATCATGATTCACCAGCCCCTGGGCGGGTTCCAGGGGCAGGCCAGCGACATCGATATCCATGCCCGGGAGATCCTGCTGGTCCGGGATCGACTGAACCGCATTCTGGCCCGGCATACCGGTCAACCGGTGGAAAAAATCGCTGTCGACACCGACCGTGACAATTTCATGGGCGGCGCTGAGGCTGCTGAATATGGCTTGATCGATGCTGTACTAAGCCAGCGCCTCCCAGCGGCGACCTGATTCAATCCGGGACCGCCGGTTTCAATGACCGTTCGATGATGAGGATGGCATGATGGCTAGAGATCGCAGTGACCGCAGTGATCACGACAAGCTGTTGTATTGTTCATTTTGCGGCAAAAGTCAGCACGAAGTACGCAAGCTGATTGCTGGGCCGAACGTGTTCATTTGCGATGAGTGTGTTGAACTGTGCAATGACATCATTCGTGAAGAGATGGAGGAAAATGCGCCTCCCGCCGCCAGTCGATTGCCCAAGCCGCACGACATCAACCAGGTTCTCGATGAATATGTCATTGGCCAGGAACGCGCCAAGAAGGTGTTGTCGGTCGCACTTTACAACCACTATAAGCGGTTGGAGTTGCAACGGACCAACCGGGGGAGCCGGGACCCGGACATCGAAGTCGCCAAGAGCAATATCCTGCTGATTGGCCCCACTGGTTCAGGTAAAACCCTGTTAGCTGAAACCCTTGCCCGTCTGCTAAATGTTCCATTCACCATCGCTGACGCCACCACACTGACTGAGGCGGGTTATGTCGGCGAGGATGTCGAGAATATCATTCAGAAATTGCTGCAAAAATGCGATTACGATGTCGAGAAGGCGCAGACAGGCATTGTCTACATCGACGAAATCGACAAGATCTCCCGTAAATCGGATAACCCTTCAATCACCCGTGACGTTTCCGGTGAAGGCGTACAGCAAGCGTTGCTTAAACTGATCGAGGGGACAACCGCTTCGGTGCCGCCGCAGGGCGGGCGCAAGCACCCCCAGCAGGAATTTTTGCAGGTGGATACCAGCAATATCCTGTTTATCTGCGGCGGGGCATTCGCCGGCCTGGACAAGGTGATCCGCAGCCGTTCGGAAAAGGGCGGCATCGGCTTCTCCGCTGACGTGAAAAGCAAGGATAACAGCAAGAACGTCGGTGAAGTGCTGATGGAGGTCGAGCCGGAAGACCTGATCAAATACGGCCTGATTCCCGAGTTTGTCGGGCGATTGCCGGTGGTGGCGACGTTGACTGAGCTGGATGAGCACGCTTTAGTGCGGATTTTGACCGAACCGAGGAACGCCATCGTCAAGCAGTTCAAAAAGCTGTTCGAGATGGAAGGCAGCGAACTGGAGCTGCGCGATGAAGCCCTGAAGGCTGTGGCGCACCGAGCGATGGAACGCAAGACGGGCGCACGCGGTCTCAGGACTATTCTTGAGCAAATTCTATTGGATACGATGTATGACTTGCCCAGCATGCAGAATGTCTGCAAGGTGGTCATCGACGACTCAGTCGTTACGGGTCATGCCAAACCTTATTTCATCTATGAAAATATTGAACGGCGAGCAGTCGGGCACGATACCTGAAAATCGCCCCCCGTCATCGTCGACTCACCCATCTGATTCGCCGTGGAGAAATTGATGAAGCAGAACGCCAAGCCCGAGCGTTTGCTTAGCCCGGCATTAATGCCGGTTTTGCCACTGCGTGACGTCGTGATTTACCCGCATATGGTCATTCCCTTGTTCGTGGGTCGGGAGAAATCCATCCATGCGCTTGATATGTCCATGCAGAGCAACAAACGCATTGTGCTGATCGCGCAGCGGAGCGCCGAGGTCGATGATCCGGAAACCGGCGACCTGTACGACATCGGCACCCTGTCGAACGTGTTGCAGTTGCTGCGGTTGCCGGATGGCACGGTCAAGGTGCTGGTGGAGGGCAACCAGCGGGTGCGTATTCATCGCTTTACTGAAACCGATGCCTGTTTCATCGCCAGTGTGTCGCTGCTGGACGCGAATCCCGAAGAGAGCGAGTCACCGGAAGTCCACGCGCTGGTACGTTCGTTGCTAGGCGCTTTCGATCAGTATGTCAAGCTCAACAAGAAAATCCCCGGCGAAGTCCTCGCGTCGATTTCCGGAATTGAAGACCCGGTTCGGCTCACCGATACCATCGCCGCGCACATGACGCTTAAGCTCGACGAGAAACAGAAGATCCTGGAAATTCACGACTTGCAGGAGCGTCTTGAACATCTGCTCGGCTTGGTGGAAGGTGAAATCGACATTCTCCAGGTTGAAAAGCGCATCCGTTCGCGCGTCAAGCAGCAGATGGAGAAAACCCAGCGTGAGTACTATCTGAATGAGCAGATGAAAGCGATTCAGAAGGAACTGGGCGATTTGGAGGATGTACCGAATGAAATCGAGGATCTGGCCCAGCGAATCGAGAAAGCCGGAATGCCGAAGGAAGCCAAGGACAAGGCCAAGGCGGAACTCAATAAGCTGAAAATGATGCCGCCGATGTCCGCCGAGGCGACGGTGGTGCGCAACTATGTCGACTGGCTGGTCAGCGTTCCCTGGAAGAAACGCACCAAGATTCATCAGAATCTGGTCGAAGCCGAGAGTATTCTGGAAGCCGATCATTACGGGCTGGAAAAGGTTAAGGAACGGATTCTCGAATATCTGGCCGTGCAACAGCGTGCACGCAAACTCAAGGGGCCGATTCTCTGCCTGGTGGGGCCGCCGGGAGTGGGCAAAACCTCGCTGGGACGATCCATCGCCCGTGCGACGAATCGCAAGTTTGTGCGGATGTCGCTGGGCGGAGTGCGCGATGAGGCGGAAATTCGCGGCCACCGCCGCACCTACATCGGTTCACTGCCAGGTAAGATCATCCAGAATCTGGCCAAGGTCGAAGTGCGCAATCCACTGTTCCTGTTTGACGAAATCGACAAGATGTCGATGGATTTTCGCGGTGACCCATCATCAGCGCTGCTGGAAGTTCTCGATCCAGAGCAGAACAACACCTTCAGCGATCACTATCTGGAAGTCGATTTCGATCTGTCGGACGTGATGTTCGTGGCGACCGCTAACTCGCTGAATATCCCGCCGCCGCTGCTGGATCGCATGGAGGTAATTCGTATTCCTGGCTACACCGAGGATGAAAAGCTCAATATCGCCTCCCGTTATCTGGTTCCCAAGCAAATCACCGACAACGGTTTGAAAAAGGAGGAGTTGGCAATCCTCGATGAGACCCTCCTCGACATCATCCGCTTTTATACCCGCGAAGCGGGGGTCCGTAACCTGGAGCGAGAAATCGCCAAGATTTGCCGTAAGGTGGTCAAGGAGATCACCTTGCAGCCGGTCGATGGCGCCATCACTATCCAGCCTGATATGTTACAGAAATATCTCGGGGTGCGGCGGTTTCGCTATGGTCTGGCCGAGGAACAGGATCAAATCGGGCAAGTCACGGGGCTGGCCTGGACCGAGGTGGGCGGTGAACTGCTGAGCATCGAAGCGGCGCTGGTATCCGGCAAGGGCAAGCTGATTCATACCGGCCAATTGGGCGAGGTCATGCAGGAATCGATTCAGGCGGCGATGACCGTCGTGCGCAGTCGTGCCGAATCGCTGGGTATCGATCCAGAGTTTCATCAGAAATTCGATGTACACATTCACGTCCCGGAAGGGGCGACGCCCAAGGATGGCCCCAGCGCCGGCATCGGCATGTGTACAGCGCTGGTTTCGGCGCTGACCCGGATTCCAGCGAAAGCCAGCGTTGCTATGACGGGCGAAATCACACTGCGCGGCGAGGTGCTGCCGATCGGTGGACTGAAAGAGAAACTGCTGGCGGCGCATCGGGGCAGTGTGACTACGGTAGTGATTCCCGAGGAAAACAGTAAAGATTTGACAGAAATTCCGGAGAATATTCTGATCAAACTCGATGTGCGTCCAGTGCGCTGGATTGACCAGGTACTGGAGATTGCTCTGCAGACCTTGCCGCAACCCAAGCCCCGCGAAGCAACCGGAACCGAGAAAACAGCAGCAGAAACGGTGATTAAACCGGGCAGTGTACTGGAGGGAGTACGCGCCCACTGAGACTGAGCGAGAATGTTTTCAGGCGCTAATTGACACTGCTTTGAACGCCCTGCTATAAGGCAGCCTTGCTGTGATTCGCCAAAGTGCAAGATTCCGTGCATCATGCCGGGCTATGTCCCTATTCAACAACCGATAACATTGCAAAGGAAAGGGCTTATGAACAAGACTGAACTGGTCGAGGCCGTTGCGCAAACGGCTGATTTGCCCAAAGCGGCGGCAGGCAAGGCCATTGACGCTATGACCACGGCGATTGGCAAGGCCCTCAAGGAGGGAGATTCGGTGGTCATCACCGGGTTTGGCACTTTCTCAGTGCGGGAGCGCCCAGCACGAACCGGTCACAACCCAAAAACCGGTGAACCCATGGAAATCAACGCCAGCAAAGCACCGGTTTTCAAGGCTGGCAAAACACTCAAGGATGCGATAAAATAATCGTCTTTTCCGGGGTGCTTAGCTCAGTTGGGAGAGCATCGCCCTTACAAGGCGAGGGTCGGGGGTTCAAGCCCCTCAGCACCCACCACGGTTTGTAGCACCGGAGCGGTAGTTCAGTCGGTTAGAATACCGGCCTGTCACGCCGGGGGTCGCGGGTTCGAGTCCCGTCCGCTCCGCCAAATTCTCTCAGATTTTCCAAGCCGTGGATGCCATGACCTGATTTTCTGTTCGGAGCGGTAGTTCAGTCGGTTAGAATATCGGCCTGTCACGCCGGGGGTCGCGGGTTCGAGTCCCGTCCGCTCCGCCAAATTCCAGGGGTGTCGTCCAGACACCCTTTTTTATGCGCATTCGCCGCACGGTTCCAAATTCCATTTTTCCCCATAATCCGTTCTGAAGCCGGGGTAACTCGTTATGCTACAAAAAATCCGTGATCATGCCCAAGGCTGGTTCGCCTACACCATTATCGGTTTATTGACTATCCCATTCGCCGTGTGGGGCATCAACTATTACTTTGAAGGAGGCGGGCCAGTCGATGCCGCCATTGTGGGCGGCAACAAGATTTCGCTGCAGGAATATCAGCGCGCCTATCAGCAACAGCGGCAGCGTCTGCAAGCGATGATGGGCGATAACATCGACCCGACCCTGCTGGAAGGGCCACGTCTGAAGCAGGATGTATTGCGGCAGTTAATTGATGAACGAGTGCTCACCCAACTGATCAATGACCAGGGTATGCGGGTCAGCGATCAGCAGTTGCGCGATGCACTGCTGACGCTGCCAGTTTTCCAGCAGAACGGCGGCTTTAATAAGGAGCTCTACGAACGGCTGTTGCGCAATCAGGGTTATACCGCAACCCTGTTCGAAGAGGGCCTGCGGCAGTCGCTGGCGACCGAACAATTGCGAAACGGAGTAATCGCCTCAGCGCTGGCCACCCCAGCGGAGCTGGAACAGTTGATTGCGTTGCTCAAACAGCAACGGGAGATGTACTTTCTGACGTTGCCACTGGCGCAGTATGTCGCCAGGGCAAAGGTCGAGGATGCTGCTGTCCAGGATTACTTCACGAAGAACGCAGAACGCTTCGTGAGTCCTGAGCAAGTGCGCGTACAGTTTATCGAACTGAAGCTGTCGAACCTTGCGGACCCGATGACCATCGGCGAGGATGAATTGAAGGCGGCCTATGAAGCGCAGATCGCCAAATATGGCCAGCCCGAGGAGCGCTCGGCGTCGCATATTCTAGTCAAGCTGCCGCCTGGAGCCAGTCCGGCTGAGGTCGATCAGGCCCAAGCCAGGGCGCAACAGATCACCGACACGGTACGCTCCGGCGTCAAGACGTTCGATCAAATGTTGCAAGAGATCAAATCCAATCCGTCCGGTCAGTTGGAAGGTGGCGATCTGGGCGTGATCAGCAAAGGCATGTTTGACAGCCCCGCCCTTGAAAACGCCCTGTATGCGTTGCAAAAGCCAGGCGAGGTCAGCGAACCGGCGCGGATGCCATCCGGGTTTCACATCCTCCGCTTGGACAGCATCACACCAGCCCAGGTCAAGCCGTTCGAGGAAGTCCGCGAGAGTATCGCCCAGGAATTGCGCCAACAGCAGGCGGAAAATCGTTTCTACGAAATTACCCAGACGCTGGCTAATCTGGGCTACGAACATCCTGACAGTCTGGAGCCGGCGGCAAAGGCTTTGGAATTAACGATTCAGGACAGTAACTGGTTCAATCGTCAGGGGGGAGAGGGGATCGCCAAACAGCCCAAGGTGGTCGACAGCGCTTTCAGCGAGGACGTACTCAAGCGGGGGGTGAACAGTGAGCCGCTCGAACTGGAGTCCGGTCATGTCGTCATGCTCCGGGTGAAGGCGCATCAGGAAGCAACCCCGCGTACCCTGGAAGAATCCCGTGAGGAAATCGCCAAGATTTTGCGCGAGCAGCAGGCCCGCGAGGTGCTGGCTAAAGACATCGAAACGTTAAAAGCCCGCGCAGCCCAAGGTGAACATTTGCAAGTACTCGCTAAGGAATTCGGCGGCGAATTCAAGAACGCCGGTTTGATAGGCCGCACCGCGCCGTCTGTCGACAGCGCCGTGTTAGATACTACATTTCGTCTGCCGTCGCCGGAAGAAGGGAAAGTAAGTCTGGGTTCGACCGCGTTGGCTAATGGTGATCAGGCCGTGCTGGTCGTAGCGCGGGTCGTGGCTGGACAAAAGGATGAGCTGACTGGGGATGAACTTAAAGCGCTGGCGCAACAACTGGCGCAACAGACCGGCTCTGGGCAATTTGAAGGGCTGCTGGACAGTGTGCGAGCTAAGACCAAGGTGGTGATGTACAGTGATCGGCTGTAACCTTCAACCTTCCACCCCAACTCTCCCCCACAAGGGGGAGGGAGTTTTTGAAGTTGTGGAAGGGGAATAACAATCCCTATTCCATCGCCCCCAGCGCGACGGTATTAAAGCCGCCATCCACGTAGACGATTTCGCCGGTGATGCCGGACGCCAAATCGGAACACAGGAACGCTGCGGTATTGCCAACTTCCTCGATGGTCACGCACTTACGCAGCGGTGCAATGTGTTCAAACGTGTCCAGCATCTTGCGGAAATTCTTGATGCCGGACGCCGCGAGAGTGCGGATCGGCCCGGCGGAAATAGCGTTGACCCGCGTTCCTTCCGGTCCCAGCGTTTGCGCCAGATAGCGCACGTTGGCGTCCAGGCTGGCTTTAGCCAGACCCATGACGTTGTAATTCGGCACTGCCCGCACCCCACCCAGATAGGTCATGGTGATCAGCGATCCCCGCCGACCTTGCATCAACGGCCGGGCCGCCTTGGCCAGCGCCGCGAAGCTGTAGGAACTGATGTCATGGGCGATGCGGAAATTGTCCCGGCTGATCCCTTCCAGAAAATCGCCTTCCAGCGCCTCGCGCGGTGCGTAGGCTATCGAATGTACCAAGATATCCAATCCGTCCCAGTGCTGCTTAAGCGCTGAAAACAGGCCATCAATGTCGGTGTCACGCTCCACATCGCAAGGTAGCGTGATCGCACTGCCCAGTTCGGCAGCCATTTTTTCGGCACGGGGCTGCAACTTGTCATTTTGATAAGTTAAAGCGAGTTCGGCGCCCTCCCGATGCATGGCCTGGGCGATGCCCCAGGCGATGGAACGGTTGCTGGCGACTCCCAGGATCAGGGCGCGTTTGCCGGCGAGAAAGCCCATAATGAACTCCTATCGGGTTTGGGTATCGTTTTAACGGGTCATTGCATTTGTGAACTGTAAAGGATAGGGCATGAATCGCGCAAAATTCCGTTTTCTGCAAGGGTTGGCCGCTGGTCTGCTAATGTTGAGCGTCAGTCTGTCGACGGTTGCATGGGGTGAACCGGTACACGGCATTGCCCTGCACGGACAACCGAAATACGGCTTGTATTTCAAATACTTCGATTACGTCAACCCTGACGCGCCCAAGGGCGGCGAGGCGCGTTTTGCCGCCATCGGCAGTTTCGACACCTTTAACCCGTTCAATATCAAAGGCCAACCGGCGGTGGGGGTCAGTCAGTTGTTTGAGAGCCTGATGACCGGCAGCGCTGACGAGCCGTTTAGCGAATATGGCCTGATCGCCGAGAGCGTGGAAGTCCCCGCCGACCGGAGTTCGGCAACGTTCACGATTCGCCCGCAGGCGAAATTTCATGACGGCAGCCCGATCACTGCCGACGACGTGCTGTTTTCCTTTGAGACGTTAAAGAGCAAGGGCAGTCCCGCCTACCGGTTCTATTATGCCAACGTCGCCAGCGTCGAGCGGTTGGATGAGCGGCGAGTGAAATTCACCTTCGCCCCCGGCGAGAACCGGGAATTGCCGCTAATTATCGGCCAGATGCCAGTGCTGTCGAAAAAATATTGGGAAAACCGGGACTTTGCCGCGACGACCCTGGAGATTCCGCTGGGCAGCGGTCCGTACCGGATCGAGCGTTTTGAGCCGGGTCGGTTTATCGTCTATCAGCGCGATACCCATTACTGGGGCAAGGATTTGCCGGTGAACCGGGGCCAGCACAACATCGACCGGCTGCGCTATGACTATTACCGGGATGTCACCGTGGCGCTGGAGGCGTTCAAGGCCGGAGCCTATGACCTGCGTGTGGAGAACGTCGCCAAGCAGTGGGCGAGCGGCTATGACTTCCCAGCATTGCGCGACGGGCGAGTCAAAAAGGAAATTTTCCCCCATCAGCGGACGTCAGGAATGCAGGGTTTTGTCTACAACCTGCGTCGGCCCTTGTTCCAGAATCCCAAGGTGCGGCAGGCGCTGGCCTATGCGTTTGATTTTGAATGGAGCAACCGCAACCTGTTCCATGACCAGTACCGACGGACCCGCAGCTATTTCGACAATTCGGAGCTGGCGGCGCAAGGTCTGCCGTCGCCGGAAGAACAGACGCTGCTGGAGACGTTGCACAAGGAGTTACCACCGGAAGTCTTTACGACGGAGTATCAACCACCGGTTGCCAAAGACGACGGGCAACTGCGGGCCAATTTGCGCAAGGCGCTGGAATTGTTGCAGGAGGCTG
>Ga0209573_1004690_pt1 | contig 13148 bp, 12 predicted proteins | sample TNRBio252014_DNA_FD_185870 | JGI IMG/M metagenome (GOLD analysis project Ga0209573, IMG submission 185870) | Wastewater treatment Type I Accumulibacter community from EBPR Bioreactor in Madison, WI, USA - TNR Reactor_6/25/2014_ DNA (SPAdes)... | ecosystem: Engineered > Bioreactor > EBPR >...
CTGGCGTCTCCGTCGCATCCAGCGGCCCCGCGAGGGCGGCCGCACGACTGATCTGGGAAGTGGGCGCAGCCATTTCAAGGGCCTCCGGCGCGGCGTCGACGGCGCGCCGGCCTGCCGTCGTCCGCTCCTTCATGAACGCCCGGTGAACCGCGCCTTCGCCGCGCGTTCAGGATGGCGGTGCTAGCTTTCCACACGACAGCAGACAGCGGCATCGATGCCGCGGCGACGTCGACCGGGTGTAACGTCCCTTCCTCCCGGATCGTCGGAGGGCCGGGAGCCGAACAGGCTCCCGGCCTTCTCGCATACGCCGCGGCCCGCGTTTTCCTTTGCTTTTCGCCGCGGCACTTCCTATCACGGCGCAGCGACTGCAGACCGTGGACCATGGACGACGCCTTCTTCGAGATACCGGGCAATCCCGTTCCCGACAGGGCGGCCGTCGGCAGCTTCCTCGCCCGCGACCGGAAGCGGATCCGCTACGGCCTGTTCCGCGCCACCGGCCGCCCGCTGAAGGGCACGATCGTGCTCCTGCACGGGCGCAACGAGTCCATCGAGAAGTATTTCGAGACCATCCGCGACCTGGCGTCCCGCGGCTTCGCCGTGGCGACGCTGGACTGGCGCGGCCAGGGCGGATCGGACCGGCTGCTGCGCAACCGCGAAAAGGGCTATGTCGAGGACTTCCGCGAATACGTGCGCGACCTCGGGCAGTTCTTTTCGGACGTGGTCCTGCCCGACTGCCGCGGCCCCTACTACGTCCTCGGCCATTCGACCGGGTCGCTCGTGGCGCTGATGGCGGCTCCGGAACTCACCAATCGCATCAACCGCATGCTGCTCTGCGCGCCGCTGCTGGCGCTGGAGGGCCTGCCCTTCTCGATGAAGGCGCTCAGGCGGATCTCCGGCCTTCTCTACGGGCTGGGGCTCGGCAGCATGTATCTGTCGGGCGGGCCGCGGCCGCGCGAGACGAGGCCGTTCGCCGACAACAAGCTGACCACCGATCCGCGCCGCTACGCCCGCAACGCCCAGCTCTGCGAAACCTACCCGCAGCTGGCGCTCGGCGGCCCGACGGTTTCGTGGATAAGGGCGGCATGCATCGCCATCGAGCACGTCGAGGATCCGGCCTTCACCGCCCGGATCCAGATCCCCGTCCTCTTCGTCGCCGCCGGCGCCGACGAGGTCGTATCGACGCGGGCGACCGAAGCCTATGCCAGGCGCCTGAAGACCGGGTCGCTGCTCACCATCGACGGCGCCCGCCACGAGATATGGCAGGAGGCCGACATCTACCGGGAGCAGCTTCTCGCCGCCTTCGACGCCTTCATCCCCGGCTCCGACCCCGTCCTCTGACCGCGTCCCGGCGGCCGGTCAGCCGCGCAGGCGTTCCATGGCCGCGGCGTGCAGTTCCGCCGTCGCGGCGGCCAGGATGTCGCCGCCGGGCTCCGCCGGCCCGCCCTCGAAGGTTGTGACGACGCCGCCCGCCCTCTCGATGATCGGGATCAGGCCGACGATGTCGTAGGACTGCAGCCCCGGATCCGCGACGATGTCGACCGTCCCCGCCGCGATCATGGCGAAGGCGTAGCAGTCGGTGCCGTAGCGTGCCAGGCGGACGGTCCTTTCGAGCTCGTCGTAGCGGTTGCGCGCCACGCCCTTGAACAGGGCCGGCGTCGTGGTGAACAGCGTCGCCTCGCCGAGCGACGTCGTCTTGCGCGTCTCCAGCCGCCGGTCGCCACCCGGCCCCTCGTAGAAGGCGCCGCGGGCGTCGGCATAGAACAGCTCGCCGGTGAAGGGCTGCGACATCAGGCCGGCGACCGCCTCGCCGTCGACGGTCAGGCCGACCAGCGTTCCCCATACCGGCAGCCCCGAGATGAAGGCGCGGGTGCCGTCGATCGGGTCGATGACCCAGACATGGCTGGCGTCGCCGTTCTCGCGGCCGTGCTCCTCGCCGAGGATGCCGTGTTCGGGAAACTCGGCCTTGATCAGGGCGCGGATGGCGCGCTCGGCCTCGCGGTCGGCCTCGGTCACCGGGTCGAAGCCGCCCGCCTCCTTGTTGGCGACGTCGCCGCGCCGGCGGAACCGGGGCAGCGTCTCGGCCGCCGCCGCCCGGGCGATTCGTCTCATGAACTCGGGATCTATGTTCAATCAGGCCTCCTGACCAGAATTTATGCACCGCGATTTGTTGCACAAATGTCACGCATGTATACAGAGTGCACGCGAAATCCGCTCCGGCCCGCTCGTGCGCCTCGACGCGCTTGACATTTGTGCAGCGCACAATACCTTCGATTTCGGACAGGTTTTCCTGTCCTGCCCTCCTTGGGCGTTTCCTCCCTAGACTTCGACCGCGTCGTGCGAACGATGCGGTCTTTTTTTCGGCGGTAACCCGCCGCGTACACCGGCCCGGAACGAGTCTCGGATCGGGGGCCTGATACAGCCGGCCGGCTATTCCGCCGCGAGCGGATGGACGTGGACGTGGTGCTCGGGAAGCGCCATCAGGTCGGCCGCGAAGCGCGTCAGGTCGGCGGCGAGCGCGTCGAAGCCCGCCGTGCGCTGCAACGTCCTCTCGTTCATGTAGAGCCCGCGGTTGATCTCGATCTGGATGGCGTGGAGCGCGCGGCCGGGACGGCCGTAGTGTTCGGTGATGAATCCCCCCGCATAGGGCTTGTTGTGCGCCACCGTGTAGCCCATCGACACCAGCAGCCCGATGGCGTGCTCGGTGATCGCGGCGGCGGCCGAGGTGCCGAAGCGGTCGCCGACGATGAAATCCGGGCGGATGCCGCTCTCGCCGACGCGCACGCTCGCCGGCATCGAATGGCAGTCGACGAGCACCGCCGCGCCGAAGCGGGCATGGGTGAGCGCGATCAGCCGCTTCAGGCATTCGTGATAGGGCTTGTAGAGCGTCTCGATGCGATCCACGGCTTCCGCCAGCGGCAGGCGGCCCGGATAGATGTCGAGCCCCTCGCCGACCAGCCGCGGCACGGTGCCGAGCCCGCCCGCCACCCGGGCCGAACGCGCATTGGCATAGGGCGGCAGCGGGTCGGCGAACATGCGCGGATCGAGTTCCCACGGCTCGCGGTTCACGTCGAGATAGGCGCGCGGGAAGTTGGCCGCCAGCAGGGGCGCGCCCAGCATCACGGCCCCGCCGAACAGCTCGTCGACGTAGCAGTCCTCCGATCGCCGGATCGAGACCGTGTCCAGGCGCGTCATGGCGAGGAAGCGGGACGGATAGTGGCGGCCGCTGTGCGGCGAGTTGAAGACGAACGGCACGCGCTGCTCGGCCGCGGAGCGAACCTCGAAGGGGCGGATTCCGGCGAAATCGTGGGCGGCGCCGGTCATGGACTCTCTGCGGCGGATGGGCGGGTGCGCATGCCGCGACCCTGCCATCGCCGTCCCCGCCTGTCCAGTCCGGGCGGAGGCGCCGGCGGTGCATTCGGGCCGGCCGCGGCGCGCCGCGTTCACTTGATATTTACCGGAGTCCCTTCATATACGCGATGGTTAACGGGCCGGGGAACGCGCGGCCCTGCAGGCAGTCGGACGGGACATATGGCACGAATTCTCCTGGCGGAAGACGACGACGACATGCGCCGGTTCCTGGTCAAGGCGCTGGAGCGGGCGGGATACGACGTCAGCGATTTCGACAACGGCGCCAGCGCCTACGAGCGCCTGCGCGAGGAGCCGTTCTCGCTGTTGCTGACCGACATCGTCATGCCGGAGATGGACGGCATCGAGCTCGCCCGCCGCGCGACCGAGATCGACCCGGACCTGAAGGTGATGTTCATCACCGGCTTCGCCGCGGTGGCCCTGAACCCCGACTCCAAGGCTCCCAAGGACGCCAAGGTCCTGTCGAAGCCGTTCCACCTGCGCGACCTCGTCAACGAGGTCGAGAAGATGCTTCACGCCGCCTGACGGCGGCGGCGCCGCGTTTTCCGCCGGCTTTCCCCTGCGTCTGCCGGAGGTGTCCGGCCGCTATTGACGCGCCGGGACAAAAATGGTGTATGCGCGGCCACGGATGGGCGTGTAGCTCAGCGGGAGAGCACTACGTTGACATCGTAGGGGTCACAGGTTCAATCCCTGTCACGCCCACCATCCGTTTCAATGGCCTGGCTGGCGTTTGCGTCGTGACCGGAAGGTTCGGTGAACCTGGGCTGACGCGCTGCCGTTGGTTGGGACCGTTCTTGCCTTGAATCTTCACCTTTTTGCTGCGGTCCCATTCTCTGGACCGTCAACCCCGCCTGTGCCGCACCCTGTGTCTCCTTCCGCAGGCGAACGAGACCTCCCGGAGGCGTCAGCGGGCCTTGCCGGCAGCACCTGAATCAAGCGACCGGTTGGTGTGCTTGCGCAGCTCCAGCCGCGCGATCTGATTGCGGTGTACCTCATCCGGACCGTCGGCGAGGCGCAACAGCCTTGCCGTGGCATAGGCGGTGGCTAGGCCGAAATCGTTGGACGTACCGCCGCCGCCATGGGCCTGGATCGCCCAGTCGACCACCTGGCAGGCCATGTTGGGGACGGCGACCTTGATCATCGCGATCTCGGCCCTGGCGGCCTTGTTGCCGACCGTGTCCATCATGTGCGCGGCGTTCAGTGTCAGCAGCCGTGACTGCTCGATCATGATGCGCGCCCCGGCAATGCGTTCCTGGGTCACGGTCTGCTCCGAGACCGGTTTGCCGAACGCCACGCGCTGCAAGGTTCGCCGGCACATCTTCTCGAGCGTCCGTTCGGCGAGGCCGATCAGGCGCATGCAGTGGTGGATCCGCCCGGGTCCGAGCCGGCCCTGCGCGATCTCGAACCCTCTGCCTTCGCCAAGCAGCATGTTCTCGGCCGGCACCCTGACGTTCTCGAACAGGACCTCGGCGGCGCGGTCCGGCACGCCGTAGAAACCGAACACCGGCAGCGGCCGGAGCACCTTGACGCCGGGCGTGTCCATCGGGACGAGGATCATCGACTGCTGGCGGTAGCGGTCGGGGTTGTCCGGCGAGGACTTGCCCATGAAGATCGCGATCCTGCAGCGCGGGTCGGTGGCGTTCGTCGTGTACCACTTGCGGCCGTTGATCACGTAGTGGTCACCATCGCGGACGATCGAGCTTTCGATGTTCGTCGCGTCCGAGGAGGCCACCGCCGGCTCAGTCATGGCGAAGCAGGACCTGATTTCGCCGGCGAGCAGCGGCTTCAGCCAGCGCTCCTGCTGGGCCTGCGTGCCGTAGCGGGCGAGTACCTCCATGTTGCCTGTATCGGGCGCCGAGCAGTTGAAGACCTCAGGCGCGAGGTGGGAGCGGCCCATGACCTCGCAGAGCGGCGCATATTCGAGGTTGGTGAGGCCGGCGCCGTGCTCGCTGCTGGGAAGGAAGAGGTTCCACAGCCCCTCAGCGCGGGCGAGTGGCTTCAGTTCCTCCACCACCGGGTAGACCTTCCATGGCCCGAGCTCCTCGGCCTCGCGGTAGAAGCGCTCCTCGTTGGGATAGACGTGGCGGTCCATGAACGCCTCGAGGCGGTGTTTCAGCGCCAGAACCTTCTCCGACGGATCGAAGGACATCGCACGACCTTTCTTACAATTTTGTCCTACAATGATTAGCGTGCCGGACCGCGGCTGTCGATGCGGCAGTCCGTTCACTCCGCCAGATAGTCGTGGATCACCGCGCCCGGCCCGTGGGCGAAGTCGACCTTGGCGAATGCCGCGCCCGTTATCGTCGTCGGGTCGAGCAGGTGAAGGGGATCGACCGCCGACCGCGCATCGAAGGTGAGCGACCCGCGCCCTGTGAAGATCATGGCCGACCCGTCGGCGGCGCGATGATAGTCGACCTTTCCGTGCAGGCGGATCAGCTGCGCGATCTCGGGTCCTTCGCCGTCGGCGCGCGGCAGCAGCTTCAGCAGGAGCGTCGGCAGGGCCGACTGGGCAGGCGGTTCGATCTGGCGGTCGATCGTCATGCCGATCGTCATCAGCCGCAGGCCGCGCGGCCGCTCGAGCGTCGCCACCAGGTTCTCGCACCAGCCGCCCTCGTGCCCGGCCCAATTGCGCGTCATGACGCCGAGCTTCTTGGGCGTACCCCACAGTTCGCGGCCGGCGACCAGCGGACTGTCGTTGTCGGTGTAGGCGAGCAGCAGGAACCTGAAGCGCTCTCCGCGAAAGCGAACCGTCGCGGTGGCGTAGGCCTCGTGGTACGGCCCGTGGACGGAGAACGGGGTCCAGCGGAACTTGGCCTGACATGGAACCGGGTCGCCGTCCGGCTCGACACCGCGCGGCAGGAACCGCGCCACGCTGCGCGCCGGCGCTTCGAAGGCGACGACAAGGTCCTCGACCCCGCGATAGGCGTGCGGAAATGGCGGATAGAGCCTCGCCTCCGTCCACGGAAGGCCGGCGTCGGAGAAGCCGAAAGCCATGTCAGCCGCGCCTCAGCGTGACCATGCTCGCGCTGATCAGCGCCAGGATCAGCAGGATTCCCTGGACGATGTACTGCCAGTATGTGGGCACGCCGAGCGTCGACAGGCCGTTGTTGATGACGCCGATCAGAAGCACACCGATCGCGGTGCCGAGCACGTGAAACTTGCCCGGGCGGAGCGTCGAGGCGCCGATGAACACCGCGACGAAGGCGTTGAGCAGATAGGTCTCGCCGACACCCTGGGGACGCCCGGCGGCGAGATTCGCCGCGGCGACCAGACCGCCCAGCGCGGCACAGGCTGCGCAGATGCCCATGGCCACCAGCGCATAGCGCTTGACCGGTATGCCGGACAATCGCGAGGCTTCCTTGTTGCCGCCGATCGCATACATGTTGCGTCCGGGCTGCGTGTGCTCGAGGAACAGCCACAGGACGAACGCGGTGGCGATCATGATCACCACCGGATTTGGGACGCCGAGGATCGTTCCCTGCCCGACGACCTTGAAAGCGGCGGGGATCTCCGTGGGCGAAATCGTTCGCGAACCGGATATGCCGAGTATGACGCCGTTGACGATGAAGCCCATCGCCAGCGTCTCGACGATGGCCGAGATGCCGAGATAGGAGACGAGTGCGCCGTTGATGATGCCGATCACCATGGCCATGGCGAGCACGACGAGGATGACGAGGAACACGGCCGCGCCGCTGTCCACGTCCGCCTCCATCAGGATGCGCGCGGCGAAATAGCCTCCGAACGTCGCAAGCGCGCCAATCGACAGGTCGAACTGGCCGATCACCAGGCAGACGGTCAGTCCGATGGCGATGATGCCCAGGATCGACACCTGGTTGAGGATGTTGAGCAGGTTGCGAACGGATGGGAACACTTCCGGCCGCGCCAGGCTGAAGATGACGATCAGCGCCACAAGCGACAGGATCGTGCCGTAGCGCGCGAGGAACGCGACGACATCGAATGGCTTGCCGCCACGGCGGTCAGTCGTCTCGGTTCTGATCGCTGACAAAGTCGCCTCCCGCTGCGATGGTCATGATGTTCGCCTCCGAAACGTCGTCGCCGGAAAGCTCCCGCGCGATGCGGCCTCTGGCGAAGACGAGCACCCGCTCGCACAGCGACGGGAATTCCTCCACCTCGGTCGAGGAGAAGATCACCGAGGCGCCTCCGGCGGCGAGCGCACGGATCAGTTCGTAGATTTCGGCCTTGGCGCCGACATCGACCGCCGCGGTCGGCGAGTTGAGAAGGAACACCTTCGCCCCCGTCGTCAGCCAGCGGCCGAGCACGGCCTTCTGTTGGTTGCCGCCCGACAGCGCGTCGATGGCTGTCTCGATACCGGGCGTCCGCACCTTCATGCGCTCAACGACCGAAATGGCCGCCTTGTCCTCCGCGGCGCGATTGACGAAGCGCGCGATCGGCTCGCGCAGGTAGCGCGACAGCGACGGCAGGGAGATGTTCTCGCGCACGGAGAACCCGTGGAGCACCGCCTCGGCGAGACGCTCCTTGGGCACCAGGGCGATGCCGGCGGCGATGGCGTCGCGCGGATCGCGCAGCCGAATGGAGGCTCCGCCGATCGAGACCACACCGGCGGATGCCGGATTGCGGCCGAACAGGAGGTCGATCGTCTCGTCCGCGCCGCTGCCCGGCAGTCCGGCAATGCCGAGGATCTCGCCGGCGTGGAGATCGAAGTCGACGCCGTGGACACGGGCGCCGCATAGCCCCGTCACCGACATGACGACGGTTTCCGTCGCGGTCGAAGGCGCACGTCCCTTTCGCAGCGACTTCTCGGAACCGACGATCGCCGCGACCACCGCCTGGCGGTCCATCTCGCCGCGGGAGAAAGTCCCGGCGTTGCGGCCGTCGCGAAGCACCGTCGCACGATCGGCGATGTCGAAGACTTCGGCGAGCCGGTGGCTGACGTAGAGGAACGCATGACCTTCGTTGGAAAGCCGCCGCATCTGAGCGAACAGCGTCTCGACCTCGTCCGGCAGGAGCGCCGTCGTCGGTTCGTCGAGGATGATCAGGCTGGCGTCGCTGGCCACCGCCTTGGCGATCGACACCATGGCGCGCTGGTCCGGCCGCAGGTCGGAGACGAGCGTCTCCGGCGCGACGTCGAGGTGGACGCGCGCCATGATCTCCCGCGCCTTGGCGCGCACCGCGCGCCAGTTGATCAGGGTGCCGGCGATGCGCGGCAGAGGTTCGCCGAGCCAGAGATTCTCCTCGACCGACAGGCCGGGAATGAGATTGGAGTGCTGGTGGACCACGGCGATGCCGGCTGCCACCGCGTCGTGCGGCCCCGCGAACGACACCTCCTTGCCGTCGACCAGGATCGTGCCTGCGGTGGGTGGATGGGCGCCGACGACGCACTTGATGATGGTCGACTTGCCTGCGCCGTTCTCGCCCAGGAGCGCGTGGATCTCGCCATGGCGCACGACGAGGTCGACTTTGTCGAGCGCCCGGGTGCCGGGAAAGTCCTTGACGATGCCGCGGACTTCGAGGACCGGAACTGATGGATCGGCGCGTCGTCCGCTTACGGCGGTCTTGGTCGATGTCATAGCGCCTGTTCCCGCGAGAACGGCGCGGACCCGGAGGTCCGCGCCTGATCATAGCCCGGCGAGGGACTACTTGGCGATGCCTTCGCCAGAGAACAGCACGCATGCGCCGAACTTCGGCTTCTCGCCCTGCGCCGGCGCCGTGTCCTGGGTGACGAGGCAGGGCGCCAGCGTCAGGATCTTCGACGCCGGCTGTTTGCCCTCGAGCGCGGCGGCGGCGACGTCCACCGCGGTGCTGCCCATGCGGTCGACGTCGTAGGCAACGGTGAGCTTGGCGGGGCTGCCGGTGCGGATCAGATCGAAGACCTCCGGAATGCCGTCCATCGAGGCGACGATGATCTTGTCCTGCTTTCCGGCCTGCTCGATGGCCCGCACGGTCGGCGCGACGAGTTCGTCCCAGCCTGTCCAGATCGCCGAGATGTCATCGTTGGCGAGCAGCAGGTTGGTCACCTGGTTGTAGGCGTCGTCCACCTGGCCGGGCACCTTGACCTCGATCTCGGTCACCTTGATGTCCGGATAGTCGGCAAGAGCCGCCTTGAAGCCGTGGTCGCGTTCGCGGAGCGCCGGGAGCACATTCCAGTTGAGCTTGACGATGTGGCCCTTGCCCTCGAGGCGGCCGATCAATTCGGTGGCGGCGATGACGCCGTCGGCCGTGTTGTTCGAGCCGATGTCGGCGACGATGCCGGGCGCCAGGCCCGAGAAGGTCGAGACGAACGGCACGCCCTTCTCCTTGGCGTGGTCGATCACGGCGGTCATCTGCGGATTGGGCGAAGCGATGTTGATGATGACGTTGAAGCCACGGTCGATGAACCCCATGGCGGCGTTGTTGGTTGCCACCTGGTCACCCTGGCCGTCGAAATCCTCGACCGTCCATCCGCGCGCCTTGGCCGCCTCGGTTGCGGTGACGACCATTCGGTTGATGGTGGGCGAGTTGTAGTTGACCGCGACGATGCCGACCTTGACTTCGGCAAGGCCGACGACCGTCGAAAACGCCAGTGCGGCTGCGCCGGCGAGCAGGGTAATTCCCGATTTGAGTGCGCCCATAGTTTCCTCCCTGGATCTGGTTTGCACCAATGACGAGATTCCGCCGCGGAGTCGTCCGACAGGCTGCCCCAAGGCCCTGACGGTCCCTTCCGGTCTCCTTGCTGCGAACTCCCTTCGGGCGCCGGCCGGCTGGCCGCTCCTTCCGCCCTCGGGTTGAAAGCTAGACTCGTTTCACTATGATCGTCAACAAGATTGCCTAACAAAATTGTCTAACAATTTCGCCTGCACCTGCATTCGTGCGGCGATCTGCGCAGAAGAGAGGGAACCACAGGCATGGCCACGCGACGCATCCCACTCGAGGGCGCCGTCAACTTCCGCGACCTCGGCGGTTACCCCGCACAGGGTGGACGCACCACGCGCTGGAACACGATCTACAGATCCGACTCCCTCGCCGAACTGACGGAGAGCGATCGCCGGGCTTTCGCCACGCTCGGCATCCGCACCATCTGCGATTTCAGGCTTTCCGGCGAGGTCGCGCGCAAACCCAACAGGCTTCCCGAGGGACACACCATCCGCGAAGTAGCCATCGGCTTCATCCCGGAAGGCACGCTCGACATGCTCTCCTCGATCGACGCGGGCAGGTACGGCGCCGCAGACATCGAGCGCGAGGTTCTCGTCCACTACCGCAAGTTCGTCCGCGACCACACCGCCGAGTACGGGCGGCTTTTCGACGCCATCCTTTTCGAAGGCGCTCTGCCCCTGCTGATGCACTGCACCAGTGGAAAGGACCGCACCGGTTTCGCCGCCGCCGCCGTGCTGAAGGCCGTCGGCGTGCCGCGCGATACGATCGTGGCGGACTACGCGCTGACCAACGACCACCGGCGCGATATCTCCCACCTGTTTTCCAGCCGCCTTGCTCCAGACGTGGTCGGGACGCTCACCCACGCCAATCCGCGCTACATCCAGGCCGCACTCGACGAGATCGATATCGCCTACGGCTCGACGCAGGACTGGCTGGCAGCGCTCGGCGTCGACGAGCAAGGCCGGAAGCGCCTTGTCGAACTCCTGACCGAGTAGCCGGCGGCATCAGCCGAACGCCGATTCGAGCCGCGCGCGAAAACGTTCGGCGGTCATGTCGAGCTGGATCGGGTTCACCGAGATGGCGTTGTCGCGGATCGCCTCGAGGTCGGAGCCGGGCTCGAAGCCGCCGTCCCTGTAGGCGAGCTTGATCCAGTAGTAGGGCACATCGCGCCCGTCGATCCGGCCTTCGGGCAGGAAGGAACCCGGCGGTCGTTGTCCCTGGCGAACGACGCGGATGCCGGCCACGGCATCGGGCAGAGCGTCGGGAAAGTTGACGTTGACGAACGTTCCGGGCTGCCATTCCGTGGCAAACAGCGTGTCGAGGATGCGCGGTGCGTAGGCTTCCGCGGTCTCCCAGGGCACATGGCCCCTCGGCGTGAACACCTGGCTCAGCGCCACCGAGGGCACGCCAAGCAGCGCCCCTTCCATCGCCGCCGCCGCGGTCCCCGAATAGGTGATGTCCTCTGCGAGGTTGGCACCGCGATTGATGCCGGAAAGCAGCATCGTCGGGCGCTCCTTCATGATCTCGTAGATGGCCAGCAACGCGCAGTCGGTCGGCGTACCCTTCACGGCATAGTGCCGCTCGTCGATCTGGCGGATGCGGACCGGGACGTGCATCGAGATGGAATGCGAGGCGCCCGACTTCTCCTCGTCCGGCGCGACAACCCAGACGTTGTCGGTGTAGCGTCGCACGATCTTTTCCAGAAGTTGGATGCCAGGTGCGTGAATGCCGTCGTCATTGACGATGAGCACTCGATGCTTCGACCAGTCGGTCATGATCCCTCCCACGGTTTTTCCGCTCGCCAAGTCGAGCATTATCCGACAATATTGTCCTACAACACTTGATGCTGCAATGGGCTGGGAACGGGAGGTGGGATTGCGGGAGGTTTTTGTGGTGGGCGTCGGCATGACGCCGTTCGGACGCTTCCTCTCCCGCGGCGTCCGCGATCTCGCCGAAGAAGCGGTGGCTCTTGCGCTCGCCGACGCTGGGGCGGCCTGCGGCGACGTTCAGGCGGTGGCCTTCGCCAACGCGACACAGGACGCCATGGAAGGCCAGTTCGGCATTCGCGGCCAGGTGGCGCTGCAGGGGCTGGCCTTCGACGCCGTACCGATCGTGAACGTCGAGAACGCATGTGCCAGCGCCTCGACCGCCTTCCAGGTGGCGTTGATGCAGATCCGTTCGGGCATGGCCGACGTGGCGCTGGCGGTCGGCGCCGAGAAGATGTCGAGCACGAACCAGACCCTTTCCATGGCCGCCTTCGAAGGCAGCTGGGACAGGGCCAACAGCGCGGCCACGGCGGCGCGCCTCGCGTTGCTCGGCAAGGACATGCCGACCCCGCCGGAGGAAGCTGCCCGGGAGAGCGTACGCACGGTGTTCATGGACATCTATGCCGCCTTCGCCAAGTATCACATGACGCGCTTCGGCACGACGCAACGCCAACTGGCGGCCGTCGCCGCCAAGAACCATCGTCATTCGGTCGAGAACCCGCTGTCCCAGTACAGGAAGGCCTTTTCGACAGATGAAGTGCTCGCTGCGCGCCTCATCGCCTGGCCTCTCACCCTGCCGATGTGCTCGCCGATCAGCGACGGCGCCGCGGCGGCCGTCTTGTGCAGCGCCGACGCGCTGCACCGCTTCGACGCCCGCCGCGCCGTGCGGGTGCGCGCCTCCGTCCTGATGAACGGCGGCCGGCGCGAACCGGACGAGATAGAAAAGCACATCTCCAGGCGCGCCGCGCTGAAGGCCTACGAGATCGCCGGAATCGGACCTGAGGACGTTGACGTCGTCGAATGCCACGACGCGACCGCCTTCGGCGAGATCCAGCAGAGTGAAAATCTCGGCTTCTTCGCTTTCGGCGACGGCGGTCCCGCCGCCGAGCGCGGCGAGACCGCAATCGGAGGGCGCATCCCTTTCAATCCTTCTGGCGGCCTCGAATCGAAGGGCCATCCGATCGGCGCGACCGGTCTGGGGCAGATATACGAACTCGTCACCCAGTTGCGTGGCGAAGCCGGTCCGCGGCAGGTCGATGGCGCCCGCATCGCTCTCCAGGAAAACGGCGGCGGCCTGATGGGAATCGAGGAGGCCGCGGTGGTGGTCAACATCCTCGAGCGCGGCGCATGAACCTCGCAACTCTCCTCGCCAACGCCGCGCTCACCTTCGGCGACCGCCCCGCA
>Ga0209573_1004691_pt1 | contig 13147 bp, 13 predicted proteins | sample TNRBio252014_DNA_FD_185870 | JGI IMG/M metagenome (GOLD analysis project Ga0209573, IMG submission 185870) | Wastewater treatment Type I Accumulibacter community from EBPR Bioreactor in Madison, WI, USA - TNR Reactor_6/25/2014_ DNA (SPAdes)... | ecosystem: Engineered > Bioreactor > EBPR >...
GAAGGCGGGGCGGAGCATGAAGTGCTCCTCGACCAAGCGTGCAACCGGGTGATCAAGCTGACGACGCCGCCGAATTTCGGCGCACGGGGCCAGGCATCGGCCTACTTGGAAAATCTGCTGGCTTATGATGTGTTGCTTGGATTTGAGTGGTGTTTCGAAGGAATTGTACAGGAGCCGGATGGACTGGTTTTTTTGACCAGCCAGCCGTTCATTGCCGCCGAACAGGCCTCGGATGAACAAATCGACGCTTACTTCAGCGGTCAGGGTTTCATCAAGAAGCGCGAGAACACCTACTTTCGTTCCATTGATGGAATCACACTCGCGGATGCGCGTCCCGCGAACATGCTGCGAGATGAGAAAGGGGTCATCTTTCCCATCGACATTCACATCCTGGGCGTGAACGCTGAAGACCTGCTCGCTGAAGAGGAATCCAATGAATCCGCGTGTGATGTTCTGCCCACCGCCATCCTCGATCTCTCAGCCACGGCGCACATGCCGGACTGCCTGGAAATGCCTTACCGTCCGCGCATTTTCGGCGCGGGTTTGCCGGGTGAGTTTCCGCACGAATACAAGATGGGTGGCATGAGCTGTCTCGCAGGCGATGTACTGACGGGCTTTTCTTTCCCCGAGCCGCTCAAGATCGGCCAGCGGCTCGTGTTCGCCGACATGGCACACTACACGATGGTCAAAACGACGACCTTCAACGGCGTGCCGCATCCTGACATCGCGATCTATGATCCGGCAACGCAGGAATACCTTGTGGTGCGGCGCTTCGGCTATGCGGACTTCAAGAACAAGCTGTCCTAGCGAGCCTCTGCGGCCATTTTTTCGATCCATTTGCCCAGATCCGGCGGGCGGAAGTTTTCCATGGCCGCGAGCAGTTGGGCGGGGTCGTTTTCGACGAGCACGCATTTGGCGTGTTCGGGTTTGAGAAAGCCGCTGCGGCTCATGTGGGCGATGAACTTGATCAGGCCATCGAAAAAGCCGCTGACGTTGAGCAGGCCGACCGGTTTGTCGTGAAACGAGAGCTGCAGCCAAGTGAGTGTTTCGAACAACTCGTCCAGAGTCCCGAAACCTCCTGGCAGGGCGATGAAGCCATCGCTCAGATCGACCATCAGTTGCTTTCGCTCGTGCATGCTGGTCACGACATGCAGTTCCGTGACGCCGCCGTGGCCGAGTTCTTTTTCCATGAGCGATTCGGGGATGACGCCGATGACTTCGCCGTTTTGTGAGAGTGCTCCATCCGCCACAGCGCCCATCAAGCCCACATTACCACCGCCATAAACGAGCCCGAGTCCGCTGCGGGCCAGAAACGCGCCCAAATCATGCGCGGCGGCGCGATGCGCTGGATCATTTCCAGCATTGGAACCGCAATAGACACAGATTCGGCGCAGCTTGCTCATGGGGCGAAATGGGTGAGATGTAAAAAGTGAGAAGTCAGACGTTAGTAGAGATGCCCGCGCACATTTCACCTCTGACTTCTCACCACTCACCGTTTCTTTCCACATGAATCCCACCCGCCGCTCTTTCCTCGCCTCTTCCGTCGCAGCGCTCACCGGCTGCTCGCTGGTTCCTTCCTTCAAGAAAGGAGACTGGATCGACGCGCATGTGCATGTGTGGACGCCGGAGGTGGAAAAGTATCCTCTGGCCCGTGGCTATGCCGTGAGTGACATGCGCCCGCCGAGTTTCACGCCGCAGCAGTTGTTCGCGCATTGCCGGCCGGAGGGCGTGCGGCGCATCGTGCTCATCCAGATGAGCTACTACCAGTTCGACAACCGCTACATGCTTGATGTGATGCGGCAGCATCCTGGCACTTTCAGCGGCGTGGCCATCGTGGATGAAAACGCGCCGGATGTGGCCGCGACGATGACACAACTGGTCAAACAGGGCGTGCGTGGTTTCCGCATCTATTCGGGCAAGGCAACCAACCTCTCCGCATGGATCGGCTCCCCTGGCATGGCGACGCTGTGGAAAACCGCCGCCGAGCTGAAGGTGAGCGTCTGCCCGTTGATCAACCCCGATACGCTGCCGCTCATCGACAAAATGTGCGAGTGGTATCCCGACACGAGCGTGGTGATCGACCACTTTGCCCGTATCGGTATGGCCGGTGGAGTGAAGGAGACGGATGCAAAAAATCTCCTGCGTCTCGCCCGTCATGCGAAGACGCATGTGAAGGCGTCCGCGTTTTATGCTCTGGGAGGAAAAAAAGCGCCTTATACTGATCTGGGACCACTCATTCGTCAGGTGCGCGATGCTTTTGGCCCGCAGCGGGTCATGTGGGCCAGCGATTGCCCGTTCCAGGTCGATCCGGGACACAATTACCGTGATTCCATCGCGCTGATCCGTGACCGGCTCGATTTCCTGAGCGAGACGGACAGAGCCTGGATGCTGCGTGGCACGGCGGAGAAGGTGTTCTTCTCGTCTGCGGCCGTTTGAGACACGAAAAAGCCCCGTCAGGGATGCTGACGGGGCTGGTCTCGGGAGAGATTGGCGGAGAAATGCTTACGCTGCGTTGGCTTCGGCACCTTTGTGACCAAGCTGCTTCACGGCGAGGTTGAGCTGATCGTACTCGATCGGCTTCTTGATTACCGTGACTGGGCCGTGGCCGAGGATGCGGCTGAGGATTTCGCTGTCCGGGTAGCCAGTGATCACCACGATGGGCAGGTCGGGATAGAGAGCCTTGAGCTGGGAATAGACCTCATCTCCAGGAACGTCTGGCAGCTTGAGATCGAGGAAGACGAAGTCAAACTTCTGTTTTTTCGCCATGGCGATGGCTTCCGCGCCTGTGCCGACGACCAAACGTCCGAATCCCGCCTTTTTGAGGAATTGCTTGAACAGCGCCTGGAGCGCAGGGTCGTCATCGACGACCAAGACGGTCGGCTGCCCGGCCTCCTCTTCTTTTCGCAGCACATCTCGGTCGAGCAGACTGCGCTTGATGCGCCAGCGACCTCCGATTTGGACCGCAGGCAATTGCCCGCGCTGCACGAGGTAATAGACGGTGGGCAGAGGAATGCGGAGATATTCCGCCGTCTCTTTCACTGTCATGAGTTCGGGTGCTGCTGGATCGGCCATATGGTTAGTGGAGTGGACTGGGAGGTTGGGGTCTTTAGAAAATGAAATTTGAGTCTCTTTTTTGCTACGGCTCAACAGTTGCTTATAAATTCCATTATTACAAGGTCTTTTTCCGACTTCGGGAGAAAGGCAGGCTTCAGATAATTGGTAGATTTGCGAATCACCGTCACAAATGCAAACCAAAACTGCGCAATAGTCGAAAAACTTCGGAAATGCTGAAGAAATTCATACAAAAGCATTCAAGCCAGAATCCGAACAAAGAGTTGGTCAAAATAGAGCCAGTGGATGCATTCTTCAGCACTCGTCATGGCGGTTACGACGGCTGTTTAAAATGCGAGGGTGAGCAAGAGCTGGGTTTCTGAGAAGGAAATCGAAGCGAACAGGTCCGGCATCGGATTTGCGATTTGTCGCAGCTTGGCCTAGATCAAAAGCTCCCATATGTCCGATTCCATTCCCAACGTCCTCGCTGAACGCTACGCCACCGCTCCCATGCGCGCCCTTTGGTCGCCAGAGGGCAAAGTCAGACTGGAACGCGATTATTGGATCGCGGTGCTCAAAGGCCAGCGTGACCTTGGCATCCCTGTGCCTGATGGTGTGATCGAGGCTTATGAAAAGGTGAAGGATCAGGTCAACGTGGCCTCCATCATGCAGCGGGAGCGTGTCACCCGTCACGATGTGAAGGCGCGCATTGAGGAGTTCTGTGAACTCGCCGGTCATGAGCATCTGCACAAGGGCATGACGAGCCGTGACCTCACGGAAAATGTGGAGCAGCTTCAGGTCTTCCGTTCTCTATTGGAGATCCGTTCGAAAAGCATCGCTGTGCTCGCCGGCATCGCCCGCCGCGCCAAAGAAACACGCGACATCCCGCTAACAGCGCGCACTCACAACGTCGCCGCGCAGGTCACGACGCTGGGCAAGCGTCTCGCCATGTTTGGCGAGGAGACGCTGCTCGCCTTTGGCGATTTGCAGAACGTCATCGCCACTTATCCGGCGCGTGGCTTGAAAGGCGCGGTCGGGACACGTCTGGACCAGATCACGCTCTTCAACGGCGATGCCACCAAGGCCAGCGAGCTGGAAAGTCGCATCCTGCATCATCTGGGCATGCCCGCGGCCTTCGGGGCCGTCGGGCAGGTGTATCCACGCAGTCTCGACATGCAGGTCATCGCCTCGCTTTGCCAGGTGGCCAGCGGTCCTGCCAGCTTTGCCAGGACGCTGCGTCTGATGGCCGGGCAGGAACTTGCCTCCGAAGGCTTTGCCAAAGGCCAGGTCGGCTCCTCCGCCATGCCGCACAAGATGAACAGCCGCTCCTGCGAGCGTGTGAACGGCCTGCACGTCATTTTGAAAGGCTACCTCGCCATGGCCGCAGGTCTGGCGGGTGATCAGTGGAATGAGGGCGATGTGTCCTGCTCCGTCGTGCGCCGCGTGATGCTGCCGGACGCCTTCCTTGCGCTTGACGGTCTGCTGGAGACCTTCCTCACGATCCTGGATCAAATGGAGGTCTTCGATTCCGTGATTGAGCAGGAACTCATGCGCTATCTGCCGTTCTTGCTCACCACCACTGTCATGATGGAGGCCGTCAAATCCGGCGCAGGCCGCGAGACGGCCCACGAGGTCATCAAGGAGCACGCTGTCCAGGTCGCCAAGGACATGCGCACCGGCAAGGTCCGCGAAAACGATCTCCTCGTCCGCTTGGTACATGATCCGCGCCTCACGCTTACCGAGACCGACATGCAGCGCATCGTCGAAGCCGGCAAGGCCAACGCCGGTGATGCCCCGCAGCAGGTCGATGCCTTCTGCGGTCGCGTCGAGGCCATTGCCAAGGAATTCCCTGATGCTGCGAAGTATCAACCGGGGGTGATTCTTTAAATCGGTGCTCGCAGTTAGAGAACTCAAGACGGGCCGCAAACTCGTGTTGTTTGCGTGCGTTCATCCTCGCGCATGATTCTGCGTTCTTTCTTCCTGCTTCTCGCCCTCGGCTCTCCGCTTCTCGCTGAAAACTGGCCGCAGTGGCGCGGTCCTCGGCTCGATGGCACTTCGCGGGACAGCGGCTTTCCGATTTCGGCTGAAGGCAACGTGACGTGGAAGGCCGAGCTGCCCGGAAGCGGCCATGCGTCGCCCATCGTGTGGCAGGATCGCATTTTCATCGTCTCCGCCGTGGCGGAAACGGAGCAGCGAGTGTTGCTTTGCCTCGATCGAGCCACGGGCAAAACGCTCTGGCAGTCGAACGTGGTCAAAGCTCCCATCGAGAGCATCCACCGCCTCAACAGCCAGGCCTCCAGCACGCCTGCCACGGATGGACAGAGCATCTTCACCACCTTCCTGGACAACACCGAGACCGAAGCCACACGCAAAGCCAACAGTGGCCGCGTCATTGGCAAAGGCGAGGTGCCGAAGGGAACCGTCGTCATCTCCGCGCATGATTTCAGCGGGAAACAGCTCTGGCAGGTGCGCCCCGGTCTGTTTTCCAGCAAGCACGGCTTCTGCTCCAGTCCGGTGGTGTTCGAGGACAAGGTCATCGTGAACTGCGATCACGATGGCGACGGCTACATCGTCGCTCTCGCCAAAACGGACGGCAAGGAGCTGTGGCGCATCGAGCGTCCGAACCACACGCGCAGTTATTGCGTGCCGCTCATTCGCGACATCGGCGGTCGCACGCAGATGGTGCTCTCCGGCACGCTGTGCGTCACCAGCTACGATCCGCGCACCGGCAAGCTGCTGTGGATCATCGACGGCCCCACCGAGCAGTTCGTCGCCTCGCTCGTCTTCAGCGATCAAACCGGCCTGCTCTACATGACCGGCGGTTTCCCTGAGCATCATCTCCTCGCCATCAAGCCCGACGGTAGCGGCAACGTCACCAACACGCACATCGCCTGGCGCACGAACAAAGGGGTAAGCTATGTGCCGTCGCCCATCATCGAGGGCGGCCACTTCCTCATCGTCTCCGACTCCGGCATCGGTCACTGCTTCGACGCGAAGACTGGCGACATCCTGTGGGAGGAGCGCCTGCGCGAGCACCACGCTTCCCTCACCAGCGCCGAAGGCCAGGTTTATTTCATCAACGACACCGGCACGCTCCGCACGGTGAAGCCCGGCAAGGCGTATCAAGCCCTCGCCGAAAGCGAACTCGGCGAAAAAGTCTTCGCCTCACCCGCGCTGAGCGAAGGACAAATCTTCGTCCGGGGCGACAAGAGCCTCATCTGCCTCGGCAAACGCAGCGCGAAGACCGCAGCGCGGTGATTGCTTATTGCGTGAGTCCGTTGATGCCGAGTAGCTCGATCTCAAAGACCAGCGTGCTGAAGGGCGGGATTTTTGGGCTGGGGCTGCTCGCGCCATAGGCCAGGTTGTGTGGGATCACGAACCTGAACTTGTCGCCCACCTTCATCAGTTGCACGCCCTCGGTCCAGCCGCGGATCACACCGTTCAAGGGGAAGCTGATCGGCTCACCGCGTTCCACCGAACTGTCGAAGACCGTGCCGCTGAGCGTGGTGCCGTGATAGTGGACGTTGACCGTGTCAGTGGCTTTGGGGGACACCACGCCGGTGCCGCGTCGCAGCACCTCAAACTGCAATCCTGACGGGGTGGTCTGCACGCCGCCGCCCACGCTGAGATTGACAGGGGGCGTGGGGGCAAGCGCGGCAGAAGTCGGGAGGGCAGGGGCCTTGCGGGGCGTGGGCTTGGTTGGCTGGCTACAGCCCAGAAGGACCAGGGATGGAAGAATGAGGGGGATGGATCGGATCATGCGGGTGGATTTTGCGGCAAAGGGCTTCATCGGCCCAGTGTCACGACTTGCCTCCTGCGGTCAAGCCGCAGCATGATGCGAAACCGGCTGCCAGCCGGTTCAAGGAAGATCACCTCAAGAGTCATGAGATCACCAACCTGATCACCACCCAGGCGTGGGAACTGAGTTTTGAGGCGACCACCTCGTTGCGCAAAATGCGCCGCAGCCCCTCCATCATCGCCGCCTGTTTTTCACAAGCTGAACTCTGGCCTTGACGTCACCCTATTATACGATTTTTAATAACTTTGCTCGCTCCTTCGGGCTGCCATTGATTGCTCGATCGCGGATTTTCTATGTGTCCGGCTTTGACAGTGTCTGATCTGGTGAGGTTCTCATTATTTCCCAGGCACTGCGGAAATCGCATCGCGAAAGCGCCCCTAGACTCCTTGCGAGCACGGGATGAGCTTGGCGCAAGTAGGCCTTGGCTTCGTGAATCTGGCGCCTGACAGGTGATGCAAAGGCACGCCAGTCATGAGAGAGGTGGCTGGCGTTGGCGAACCGTGCCTTGTAGTTTTCTCCGCCACGCATAAAATCAAACTCGAAGAAGCCCCGTTTCACCATGTGGGTCATAAGATGAATCATGAGGACGGTTCCTGGTCCGGCTTTTTGTAGTGCCGGATCAAAGCACCACTTGTAAGCGAGAAGTCTGCCCGCACCCCAGAATCCAATGTGATGTGCGACGTGTTCCCCATTCACATTCAATGACGTGAAGTCAATCAGCGAAGCGAGTTCCGGATCCCGCATCAGCAGTCGATAAAATTCACGGGCAGATTCCTCGCTGAACATACTCGACCTTCCTGCGGCCGCCCAGCGCGCAATATGGAGGTCGAAAAAAAACGGCAGTGTTGTCATGCGTTGATCCAGCGTGATCTGTTCATCGAGCGAAACGCCCCCCAATTTGGCCAGTTCTTTTTCGTTTCTTTTGTAGCCTTTCTTGGCCATGATATCACGGAGGACGTTGCCATCCTCATCCATTCGCACACTACAGCATGCCTCGGGATTCTCAGGTGCGATTTTGAACGGCGATTTTTTAAGATTGCGAATACTGGTGCTCCACACAGAGGCATCTGGAACATCTTCGAGAAAAACCTCGTGCCAATCGCGGCCTGATGTTTCCTGCAAGTGTCGCAAACACGTCTCCACTACGCGCGGGCCGTCAGTAGCGGCACACACGACGTCATTGTAGTCAGCCCGGGGCGATGTCAGCCATGTGATGCGTCCTTCGCTCAATGCCCATGGGCAGATCCCGACTGGCTCGCCTTCGGTGCTACGCAGAAGGAGAATGTAGAGCCGGTGTTCCCATTGATAGGCCTCAGTAATCGCTACTGACCAGGCATGATGCTGGAAGATTTCTGGACGAGGATGGGTGCGCCAGAGCTTTCCCCAAATTATTTCCTCACGTCGTAAAGCATCCAAGCTCCGTATCAGTTCGACATTCATTGGCTGAAAGATATTATAGAAACAAATGCTGAATAATGGAAATTTCGGTGGAGGTTTTTGCCTCAGGCCACCTTTACGGAGTAGTGTCTCTGTTGTGTCACATTGAGCCTTCCATAAAAAACCGCGCAGCAATTTTGTTGACCCCGGCGCTCTTGCTTAACATATCGTGCCATAATCCCTCCACTCATTCTGCCCTTTGATCCAGCGCGCTTGAATTGCAGATGATGTGTCAGAACCGCTGGCTGCATGTAGCTTTGTGGGATGGGATGATTTTAATACAAGCGCGAAGTCCGGCCCGCAATCCGTGAGTCTGATTCTATGCTGTTTTCGTCTGAAGCAGAACCCGTAGCAATTCATGACATTTCAGCATCCACCTTCCGCCACGATCGAAGTCGCAACGTTCGACACGTAGCCCGCCGAACCATACATTGAAAGAACCCGCGCAGGAATGCCTCCAACCACGGCACCAGCAGGTACATCGGCGATTACAACCGCGTTTGGCGCGACCACTGCGTCATCACCGATCCTGATGCCGCCGAGAATTGCCGCGCCACAGCCCAGATAAACACGGTCGCCGATTACTGGTATGCCTGGATGCTTGCTGCGGTCGTGCGTTTTGCCTATGGTCACGCCGTGACTCAGCGTGCAATTGTCGCCGATGACGCAGCGCACGTTCGTGACGATGGAGCACAAGTGCCCAAGGTAAAGTCCCCCGCCGATTCGAGCTGAGTATTCTATGTAGGCCCCGTATCGAATCTGCATCCGGTGATGCTTCCAGAGCATGAGATGGTAAAGGCCATAACGGCTCCACCATTGCGATCTCAACCAGCCACAGAGCCGCATCACGACCGTGAAACGGAATCCACTCTCACGAAACCACTGCTTGAGAAAATCCTTGAAGCAGGACCGAGCCTCGTAACGGTGTAGATCTGCGGCAATCAAATTATGAAGTTCATGGAAAGTCATATTGGGAATGGCGGGCAGATCGACAAGATGTCAGTCATAAATGGAAAAGGCATTACATCCACGGCTGTGTGGCGAGATTAGGTATAGATAATGGAAAAAGTGAAAAGCCTATGCTGAATGCACGCAAAATTCTTCTAATTTCTCACAATTTTCCCCCAACTGCTGGGCCGGAATCAAGCTTGGTCAAAATCAATGCTGAGTACTTATTCCGTGCAGGGTTTCAGGTGCGCGTCTTGACCACCACTGAATCGCACACTATTCAGGCTACTGACAAGACCCTTCTTTCTGGTGTCTCCTCAGACATCCTCATCGATCGTGTCGCCAGTCCCGACGCCGTATTGTCCGACCTCTCCTTCAAGATAGGTCGCCTCTTGGCCGTCACTACAGGCCGTCACATCCTGCCTGAAGTCGCGTTTCCCTGGGTCGTGCCTGGCTTTCGTCGGGCACTGTCCATTACAGAGGAGTGGAAACCGGACCTGATCTATTCTCGCGCCACCAAGCACGTCAGCAACGTCGTAGGTTGGCGCCTCAAACGCCGCACCGGACTGCCCTGGGTCGCGCATTTTAGTGACCCCTGGATCACTGGTGGTCTCCCCTACCGTCCCCTTCAACAGTTGATCGGCCGGTTCTTCGAACGCCGTATTCTGAGAGAGGCAGATGCGCTAGTCTTCGTCGCCGCCAATGCCGCCGAGAAAGTTCTCCGCAACCAACCCCAGGAAACTTGGTCACGGGTCCACATCATCCCCCACGGCTACGCCTCCCCAACCCCAGAACTCGCAGCACTGCGACCGCCCCCCGCTCGCGGCAGGCCTTTGCGGGTGATTCACGCGGGTTCCTTCTATCCGGGCATGCGCACCCCCGACACGTTGATCGACGCTTTGCGTATTCTGGCGCAAAGCCAGCCTCTCGATGGACGCATTGAGATCAACTGCATCGGTGTGGACACAACCCCTTACCAGGCCCGTGTCAATGCAGCCGGTCTCGGTGGCGTGCTCAGGTTCGAGGGCAGCATTCCATTTGATGAGTGCCAGCGCAGGGTTGCCACCAATGACTTGACCCTCATTATTGACACCCCGGGCTACGGTGGGCTCTTCCTTCCCACCAAGCTCTTTGAGTCCTTCGCCTTCGATCATCCTGTCTTTGGTTTGACTGAGCCTGGCAGCGCAGTGGCCGGAGTTCTGGACCAAGTTGGCATGCCCTGGTCCAACGTTTCCGACCCCTCGGCGATCGCCTCTCAACTTGCTACCTTGCTTGCGCGTTGGGAGTCCGGGGATTGGAGCATCACCGCCGGCCAACGCCAAGCGATGGACCAGTTTCAGATCGATACCGCCAACAAACCGTTGTTTCGCCTCTTCGAAAGCCTCATTCCATCCGGCCACTGCTTGCCTGCCTCCCGCCAAAAGCATTATACGCCACCCTCCGATCGCCCTGCCCACAAGTGGCTCCTCTCCGTTGTGCGCCGGGTCGGCCTCCCATCCATGGGGCGGGCCATCAACCAAGCACGTCCGAAAGTGTTGATGTTTCACGGGCTCACCGAAAGGGAGCATACAGGATTGGAAAACTGCCAGCACAAGCATCTCCATGTCCGTCGATTTGAGGCCTTCCTTGCCCATCTCAAAAAGCACTTCCGCCTCATCGCTCTCGATGAACTTGCCCGCTGCCTTTCCAGTGGTATTCCACCACCTCCATACAGTGTCGCCCTCACTTTCGACGATGGTTTCCTTTCCAACTACACCCTCGGATTTCCTCTCCTCAAACGCTACGACGCTCCGGCCACCATCTTTGCCGCCACCGAGTTCGTCGATGAGAAAAAGCCCATCTGGGTGGATCGCGTGGATTATGCCCTGGATCAGGCGGGAAGAGACAAGGTTGAACTGATCCGCGTGAAGCGGGAACTCAAATCCCTCCCCGCCGACAAGCTCGAGGACGCCCTCGTTTCTCTTGAGAATGGTCTCGGGTACCGGCTGGAAAACGCCAACTTGCCCTCTGTTCCCGCTATTTACCATGCGATGGACTGGGGGCACGCCCGGGAAATGCTCGATTCCGGCCTCGTCTCCCTCGGTGCCCATACCCATTCGCATCAGATCATGGCCCGCTGCACGCCGGAGATTGTGGAACACGAAGTCTTCAAATCGAAACAATTGATCGAGCAGAATACGGGACGGTCCTGCATCACCTTTTGCTACCCGAATGGCGGTCCAGAGGATTTCAACGAAGAGACTGAGCGCATCATTCGTGGCCTTGGCTTCCAGAGCACCATCACCACCATCGGCGGTTTCAACGAACCCGGCTGCTCGCCCTTCCTCCTGAAGCGCCTAGGTGTCATGAACAATCAGGACCTGACTCAGTTTGACCTGCTGACATCCGGCATCAACCGCAGCCAGCGATAATCTGGCCACAATCGCGCCCCTCTAGCGCCAACTGTCATCAATCAGCGTGTCACTGAAAACCGTGGGGAATCTTCGATTCAGATCTTCATACACAGGCCGCAACGCTTCCCTTTCGGCCTCCTTGGCAAAGGTCGGATGAGGACGCCATTGCGGCACCGCCAAATCGCGACTCCACGGCCGTCCCGCGCGCGCCGCCGCTTCCCGCAACAAGGTGTTGAGTTTGGAATGAGATCGTTCATTCGCCAGATGCTCGCGCGCCCAGTGTGCGGGTTGCAGACCTTTCGCCGACTGCAGCAGCAGCAGCAGGTCTTCGTGAATCCGCCCGGGCCTTAGGCGTCGCCCCGTCTTCTCGTTGATGTAAGCCAGTGGACCGACATGCGCATCCTCCCGCATAGCCAAGGCGCAACCAGCAAACAGGCTCTCGACCGCAGCCACGCAGCAGCCCTCGCGGCGGCTCAGAATGACCGAAACCTTTGCATTGCATTGATGACGAGCCACCTCTTCGATAGAAAGGGACTCATGAACTTCGATACGCTGTGGCACGCCGAAGGAGCGTGCCAATGCAAGGATTGAATCCCGACTTCGGCCCGGTTCCCTTTGCCCGATGAGCACCACCTTAAGATGAGGCGACATTCTTCGTAGAGCGCGAAAAAATTCCCAATGCCTCTTGAATGCTCCCCAGTTAGCCACCATTAAAATATCTGTTTCGCGTGCTTCCGGCGGCTTAGGGACGTATAAGCCGGGATTGATCCAATCACAAGGCAGGGTCTGAAGGCATTGGAGGCGGTGATGAAAAGCCTCAATCCTGTCGATTTCGTCATAATTGCAGCTTTGGACGAAGAGGTTGCTTTTGAGGCTGGCAAGCGCCAGCCCCAGTACGGCGTAATCCGTTGGCGACCAACTCGTGGAAAGAACAAGATCGTAGTGGTCATCCATCCACCGCCGCCCGCTTTCATCGAGCCCCAAGAGGAGTCGAACCCAATTGTACTCGAAGGTCATCAAAAGAACGCCTTTCTCTCCGTTGGCTGCAGGAGCCTTGAGAATCAGGCTGCGAGTAAGCTCAGGGGCCTCACGGAGCAACCTCGAGTAGCGTGGTTCCTCACGCACCGCTTTTTCCCACGGAGCGCGATCATCAAAGCCCGGCAGCCTCTGAATCGCCCGCAAGACCATCCTTTGCAGAGGGCCTTCATCCGCCAAAGTGAGAGATTTGGACAGTCCTATCGCGCTGCGGCACGCATCCGTCGAAGTGCGACCTTGCAGAAACCATCCCCAAGCTAATGCCTGCCGGAGCCGTTTAGAATAACGGAGGGCATCCATGAGGGGTAGAAGACGGGGCTGAATACTCATCAAGCAGCAATGACACCCCTATGCGTGCAATCCATTCTGGTGGCAAGCCGTTGGTTTTGCACACCGCAAAAAAGCGATCTGTTGATTGCGCGAATGCCAGCGAGTGACATGCTTGGCGGCCCTCCATGACAGCATCCTCGAAAGCCATTGAGCC
>Ga0209573_1004692_pt1 | contig 13147 bp, 9 predicted proteins | sample TNRBio252014_DNA_FD_185870 | JGI IMG/M metagenome (GOLD analysis project Ga0209573, IMG submission 185870) | Wastewater treatment Type I Accumulibacter community from EBPR Bioreactor in Madison, WI, USA - TNR Reactor_6/25/2014_ DNA (SPAdes)... | ecosystem: Engineered > Bioreactor > EBPR >...
GGCAGACGCTTTGGAAAATGGAGAAATAAAAAGTGAAAATCCCGTCAAACAACATGCAATGGAACTGCGCGCCCTGGGCGTTTCTCTGTTAGGCGTCGCCGCGCAACGGGGGGAAAGCAGTGCCGCGTTATTACTGGGCACATTGTATGAAGAAGGAAAATTTGTGCCGGAAAACAAACAGGAGGCGCGTCGCTGGTATGAAACCGGGGCGAAGGAGGGAAATATTAAATCCATGCTCGCCGCCGCAAAATTATGCCAGACGCCTGCCGCCGACAATGCGTGCGCGGCGGAGTATCTCCGGCAGGCGGCGCGGGAAGGATCACTAAAGGCGGCATTACTACTGGGCGCACCCTTGGTGGATTCCGAAAGCCAGCTCACCATTGAGCGGGAAGAAGCGCAGGAGTGGCTGGAAAAAGCGGCAGGATCAGGCAGCATACGGGCATTACGCTACCTTGCGGAGTATTATAAAGAGTCCGGTCAGGTGGAACGGGTTGAAGCATTACTGAAAGAAAGCGTCCGTCAGGGCAATGTGGCCGCCATGCTTTCTCTCTACCGTTTCTACCGCGACGGAGATGGAGCTGCGCCCAATGCGGCGAAAGCGCGTACCTATCTGACGATGGCGCAAAGCAGTCCTGATATTTCCTCCCGTCAACTCTACACTCTGGCCACCTATTATAGGACAGAGGGCTTAGCAACAGAGGCGCAGACGGCACTCAAACGTGCGGCGGAGAATAATTATATTCCGGCGCAACTGGCGTTGGCGCAGGCGGAGGAAGAAGCGCAGGATGAAGCGGAAGCACTGCACTGGTATGAACGCGCCATCGCCGGGGGCTCGGTAAACGCCGCCCTGCGCGCTGCGCAGTATTACCGGACGGGTCAGGGGGGAGTCGTCGATCTGCAAAAAGCGAAAACCTACATGGAGATGGCCGTTTCCCATATAGAAGCTGGCGATTATACGGCGATGACGGAAATTGGACTGGCGTATTTACACGGCAAAGGGCTGGAACACTCGGATGATGAAGCGTTGCGCTGGATTCGACGTGCAGCGGACGGAGGAAATCCTCGCGCCCTGTTGCAGCTTTCGCGGATGATACGGTGGGGGGCTGTACCCGACATAGCGCCGGCAGAGAGTATTCGCCTGCTGGAGAAGGCGGCGGCGCAGGATTATGCCAATGCCGCACTGGAGTTGGCGGAGCTGTATGCGATGGGCACGCTGGTTCCTGTCCAGCCCTCGCGTGCAGTGGTCTGTTTCCGACAGGCGGCGCGACTGGGAAATACGGACGCCATGCGTCAGCTTGGCCTGGCCTATGTGAGCGGCTACGGGGTTGAGAAAGATGCGGAGCGCGGCATTCGCCTTCTCAAGCGTGCCGCCGGGCTCAACGATGCCACGGCGATGTTCAACCTTGCCATGCTGTATCGTTATCCCCCGGAAGGCACCCTGCGTGACGACACCTTATTCATGGAGTGGCTGAAGAATGCCGCGAAGGCCAAACAGGCCGATGCCCAATACATGCTGGGGATGGCCTATCGTAAAGGCGAAGGCGTTGGCAGGGATGAGAAAGAGGCCGCACGTCTGATAGAGGCGGCGGCGCAGCAAGAGTATTTCCCGGCGGAACGGGAATGGGCAAAAATGACGGGGCAGGAGCGCCGTTAATGGCAGAAGGGCAACACAGATTCTTCGTGGGCTGGGCGATGATTGCTCTTCTGGCCGGGGGGGCGCTGGTGAGCGGCCTCACTTTTTTGCGTGCGCCCGAGAAACTGTTTACGGCTCCGGCAGCCGAGTCGGTAATGCGAGGCAAGGCCGCCGCCGTGTTTCAGGATGCTTACGAAAAGAATCTGGTCATCCGCGACGGTGCCACCCAATTATGGGGAGCGGTGAAATACGCGCTGTTTTCTACCGGCAATGAAGGGGCGGTCATGGGTCGGCAAGGGTGGGTATTTACCGATGAAGAATATAAAACGCCGCCCGGAGCGGAAAAGGAGATGGCGCATAAGCTGGCATTGATCGGGCAGGTGCGCGACTATCTCGCCGCGCATGATATCGTGCTGGCCGTGGTGCTGGTGCCCGCCAAAGCGCGTATCTATTCCGAATATACCGCCCATCCTTTGCCGCCTTTCCGGGAGGCATTGTACGGACGTTTCATCGAAGGCTTGCACACACAGGCTATCCGGGTAGTGGATGTGCGCGCAGCCTTTAGCGAAGCAAAAGACAACGCGCCTCTGTATATGCGCACCGATACCCACTGGACGCCGCAAGGGGCGGAGATTGCAGCGCGTGCGGTGGCGGCGGCGGTGCGGGATATCGCCTTGCCGCATCGTGCATTTTCTACGGAAGAAGGAAAACGCACATGGCATGAGGGCGACCTGTTGCGTTTTATTCCCACCGGCATCTTTAAACGCTGGATAGGCCCACGGCGCGAGACCTACGATTCCCGCAGGACGCTCGCAGCACCCACCCCGCAAGATGCTTCGGCGCTCTTTGGAACGCAGGAGATTGCGGTGGCGTTGGTGGGAACCTCCTATAGTCAGCAGGAGGCATGGAATTTCGAAGGTGCGCTGAAGCAGGCGCTACAGGCGGACGTGGTCAATACGGCAAGCGAAGGCAAGGGGCCGATTGACCCGATGGCAGGGTTTCTTGCGGGCACAGACATGGATCATACCACCCTGAAACTGGTGATCTGGGAGTTTCCGGAACGGTTTATTCCCGTGGCATATCCTGAGAAGGAAATCCTGCCTCAGAAAGCAGAGAAGCATACGCCATGATCTTTTCTTCCTCTGTTTTCATCCTGCTGGCGCTTCCGCTTTTTCTTGCAGCGTATTACGTCACTCCCTTGCGACACAGATCGCTGTGCATATTGCTGGGGAGCTACGTTTTCTACGGATGGTGGCGACTGGATTTTCTGGCATTGCTGGTTGGCCTCAGCGCCTTCAGTTACGTCCTCTCCAAACGGATAGTGGCAGCGGAAGACGGACGGCATCGCAAGCGCCTGCTGATTGTTGGCGTGGCGGTGAACGTCATCACGCTGGGCTATTTTAAATATTTCAATTTTGGCGTGGATGCGATGAATGACGCGCTGGCGATGCTGGATATCGCCCCGCTGTCATTATGGCATGTTATCCTGCCTATCGGCGTTTCCTTCTTTATCTTTCACTGCATCAGCTATCTGGTGGATGTGTATCGGGGAGATGCGGAAGTGGCTCCCCGCTTTACCGATTTCGCGGCGTTCATTGCGCTCTTTCCGCATCTCATTGCGGGGCCGGTGCTGCGTTATAAAGACCTTGCCTGGCAATTCGGCCACCGTACCCATACGCTGGATAAATTCAACGAAGGGGCGATTCGCTTTACGATGGGATTTGCCAAAAAGGTTCTTCTTGCCGACAGTATCGCGCCGCTTGCGGATCGCATGTTTGAAGTTAGCAATCCCGGTTTTGTGGAAAGCTGGCTGGGCGTGCTGGCCTATACGGCACAGCTCTATTTCGATTTCTCCGGCTATTCCGATATGGCGGTAGGATTGGCGCTGATGATGGGGTTTCGTTTTATTGAGAACTTTAACCAGCCTTATACGAGCCGCTCCATCACGGAGTTCTGGAGGCGGTGGCATATTTCCCTTTCGACCTGGCTGCGCGATTATCTGTATATCCCCTTAGGGGGCAATCGCAAGGGCACGCTGCGTACCTATATCAACCTGTTTCTGACCATGCTGCTGGGAGGGTTATGGCATGGCGCGAACTGGACATTTCTCCTCTGGGGAGGCTGGCATGGCGCGTTGCTGGCGCTGGAGCGTTATCTCGGCGCCAAACGCGCCAGCCCGTACCCGCGCATGATTGCCTGGCCGTTCACTTTCTTATGCGTGCTGCTGGGGTGGGTATTATTCAGGGCGCATGACCTGCATGGCGCATGGGCAATTTACCGTGGAATGCTGGGGCTGAATGGGTATGCGATGCGTGCCGATACGGCATGGGCAACTACGCCGTTTGAGCTGGCCATGGTCGTCGCGGCCTATGGGGTGATAAGCGTTTCGCCGTTCCTGGTGCGACGTGATTTCAACCCTACGGCACTGCAGCCTACCTGGGCGCATCGTATATCTCCCGCCCTGCAAGTAGGGGTGGTGGCGCTCCTGCTTTTCACCCTGACCAAGATGATCGCGCAATCCTATTCACCGTTTTTGTATTTCCAGTTTTGATCGGGCACCTGCGATCTAGGGATGCAACAGGCCGGGAATGGCATTCAGTTTTGCCTTCGCTTCCTTATTGCCGCTGTCGGCGGCTTTCTTCCACCACCCGGCGGCGTTCTCCAAAGATTGCTCCACACCGTCCCCGGCGGCGTAAGCGTTGCCCAGCTCCAGCATGGAGCGAACGTCACCCTGTTGCGCGGCTTTATGGATCCAGTCCACCCCTTTGGCGCTGTCGCGTGGGATGCCGTCCAGCCCTGCCAGATACATCATGCCCAGCTCCCGCTGTGCGTCGGCGTAACCCATTTCAGCGGCCTGGGTGAGATATGCTCCCGCTTTACCGTCCTCGTTCCCAGTGCCGATGCCCTGCAGCAGGCTGCGCCCCACTGCGGTAAGCTCCTGAGGCGTACAGGGAAATGCCTGTTGTGCGGCTTCTATCCATACTATCGCCTGCGCGGTGTCCAACGGCGCATCCTTGCCCGTATAATACGCCTGCGCCAGCCGCGTCATGGCAGGAATATGACCGTTCTGTGCCGCTTTTCTCAGCCAGCCTCGGCCTTTCTCCCGGACGGACTCTTCGCGGGACGCATGGTAATATTCCGCAAGCTGGAACATGGCGGAACGATGCCCGCGTGCGGCGGCTTTTTCCAGCAAGTCGACCCCTTCTTTTTCCTTGAGAGTAAAGCCGTCCCTGCCGGTGAGGTGCCGCCTGCCCAGTTCATACTGCGCGCTTAAGTAGGAGAGTGCGGCGGCCTGTTCAAAATAGGCCTGCGCCTTTTTGGCGTTCTTCGGAGCAAGGTAACCTTTCAGGTAAGCCTGCGCGAGGGTATAAAACACTACCCCGTTATAGTTGTCTCCTTCCAGGGCACGCGCTTCCCAGCGGTCGGCTTTCTCTTCGTCTTTGTGCGTCCCCTGACCGTACCGGTACGCCAGCGCCAGCAGCGCCATGGCGCGACGGTCGCGTTGTTTTGCCGCTTTGGTAAGCAGCGAGAAGCCCTCCTTGTCTCCTTTGGAGGCAACTTTTCCATAAGCTTCTTTTGCGGCGCGCAGCAAGGTCGTTTCATTATTGGCGGCAATCGCACGTTCCTGCCAGCGTTCTACAAGAGCGCGGTTGGGGGTGACGCCCATGCCGCAGCGGTACATATTCTCCAGCATCCGGTAGGCATCGGGAAAGCCCATAGCGGCAGCAAGACGGAAGAAGCGGAGTGACCGTGTGGGCTGCTGGGCAACGCCCCGCCCGTACAGGTACGCCTCGCCCAGCCTGTAATAAGCCTCGCGGTTGCCCTGTGCCGCCGCGTTCTTGAAAAGGGCAAACGCTTTCTCAGGGTCGCGTGGGGTGCCAAGCCCCTCTTCATATAATGTTCCCAGTTTTACCAGCAGGGAGGGAAGGACATGCGCCTGGTGGGATATTTTCTCAAGCCATTGAAAACCCGTTTCGTAATGAGGGGTATCGCCATGCGCGCCGAAATAATATTTCAAAAGAAAATGGCTGGCCTGTGCGTCGCCGAACAGGGAAGCGCGTTCGAGCCAGCGCAGTCCGGCTTCCACGTCTTTCCCGATTCCGTTGCCATAGAAGTACCCATAGCCAAGATTGCGTTGCGCCTCGGCGGAGCCCAGTGCTGCGGCCTGCTGCCACAGAGCGATGGCTTTGCGGTGCCCCGCTTCGCCGTCGTCCTGCGTCAGGTAATATTCTGCGACCTCCTGCAGGGCTTTGAGATTCTGCGCCTCCGCCGCCGCGAGGAACCATTCCTGCGCTACGTCCTTATTCTGCGCCACCACCGATCCGGACGCATACATGGCGCCCACATTGTAGAGTAATCCGCAATGTCCCCGCGCAATATTTTCCAGTAGCAGGTTTTCCGCCAGTGCAAACATGATGCGGGCGGAATCCGGCTGGGGGGAAGGAACGCTATGATTCGCGTACAACCCCGCCAGAGCCAACGCCGAAGGCGCATGTTTACGGCTGGCGGCAAGCTGGTAATAATGTGCGGCCTGTTCGTAATTGCCTGAACGGAAATACATGCTGCCAAGCCCATAGGCGGACGCGGTGACGCCACCTTCCAGCGCCTCCTTGAAAAGCGCGGTGGCGCTATCATTATCGGAGGCGACGCCGTCCCCCTCCTGCGTCATAGTGGCCAGATAATGTTTGGCACGCGCTGCGTAAGCAGAGGAGCCGTCTGCCACGGCGGCGAAAATGCGGGCGGCAAGTTGCGGGTTGCGTGGCGTATGCGCATCTCCCCGCAGATAGAGCTTGCCGTAGAGGAAAAGCTCCTTCGCGGAGAAGCCCGCGGCGCTGCCATCCCAGTGCGACCATTCGCGTGCGGGAGGATACGCTGTGACTGTGCCGGATGCGCATACTTTCGCATAGTCTATTTTCGGAGGATGCAGAGGGGCAATAGTTTCTCCCACCGATGCGGCATAGGAAACGGACGCATAGCCGCCGGTCAGCAGACACGCTGCCGTCAGGGCAAGGGATGTGGTGAGACGATGCATGACCCGGATGCTATTTTGCCAGACTGTTCATGACCCACACGCCATCGTATTTGGGATTCTTTCCTGTCAGCAGGAAACTGAATCCGTTGCGGCGTTTGAGTTCGATACCGGGAAAGGTTTTTACATCGACATTTTCCACATTCATGGCCACGTCCACCGTCACTGCGTTGATCTCCACCGAGCGGCTTTCTCCCGCCGGGACGCCCGGCAGAATATCCGTATTGAAATTAGGAGCGCGCAGGCTCGCCTCCTTATCGGAGAGATTATAGAAATACACCACCGCTTTGGAGGGGTCGGCATTCGCGGCATCCGCCACTGTGGCGATGCGGCCTTTTTTGCCCTGTTTGGTATAAATAAGGCTATAGCTCGTGCCCGCTTTGAGCGTAACGGACTGCTTGGTTTTATCCACGCTTGCATCGTATTCGCCTTCCTTTATCACCTGATAGGGAGAAAATCCCTCAACCTGTTTATAGGTCAGGTTGCCCAGAAGCGCGTTGATGGGTTTGGCACCCGTATTGATAAACCGCACATAGGCGGAATCGGCGGGCGGGGCGGGATCATAGAGTTCAGCGTCCCCGGCGAAGGCCAGTGGCATGGAAAGAAGGAGCAGCAAGGCTGAGAGAAGAAGATGTTTCATAAAATTTCTCCTTGGGTTGAAAAGGAAGGTTTTGCTTTTACGTTGCTTTGCACAGGCGTACTTCCAGATGGGCGTCTATATAATCGAGATCGTGGAGCGTCACGGAGGTGAGGGCGGAGCCGATGTCATCCGAAAGCTCTACAAAGAAACGTCCGTGATTGCGGAAATGCTGGCTGCGATCGATGGTAAACCACTCTCCATCGCCATCCGCATACTCCATCTCCAGCGTGAAGGTCGCAAGGCTGACCGTATCCGAGGCAAGAGATAGATAATAGGACGATCCCGAAACGTTCTTCTCCGGCGCAATGGTAAGGAGCGTGCCTCCTTTGCCCTCTTTCACCTCAAATTCATTCGCTGCAACCGCCTTGTTTGCGCAATCGCCGCTAATGGCGGGGATGATCTGGCGGAAGGAGGCGGCGGAGCCGATATTGATATTATAATGTCCGGGCATTTCCCACAGCAGGAAAGGCGGATGCGTCTGTACAAACTCCGGGGCGGAGACGTACGAAATCATGGCATTGAACAATTCCCCCGCGCCGATGGCATAATTGGCGATAGCAAGGCCGCTATACTGGGAAAGAAATCCCATGAAATTAAACATATCCATGTCGCTATAGCTGGTGCCGACCAGAACGGATGCCGCGTCCCCGGTACCAAAAAGCGCCTGCGCGCCGCTTGCTTTCAGCCGGGTTTCGTATACGGGAAAAGACTCCGCCGGAACGGGGGAGGAGCAGAGGCGCTCAATCTCCTGCAATGTTTTTCCCCGCATCGTGGCTTCACCCGTGCGCCTTGTTTCATAACTGGCCGGATGCAGCGATGCGTAGCGCGGCAGCCCCTTAAGCGTCCGCGCTGTTTTCTCCGCCGTGGCACGCGCCCCTTCGGGCGTCCAGTGGATGTCGCGCCTGAAATAATGGTCGGGGTTCAGGTCGGCTTCGCTCGAGGCAAGATTGACGGCGATCAGCCCGGCTTTCTCAAGCGCCTGTATATACGCATGGTAGGAATGGAGTGCGGCACGATTGTTAAAATCCTCCTGTACGGGTATCGACCGGTTGAGAGATACATGTCCGGCCATCGCCCTGACCGGAAGGGGAATCATCACCAGGGTAGTACCGTGTGCCTCCAGGGCATGTGCCAGACGGGAAAGATAGGCCGCCGTTTCGGGATATAAAGTGAAATCTTCACGGAAATCATTGTTGATACGAAAAAACCAGCCGTCATTTCCCTGCGTCATTTCATCGAGCTGACGGCGCTTCTCGTCGCCAAGAAAAGGGCAGACATAGCTGGCTGCCCCGTAGGCTATACGAGGAAGGAAAAGCCCTGTCATCGATGTGGCCAGGAAGGCGATAACCAGAAGACGGTGGTGGAAAGCCATAGGTAAAATTAACATTTTAGTTACGAGTGGTTCTATACCCCAAACACAGGAAAATACAAGTAAAATTAGGGGTTAGCGGCATATTTCTCTTGTAGATAGGAGAATATTCCGCTACAATTTTATCAATTATTAACAGCGAATTAACCACCGGGGCGCTAGTCTTGATGCAAGGCGTATCGTAAAAGGAGTGGGCATGATTTCTTCTATCGGGATTTCGGTTTCCGGCTTGCACGCGGCTTCCACGCGGATGGCGGCCAGTGCGGATAATGTGGCGAATCTCCAGACCCGCTCCATCAAGAAAGGCGGCGAGGTGGTGCAGAAGGCGTATACGCCCCACGACGTGCAGCAATCGAGCATTGAGCCGCAAGGAGGAGTGAGGGCAACCGTGCGCGACCGCGATCCGGCGACGGTGCAGCTGCCGACCCCCGACGGGGAAGTGGCCGATTACCCCAATGTAAACCTCGAAGAGGAAATTGTCGGCCAGGAAGTGGCGAGCTACGATTTTAAAGCCAATCTCAAGGCCATCAAGGCCGCCGACGATATGACGAAATCTTTACTCGATATAACAAGCTAGCGCGGTGGGGTTCTTACCCCGCCTAACTTCGGAAACCGGGTTCTTACCCGGTTTTTTATTGCGTGCTTCCTGTTCTGCGCTATAGCTGCGCTTCCACGCCTGTGGCGGCATGAAGGGCGGTGTGAGACGCTACATGATGTACCTGCGGCACAGGGTTTCCCTGTTTCTGTGCGGGCGTTTGTGTGGCACCTTTTTCCCACGGGTTATGCTGCATGGCGATCAGCTTCCGCTCAATGATTTCACGGATTTCGGTGGCGGTATTGTCGATGCCTTTCTGGTCGGCAAGCATGGTGGCGATGCTGCTGACCAGCCCGGCGCGCAGTTTCTCGTCCGGCTCGTTATGCGCGATATGGGCGGCGGTGTTGCTCATTTCATCGAGAATACCAAGTTGTTTGATGTCGGCGTTGATGTTCCCGCCCGCCAGCGCGTAATACCAGTTGGCGACGGCTTTGACGCAGTTGACACCCCATTCGATCTTGGCAGCGTGACGAGCGTTATCCACGCGGGTGAAGGTGGCGTGCATGGCTTCGGCTTCTTTCATCGCCGCATAGGTGTCGGTGCCCTGGAGGACATTATTTACCGCCGCTTTATCGTAGCCCTTCAGATATGCATCGTTGATCTTCACTTCCTGATAGCCGCCGACAATTCTGAGGAGGGAGGAAATAACGGACGCGCCTCCCGCGATGCGGAATTTCTTTTCATGCCGCCAGTCATTGAACTTTTGTATCAAAGAGCGGTGGGGATCCTTAGGCACCGTGGGATCCGGCTTCTTTTCGTCCGTGAGCAGTGCGGTAGTATGCCCCAGAAAGGTGGAGGCACCTGAGGCCGATTTGATCCAGTTGGCGGAACCGTCGGGGCGTTTCTGGTCGATGCCCGCCATCGCGGCATCCGCGCCCCCGGCCGCTTGCAGTATACTGTTGATAACCAGCGGGTTTTCGCGTATGAGCCGCTCCAGCTTGGGCAGTGCGCCGTCTTTGTGATGGGCGAGTGACTTTAAGATCGCCTCCTGTTCCGGCTCCAGATGGTAACCTTCTTTTTTGAGTCCGGCCAGCAGATCGTCATAGGCGTAATGCGCCTGTTTGTCGGGGTCTTTTGCACCGAGAAAAAACAACATGATGCCGGAAGTCAGCCATTTGCCGCAGGAGGTAATGTCTTTCTTGCCCGGGCCGGACATGACTTCCCACAGATTGCCGCCGCCTTTCCAGCCATTGCGCATCATGCCGGTGCCCACCATGATGGAATCGCCCAGCATATAAAGAAGCCCCGTCACCTGCTGAGGCCGGAGCGTGTGCGAACCGGCGGCGTCATGCTTCGTTTTATGCGTCTGCGGTTCGCCGGAGATGAGATTTTCCTGCTTCATCACCCCCAGCAGCGCATCATGCGAGGGAAGGTTGCGTACCCTCAGGACGTAGTGATCCCCCTCCATATCCGGTTCGGCGACAAAGCCATGCCCGCGAATGGCATCGGCAATCGCCCAGAGTTTTTCCGGTGCCGCCCCGGCGGGGGCGTAAAGCACGGCTTCCTCTTCTTTGCCCGGCGCGTAAAACTCAGCATCCTGAATGAGTGAAGAGGTGTTTTGCCAATGGTAATGCACAGATATCCTTACGCCAGGGAGTGTTTTTGATGTTCTCTCACTCCACTATAAGCGCGAATTGTTACAGTTTCTTGACGTGAGAAGGCGGAAACTGCACTTATTCCACGGCTTCGACGGCCTGGATTTCCGGGATGTAATGTTTCAGCATATTCTCGATGCCGCTTTTAAGCGTCAGGGTGGAAGAAGGGCACCCGGAGCAGGCACCGTGCATTTCCAGTCGGACGATGCCATCCGCGTATGAGTGGAAAATAATATCTCCGCCGTCCTGCGCTACCGCCGGACGTACGCGGGTATCGATCAACTCAATGATTTCCTTGACGATTTCGCTCTCTTCCCCGGCGGGTGCGGGGGCTTTGGCAGGGGTGTCGCTCTTTTCCTCCACCACGGGTCTGCCCGCGACGAAGAAATCCATGATGCCGGTGAGAAGCTCGGCTTTCAGCACGCCCCAATCGGCATCCTCCGCTTTGGTAACGGTGATGAAATCCGCCCCCAGAAAGACGGCGCTGACGCCTTTGACACGGAAGAGTTCGCGTGCCAGCGGCGAGTCTTCCGCCTTGGTGTTGCTGGTGTAAAACCGCGTTTGCCCTGCGCCGAGGACGTCCTGGCCGGGAAGGAACTTTAATGTGAGCGGGTTAGGGGTGGTTTCGGTTTGAATGAACATGAGTTTGCTTCCAGTGAATACCTGAGTAAAATAGTAAAGAAAAAGCGGGATTGCAAGATCATTCCCCGTGCTCCGCCTTGAAAACCTCAGCCCAGCCGGGCTTTTCCACCTGATCGGGGCGGCTCAGCGCCAACGCACCGGGTGGAACATTGCGGGTAATGACGCTTCCCGCGCCCACGATCGCGCCGTCCCCGATGGTCACGGGAGCCACCAGCGCCGAATTGGAGCCGATAAACACCCCTTCGCCGACGGTGGTTTTGTATTTCTGGAACCCGTCGTAATTACAGGTAATGGTGCCCGCCCCGATATTGGTGCCCGCGCCAATGGACGCATCCCCGAGATACGACAGATGCGACGCCTGCGCACCGGGATGCAGCGTAGCGTTCTTTATTTCCACGAAATTACCTACCTTATTATTTCTCACCAGCTTCGCGCCCGGACGTAGGCGAGCCATGGGGCCTATAGTAGACCTGTTGCCTATTGTGGCTCCCTCTAAATGGCAGAATGCCTTAATATGGCAGCCATCGCCGATCATGACGCCGGGACCCATAAAGACCTGGGGCTCGATGAGCGTATCCGCCCCTATTTCCGTATCGGCGGAGAAAAACACGGAAGAGGGGTCGATCAGAGTGACGCCATTTTCCATCAATTCAGCGCGGCGACGCTGCTGGAAATTATATTCTCCCTGCGCCAGCTCCTGCCGGGAGTTGATGCCAAGCAATTCCTCCTCCTTTCCTTCCGCTACCCCGCAGCGTAAATGGTGGCGCATGGCTCCCGCCACGATATCGGTCAGGTAATACTCGCCCTTCGCATTGTCGTTCTTCACTTCGTCCAGCAAGGCGAACATGCGTCCGTTTCTGACCGCCATCACCCCGGAATTGCATAAGGGAATGGCGCGCTGCTCCTCCGTTGCGTCCTTATATTCCACGATCGCCGTCAGGTCGCCCTCAGGATTCAGGATCAACCTACCATACGCGCCGGGATCGCGGGGCTGCATTCCGAGTACCGCAATGTCATAGATTTCCAGGGTGGATAGCAGTTCGTGCAACGTTACTTGGGAAATCAGCGGCGTATCGGCATACAGCACCAGCACCGTGCCCGTGAATCCCGCCAGCGCGTCTTTCGCGGCCTTGACCGCATCGCCGGTGCCAAGCTGCTCGCGTTGCACCACGCATTCGCAGGAAGGATCAAACGCCATCGCGGCGTGCTCTACCGCTTCCATCCCCGGCCCCACCACGACGATACGCCGGGATGCCCCCAGTTTCTGCGCGACATCCAGCACATGCAGCAGCATGGGAAAGCCTCCCACCTTATGCAGAACTTTGGGCAGGGCGGATTTCATGCGCGTGCCTTTGCCCGCAGCTAAAATGACAATGGCGAGATCGGGATGGTTCATGTTGCCCCCATGGATTTAACTACTATAGTGGATAGCGGTAGCAACTCCGTCAGGCAAGTAGGAATAAAGGATGGAAATTTATATACCCTATATAGTGGGCGCGATTATTCTGGTGCTCGGAGTGCTTTATATCAGGAAGGCGCAGGAGGCCGCAACCTCTCAAGCCGCGCTTGGGCAGTTGGAAGAGATTAAGGCCGAGCGCGAGAGGTTACGGCTGGAAGCGGAGACGGCAAAGCAGTGCGTCGTCC
>Ga0209573_1004694_pt1 | contig 13144 bp, 10 predicted proteins | sample TNRBio252014_DNA_FD_185870 | JGI IMG/M metagenome (GOLD analysis project Ga0209573, IMG submission 185870) | Wastewater treatment Type I Accumulibacter community from EBPR Bioreactor in Madison, WI, USA - TNR Reactor_6/25/2014_ DNA (SPAdes)... | ecosystem: Engineered > Bioreactor > EBPR >...
CGCCGTCGCGTGGGCGCTCCGGCTCGCTCCTCCGGACGCTGGGCCGCGTCCTCATTTGTGGCGCTTGGCCGCGCCACCGCGTCGCTGGGCCGCTCCGCGATTTACTCTACTGGGGGTGTGGGGGTACGGATAACCTGATCGATTTCGGTCTTTATAGACCCAGTAACCGTGTTTCTATGGAGCGCATGTTTGCGCCTTAGATGTCGTGCTGCGCGGGGCCCCCACCCCCTTAGACCGGACTAGGGGGTCCTCTGCGGCGTTGCCTCGTAATCGCGGACGCGATTACCGGACCCCCTCCCCGCGCACGTCGGCGCAGCTGCTTTTGTGGATGTTCCTTTATGCAGCTGCGCACCTCGGCGTGAGGAATAAGACAGTTTCCTTTATGGGCTTGCCTCCGCTACGCGCGCATTAGAGGACGACTGCCGCATCCGCGGCAGTCTTATTCCTGTAGGCGCGCTCCACTGCGGCAAGTCCCGTCGCCTCGGCTCCTGCGTCCGGGCGGGAGGGGGGACGTGATTTTTGGCTACTCACTTGTCGGTTGGGGAGACTGGATGGGCTAGGAGACTTTGAAAGATTCAAGAGGCATTGGCAATGCACCAAATAAGTTAAGAACCAGCACTAGTTTGCCTGATCAAGAAACTCTCGCCAATTAAGAACCACTCCTCCCATGACTTTTGCTGACTCCGCCAGGGCGGCATCGTTGGTCACAAGGACGTAGCCGTTCTTAAGCGCCGTTTCACCGATAAGGGCATCTTTCCGGTTATTCCTGTGATTGGGCTTTTTGCATTCAAGTAGGTCGAGAAGTTTCTGATATACGCTTCCATCGCCCAGTTTAGCCAGTCCAAGTCTAGAAGACCCAATCACCAGCGACTCAGTCGGCACGATCGCCGGATGGTCGGACCATTTGGCCTCGTCGTAGGCCGATACGTCCCAAACGGCTGATTCGGTTGGCACGCCGGTTGCGGCAATAGTATTGAATACTCCCAGCAAGGCATCACGGCGCTCACCGGTCGGGGTATTTTTTAATTCATCCAGCTGAATGTGTGTCGTGAAGTAGCGGCTATTGGTCGGCAGCAGTCCGACGTCATGTTTGCCGTCGATCACGGCATTGAAGATATTCGTATCAAACATATAGGCGGCTGGCGGCATAGGAATTCGCTACTCTGATTTGCCTGTCGCTGACCCGATGCCTTGAATAGTCCGGATCAAATACCCGACAGACCGCTTCGGATTATCCGGATTTTTCTCTCCGACCCTGACAAGCGCCTCTTCGAAGACTTGAGGCCCTTGCTTTTCATATAGACCTACGAAGGCCCTGATGGCCTTCGGGTCATTCGGAGCGAACACGAGCGTCGCCGCCTCTACGGCTTTGCCGTAGGCGGCTTCACTCGTTTTGGATCTTATCGATGCCAGGTCCCTTCCCAACGCTTTCGGATCGTAGATCGGCTTGGGCGTGTAGATACTGGCGGCGCGGTCTTTGTAATTTTGAGACTCGAGTTCGCCGTATTGGATATCGAGCAGATTATTTTTTCTCAAGTCCATGTTTCCATCGGAGACGAAAGATTCGGAGATCCCATAGTCTTTGGCTATTTCCTTGCGCGACTTAAACCAGCTGCTGGTGCCGGACATGAGCTTGGACCGGTGAACAAGCAGCATGACCTGGCCTGGAAGCGAGAGTCGCTGGTTCCAACGGTATCGGAAAAAGCCGACCGGAAGATCAAAGTAATCTTGATCCTCTGAGAATTTCAAACTGATCCGGGCATCTTGATTGCGAGCAGGGGGCAGATAGGCCAGCACCTTATACTTGCCCTGTAATTTATCGAGAACTTTATTGATCTGTCGGCGGTAGTCTTCCGGGGTCATTTTTGCGATACCCAGAAAATTGGCTGCTTTCGCATAGTCCAAAACAATGTCAGCGGATGAGGGGGTCTTGAGACTCAACAAATAAAGGTAAACTTCAAAAGCCCTCTCATCCGCCTGAGTCGCCATTTCACCCATGAGCTTTTTATTGGCCAGGAAACTCATCGGGATTTGGACGGATGGCGTGAGGCTTTGCGGGGCTTCTTGGGTTTTGATCTGGGAGAGGTCTTTTGAGACTTCCTCGGCGAATGCCTTATCTCTGATCAGGGCATTCGCCTCGAAGTTGCGGGTTAAGGCTGCCTTGGACCAGTTGGCTGATCCAATGATTGTTGTTTCTCGATCTATGACGATGACCTTAGCGTGGGTTTTGTTGCCTGGGCTGTCGAAGTAAACTTCGACGCCCCCGGCTTTTAGAATCTCGTAGGCCGATTGGTTGGGCTGCGCCAACACATCCGATTCAGAGAACTCATCCTTGATATCGAGTGATTGCTCAAGAACCACCCGAACCTTAACCCCTCTTTTCCTGGCTTCGATCAGCGCGTCCAAGAGCTTACGGGGCTGTGATTCCTTTTCCTTCGCATCGGCCTGGATGATGTACATCCATACCTCGACAGATTCCACGGCCCTGGATATTTCGGTGAGCGTAACTTCAAAATACTTCGAGGTAGGGACGTATTGATCGGAAGCTGTCGCAAATCCGGCAGTCACCAGCACAAGCGACCCGAAGAGTGCCCCGACGCGTACAAGTTTCATCATGGACAAAGCACCCCCAAAACTTCATCTGCAATAATCGAAGCTGTCTTATCGTGCTTCCAATAACCAGAGTGGGCTTGAAGCGGCAAAATCCCCGTACACACCTTTTTCTCTTCGATCGGGATATTCCGAAAGAAAGGTTTTGCCGTGCGGGCGATCCCGTCCCAGGGACACAAAATATTCACCCAACGCTTCACGTTGGGCGGGAGAGTCAAATCCGAATCGGGGTGCCCCATCGCCGAAGTAAATAACGGAATGGGTGAACCCATCGTGATAAAGCTGTGAATGGTCACATTTTTGTCCAACCGGCATCTGTCTCGAAAGCAAAAGACATAATCAAAAGCTATGACCGAGCCCAGGGAATGGGCGACGACAATCGCGCCTTTTCTCCCCTCCGGGTCGTCGGCACCGACATCATTTTGGACAAAAAAGCGTTGAATATCGCGGTCTACGTCCGCCAGGATATTCATCGCGCCCGTGCCTTTGTCGCCCTTGTCCTTGATGTACTGCATGATCTGCATGGCCAAGGGATCAATCTGCTTCGTGAAGAACCTGTACTTGGGCCGTGACGGCCCTTCGTACTCTAGCTGCTGATAACGATTAATCCGGTCGAGCGTCTCCTCGGTCCAAAGGACCTCGTGACGCACGAGCGACCGGATTACCGGAGAGATTTTGGATTCGGGAAAACCTCGTTGCCGAAGCTTCGCTCGGCAACTCGACAGAACTTTGTCGAAAAGAGTTTGTGAGTAGTTGGTCTTTTGATCGTCTACGCCATGAATGAAAATAAGTTTGAGGTTGGTGATGGGGTTGGTGGCTTCTAGCGTCATCCAATACTCCGGATAATTGCGGTGTGTTTGCCGTATTTTATCCTTTTTTCAGAATATTCGCCTCACCGCCCATTTATTCCCGGCTCTCCTCGATCGCTTCCCATCCTTCTTTCAGAATAAACAGAACCATCACCAAGCCCGCGACCGGATCAGCCCACCACAACCCAAAAAAGTAGTTCAACGCTAACCCGGCCAGGAGAATCACCGAAAGCCACGCACAAATGATCGTTTCCATCGCGTCCGCTTCAAGCGCCTTGCTGCCGATCTGCTTGGCGATCTTCTTTTTGGCAAGCCCGAGCGCGGGCATGATCAGGATCGACAAAATCGCGATGACGATCCCAGCGGCACTTTCATGCGGAGCTTCCCGACCCATCAATTTTACGACCGATTCGTACCCGATATAGGCCGCAAGCATGAAAAATGTGACACCTACGAATAAGAGCGCTTTTTTCTCTCCGGCTTCCTCCTCTTCCGACGACGAGTGGATCGAGAGCCGCCAAATAAGAATACCGGCCGACGCCGCCTCGATCACGCTATCCAGGCCAAAGCCCACAAGCGCCACACTTCCAGCCGCAGCCCCAAAGACTATGGACATGGCCGCCTCCAGCACATTGTAGGCGATCAAAAACCATTCGATCTTCAGAGCTTTTTTGACACATTCGGGATGCGTCTCGTGAATGTCCGTCACAGCCTGTCTCCACGGTGAACACTACTTGAAGATCCGGCGTCCGCAACTGGAAATCTGCCGCCGCGATAGCGTGCATATCTTTTCTTGAGACTCCTCATATCCCTGATCCCGTGATTCTCGGGGGCATTTGTGAATTCAATGAAAGACATCGACCGCTTTGATGGCTCGAAGTTGGTCTTTGCAGAACCTCTTTCGGAATAAGCCGGAGCCGGCGAACAAGTCATGGCAAACACCATGAACATAGCGCCCACAAACAGCATAATTTTTGGAGGCAGCTTTTTCATCTCGATTTCTCCACTCCACCGAACCGGCTTACTTCAAATTGATTTAAGTCGAGCTTGTACTTGTCCGGATTTTTATTGATGCTATCGACGCTCCACTTGCATGCGACGTTGTAGATCACTCCGTTCACCTGGACAGTGAACTCGCTCTTGGCCATATCACCCGTAACAGGACAGTATTTGTTATTCAAAGAAACTGTTCCGTCCGCGTTCGAGACCGGCTTGGCCATCAGATCATCCCGACCCAGCATCGGAACCTCCAGATCGTGATACGGGTGTTGGTGGGTGTAATTCCCGTGCCGACCCACGGTCCGATGGGTGTGATGAGCCATGTGCTCAACGTGGTAGCCGTTCCTGTGCTCGGCTTTGTGCTTCTTGTCCTGTTCCTCCCGAGCTTCCTTGCTGTCATAGTCCTGACCCGAAGCATTAGCGATCGTCCCGCTGGAACAAACGACCGACAACACAAGCAGAGAAAAGATTATTTTCTTCATGCGATCTCCCTTATTTAAGCGCTTCTCCGCGCCGCTGGTTTCGCTCCATCCATTCGTAAAGCACGGGCAGTAAAACGAGCGTGAGAAAAGTGGAGGTGATAATTCCTCCGATGACGACCGTGGCAAGCGGGCGCTGGACCTCGCCTCCGGCTCCGGTCGCCAGCGCCATCGGCACGAACCCAAGTGAAGCGACAAGCGCCGTCATGAGCATTGGCCGCAAGCGCAAAAGCGAGCCCTCGCGAACGGTCGCATTCAGATCGGACCCCTTCGCGCGCAGCTGGTTAAAGAAGGTGATGATCATAAGCCCGTTCAAAACGGCGATGCCACTCACGGCAATGAAACCAACCCCCGCCGAGATGCTGAACGGCAGACCGCGCAAGGCAAGCGCGAATACACCCCCCGTGACAGCAAGCGGCACGGCCAAAAATACCAAAAGCGACTGCCGGAAGCTTCGAAGCGCCGTAAAGATTAGGATCAGAATGAGCCCCAAAGCCACCGGCACGACGACGCCGAGCCGGCGCTTGGCCTCGATTAGATTCTTGAACTGTCCGCCGAACTCGATGCTGTAACCGTCCGGCAGCTTGATCTCTCGGGCGATCTTGACCTGGGCCTCCAGAACGAAACTCTCCACATCGCGGCCGCGCAGGTTGATCATGATCGCGCCGCGCCGCTGGCCGTATTCGCGGGAGATCGCCGCGACCTGTTCGGTGACCTTGAAGTCGGCCACCTGTCCCAGCGTGAGCAGTCCGCCGTCGTCCACGCGCACGGGCAAACGCTTAAGCTCGTCGATATCTTCCCGAAGGTTTTCTCTCAAGCGCACCACGATGTCGAACCGCCGGTTGCCTTCAATAAGCTTGCCCACTTCCTCACCGGCAAGCGCGGTGTTCACGACGCGGTTCAATTCTGCTGCATGAAGGTTGTATTTGTTCATCGCCTCACGCTTAGGAACGATCTCGAGAAGCGGAGACTTGCCCAAAGCGTCGAATTCCACATCGGCGGCTCCCGGAACTTTTTCCAGGATCTCGCGGGCCTGCCCGGCGATCTTCTCGATCACCGCAAAGTCCTCGCCGAACACCTTGACGGCGATATCGGCCCGGGTGCCTTCGAGGATCTCGTTGAACCGCATCTCAATGGGCTGGCTAAAAAGATGCGCTTCGCCGGGAACATAAGTCCCCAGTTCCTTCGTCATGAGATTGGCGAGCTCGTCCTTGGTGATAGGCCGCCCTCCGACCTTGCGCCAATTTTTATGCGGCTTGAACATGATGTAAGTGTCGGCGACGTTGACGCCCATCGGGTCCGTAGCGACTTCCGCCGTGCCCAAGCGGCTGAAGGTGTAATCCACTTCCGGGAACTTTTCGATCAGCATTTTTTCGCCGCGCTTCTGCATGTCGATGCTGGCGTCGATGCCGATACTCGTCGTTCGGATCATGTGTGTGGCGAACGACCCTTCGTCCAACTGCGGCACGAACTCCGCGCCCAAGCGGCCAAAAAGAAGCACCGCCAGGACAAAAAGCGCCGCTCCAACACCCGTCACGATCCACCTGGAACGTAAAGCGAAATTAAGAACCGGCGCGTATCCTTTTTTGGCCATGCTGACGAGCCAGGAGTCCTTTTCCTTGATATTGCCGCCCAGTAGATACGAGCAGAGCGCGGGCATGAGCGTCAGCGCCAAAATAAGCGAGCCGATGAGCGCGAAGATCACGGTGATCGCCATGGGTTTGAACATTTTTCCTTCCACGCCGGTGAGCGAGAGGATCGGGAAGTAAACGACCGTGATGATCAACACGCCAAAAAACATCGGGCTTGCGACTTCCTTGGCGGACGCCAGCACTTCCTGAGTCCGCTCCGAAACCGTGAGCCGCCGACCCGTCTCGTGCTGTTTTTCCGCCAGACGCCGGATGATGTTCTCGACCATCACCACGGCCCCGTCCACGATCAAACCGAAGTCGATCGCGCCCAGGCTCATCAGATTTCCGGAAACGCGGCTCTGAACCATGCCCGTGATCGCGAACAGCATCGAAAGCGGGATCGCAAGCGCGACGATCAGCGCCGCGCGCCAATTCCCGAGCATGAGCAGAAGGACCACCATCACAAGGATCGCGCCTTCGAACAAACTCGATTCGACCGTGTGGATCGTGCGGTCCACGAGCACCGTGCGGTCATAAACGGGGATGATCCGGACGCCTTCGGGGAGCTTTTTTTCCAATTCTTCGAGCTTCTCGGCGACCGCCTTCGCGACCAGTCGGCTGTTTTCCCCGGCCAACATGAGAGCCGAACCCAGCACGCATTCTTCGCCGTTGTAGGTGCTCGCGCCTGTCCGGACCGCCTTGCCGATGACGACTTCGGCGACGTCCTTCACGCGCAGCGGCGTCGCCCGCGCGCCGAACTTGAGCGGCAGCCTCTCGATCTCCTCGACGCTTTGCACCCGACCAGCGGCTCTCACGGCGACCTGTTCGCCGCCGATCTGGATTACGCTGCCTCCGGCGTTCTCGACGTTCTCGCCGATCGCCTCGGCGACTTCACTGAACGACATTCCGACGCTTTTGAGCTTGTCGGGATTGGCTTGGATCACGATCTGCTTCTCATAGCCACCCGAAGAGTTGACCTCGGCGATACCGGGCGTCGACCGCAGACGCGGCTTGATCACATAATCGTGAATGAGCTTGAGCTCCATGAGCTGTTCTTCGCGCGTCACGGGCTTCTTGTCCGCGTCGGGTGCGTATTCCACGACGTAATAAAAAATCTCGCCCAAACCTGTCGTGATCGGCGCGAGTTTGGGCGTAAGACCCGGAGGCAGCTCGTCCATCACGGTCTGCAGCCGCTCGCTCACGAGCTGTCGGGACCGATACAGGTCCGTGCCTTCCGCAAAAACCATCGTGATCTGCGAAAGCCCGAACTTCGAAATGGACCGCAACTCCGTAAGCCCCGGAATTCCGGCCATTTCGTTCTCGACCGGAAACGTGACAAGCTTTTCGATCTCTTCCGGCGCAAGAGAGGGCACGGTCGTATTGATCTGCACCTGGATGTTCGTGATATCCGGCACAGCATCGATAGGGAGCCGCACCGCCGACCAAAGACCGACGCCAACAAGAGCCGCAACGGCCATTAGAACAAAAACGCGCTGACGGACAGAAAATTCAATAATTTGGTTCAGCATAAATCAGTGGGAATGACCCCCTCCTTTAGTCGCGCGAAGTTCGATCAGCCACAATGTTTGGACCGGAGAAGTCACAACCCGGTCGCCCGCGGAGAGACCTTCCATGATCTCGATTTTTCCATCCGATTCACTTCCCGGCTTGACGGCGGTGCGACGGTAAGCGTTTTGACCCGCCACATACACGAAGGTCCCTTCGGATGTGCGGAGGAGCGCCGAAGCCGGGATCGCGACGACCGCCTCCTCGCGCGGCACCGAAACGACTGCCGTCAAAAATTCGCCGTCTTCAAGCTTGTCGGCCGCGCTCGTCACGCCGACCACGACCTCGGTTTCACCCAAAGCGGGCGTTTTTTGGACCGCCACAACAATGCCCTCCAAAACATCCTTGCCGGCGGTCAGCAGCTTGAGCGGTTGCTGCGGGCGGATCAGATCTGCCTTGTCTTCAGGTAGATATCCCGATCCGTGAACATCGCAACCGGTGTGGTCCATGTCCAGATGCGGGAACGGGTGGGTCTCGCCAAAGACCTGGACATTGAACCGCACAGACCGGGAGAGTTTTTCGGAAGCCGCTTCGGCGGTCTCGACCCCGAGTATTTTTTCGGTCTCCTCGGTCAAAGTGACGCCTTTGCCCGGTTTGAATGACGCTCCCGACGCGGGCTCATCGTGACCTTCCTCATGGCCTTCTTCATGACCTTCTTCGCCGTGACCCTCATCATGATCCTCATCATGGCCAACTTCACCGGCCTTGCTCGGATCTTCACTGTCATGGTCATGAGATTCGGCGCTGTGATCATGGTCCTTCGACTCGCCGTGCTGCGCGTCGGATTCCTTGTGACCACAACCCGCAGGAAGCGTCGCCAATAAAAAAACTATCGACAGACGCATCCAAAAATGAAAGAACTTCATTGCTTTTCCTCCCCGGCAGGCGCGCCGATGAGATCAAGCGGCGTCTGAGTGAGTAATTCGAGTTCCAGGGCCGCTTCGAGAGCTTCTCTTCTGGTGCTCTGAAGCCCCTCGACCGCCTCGAGATATTGGGTCTGAAGTTCCAGGTAAATGGAGACCGGAACTGCACCCAAGCGATAATGGCGGTCGGCTAATTCAGCCGCTTCCTTGAAGTGCCGAACCGAATCAGGCCGCCATGCCGCCATTTCCTTGAAGCGGGTTTCGTAGATCACCGCCGCTTCGATCACCCGCCGCTCTGCCTCGTGCCGCGCGATGTCGAGAGACGTTTCGGCCTGTGATTTTTGAGCTTTGGCCATTTCGATATTTCCCTGGTTTTGGTTCCACAGAGGCAGCGGGACGGACAAGGCCGCTCCGATCACGCGCTCGCGGTCTCCGGCCCTCTCTTGGGAAAACGAGGGCCCGACCGCAACCGCCCCAAACTGCTCGTTGCCCGCCAAATCGACGCGGAAACCCTGTCTAGCGAGCTCGAGTTCACGCAGCCGGACCGAAAGATCGTTCGCCGATGCCAACGCCGCCAGCGTGCGGCGGTCTTTTTTAAGCGGTTGAAACGACAAGAGCAGCCGATCCAAAGACAGTTCGGAATCCGCCGCCGCACCTCGCAGCCGATTCAACCGAAACAAAGCTGCCTGCGCGGCGATCGCAGCCTCGCCAGCCTTCCGCTGCATGGTGAGCTCCATCGCCTCGATCACGCGCGTTTCAAGCAACGGTGTCAGCCCCGCCGGATCGCGCTGGACGAGGACTTCGCGTAAACTCCTAAAATGATCGGCCACCTCGCGCGTCGCCGCCGCCAATTCTTGCGCGGCTGCCGCATCGTAGATCGCGGATTTGGCCTGCCCAGCAAGTACGGCACGGAACTGCTCGAGCCCCAACTCCGCGAGCTCTATATCGCGCTCTGCGATGGCTCGGCGCAGTCCGATCCGGCCAGGCCACTCGAGCGACTGCATGACGGATGCTTCGCCCGCCGCGCCTTCACCGGTGAGCTCGCCTTCTTCGTCCCACACCCGTTTACGGCCAAGCGAGCCACTGAATTCGGGATTGGACAAAGCGCTCGCGGTTTTGCGCGCGCCTTTGGCCGCGTCGATCTCGGACCGGTACAACGCAAGTTCAGGATTTTTCTCAAGAACCTCGTTCACCAAAACATCCGGCGCGACGGCCCCGGACCCATTGACCGGTTGGGCCGCCTGCGCCGAACCCGATCCGAACATGATCAGCGTTGCGAGCACAGGCCATCGCAAATGATAAAAAATAAATTTGGACACACGCCACCTGCTGTAAAAGAAGTTGTTTAATTGATTAGAACGGAAAAACGAACGGGACTAGGCGGAGATAGGCGGGCGAAACGGGTGCGATAGGGGTGCTTGGACCAGGAAGTTTCTGTCTTGTTCGAACGAAAAAGTGTTCGGTTCCGGAGCGGGAATGGAGGCGGATGGAAGCTCCACAGCGATGTGATGTCCGGGCTGGCAATTCATGCAACCGTGAGTATTCGCCGCTTTGGAACTCGACGATATCGGAGCGGAGGACTTGTCATCCTGACAAAAGGCCGTCTCAACGCCCGAAAAGTGAAACGAAAACGAGGCCAAAAGAAACACACAGAGCGTCTTCGAGAAAATGTTAAAGCCCAAGATGCGTTTCATGAACAAACCATATCATAAAGAATCATATAAATCCATCCATGCGAATTGATTTGCTTAAAACTTCTCAAATCCCGGTTCTCCTGAGTCGGAGCGCATTGACGATCACGGACACGGAGCTGAAGCTCATCGCGGCGCTCGCAATGATCGGGCTGAGCAACACCCCGAAGAACGGATACAAGATCCCGGCGGCGACCGGCACGCCCAGGACGTTATAAATAAAAGCGAAGAATAAATTCTGCCGGATGTTCCACATCACGGCACGGCTCAGTTTTCTCGCTTTGGCGATGCCGCGCAAGTCGCCTTTGACGAGCGTGACACCCGCGCTCTCCATCGCAACGTCCGTTCCTGTGCCCATCGCGATTCCGACGTCGGCCTGCGCCAGTGCCGGCGCGTCGTTTACGCCATCCCCGGCCATAGCCACGCGCCTGCCTTTTGCCTGAAGCTCCCGGATGATTCTGCCTTTATCCTCCGGCAGGACGCCCGCCCTTACCTCGTCGATGCGCAGCTTCTTGGCCACGGCCTCGGCGGTCGCCTGATTGTCGCCGGTGACCATGATGAGCTTCAAGCCCTCGCGGTGCAAAAGATCAATCGCTTCCGGAGTTGATTCCTTAATCGCATCCGAAACTCCCAGAAGCCCCAGAATTTTTCCATCTTGGGCGAGAAACATAACCGTCTGCCCGTCCTTGCGTAACACATCGGCCCGGGATAGAAATTCTCCGGCTGGAATTCCCATCTCCTCGATCCATTTCTGATTTCCAAGAACCACCGAACGGCCGTCAACGGTTCCTTGTACGCCCTTTCCGGTGATCGATTTGAACCCCCCGGCCTCCACAAGCTTCGCGCCCTTGGCCTCCGCGCCGTTCACGATCGCCTGCGCCAGCGGATGCTCGCTCCCCCGCTCAAGACTTCCCGCCAGCCGCAGGAATTCGACTTCGCTGGCACCCTCCACCGTCACGACCGAAACGAGCTTCGGCTTCCCCTCGGTGAGAGTGCCCGTTTTGTCGAAAATCAGCGTATCGACTTTTTGAAAAACCTCAAGCGCTTCGGCGTCCTTGATCAAAACACCTGCCAACGCTCCTCGCCCGACGCCCACCATGATCGACATGGGCGTCGCAAGGCCTAATGCGCAAGGGCACGCTATGATCAGGACCGCCACTGCGTTCACAAGCGCATAGGCCATCCGGGGTTCCGGACCCCAAATACCCCACACCCCGAACGTAGCGACGGCGATCAGAACGACTGCTGGTACGAAATAACCCGAAACCATGTCCGCCAGCCGCTGAATCGGCGCACGGCTGCGCTGCGCCTGACTCACCAGATGCACGATTTGGGAGAGGAGCGTCTCGCTGCCGACGCGCTCGGCGCTGATCATCAAACTCCCCGTTCCGTTCACTGTGCCGCCGGTGACCTTCGCGCCCTTCGTTTTCTCGACCGGCATCGATTCGCCGGTTATCATGGACTCATCGACGGCGCTCGCGCCTTCGACTACGACGCCGTCCGTCGGGATCTTTTCGCCCGGACGGACACGCAGCCGGTCTCCGCGCTTCACGTCCTCGAGCGGAATATCCCCTTCGGTCTCGTCCGGCCGGATGATCCGCGCATTTTTGGGCGCGAGATCCAAAAGCGCCCGGATCGCGTCGCTCGTCCGCGCTCTGGCCTTGAGCTCCAGCACCTGCCCCAAAAGAACCAGCACCGTAATGACCGACGCCGCCTCAAAATAAACGGGCACCTGACCGCCGTGCCCCTTGAGCGCTTCCGGAAAGATCCCGGGCAAAAATGTAGCGACAACGCTGTAAACATACGCGATGCCAACACCCAAGCCGATGAGTGTGAACATGTTGAGGCTCCGGCGGACGACCGAGAGAACGCCCTTCTCGAAGAAATGCCATCCTCCCCATAAGACGACCGGAGTCGCAAAAAAAAGCTCGATTCCGTTCACCCAAATCATCGGCACCCGACCCTCAAGCGGCCGGCCCGGAAGCATTTCCAGGATCGCCAGCGCTACGACCGGTACCGAAAGTGCCGCGCTCGCCCAAAACCGCCTCGACATATCCCGGTACTCACCCTCCTCCGGCGATGGCGCGCCGCCTTTCGGCTCAAGCGCCATCCCGCACTTGGGACAAGAGCCCGGCCCGGCCCGCTCGATTTCCGGATGCATGGGGCAGGTATAAACCCCTCCGGATTTTGGCGGGACAGGCGCGAGAGCTTCCAGCGCCATGCCACACTTGGGACAACTACCGGATCGGTCGCTCAGGATCTCCGGGTGCATGGGGCAGGTGTATTGCATGTGCGCTCCTTGGTTTACCGCTGATCCGGTTAGTGATGCGCTGCGTGATCCGCTATGTCGGACGAATCGGTCCCCGTCGGCTGGAAGTCCGAGGAAGTGGTATTGGAAGCTCCGTCAGAGCCCATCATGCCGTCTTTCATCATGGGACACATCTTCATCATGCCCATCATGTCCTTCTGCATCATTTCCATATCGACGGGTACCTC
>Ga0209573_1004695_pt1 | contig 13144 bp, 9 predicted proteins | sample TNRBio252014_DNA_FD_185870 | JGI IMG/M metagenome (GOLD analysis project Ga0209573, IMG submission 185870) | Wastewater treatment Type I Accumulibacter community from EBPR Bioreactor in Madison, WI, USA - TNR Reactor_6/25/2014_ DNA (SPAdes)... | ecosystem: Engineered > Bioreactor > EBPR >...
GTTCATACTCGTTCAAGGATTTGGGTTTATGGATTCAAAAAGCCTGGTGTACATCCCTGACTTCATGGTTCACTCAGTGGCAAGGACAGTGATATGTTTGCACTGTTGGTGGACTTCGTTTATTTTTTCCATCCCGGGGATAGTGATAGAGAGCGTTTTTTTATCAGGATAGTTGGCTTGTCGTAGTTTGATGGCGTATGCTGCTGCTGTGTTGCATGCGATGATAACGATAGCTGCTCATTGATCAAACAATCGATTGAGTGCGTCAAAGGTGTATTGTTGGATTTGTTCGGGTTTTTTGGTTCCGAAAGGGTAGTGTGCTTGGTCGGCCAGAAAGATATAATCATACTCTGGGTAACTTTCGTGAAAGTATTTAAGGGTTTGGAGTCCACCAAATCCGCTATCAAATATCCCGATCATGGGCTATTGAGAAATAAAGATATTGTTGTATATGTATACTTTTGGCGTGCTATTACAAGTCTTGTATTTTGTGGATAAATATATATAATATTTTTTTGTTTTAGTCTTTTGTTTGTATATTACGATGTCTTCTCTGAAAAATGCTTTTGTTGCTGGTATGTTTGCTGTCTCTGGTGCTGTGTCTGCTCAACATGCTGATACAACCGTTGTTGATACGAAACAATCTTTGTATATAGCTATTGATGATAGCACTCAAACACTATGAAAAGATACTGTTATTATTGATGATTGCGTTGATCCTACCGTTATAAAAAATACTCCGATACCTACTTATCAAAATCCAAGAAAGGGCTCATTTATTGATCTACTCAACAATGGTTGACTAACAGAAGGTATCTATACATATAAGTCTGATGTGTATGTAGAGGTTAAGTTTAAAACAGAGTGAAAAAATACACGTATTATTGTCAAAATGCATCAACTCGTGCAAGATGATCCTTTCTGATCATACATACTAAAAGATAGATTTGTTCTTGATGGATATGGACACTATCTTTCAAGAAATCCATATCCATCTGATGAGGCACGATTATTCCAATCTTTCTTGGTTTCTACGCCGTTGTCATATGTATGACCTAAGCTTCCTGTTGTTCCTTCTTTGTAGTTATTTTTTCTTCTTTATCTCTATTTTTTCTTGTTTTATTGCAATCATAATGGTGTCTCCTTCATGGATAGTTCCATCAATGATCGCAAGTGCGATCTCATCTACTAGATATCTCTGGATGGCTCTTTTGAGTGGTCTTGCACCAAAGACAGGATCTCGTCATTTTTCTGCTAAGAAATCTTTGACATCATCTCCATAGTGGAGAGTGATGTTTTTTTCTTTGCTTAGTAGTTTGCCAAACTGTGTGAGTTGCATATCAACAATAGATCTGAGCATCTGTGTCGATATGGGATTGAAGATGATGATGTCATCGATTCTATTGAGAAACTCTGGTCTAAAGTGTTGTTGGAGGAGCGGCATGATGTCTTTCTCTATGCTATTTGTATCTGTTTTTTTCTCTTTTTTGGCAGCAATTTTTTGTACTTCTTGCGCGAGTGGATCATTGGTATCATCTTCATCAGGAATAGGAAGATCAGAAAGTTTTTTCATGACGATGTGGGAACCAATATTGCTTGTCATGATAATGACAGCGTGTTTGAAATCGACAGTTCTTCCTTTGCTGTCGGTGAGTCTTCCGTCATCAAGGAGTTGGAGGAGTGTGTTGAATACATCAGGATGTGCTTTTTCTACTTCATCAAAAAGGATGACTGCATATGGTTTGCGTCTGACGGCTTCGGTAAGTTGCCCTCCTTCATCATGTCCGATATAGCCTGGAGGAGAACCGATGAGTCTGGCTACGCTATGTTTTTCCATGTACTCGGACATATCGATACGGATCATGGATTTTTCATCATTGAACAAAAATCTTGCAAGACTTTTGGCAAGTTCTGTTTTCCCGACTCCTGTCGGTCACAGGAATAGGAAGGATCCAATCGGTCTGTGTGGATCTTTTAGCCCTGCTCTTGCTCTTCTGACGGCATTGGCGATGATTTTGATCGCTTGGTCTTGTCCGACGACTTCTTTGGCTAGATATGATTCGAGTTTGACGAGTTTGTCCATTTCGCTTTGGATGAGCCTAGATGCGGGGATACCTGTTCGCTTCGATACAACAGTAGCGACATCTTGTGCTTCGACGATATCTTTGAGGGTGATGTTTCCACTCGCTTTGGATAGGGTAATTTTATCTTCGATGTGTTGCAGTTCTTTTTCTTTGGTAGGAATCTGTCCATACTTGATTTCAGCGACTTTGTTATAATCGGTTTGTTTTTCGGCTATTGCTGCTTCATGTTCAAGTTTTTTGATATCTTCTTTGATGGCTTTGGCTTGGATGATGAGTGATCTATCATCTTCTCGTGTTGCTTTGGCGCTATTGTATTGTTCGCGGATATCTGCGATATGCTTGTCTAGTTCAGTTATTCTGTCATCGTTTTTTTTGTTGTTTTCCATGACGAGCGCTTGTTTTTCTATCTCAAGTTGACTGAGTTCTTTCTCGAGTTTCATTACTTCTTCAGGCATACTGGTGATACCCATTTTGACACTTGCAGCTGCTTCATCAAGCAAATCAATTGCTTTGTCAGGCAACCTTCTATCGGCGATGTATTTGATACTCAAATCGACAGCAGCAACTACTGCATCATCGGCGATCTTTACGCCATGATGTGTCTGATAGGCGTCTTTGATGCCTCTGAGGATTGCGATAGCATCTTCTTTGCTGGGTTCATTGACCATGACTGGCTGAAATCTTCTTTCGAGGGCTGGATCTTTCTCGATATGTTTACGGTATTCATTAATCGTTGTTGCTCCGATAACTCTCATATGTCATCTTGCGAGCGCAGGTTTAAGCATATTTCCCATATCCATAGATCACTCAGTTTTTCCTGCTCCGACGACATTGTGGAGTTCATCGATAAAGAGAATGATTTGTCCATTGGATTTTTCCACTTCTTTGAGAATAGCTTTGAGTCTTTCTTCAAATTCACCTCTAAATTTGGTTCCTGCCATGAGTGCAGCCATATCGAGCTCTATAATTTTCTTGTTTTGGAGGATATCAGGTACTTCATTTTTGATGATTTGTTGTGCTAATAGCTCAACGATAGCAGTTTTTCCTACTCCTGGATCTCCTATAAGAACAGGATTGTTTTTAGTCCTTCTAGAGAGAATTTGTATGGATCTCCTAAGTTCCTCATCTCTTCCGATAACTGGGTCGAGCTTTCCTTCTTCGGCGAGTTTGGTCAGATCTCTGGCGTATTTTTCGAGTGCGTCGAGGGTGTTTTCAGGGTCTTGGGATTGGATGGTTTCTCCATTTCTGATCGTTTGGATTGTTGATTCTATAATTTTTTTGTTTAATCCTACTTTCTCTAGGATGGTTTTGACTTCATTGTTTCCATCTAGCATTGCTAAGAGTATATGCTCGGTAGTGACATAACTATCTCCCATTTTGGACATATATTTTTCCGCATCATTGAGGGTTCTGTTTGCTTCGGGTGTGATTTGTAACTGTGTTTGTCCACTTACTGTTGGTAGTGATTGGAGTTTGTTTTGTATGTCTTGTTTTATAGTTTGGATATCTCCTTGTCATTTTTTGATAATTGTCGGGATGTATCCATCTTTTTGTTCGAGCATAGCAAAAAAGAGATGGAGCACATCAATAGCATTGTGTTTGTATTCTTGTGCTAATGTTTGTGCTGTCTGCACAGCTTCTGAAGCTTTGATAGTATATTTATTGAAGTTCATAGGTTTTGTTTTAGGGGATAAATCTTTTATATTGTAGCACACTTTGTGTTTACGTGCTATAGTTATAGTCAGATTTTTTTATTTTGCAAGACTTTTTTGTTTTTTGTGTATATATTTTCAATTTTTTTATGTCACTTCGAGGACGTAGGACGAGAAGTATTAGGATTATTTATGTAAGCCCTAGATCTCTCGACTACGCTCGAGATGACGTCCTTGTATCCTATATTTCTCGTTAGTCACTACGTTCCTTCCTCGAAGTGACATATGATATTCCTGGATTTTCACCCCGCAGTACTGCGGGGCAAGCTCCGTTCAGAATGACATTCTCGTTGTTTGTTTATTTTTTGACAAAAAGACTGTGGGTGTGTATACTTACTATAGTTTTATATTGTATGTATTGGTCTATGATGAAATGTGTGTATGGGATTGATCAAGTAGATGCTGTTATTGCTGAGCTCAAAAAAAGAAAATCCAAACTTGTCTATGTTGCATGAGCATCTGCATCAGGAAAGACGCATTTTAACAAAGCATTGTGATTAGCATTGGAGAAACTATGACATAAAGTTCTTAATATCTCTAGTGATGATTATTATACTGATCAGACTTGATTAAAGTTTGTGTTGTATGGAACATTTGATCATCCAAACCTTATCCAATATGACATCTTACAAAAGAATTTGGATGAATATTTCACGACAGGAAAGACCGTATTGCCAAAGTACTCATTTATCGAAAGAAGAAGAGTGTCATTGGAGCGTGTGCAAGAGGATTATGATTATGTATTGGTTGAATGATTATATACTATTAGTCAATTACAGGATAAATATAATCCATTTACTATTTTTGTGGATTCGCATATTGAAGAATTGATTTTTAGAAGATTGATTAGAGATCAAGAAAGAACAAAAGAGGGGATAGATATGATCGTGACCATGTTGGGAAAAGTGTTTCCTATGTGGAAGTTGTATGGTCAACCACAAAGAGATGCTGCTGATATTGTTATCGACAATGACTTTTCAGTTATGGACAAAACGGGAGCTCTAGAAGAGTATGTCGTTACTGATAAGAAGAGATCTGATTTTGGTGCTTTGTATAAGAGAGAGTATATGAGAGATTTTCTGTATGATGATAGTTATAACGGCAATGGTTGTATTGTGGTATCTGAGGTGTATAGAGAAAAACATGGGTTTTTGGATTCTGTTATTATTGCCAAGCGTAAGGTCAATGATGAGAAAAAACATAGTTTTCATACTATCGCAATTAGGTTGTACCAACCAGGAAGTTTGACGGAAGTACACACCTTACTCCAATTGGCGGGATTACAGTATATTGGGCATACGAGTTGGATACAGTCGACGTATAGGGATGGAGATAAGGAGACGGTGCTTAAGGAAGTGAGGGGAAAATTGTTTGTGAAGCAGTAATATTACAATTTAGCGGATTTCATATTTTTTTGGAGTTGGAGTTTTTTGTCGTGGTCGATTTTTTTGTCTTTGAGGATGTGATTGATATAGCCGTGGATGATAGGACGTATAGATTTTTTGATGAATTCTAGTTTGTCTTCTTCACTGTTGAGCATGTCGAGTTCTTTTTCTCGTCGTACCTGTAGCTCATTAAGTTCATTTTGTCTAGATGGGTCGTGGAGGATAATATTGCAGGTGTGATCGATACCAAGATTAGTCATCATGGTTTCGATGAAGGTAATAAATCCTTGTCGTAGCTCTCTGTTTTCGACGTAGGCGGTATAAAAATCTTTGTATAATAACGCTGCAAACAGTAATTCTCTATTGGGCTGATAGCTCTTCTTCTGTTCTTGTTCCTTGTGGTGCTTTTGGGCAATGAATTTATTTTTGTTTCTAAAATCTCTATACTGGGCTTCGATAACATTGCTATGCATACCGAGCTGATCAGCCAATACCTCGATGTAATGTTTCTGGATACTTGCGCTACTGGTGATAGCCATAATAAGTTCAAACATCGTGTTGATAACTTTCTGTCTACCGATGGGGGATGTCCAGTCTTCAGTTTTTTTGCTTGTCAAAAATGTATGGAGAAATCCATCTTGTGCTTTGTTTATTGCTTGGGCGAATATCTCTTTTCAATCTTCCTTATTTGCTAGATCATCGACATCCTTGCAATCGTCAGGGAGAGTGAGCATCTTAGGATATATTTCATGCGAATAACAGATGCTGAGTGCTCTGATACTTGCTTGTGTTCCTGCGTTGTCTGTGTCAAAAAGAAGATAAACTGTGTCGGTATATCTTTTGATAGTCTTGAGGTGTTCGTGGGTCATGGCTGTTCCGCAGGTAGCTAGTCCTATAGGGAATCAAAGTCTATGGAGTGCGATCACATCCATATATCATTCGACGATGATGAGTGATTGAAATTCTTTGATCGTGTGTTTTGCTTTATCCAATCCGTAGAGTGTTTTGGATTTGTCATAGCCTTTGTGGTCAGCACTATTGAGATATTTTGGTTGGTCTTCTGGGTTAATGACTCTTGCGCCAAAGGCAATGACGTTCCCCATATGATCGTGAATAGGGAAGGTTATTCTATGTCTAAAAAATGCGTAGCTATCACCACTTTGTCATTTTTTGGCTAATGATGCATCGATGATATCTTGATCAGAAAATCCTTTGGATTTGAGAAATTGGATGAGGTCATAGTGACTATCTGGCGCATATCCGATGCCAAATTGTTTCTGTGTTTCTGGAGATAGTTTTCTCTTGCCTCTCAGATATTCTTGTGCTTGTGTATTCTTTTCGAGTTGTGCGACAAAGAATTGCTGTGTAAGAGAGTGGATGCGTTTGATTTTTTCTTTTTCATCTTGTGCGATGATATGTTGTTCAGGGTTTTGTTGATACTTGCTCAGATCGACACGTGCTTCTTCGGCGAGGATCTTAATCGCATCTCGGAAGTCTATTTTTTCTATCTCCATAACAAAGGTAATGGCATTGCCTCCTAGTCATGAACTAAAGTCTTTAAATATTTGTTTTTGTGGCGAAACCATAAATGATGGTGTTTTTTCTTTTTGAAAAGGGCTGAGACCAGAAAAATTGCTTCCCGCTCTTTTGAGAGGAACATATTTGCTGACGATATCAACGATATCGATGCGGGAAAGGATGTCGTCAGTGAGTTGGGACATAAAACCAATGATGAATTATAAATTATCAATTACTTGTATAACGTTAGTTATTATATGTATTTGTTTGTTGAATGGTATGGATTTTTTGTCGTTTAAAATTTGCTTTTTTCGTGTTGTTGTGATATACTTTAGTATTATTTACTTCTCATACTAGTATATGAGCAATAACTGATCTTTTTATAGGGGAGTTAGGCGCACATTATTTGTACAATGTATTCTTGCTTCGTGTATATGAATATATTTTTACTATGACTATGAAAACATCACTAAAAATGCTAGTATTTCTGAAGAGATTGCATCTTATCAGCATCATATTGCTCAACCAGTACAAGCTGCACAAGTTGTCTACCAGGAAGATAATTGATCAGAATCATTGGATTATCAATGAATTTTTGGTTCTATTGCTGTAGATACCCAAACACAGTGAACTACATTATCAAATACCACAGTATCTAATAAAACTATTAACATATCGCAGGATAGTATTGATGTATTGCCTTATGTGATGTATCAATACGAACAGGGGCTGATTGATGGTCAGCTTGCACGCTATCTTATCAAACAATGATTGACTGTATATAATCAGTTTATCCTTGATCTGCCCATCATTAACAACTATGTTGTTAATCCAGTTATGATATACGACAAAATATCTGATGCTTTTAGTACTCTGTATGACTTGGTCGCTAGGCAGGACTATGTGTGATTAGTTACTGTATTTCAATCTGTAGAAAACAACATTCAACATGCATGAGATATTATATCTCTGCAAACCAATTTTACTCAGGATGAAGAATTTCATTACTTATTTAGTAAAATACATGTAGATACTGATGATATGTATAGGACACATATAGAAAATGTTTCTAGTCTCTTCTCTATTAATCCAACACTTATCAAAGCGGCTATTATGACAGAACAAATGAGATGATTTTATACCTATAGAGGATATATTAAAAATATTATTAAGTCCAATAAATTTGTTATGGTTATGTCACAAATGAGTTACGGAATTGGTGGAATTAAGGAATGAACAGCCATGAGAATAGAAGAGTATTTTTACAATAATTATCCAGATATTTATACAAGTTACTTCGCTTATAGTGCGGGATACTTACCTCAGCAATATACTAATGAAAGAATTGCAAGGTTGACACAAACAGATGACTATTATTATCAAATATTATATATTGGAGGACTTATTAAGATGATTTTGGATAATTGGTCATGAGCAGGCGTGGACATAACTTCTCAGCCTTGAATTATATTAACGCTCTATAACTTTGGTGATAAAGCTCCACACGCTCATCCTCAGGTAGGGTGAGCTGAAATTTCTATTAATGGCAATACCTATAGCTTTGGATGATTGGGGATGTTGTTGTACTACATTTTGGAGATATATGGGTAATATGTGTCTATAAAAAAACTCCCTTTTGGGGAGTTTTTTTATATGGGTTTATTTTCTTTTTCCTTTTTCGAAGTATCCTGTGACGAAAAGTATACCAACGATGATAAATACGAGTCCAAGGAGTCGTGTGCGAAGTTGGTACAATCCAATAACGAGTAAGATAATACCTAAGAACATGTGTAGGTTATCCTCTCGGTTGAATCAGTCAAGAAATCCTGCTGATTTTTTGGCTGCTGGAGCTGCTGTTGCTTTAGCGACAGGAGTGCCTTTTGCTACAGCCTTCTTTGCTGGTTTTTTTGTTGTTGCCATGATGGTAATGGTTAATGATAAATGGTGAGTTATTAATTCTATTCTATCGTATAATTAGACAAATACTCGAGCTTTGCAAGGGAATTATTCTATACGAATATTTAATGATGCGAGAGGTTGTTTGATTTTTATATTATTTTTGGATCTTACTGATAGTCCTAATGATATAATACGTCTCACGAGTTCTATTTCTTCCAAGAATTGTTTATCAATGTATTGTGGACTGCTCAATGGAATATAGTTGAGATGTATTGATAGGTCTTTTTCTTTTGTTTTTTCTGTAGTAAATGTCTGCATTTGCCCTCGGATATGTTCTGTAATAAAGGGAGCAAATGGAGCGCTAAGATGCAGTAATTGTTTTATGACACTATATAGTGTGTTATATGCAGATATTTTGTCCATGTCCATCCCTGTTGCCCAGAATCTTCTTCTTGATCTTCTAATATACCAATTGGTGAGTTTGTCGATAAATCATACTATTTCTTTGCTGGCTATATCAAGTACATAGCTATTTATTTGTGATTCTGTTTCATATATCATTTGATGTAACGCTGCCAATATCCATCTGTCTAAGTCATTTGTTATGTGATAATCTGGTAATGGTATGATATCGTGCGAAGCGTTAGCATTGTGGACACCGTATAATGTATTTCGCAATATTTTGTATTGATCATTGCTTCCTATGATTATTATATTTTTGTTGGTATGTGCTTTTTGGAGAGAGGTATATCGATCTGGATTTTTTGTATCTAGTGTCTGTACTGATATTTTCTTATTATAGATGGTCTTCATAAGATTTTGTATTTGTGTTGCAAGCTTCTTACTACTGTTGATCTGTACAACATGGTCAATATCCATGCGCATGATTTTATTGGTGTTACTCTGATCTAGGTCGCATGATTCATGGATGAAGTATGTTGTGTTGTTTTGTGTTGTAAAATTGTCTATTTTTGCATAAGTTGCAAAAAAATTGTAGGCATTGAGTAGTGGTGCACTAAAATCTTTGTACATCTGTTCTACCATAGATTCTCATAACCTTACAGGTTCAGCTCTTACTGCTGGTGAGGTTAATAAGTACATCCTTAATGCATCTGGTCCATATTTTTCTAATAAGTATGATGGTTCTGGATAGTTTTTGAGTTTTTTGGACATCTTTTTTCCATCTTCGGCGAGAATAAGCCCGTTAATGATGACATTATCAAAAGCATTTTTTTTCATAATACCTTGTCCTAGTACATGGAGCGTTCTAAACCATCATCTTGTTTGATCCAATCCTTCGATGATAAAATCAGCAGGGTAATGGATAGTCGATCCTTTTTTTCCTGTGTAATTTACTTGTCCATATGGCATAGCTCATGATTCGAACCAACAGTCCAATACTTCAGGAATTCTTATGTATTTTGCATCCTTATATTCAAATCGGTAATTATCGACATATGGTTTGTGTAAATCTACTTCTGTATTTCTTGTGTTGTCTCGATAGTGTATAGCAAATGTGGCTGGATGTAATGTATATTTTTCTTTTTGTGCATCAGAAAATTGTCTATATGTTTTTCTTATTGTATAGATAGTTTCTTGATCACTGACAATAACTATAGTTTTAGTTTTATATCTGGTATTTATCTCTTGTATTGCTTCTTGTCCATTGCCTCATTGTATAAGGCGAAAATCGATAGCTACACCATCTGCTAAAGAAAAGTATTTTGTATTTTTCTTGTTTTGTATATATTCTTGTATTTTCTGATTTTGCACAAGTGATTGGTAGTTCTTGTGGATTGCTGTTAGTTTGGTTTGTATTTCTTGGATTTCTTTTTTACTATATATTTTGGTGATATATGGATATATAGTTTGTCGAGTCAATTTTTCTGGAGAAAGAATAACTTGTATATCAGCATTTACCCCTATTGCTTCTTCTAATTTTTTTGCCGCGTTTTCTGCTTGTTTTTCTCCTTTTTTGTTTATGATATTTTTTTTGTCTGCATCTGCATGCACGAGAAATATATTTTTGGTAATATTTGCTGATCAGGTTTTACTTTGGATGTATAGATCATCAAGATTTTTAATGATTATCCTGTCGTCTGGATTTTTGTTTGACTGCCAGATAGGTAACGGTGCTCATCGATATCTATTTCTCGAAACGTTCCAATCGGGTGCTGATTTGAGCACATCACGAAATCTGTTTTTGATTCCATTGGGCGTAAATGAAATATTGTCTAGCGAAGGGATTGTTGATTGTGCTATGTTTTGCTCTTTGATAAATCGACTTGTCATAGCTTTATATATCAATGGCGTTTCACATCTTCGACAGTGTGGGTAACTGTGATTGAGTGTATTTTGTGCAACGATTTTGTTGTGCTGTTTGAGGTCTTGGATAATATCTTTATTGGCATCATAACAACGTATACCTTTCCAATTTGGGACGTCAGTTGTAAACTCTGCATAATCGTCGACAGGTAAAAACAACCAATTGTCTGCGTCATCTTTGGGTAATACTGTTTTAACAACATCAAAGTCATCCTGTCCAAATGCTGGTGCAATATGGACAATTCCTGTTCCATTATCGGTAGTTACAAATCCTCATGGTAATACCTTATGTATGAGTGATTTATATTTTTCAGCTATATTTTTTGACTTCGCATAAAAATCCCGTAGTGGAGTATATCATAATCATACTAGATCTTCTCCTGTATTTGTATTTATAATAACATACTCATCGGATGATTTATAGTAATTTTTTAGTAAGTCTTGTGCAAGGATATAATATTCCTTCTTGTCCTTATCCCACACTGTTGCATACTGGATATTTGGCCCTACAGCTAGAAACATATTGCTTGGGAGTGTCCATGGAGTTGTTGTCCGTGCAAGCATACTGATAGGTGCGTTTTTGGTTGTTTGTTCACAAATACCGGTGTGATGGATATATAAATCAGTAAATTGTTGTCTAATTTCGTTAGCATCATCGATAATAGTATTATCTATTTTTATCCCTATTCATAGTTCATTGTCTGCAGGTACAATCTGTGCTCGTATGATGTGTGTGCATTTATCTGGTTCCATATTTTTGGGTTCTCCATCGATTTCTACTTGTATTTGATGGATGTTTCGTAGTCATCAATTTAGTGTGTTTTTACATGTTCCTATGTGTTTACTGTGTGTTACTTGTACACCCAATTCTTCTTTGATCTCTTGTTGTACAGCATTTTGTATAGACTGTCACGCTTCTACTTTTCCACCAGGAAATACATATTTTTGTCACTTGGTATGGTAAGCAAGCAGATATGCATCATCTTTTTTGATAATACATGTCACAACATCTATTGCACCATCAGCAGTATGTTCGTATTTTTTTTGTTGTATAGTACTCTCATTATACAATGGAAACTTTACCGTAACAGTAGGATCTTGGCGATCTTTGTATCATTCATTTACTTCAGAGTTGGATAGGGCAGTAGCACAGCTTGGACAATACCCTTGCACAGAAAATCATCTATAGACAAGATTTTTATCATATAGTTTACTAAACACCCACATAACGGATTCCATATAATCTAGATCCATAGTGAAGTATGCATTGTCCATATCTGCTCGTCTTCCGATCTGATCAACGAAAGTTTTCCACTCACTATTGACGTTACGAACAGTTCATCTACACGCTTCCACAAACTTCTCTATTCATAATTTTTCTTCAATGTCTTTTTTTCCATCCAATCATAATTGTTTTTCTACATATTTTTCTACCGGTAGTCCATGACAATCCCATCATCGAATTCTTTCTACTCTATATCACTGCATGGTTTTGAATCTTCCCAACGCATCTTTCATGATAGAGACAAGTGCATGTCCATAGTGTGGAGTACCTGATGCAAATGGTGGTCCATCAAATGTGACAACCTGCATAGATGCTGGTCTAGAAGAAATTGATTTTTTGAAGGTGTGATTTGTCTTTCGATATGTATTGAGTGATTTTATAACTTTCTTATGGTCCATGAAGTACGGTGAATAGTAAATAAGCTACAGAGTCCAAGAGGTAAAGGGGTAAAAAGTCTTTTGCCTTTTAAACTCTTTTCCTTTTATTTCTGGTCTTTTATTCATATGGGATAAATCAGTATTCGTTGGTTGCTTGTACTTGTTCGACAGCTTTTATCATCTCTCTTAAGAGTGCTCTTTTGTCTGCGAGTGGATAGAAAAGCGTGGATCATTCTCGGGATTGAAATGTGTTAAGAATTTTTTGTTTGTATTCGTCGCCTTTCTTATAAATCTCAAACGCGAACATATCACCTAAGCGAGTAATTGCTGCTCTTTGTTGACTTGAGAATTGATAATTTTGAATCTTGTTTTCAATGTACTGTTCTTTGGGGATTGCGACAAATCCGTCGACAATTTTTCTTCCTGGTCAAACAATATATTTATCATCAACGACCATTGCACTACTTGCTCATGCGTCTAGATTGATTGCAAAGTGGCATCCGTATGTACTTTTTAAATATGCTCACATTTCAACGACGCTTTTGTTGGGAACAAATCA
>Ga0209573_1004696_pt1 | contig 13143 bp, 11 predicted proteins | sample TNRBio252014_DNA_FD_185870 | JGI IMG/M metagenome (GOLD analysis project Ga0209573, IMG submission 185870) | Wastewater treatment Type I Accumulibacter community from EBPR Bioreactor in Madison, WI, USA - TNR Reactor_6/25/2014_ DNA (SPAdes)... | ecosystem: Engineered > Bioreactor > EBPR >...
CGGCAGTTTTAGCAACAGGCGCTTTAGTTTCGGCGGTCGCGGTAGCTACTTTTTTTGGACGGCCTTTTCCTTTTGCGGCAGTTTTAGCAACAGGCGCTTTAGTTTCGGCGGGCGCGGTAGCTACTTTTTTTGGACGGCCTTTTCCTTTTGCGGCAGTTTTAGCGGCGGGTGCTTTAGTTGCAGCGGTTGCAGTGGCTGCTTTTTTCGGGCGGCCTTTTTTTCCTGTAGTTGTGGCTTTAGTAGCGGTTTTTGCAGTTGCAGCGGGTTTTTCTTGCTGCATGCTTTCCCACTCTTTTAATGCCATTTTATAAGAGGCTTTAGATTCAAGGCTTTTTTGTTTTGCTTTTTTAAAAGCTTTTTTTAAAGCCTGCGTTTCGTCCTTAGCCTTTTTATAAGCCTTTTTGAGCTTAACGAGCTTTTTGTCGAGGCTGGATTGATTTTCTCTCATGTCGTTTTTCATTTTAATGTCTGTTTTTACTCCGTAAGTTAGGTGAAAAAAAGTGTTATGATCAAATAAAGATTCTTGCCTAAAAAATGTAAATCATTGGTTTTTAAGGATTTTAGAAACAAAAAAATCAAATTGAATATTGGCTGAGGGGAAAGGGGATAATATAATCTGGAAGTTTGTGCGAATAGATTTTCAGTGCAAAAGTACAACTATTTTTAGTATTACGTTTATAACGAATGAATTAACGCAATATTTTTTTAAAAAATATTGCTACGTATAAAAAAAGCAGGATTTTAAAAAGAAGGCGCTTTAAGCAAGTATGGCTTGCATAAGCTCGTGAAAATCTTTTGGTTGTGAAAATAGGTGGTCGTTGTAACTATTTACCCGAAATTTCAGGTGATAAGGTTGGTTATTGCGCAAAATATTTTCGATGGTAATGTTTCCAAAGCGCTGATTAACAAGAGATTTTTGGTTTAAAAAATCCGGCTTCGGTTTTAAATAGTGGCGTTCAACAGTTTCAACCCAACCCGGGCGATTATAAGTGCGGGTATCGGAAATTTGCGGCCAATATTCCAGTTGGAGGATTTGTTCTTTCAAGTAATCAAAAAACTGGGTCGTATCCCTGAGCGAATAATTGGTTTTATAAAAATGAATAACAAAACCCTTTGAGGAAGGCGTATCTAAAAAATCGAGTAGAGACGCATGATCATGCGTCTCTACTCGATCAATATCATTGGGCAGAACCCGGGAGATGGCATATTGCTGCGAAAGCCAATCTACCAGGCGACGTCTCACCAGTGTTTGCCTCCACTGCGCATAGTCGTTTTTTTCAGCTTCGCTGCGTTGAATGATTTCGTGAATGGCAGGGATATTGTATAGAGATGCATCATGATGCGTCTCTATACTGTCTGGGCGAAAAAGATTTTGTATTTTTTTCCAAAGACTGGGCATCGACTTTTTTTTGGAAATAAACGATAACCGACAACCGACTACCACCCCATCGCCGCGCACATGCGATCGTAAATAGAATTATTTTCATAAATACCCGAAAAAAGCGATGCGCCGGGGCCGTAAGCAAATACAGGAATAAGTGTGCCGGTATGATAATCGGTGGTATAACCGGCTACGAGTGAATCTCTGGTAGAACCTTGATTAATAGAAAAGCCGCCGGTTTCGTGGTCGCCGGTGACAATAATAAGCGTATTGCCGTCTTCTTTGGCATATTTTAAAACCTCACCTATTGCTTTGTCAAATTCAATCATTTCGCTCACCATATAAGAAGTATTATTGGCATGACCCGCCCAATCAATTTGTGCGCCTTCGATCATCAGGAAAAAACCTTTATCGCTACGGCGGCTCAGAAAATTGCAGGCAAGTTGGCTGGCGGGAACCAGATAATCGCGGCCTTGTTGTACGGTAGGCGGGTCGCTTTCAGAAGTAAAATAAGCCAGGTTTTTAGTAAAATCAAGTGCGATATCGGTGAGGGGTTCTATTGAAAAATCAGACACGTAATATCCTTTTTCTTGTAGTAGGCCATATATGTTGCGCTGATCGCTACGGCGGTTAAAATATTTACTTCCACCGCCGATGACCAGGTCTATTTCCGTTTGAAGAAAACCCAGTGCGATATTTTCATACATATTGCGATCCTTGACATGGGCGATAAAAGCGGCCGGTGTAGCATGTACGACGGTGGAAGTCACTACCATTCCCGTAGCCATGCCGCGTTCTTCTGCTTGCTCTAAAATAGTGGGCGCCGGGTTTTGATCGGCTGTAACACCAATGGCGCCGTTGTAGGTTTTTATGCCGGTGGCAAATGCGGTAGCGCCGGCAGCCGAGTCGGTAATGAGATTATCGGAAGAATAGGCTTTGTGCAGGCCAACTACTGGAAATTGCTCCAGAAACAGGGTATTATTATTGCGGATCATCCCTGCGCTGATTTGCGACAAGCCCATACCGTCGCCGATCATCAGCACGATATTTTTCGCGGGTTGTGCGGGGCGCTCCAGTTTTACGGGTTGCGATACCGGCTGAGGTGGTAGCGGCCGGCTGGGTTTGTTGCATGCGGCCGCTATGAAAAGCAGGGCTATCAACGACTGTTTTATCGGGAGAAGCCCGTTATTGGGCCGGGTTGTCATCATGTTGCCGGGTGATTTTGGTAGTATTCACATCGCTTTTGAAACCAACATATACCTTTTGCCGGGCAGGGTGCGCAGTACCCCCTTGCATTCGAGTGAAAGCAGATGGGCTGCCAGTTGGCTGCCTGGCTTGTCAACGGCCACTATGAGTTGATCAATGCTCAACATGTCGTAGCTGGTGAGCAAATCTACAATTATTTTTTCTTCCGGGGCGAGTTCTACAAAAAGCGTGGCTTGTCGGGGCAGGAGCGGCGTGGCTGTTTCCCATCGCATGAGGTAGGCCAGGTCGGCGACGCTTTCCAGCAGCGCGGCTTTGTTGGTTTTGATGAGGTGGTTGCATCCTTCCGAATTTCTGTCGCCGGGCCGGCCGGGTACGGCAAAGACATCTTTGTTGTAGGCGTCGGCAAATTGGGCCGTGATCATGGAGCCGCCTTTTTTGCCGGTCTCTACTACTATGAGTGCGTCGCACATACCGGCGATGATGCGGTTGCGCATGGGAAAGTGTTCTTTGTCTGGCTGCGCCGTGCTGATATGTTCGGTGAGCAATCCGCCGCAAGTCAGCATTCGCTCGGCGAGGGCGTGGTGCTGAGCGGGGTAAACGCTGCGAAGTCCGTGTCCCAATACGCCGATAGTGGGCAGGCCGATTTCTACGCATTTGCGGTGCGCGGCCGCGTCGACGCCCAGGGCCAGTCCGCTCACTACCAGCGCACCATAATCATTGAGGCCGTTTACTAACTCTTCACAAACGGCGACTCCATGTGGCGTAGGCTGGCGCGTGCCCACTATGGCGGCAATTCGCGCAGCATTGAGGTCGGCCTCGCCCTTGAAATAGAGCATGAGCGGGCAGTCGGCGTATTGGCTCAGCCGGCGGGGATAGGCCTTGTCGAGGTAAAAAAGCGGCCTGACGTCATAGCGCTCCAGAAAGGCCAGTTCGGCTTCGGCAATAGACAATACGTCCTGGCGCACGATGCTCTCCGCCGTGCGTTCGCCTATGCCGGGAATTCGCATTAATTCTCGCTTGCGGGCTTCGAATACGCCGCGGGCGCTGCCGCAATAGCTGATGAGGGTTTTGGCGGTTACCGCCCCTACCATCGGGATTTGGGTGATGGCGATTTTGTAGAGTAAGTCTTTCATGTGGTTGTGGGTTGTAGGTTGTGGGTTGTAGGTTGTAGGTTCCAAAACTTACAACCTACAACCGCCGGAGGTCTTACCTTGCAATATCCTACTTTTTCTCCAGCAGTTCAATAAAGCCTTTAATTTTTTCATTGGGGACAGTCACACTGAGGTGGTAGTGTTTAATTTTCCAGCCGTCGGCAGATTTTTCGGCTACGCCCGAGCCGCGGCAGATGCCCATCCAGGTGCGGAGATTTTCTTCCCACCAGGCGTGTTGACCGTCGGCAGAGAAATAGGCATGGCGGTCGAAGGGGGTAAAATCCCAGGCGACGACCCTGTCGAAAGCTTTGGCGGCCCAGGTGCGCAGTTCGTCGCGGAGCCAGCGTTCGGTGGCGTCGGTGCCGAGGTAGATGGCGTCGGGCGTCATAGAACCGAAAAAGACGTTTTCGTCGGCGGTGGCGGCGGCGCGGTGCCAGCCGTCGATCATGGCGTGCAGGGCGGCGAGGGATTCGCCGGCTTCAGACTGGCATTTTTGCTTGCGGCGCGTATCGGTGAGCAGGGATATTTTCCATTGGCCGCTTTGTTTGACCAACAAAAAGTGGTCGATACCGCAGTGGCTCAGGTCGCTGCCCAGGAAAAACGTATAATCGGCCCAGGCGCTGGCCAGCGGACCGTCGATGTGCACATCGACGTCAAAGATGCGCTCGTCCCACACTTTGTCGTGGGGTATACCTACGGCGCGGACAAAGTCGGCCACTCCGCCGGTTTTGATCTGTGTATCACCGTTGGGGGCCTCCAGGGCCGTCTGCAGGATGGCGGTGGGAATAAAAACGGACTTAACGGCGTTGGTATCGCCGGCGCGCATGCCGTCGAACAGTGTTTGAATGACTTGCCTTACGGCAGCCTGCTCGGCGTCGTTTTGAGCTTGAACCAGGAAAGGCATCGAAACGAACAAAAAAAGAGAAAATCGCAGCATTGTGGTCTTTTTTTGGGAAAAATACGCTTTTTATTTACCTTTCCCCCAAACAAGCACCTATGTTAAAAGCCCTTTTTCGCAAAAAACACATCGCGACGATTCTTGCCGACGCCCGGCAACAGCAGGAAGACGGCCATAGCCTGAATCGCGTATTGAGTGTCAGAGACCTCACTTTTTTCGGCATTGCCGCCATTATCGGGGCGGGCAGCTTCAGTTCTATCGGCCAGGCCTGCTTTGAAGGCGGGCCGGGAGTGATCTTTTTATTTATCCTTTGCGGCATTGCCTGCGGGTTCACGGCGTTGTGTTATGCCGAGTTTGCCTCGCGTATACCGGTGGCCGGCAGCGCGTATACCTATGCGTATGCTTCTTTTGGCGAACTCCTGGCCTGGATCATCGGCTGGGCGCTGCTCATGGAGTATTCTATCGGCAATATTTATGTAGCTTTTGCCTGGTCGGGTTATTTTACCAACCTGCTGGAAGCTTTTCATATCCACCTGCCCGATTACCTCACTATCAATTACCTGGCGGCAAGGGATGCTTTCCGGGCCAGCGGAGCAGGAGAAACCGCCTACGACAAAGTGGGGCTCGCTGCCTGGAATACGGCGCCGATGCTGGGCAACCTTCGCCTCATCCTCGACCTGCCGGCGGTGGTCATCAACGTGCTCATCACCTGGCTCGTGTTTGTGGGCGTGCGCGAATCGCGCAACGTGAGCAACATGATGGTGTGGATCAAACTGACTATTATCGTGCTGGTAATTATCGTTGGCGCGTATTATGTAGATATTGACAACTGGACGCCTTTTATGCCCAACGGCTTTCGCGGCGTAATGGCCGGCGTGGCGGCTGTATTTTTTGCCTATATCGGCTTTGACGCCGTGTCGACGCTGGCCGAAGAAAGTAAAAATCCGCAGCGCGACCTGCCACGGGGCATGATCTATTCGCTGGTGATCTGTACGACGGTGTATATTATTCTTTCGCTTGTGCTTACCGGCATGGTGCCGTATACGCAACTCGGCATTTCCGATCCCCTGGCAGAGGTATTTAAACTGCGCGGCGTAAAATGGATCGAATTTATCGTCTCTATTTCTGCCGTGGTGGCCATGACGAGTGTGTTGCTTGTATTTCAGATGGGGCAACCCCGCATCTGGATGAGTATGAGCCGCGACGGACTCATGCCCAAGGCTTTCCAGAAAATTCACCCGAAGTATAAAACGCCTTCGTTTTCTACTATTGTGACGGGATTGGTTGTGGGTATCCCCCTGCTTTTTACCAATGAAGAGTTTGTGCTCGACTTCACCAGTATCGGTACGCTGTTTGCCTTTGTGCTGGTATGCGGCGGAGTCTTATTGCTGCCCCGCAAAGAACGCGAAAAAGGGCGTTTTCACCTGCCTTATTTTAATGCTAAATATACGTACACCATCATGTTATTAGCCGGTGCGCTGATCGTGAGCATTGCACAACCCGGTTTTTTTGCTTCCATGCTGGATGTAACCGGTCCTGACGCAGCACATAATATACCTTTGCTGATATTTTGTGCTGTTTGCGTCACCATGGCCGTATTGGCATTTAAAAAGAATTATTCGCTCATTCCTTTGCTGGGGCTCACCAGTTGCCTGTACCTGCTCACCGGCATGGAACCTTCCAACTGGGCCTGGTTTTTTGTATGGTTTTTAATTGGACTTATCATTTACTTCATGTATGGATATAAGAAGAGTAAGTTGGCCCTACGGGGGCAGTAGGTGGTCGGCGGTCGGCGCTTGGATTTTTGGAGTGGTAGTCTTGTCGTTTTTGAGCAGTTGCTCGGTAGTGCCCAAGGGGAGCTTTGGCGCTTTGCCCGCGCCTGGCGCGCCCGATTATGCCAAAGAATCGAACTGGGCGGCCTTGCCCGACCGGGTCGACAATGCCGATCGCAGGCCCAGCGCCGATTTGCCCGATAACCAGTTGGGCTCGGCCGTCGACGTATTTTTTCTGCATCCCACCACCTACACCGGCGACAAGGGGCAGAAAAACTGGAACGGCCCCGTCGACGACCCCAAACTCAACAAAAAAACCGACGACGGCACCATTCTCTATCAGGCTTCGATATTCAACGGTTCGGGGCGCGTTTTTGCTCCGCGATATCGTCAGGCCCACCTGTCGGCGTATTTTACCAAAGACACGGCAAGCGCCCAAAAAGCTTTTGAAATGGCTTATGCCGATGTGAAGGCCGCTTTTCAATATTTCCTGAACAACCACAACGACGGCAGGCCCATCATCATCGCCGCGCATAGCCAGGGCACCACGCACGGCATGCGGCTGATCAAAGAGTTTTTCGACGGTAAGCCCCTGCAAAAACGACTGGTGGCGGCCTATCTGGTGGGTATCGGCGTCCCCAAAGACTACTTTCAATACATCAAACCCTGCGAAACGCCCGACGAAATAGGCTGTTTTTGCTCCTGGCGTACCTACCGGCGCGGCAGAATGCCAAAGTGGGACACCCAAGGCGAGCGCATGCTGGTGACAAACCCGCTGCTCTGGCGCATCGACAACACTTATGCGTCCAGAGACTATAATGTGGGAGGCATAGCATTTAAGTTTGACGATCTGCGACCTGGAATTTGCGATGCCGAGGTGCACGACGGCCTGCTGTGGACGAGGCGCCCGAGGTTCCCCTGGAGTTTTTTGCTGCTTAGAAGCAATTACCACCCGGGCGACTTCAACCTCTTTTACCTCAACGTGCGCGAAAATTCTTTTTTGCGCATGAAAAATTACATAGAAATGAAAGGGCATTAGCCTCCATACTATACTTTATCAGCTGAGTTACGCGTTATGGGGCGGTAGTAAATCCCCAGATAAGAAACTGGCGCCATTATGAGCATTTACGAGCGCAAATCGAGGTGGAAGTTGTACCTGGCAATTGCCGGGGCGGTCATTGTATTGGCTTCCATGATCTATACCAACCATCTGGCCGGCAAACTGGGTGAGGAAGAGCGCAAGCGCGCCGAGATATGGGCCATGACCATGGCTGATTTTGCCGACTTCGACGAAGAAGACGTCGGCGTATGCGACAATACCCTGCACCTGGCCATCATCAAATCGAATACCAATATTCCGGTAATTATCGTAGACGACCGGGGCGATATTTACGACGCCGCTAATTTTGGCAACGGCCTCGATTCCAATCATGTATATTTAAAAGAACAAATCGTAAAGCTCGACGCTAAAGGCTTCGAGCCTATACCTATTTGGGACGGCACCCTGCTGATATACTACCAGGAATCCAAATTGCTCACGCAGTTGCGCTATTTTCCTGTGGTACAGCTCTGCCTGATTGCCGCTTTTGTGGTTTTCGGTTATCTGGGATTCAACTCAGCGCGCCGGGCCGAGCAAAACCGCGTATGGGTGGGTATGGCCAAAGAAACCGCCCACCAACTCGGCACGCCGATCTCGGCTATCGTGGCCTGGATAGAACACCTGCGTGCAATCAGGGAGGACGACGAGGAAGTCCACGAAGTACTACACGAGCTGAGCAACGACGTCAACCGCCTCGAACTCATCGCCGAGCGTTTCTCCAAAATCGGCTCGCTGCCCAAACTCGACCGCGTCAATATCTACGAAGAGCTCGACAAATGCCGACTGTACATGGAGCGCAGGGCTTCAAAAAAGGTGGTTTTCTCCTTCCCTGGTCCCGATGCGGGCAACCTCCAGGTGGCGCTCAACCCGCCCTTATTTGATTGGGTGATCGAAAATCTGCTGCGCAACGCCCTCGACGCGATGGGTAGTAAAGGAGAAATCAGCGCGGTAGTCACCAAAGACAACGACTACGTCTACATAGATATTAGCGACACGGGCAAGGGCATTCCTTCCGGCAAATACAAAACCGTGTTTCAGCCCGGCTATACCACCAAAAAGCGCGGCTGGGGCCTCGGCCTTTCTTTAGCCAAGCGCATCATCGAGCAATACCACAACGGAAAGATTTTTGTAAAAAAATCGCAGGAAAACGTGGGCACCACCTTTACCATCCGGCTGCCCAAAGTCGGAGCTGCGGTGGCGGCGAAAAACCCGGAAAAAGCGGCGGTTTGATAGGGGATTTCGGATTGCGGAATTCGGATTGCGGGGAATGTTCGTTTCGACTCCGCTCAACGAACGGCAGATTGATGGCGGAATTCGGGGAATGTTCGTTTCGACTCCGCTCAACGAACGGCAGGGACGGTCATTGAGCGGAGCCGAAATGGCCATCGTGGCTGTTCGTTTCGACTCCGCTCAACGAACGGCCCGGTCTGCTCTGCCGGTCATTGAGCGGAGCCGAAATGACCATCGTGGCTGTTCGTTTCGACTCCGCTCAACGAACGGCAGAGATGGATTGAGCAAAACTTGCTATTTTTTCATTCTAATTAAAATAATAATGGAGGATAAAATAGTTAAAAACCCAATAGCGCCTACTGCCCAATTGATACCCAACGAGTCGGCGAGAATGCCCGTTAATAAAGCCCCGATCGCGTAGCCCAGGTCGCGCCATAAGCGAAAAATACCGATACTTTCCGCCCTTTGTTGTGGATGCGCGTAATCCGCAATTGCAGCCAAAAAAGTAGGATAAACAATGGCCGTGCCGATACCCAGCGCCACAGAAAGGATAGCAAAATGGAAAAAGCTGGTGGCATATATCATCAGCAACAAAGCAACGCCCTGCATCAACATGCCCCAGAAAAGCATACTTTTTTTATGGAGGTGGTCTGCCATTTTTCCGGTAAACAATTGGCCCAACCCCCAGACAATGGGATAAAGCGCTACGATTTTTCCAATTTGCGCTAAATCGAAATTTTTTGTGGCCAGCAAAATTGGGAACAAACCCCAGACCATTCCGTCATTCAGGTTATTGACCAGTCCCGCTTGTGAAATACTCCCCAGGCTTTTATGCTTCCAGGTGGTTTCCCAAAAGATATTTTTCAATTTTGGCAGGTCGCTCGTGGTCGTTTCCGCATTGACATGGTGAGCGGTATCTTTTACAAATAGCCAACTTAAAATCAACCCGATAAACGCAAATGCAATGCCGAGGTAAAAAGGGTAAGGTCGTACGCCATATTCTGATGCAATCCAGCCGGTCAGGAAAGCAACGCCCCCCACTGCGAGATAGCCGGCCGATTCGTTCAGTCCCATTGCCAGTCCTCGGTTCTTCTCCCCCACCAGGTCAATTTTCATCACAACCGTACTCGACCATGTTAGTCCCTGGTGGATGCCCAGCAGTACGTTTGCGAATATGATCCAATTCCACGACTGCGCATAAATCAGGATAAAGGGAATAGGCAGGGCGATCAGCCATCCCAGCGTCAATAAGTTTTTCCGGCCTAATTTATTGGCTAAAGTGCCCGTGTAATAATTGGTAATAGCTTTAACCACCCCAAAAACGACGATAAAAGAAAGAATGGCGGTTTTGGCTGCCATTCCAAAATCTGTTTCGGCAATTTCCGGCAAAATAGTTCTCTCCAGTCCCACCATGCCGCCCACAAAGGCATTGATGACGACGAGAAGCGCGAACTGCTGCCAGTTTTGGCGCAAGCCGAGTTTTACTTCACTCATGATAGGCTTGTATTTACCAGCATGTAATCCAGGTAGCTTTCTTCGAGGCGGACGGCGTCGAAGCCATTGGCTTTTAGCAATTGCACCGCCTCGTCGGCCATCGTGCAGAAAGGCCCGCGGCAGTAGGCGATGATGACTTTGTGGCGGGGCAGTTCGCCAAGGCGTTCCGGCAGCTCTTCGATGGGGATAGAGCGGGCTTCAGGCAGGTGCCCGGCGGCAAATTCGTCTGCCGGCCGCACGTCGAGGAAAAACGCCTCGCTACTGCCCGGTAGGTCTTCGAGAGAGCGGCTTTGCGGACTGCCAGCCGCTTTCCTGTATTGATGGAGCGTCATCTGCACGGCAGGTTCTTGCTCCGTCGCCAAATCGCGCAGCGCTTTCCAGGCCGCGTAGACCTTTTGCCCGTTGAGGGTATAAAAAATAAAATTGCCCTCCCTTCTGGCCTTCACCAGCTTTGCATTTTTCAGCAGTTGCAAGTGGTGCGAGGCATTGGCCACCGAGATAGCGGTCTGCCCCGCGATTTGCTCCACGGTTTTTTCGCCATTTGCCAGCAGGTCGAGGATTTCCAGGCGGTTGGCGTGGGAGAAGGCTTTGGTCAGCCCTGCGATGGCGTTGTATATGCTGTCTTTGAAGGCTCGTTTTTCCATGTGCTATATTATAATTCAAATATTCAAACAAGTATTTGAATAGATTGTTTTGGGGGAGGAAAAATTGGCTTGGTGCAAAACAGGTGTAGGTGAAGGGAGTATTGGAGTTATTTACGGCAGGAGCACAATTTTTTAGGCTTAGTTATTGCTAAATCTAAAATTTGTCATATTTTTATACAAATTATCCGATAAAATGTATAAAAGAAAAACATTTCATGTATTAGAGGCCCACCTCCCTAAAAAACAAGTGACGGCAATTACCGGCATGAGGCGGGTGGGTAAAACGACAGCCATTAAATACCTGCTCAGTAAAATCGGGCATCAAAACAAGATATACCTTGACCTAGAGCGGATCGAATACCGGCATTTATTCAACCAGGATTCTTATGTTGACATCGAACGCGGGTTGACCCAGTTGGGTATTGATTTTTCAGCTCCGGCGGTCATTGCCCTCGACGAAATACAACTGGTGAAGCATATCCCCAGTGTAATAAAAAGCTTATATGATACGTACGACGTAAAATTTATCGTATCGGGTTCGAGTTCGTTTTACATCAAAGATCATTTCTCCGAGAGCCTGGCCGGACGGAAAAAAATATTTGAACTATGGCCCTTGGATTTCCGGGAATTTCTTGAATTCAAAGACGCCTGGAAACCCCAAATCGAGGAGGAACGGGAAAAACCGTTTTTGCGCACTTTTTACGACCTCTACAGCGAGTTATACGAAGAATACATACGCTTCGGGGGGTTCCCGGAGGTAGTCCTTGCCGGCAGCGCCGCAGACCGGGAGGATTATCTCTCCGACATCATCAACGCCTATATCGAGCTGGATATTAAATTATTATCTGATTTCGAAGTGACGGATTCGCTGTATAAGCTCATGTTACTGCTGGCCGGACGGGTGGGTAGCAAGATGGATTACAGCAAGCTGGCAGCCATCATCGGTATCAACCGACACAAGGTCAAAGACTACCTCTCGCTATTAGAATACACGTATTTTATCCAATTGGTAAAGCCGCTTTCCAAAGGCATCGACAAGGAGCTAACCAGCCAGCCCAAAGTGTATTTTTCAGATACCGGCATCCTCAACAAGCTCCAAAAGGGCTTATCCAGCGGCCATATTTTTGAAAATGCCATTGCCAACCAACTCGCGCAGATGGGTACGCTGAATTATTTCGAAAAATCGAAAAGCAAAGAAGTCGATTTTATCCTGAATGATCAAATAGCATACGAGGTGAAGGAAACGCCGGCGCCTCAGCACCTTAGCGCTTTGAAACACCAGGCTACTGCCATTGGACTACAGGACTATCGCCTTATCGGGCGTTATCCCGGCGCACCGGGGTTCGGGGAATTTGTTTGGGGAGGGAATTTGTTTTAGGGGCAAGGTTCGGAGAAAATCCCTATTTTCACCTTACAATCATATTTCATTATGACCAAACGCTACCCGCGCGTACTTTCCTCCGGCGCCAATAATACGGTGATCGTGCTTTCCGAGACGGAAGCGGGTAAGTTGTTTGCCGGTGATACCCGTTCGGATATAGGCTCGGAAGCCGAAAAAATGAAATACGCCAATAACGTTAACAGCCTCGTAGTGCGCTTCATCCGCCTCGATGTGTGGAACGAAGACACCGAAATGCTGGTCATGGAGCGCTTGTACCCGATGGATTACCGCGCTTACGAACAAGAAAAACGGGAGTTGTGGGTAGACGTGATGGAAGATGAACTAAAACAGTTGCACCAGGCCGGTTTCGTTCACCGCGATCTTCGCCGGCTCTCCGATATGCCGGGTTTGAGTTTCGACAATGTTTTTCTCACTTCCGACGGCTTGCGCCTCATTGACGTGGGTATTTCAGCACTCCGCCACCAGGTCGGCGAACGCTTGTTCGACCGTTTTGTGCAGCAGGAATTGGAGGAGTTGGAGCAGTTTAGGCAGTTTTTTCTTTCTAGGTGACGGCTGGGGAACGCCTCAGGTGGTGACGAGGTGACGGCGGGGAAACTCCCATGGTGGTGACAAGGTGACGGCTGGGAAACGCCTCAGGTGGGGTGACAAGGTGACGGCTAATGTATCGGCTGCTTCAGCTGCCGAAAAAGGATTATGTCTGAATCGACAGCGAATTATGCGATTCTCATGAATAGTTACGTTAATTCAATATGAGTATACAAGGGCGCAAACCAAATTGTCGCATAGATAAAAAGCGTATATTACCTCGAAAAAGATGAACGAAGAAGAATTTTTGAAGATGGCCAAAGCGAAGTACGCGGAGATTA
>Ga0209573_1004698_pt1 | contig 13141 bp, 10 predicted proteins | sample TNRBio252014_DNA_FD_185870 | JGI IMG/M metagenome (GOLD analysis project Ga0209573, IMG submission 185870) | Wastewater treatment Type I Accumulibacter community from EBPR Bioreactor in Madison, WI, USA - TNR Reactor_6/25/2014_ DNA (SPAdes)... | ecosystem: Engineered > Bioreactor > EBPR >...
CGTGGATTTTTCTTGTAGTTCCGCTGGATCCATCGCATTCAACGATTCAATGTTGATTGCAGAATCTTCTTTTGGTAACGATACAGCTTTGCTTGCATTTCTGTTCGCTTCCGGCAAATTAATTGCGATCTCGTGCTTTTCCGTTTCCGGCTTGGGTTCGTCGAAGATTGCAGGCAACACGATAATAGAAATCAGAACCAGAACGATAGCGCCGACTAACCGCCTTCTCGCGCGTTTTCGCAGTAATAATTCTTCTTCGCTGATATTTTTGTTCATTTGAAATATCCGGTTACTACGCTCGGGATGGCATACGCAGATGATTCAGCACATCGCCAACCGTGTAGAAAGATCCAAATATGCAAATTCTATCATTTTTGGACGCTTGTTCACAGGCAAAAGCATAAGCTTCAACGCCATCAGAAAAGCGGTATATTGGCAGGTCCCCGCCTGGAAAACCGGCATTGCGGATCTCTTGTTCGATATATTCGACGGACGCAGCACGCGGCGATTGAATGGGAAAGAGCAACCAGACATCGATTTCGTCTTTCAGCTTTTGTACGACACCCTGAATATCTTTATCCTGCAGCATCGAAAACACTGCGTAAGTCCGCCCGGCACACGGGGTCGCAGCCAAATTTTGCGCCAGGACTGCAGCAGCGGCAGGATTATGCGCGACATCCAGGATGATCATCGGTTGGGTTGAAACAACTTGAAATCTACCCGGCACAGTCGCTTTGATCAATCCTTGGCGGATAGCATTCATATTAACCGGCAACAACTCATGAATCGCATCCAGAGCCGCTAGGCACGCGCTTGCGTTTTGGAGCTGCTTACTACCCCGCAAAGCGGGAACGGGTAATGAATAACGCCATCCCTTGGGTCCCCAAAAATCCCATTGCTTATCCTTGGATTGAAAGCCGAATTCTTTTGAAAATCTGCTCAATTGCGTGCCAATTCTTGTGGCATGCTGATGCACAGAGTCCGGCACATCCGTATCCGCACAAATGGCCGGCTTGCCATGCCGGAAAATCGCAGCTTTCTCGAATCCGATTTTTTCCCGCGTATCACCCAGATACTCGATGTGATCCAGATCGATACTGGTTAGAATGGCGCAATCCGGATCAAAAATGTTAACCGCATCGAGACGTCCGCCTAAGCCAATCTCAAGAACCGCCACATCGACGCGCGCTTGAACAAACAAATACATCGCAGCGAGGGTACCGAACTCAAAGAAAGTTAACGATGTGTGGCAGTTCCGCCGCGCGGCTTCCACTTGCGCAAAAGCCTGACAAAGACTCGCGTTTTCGATATCTTGCCCATCGATTCGAATCCGTTCGTTGAATCGAATCAAATGGGGAGAAGTATAACATCCGGTTTTATAACCCGCGCTCTGGAGAATCGCTTCAAGCATCGCGCAAACGGAGCCTTTGCCATTGGTGCCACCGACTGTAATGACCGGAAATTGAGGAATTAACCCCAGCTCGGACCGGACATTGGCTACCCGTTCCAGCCCCATTTCGATGACGCTCGGATGCAGCGATTCGAGGTAACGCAACCAATCCTCGAGTGATTCCGCCGTTACACCCGGAACATCCATATGCATGAATCTATAAGAAAAGTTATCTTAACGGAACGGGAATACGCATCAGTTGCGTACAGAGATTGACGAGCTTGTCGCCCATTTGGCGGCGATCGACAATCATGTCGACCGCTCCGTGTTGCAGCAGAAATTCCGCACGTTGAAAACCATCAGGCAGCGTTTGCCGGACAGTCTGCTCAATGACGCGCGGCCCGGCGAATCCGATCAGTGCGCCCGGTTCGGCGATTACGACATCCCCGATAAAGGCAAAACTGGCAGACACGCCGCCCATCGTCGGATCCGTCAATACCGAAATAAAAGGTAATTTGTTGTGGCTCAGACGTGTCAAAGCCGCCGTTGTTTTCGCCATTTGCATCAGGGAAAACAATCCTTCCTGCATCCGCGCACCGCCGCTGGCACTAAAGCAAATAAAAGGAAGATGGTGATCGATACAGGTTTTAACGCCACGCACAAACCGCTCCCCCACGACCGACCCCATGGAACCGCCCATAAAACCGAATTCGAATACCGCGACAACGACTGGCATGGTTTTGATAGCACCCTGCATGACCACTAAAGAATCATTTTCATCGGTACTTTCCTGGGCTTGTGTCAGCCGATCGACATAGCGCTTGCTGTCTTTAAACTTCAGAACATCCGTTGCAATCACTTCAGCACCGATTTCACGCCGGCCTTCCGGATCGAGCAAGAAATCCAGCCTGTCTCTGGCAGAAATACGATTATGGTAGTCACATTTTGGGCAAACATTCAGATTCTTGGCCAAATCGGTATAGTACAGAACCGCTTCACAATTGTTGCATTTACTCCATAATCCTTCGGGTACGATTTTCTTCTCACCGGCTTCTTTTCTTTTGATTTTTGGAGGAATGATATTCTGGAACCAGCTCATAACGAATGTATCCTAACGCGCGAGTGTTTGATTACTTCAATTCTCATCAATTGCTTTACGCAGTGTATTTAGCAGATGACCAACTTTATCCAATATTTCCGCTTCTGTTGACTTCTCAATTTCTTCGATAATCCGGCTACCGACCACGACAGCATCCGCCAACCCTGCAACTGCCTTTGCGGTTGCGCCATCGCGAATACCAAACCCTACCCCGATCGGTAGCGAAATATATTGCCGCAGCGTTGTCAGCATGTTGCCGACATCTTGCAAATCAAGATGCGATGCGCCGGTAACACCTTTAAGCGACACATAATAAACATAACCGCGAGCCATTTTTGCCACTTGTTCAATACGCTGTTGCGGTGTCGTGGGCGACAACAAAAAGATCGCGTCGATTCCTTGCTGGTCGAGACATTCCACCCATTTCTCCGATTCTTCCGGCGGATAATCCACGATCAGAATACCATCGACACCGCACTGTTTGGCTCTGGCGGCAAAGAATTCGTAACCCATCGCCTCCACAGGATTGGCATATCCCATCAGGACAACCGGCGTATCCGAATTCGTTTGTCTGAATTCACTGACCATGCTGAGTACGTCGTTTAAACTGACATGGTGTTTCAGCGCACGCTCTGACGATCTCTGAATAGTGGGTCCGTCGGCCATTGGATCCGAAAAAGGAATTCCCAATTCGATGATATCCGCACCCGAGTGAACTAATTGGTGCATGAGCGGCACCGTTACTTGCGGATTGGGATCGCCCGCCGTGACAAACGGGATCAGCGCCTTACGATTTTGCCTTTTTAAGGTATTGAATGTTTGCGCGATACGATTTGACTTCTCAGTATCGCTACTGCCATTGAAATAATTCAGCAAGCTGTTAATAAAACTCATTTAGTAATCCGATTGGAATTCTTTCCAGAAGATTAAAATTGAAAATAAGAATGTCTTCATTAAAGCGTCAAACCAGACATTTGCGCAACAGTCGCCATGTCCTTATCGCCCCTTCCGGAGAGATTAACCAGCAATAGCTTGTCCTTGGATAATGTCGGCGCGTATTTGGCGGCATAGGCCAGCGCATGACTGGATTCCAGCGCCGGCATAATGCCTTCGTAGCGGCATAAGGTATGAAATGCTTCCAAAGCTTCATCATCGGTAATCGCGACATATTCGGCGCGGCCACAATCCTTGAGCCAGGCATGTTCGGGACCCACGCCCGGATAATCCAAACCGGCCGAGATTGAATGTGTTTCGATAATCTGACCGTTTTCATCTTGAATCAAGTAAGTGCGATTGCCATGCAATACACCAGGCTTCCCGGTCGATAACGTCGCTGCATGCAGGTTGGTTTCGATGCCTTTTCCGGCTGCCTCGACACCGATCAAGCGGACACTGGCATCGTTAATATACGGATAAAACAGACCAATCGCGTTGGAACCGCCGCCAACACAGGCTATCAACGCATCCGGCTGGCGTTGAAAATCTTCCTGCATTTGCACTTTAGCCTCTGTTCCAATCACAGCCTGGAAATCCCTAACCATCATCGGATAAGGATGAGGTCCGGCGACGGTGCCGATAATATAAAAGGTATTTTCAACATTGGTGACCCAATCCCGCATCGCTTCATTCAGCGCATCTTTCAATGTCCGGGATCCCGATTCGACCGGCACCACGGTCGCACCCAGCAATTTCATGCGATACACATTAGTCGCTTGCCGTTTGACATCTTCGGAACCCATGTAGACCACGCATTCCATACCATAACGTGCTGCTACAGTGGCGCTGGCGACGCCATGCTGCCCCGCGCCGGTCTCGGCGATCACGCGTTTCTTGCCCATGCGCCGGGCTAGAAGCGCTTGCCCGATGGTATTGTTAATTTTATGCGCCCCAGTGTGATTCAAATCTTCGCGCTTTAACAGGATTTGCGCGCCGCCTAAATGCTCGGACCAGCGCTTGGCATGATAGATCGGGCTGGGGCGGCCTACGTAATGCTTTAATTCATAAGCGAACTCTGCCTGAAAATCGGGGTCGTCACGGTAAAATTCGTACTGTTTCCGCAAATCTTCCAATGCTGAAATGAGCGTTTCAGCAACAAAGATGCCTCCATACGGACCAAAATGACCATCTTTACTAGGAAGATCATAAGCATTCACAGTTCTTTACTCCTTGCATGAAAGCAATAATTTTATTCTTGTCTTTGATACCTTTAGCTGCTTCAACGCCGCTTGAGACATCCACTGCCCAAGGTTTCGTTTGCTTAATCGCCATCGCAACATTATCTGGATTCAAACCACCGGACAGAATGAACGGAACGGGCAGACTCTCTGGAATGAGGTGCCAATCAAACACGTGCCCGGTACCACCCGGCATGCCTTCGGTAAAAGTATCCAGCAATAAACCCTTTGCAGTACGGTAACGTTCTGCATATTGTAGCAAATCTGTGTCTGATTTGACTCGAATTGCTTTGATATAGGGCTGAGAAAATTGATTGCAAAAATCCGGCGACTCGTTGCCATGAAATTGCAACAGATTGAGTTTAGCTGCCCGGGCAGTTTCTTTGACCCAAGCGGCATCGGGATCGACGTACACGCCGACGGTACATACAAAAGGTGGAATCAACGCGCTAATCCGTCCGGCTGATTCAGGATCAATATTGCGCGCGCTCTTATGCCAAAAAACAAAGCCAATTGCATCCACCCCCGATTGAATTGCTGCCTCAGCATCTTCAATCCGGGTTATTCCACATACTTTTACACGCACTGACATGAGAATCGAAGATTGTTTTTTAATTAATGCTACCGGAGCACGCCATTTGAAATAATTGGAAAGTCGGAAAATTCCGGAATCAGCCAACTTGGGTCGTATCTTACACCGGCTAAATACAAACCAGCGGCGGAAAAAGTTGGCGCCGCAAACGTCCGGTTTTTGTGTTGAAGAAGTTCGTCGATCCAGTCGGCAGAATACTTTCCTTTTCCGATATAAACAAGGCAACCGATAATATTTCGTACCATATGATGAAGGAAAGAATTCGCCCGCAAATCAAAAACTACAAGATTTCCTTGGCGGACGATGTTCAAATAGGTAATGGTTCTTACCGGAGATTTCGCTTGGCACTCGGCGGCCCTGAAAGATGAAAAATCATGCTCCCCGACTAGAAGTTTCCCTGCCGCTTGCATTGTCTCCAATTCCAGCGGCACATGAAACCAGCCAACTTTATTGTGATGAACCCCAGGTCTGGCCGATTGGTTCAATAAAAAATATAGATATCGCCTTTCAACCGCACTATAGCGCGCATGAAAATCATCAGGAACTTCGCCGGCCCACAAGATCGAAATATCCTCGGGCAGGAAAGCATTGACACCCCGCACCCAAGCACTCAGGGGGCGGCTGGTCAATGTATCAAAATGCACGACTTGATAAAACGCATGAACACCGGCATCCGTCCTGCCTGCCGTAACAATCCGGATATCTTCCTTCGCTATTGCAGACAGTGCCTTTTCAACCGCATCTTGAATTGCGCAAGACTCTGATTGACTCTGCCAGCCACAATAGTTACTGCCGTCATATTCCAAGACTAATACGATACGCACAATTGAAAGATTATTTTTACCAATTGATCACGATCGGTGATCAGTCTTCTTGTTTATATCCCTACAAGCTCTTCAACATTTTTTTGGCAATTTTTATCTGTTTCGCATCGCCATCGCGAATGACTTCTTCCAGCATTTCCCGAGCGCCTTCTTTGTCATCCATTTCTTGGTAAGCTTTTGCCAGATCAAGTTTTGTTTCAACTTCCTGCCATTGCTCGCTATTGGTTTCCAAGTCTGCCGCTTGTTCCACTGACTCAGTCTGATTGGGTTCTTCGAGATCCAAGCTGATATCAGCAAGGTCAACAGCCGGAATCTCAGGCGCAGATTCACTTGCGGTCTCCGGCTGCTCAAAGTCAATTGCGTCGCTTATCAAATTCGATTCATCACTTTGCAGCGAATCTGCTTTACTGATCGTGGAATTATCGCCGTCCAAATCCAAGCTTGCAGAATCAAACTCCAGAATAATCTCATCCTGGTTCGTATCCGCATCAGTGGTTGCAGCACGCATTGAATCATCATCAGACGCTGCATCGGCAGCAACAACGTCGAGTGAATAGTCCAAGCTCCCGGTATCTTCAGCTAATTGGCTGACTTCATCTTCTTCGGACGATTGAGATAGCGTTCGTTTTGTTTCTTCTTCGGATCCGGTATCGAGATCGAAATCAATTTCATTGGAGAAATCCGTAGCTGAGGCAACTGAAGCGGATTCTATCGGCTCACTATCATCTTCAGGTGTTTCCTCGACTAATGCGGAATCCAGCGGCTGTTCCTCCAGCAGCGGCTCCGCGCCGGATTCATCGTCAGTTGCTTCGGCGATCAGACCGGCCGTTCCTTCATCGCTTGCTTCATGTTCCACAAAGCCGGTATCGCCATGATCGAAATCATCCTCCCGGTCAGCCGGTTCCGGGAAAGAACTGATATCTTCGTAAGTCAGTTCTTCGTCGCCGGAATCCGAAGCAGTGAGCGGATCATCGTCATCTGCAGCCGCTGACGCTGCCGCTGTAGCGGCGGATGCACCGGCCATCCCTGCCATTCTAGAGCGCATGGTGGAAGAAAATCCTTGTTTTTCAATATCTTCTTCGTCATCTCCCTCGAATTGTTTTTTGCGTCTTCTAATAATCAGAAGCATCAATAACAGCAACAGAATCGATGCGCCAGCGATATATTCCATATATTCGAACAGCAATTCGATCAAGCCCGGCGATTGTTCTTCCTCAACCGGAAGAGGCACGGGGCTGACAGCCGTCATTGCTTCCTGAGGGGGCTGTGCTAGCTCGCCATGTTCCGGTTGCGGAGGTAGAGAATGGGTCTCCGGCTCCATTTTTGTTTCTGCAGGTAAATCAATCGCAATAGGCGGTTGCGCTTCCGGTTTTAAAGTACCGGCAGGCAACGATTCTGCGTTCACCTGGGCTTGCGCCAGAACCGAATCTTTCAATTCCAGCAAATGTTTGAGGTTCGCAATGCTTTTTTCTAGCATGGCGACGCGTTCGTTAGCTTCTTTTAATGCCAGATTTCTTGCAATCGCATCCTCTTCCATCATGCGCAAACGGTCAACCAGACTCGAATCCGCAGCCTGGTCATCCTTATCCAGCTGCGTACCACTCGATAACTTCAGTACTTCTTTAGGCGCATCGGCGGCCATTGATTTCTTATCAATAGTAGTCGTGATTTGCCCTTGATCCGATTGACTAACCGTATGCGTTGTCGATGATTCTCTGCTGGCAGTCGCCAATTTTGCCTGATATTGCCGCCAATCATTAGTCTGCATCTTGATTTCGGCGCTTGCGGTCGCGGTATCGATTGCAGCAATTTCATCTTGATCCGGAATATTCAGAATCGCGCCGGCCTTGAGCAAATTCATATTGTTGGCAATAAATGCGTCGCGATTGGCGCGATGGAGCGCTACCAGCATTTGGTTCAGGTTGACTCCCGGCGGCAATACCCGGCGTGCTATCGACGATAGCGTATCTCCTCGGCTAACCGGCCCGTAAGTTTTAGCGCTATCACGCCCTCTGGTTCGCGCGGCCGGTTTGAAATCGCTTTTGGTTTCCGTCGCTTTATCCGCTTCCAGTCTGGATGTAGTAATCTGCGTCGCGGGACTCGCCGATGCAGCGGCAAAATTTTGCGTGGTTGATTCAACCGGGTCGAGCAATACAGTGTATTCACGCAGAATCTTGCCGGATGACCAGCTTAATTCAATCAGAACCATTAAAAATGGATCATTCACGGCTTGCGGAGAAGTTAGCTTGACGTAAGGATTGCCATTAATCCTCGATTCCACCGACACCCTGACAGTCGATAGGACCGATTCGTAGCTGATGCCCGCTTGAGCAAACGCTTCCCGGGTTGCGATACTGGCTTTTAGAGTTGGAACCTCATCACTACTGGCCGTGACTATGTCAATTTCGGCATTTAAAGGCTGCCCTAATGCCGAATTAAGCGTCAGCTTGCCAAGTCCTGCGGCATAAATGGCAGCCGGTAACATCAGGATGATTACAAACAAGCTTACTCTAAAAGATGTTTTATACACTGAAGTACCCTCTCAAGTTTTTGAAAATTAATATCGGAAGGCTAGCATTGCGGCGTAATCATACAAGCCGGAATTATGCGTTAAATAATAGGCTAATTTCTTTTATGCAAACTCTGAAAGTTATTCAATATTCAAGGATTATTAACTGATTACAGCAATTTAATGCTCAATCAATATTCGCAACATTCTTCGTAACGGTTCGGCTGCTCCCCACAGCAATTGATCACCGACCGTGAATACCGACAAATATTCATTACCCATCGCCAGCTTGCGCAACCGGCCGACTGGAATGGATAGCGTGCCGGTTACTGCCGCCGGCGTTAAACTCGCAGTCGTTGCTTCTCGTTCGTTAGGTACCACATGCACCCAATCGTTGGAGTGTGCGATAACGTCTTCAATCTCGTCCAGCGGCACATCCTGTTTTAATTTGATCGTTAAAGCCTGGCTATGGCAGCGCATCGCGCCGACGCGCACACAGATTCCATCGACGGGGATTTGCCGGTTGCTTCTTCCAAGAATCTTGTTGGTTTCGGCCTGACCTTTCCATTCTTCACGGCTTTGCCCGTTGGCGACTTCTTTGTCAATCCAGGGTATCAAGCTGCCGGCCAATGGCACCCCGAAATTTTCTTTGGGAAAGTTTTTATCGCGCAAGGTACCGGCAACTTCCCGGTCAATATCCAGAATGCTGGAGGCAGGGTTATCCAGTAAATCCTTTGCGACACGATGCGCTTCACCCATTTGCTGCAATAATTCACGCATGTTCTTTGCACCGGCGCCGGAAGCCGCTTGGTAGGTCATCGCGCTCATCCATTCCACCATGCCTTTTTCGAAAAGACCGCCGACAGCCATCAGCATCAGACTGACCGTGCAATTTCCACCGATGTAATTTTTCACCCCGTCATGCAGCGCTTGCTCGATCACCGGTTTGTTGACCGGATCCAAAATAATCACGGCGTCTTTATCCATCCGCAAGGCCGAAGCTGCATCGATCCAGTAGCCTTGCCAGCCCGCTTGGCGCAACTGTTTGAAGACTTGATTGGTATAATCGCCGCCTTGGCAAGAAATGATGATATCCATCGCACTCAGTTGATCGACGTCGAATGCATCTTTAAGCGCGGGTATTTCCTTACCTATGTCGGGACCCGCGCCACCCTTCTGCGAAGTTGTAAAAAAAACGGGATCGATCAGAGAAAAATCCTCTTCTTCCCGCATTCTTTGCATTAATACCGAACCCACCATGCCACGCCAACCGACAAAACCGACTTGTTTCATTGCAAATCTCTTATTCAAAAAATACAACCTATTAAATACGAATCATCATATTAGCTTACTTTGCCAATAGATAACAATTAATTAGCGCATCTATTTCACTTCAATTATTGAATCACCGCAAAAAAACCTCACATCAACTGCAATACCGCATCACCCATCGCTTTTGTGCCAACGGACTTCATTCCAGGCTCATCGATATCTTTTGTCCGGTAGCCTGATGCCAGCACCTTTTTAACTGCATTCTCAATCCGTTGCGCAGCCTCTTCTTGATTGAAGGTGTAACGCAGCATCATCGCCACCGACAAAATAGTCGCCAATGGATTGGCCAGATCTTTACCCGCAATATCCGGCGCCGACCCATGAATCGGCTCATACAGTCCTTTGCTGTTTTCATCCAGTGAAGCCGATGGCAGCATGCCGATCGAACCGGTCAGCATTGATGCTTCGTCCGACAAAATATCACCGAACATATTACCGGTGACGATCACGTCAAATTGTTTGGGATTACGCACCAGTTGCATCGCGGCGTTATCAACCAGCATATGGGATAGTGTTACTTGCGGGTATTGTTGCGCCACTTCCGATACGACATCACGCCACAACTGTGTGCATTCCAGCACATTCATTTTATCCACTGAGCATAATTTTCCTTGCCGTTTGGCCGCTGCTTGAAATGCCGCATGCGCGATTCTTCTTATTTCGGATTCACTATAAATCATTGTGTTAAAACCGACACGTTGCCCATCCCGCGTCTCGATACCACGCGGCTCGCCGAAATAGATATCTCCGGTCAGTTCACGCACAATCATGATATCGAGTCCGGCGACAACGTCATATTTCAGGCTCGAGGCATTGGCAAGTTCCGGATATAAAATAGCAGGACGCAGATTCGCAAACAGATTGAGCGCCTTGCGGATTGCCAAAAGACCTCTTTCAGGACGCTGATGACGCGGCAACGCATCGTATTGCGGCCCCCCCACAGCGCCCAGAAGCACTGCATCCGCTTCGCTTGCCAGACGGTGCGTCGCTTCAGGGTACGGTTCTCCGGTTGCATCCACCGCACAACCGCCGATCAAACCATGCTCCAACTCAATCTCAAGGCCGTCATTTTTAAGATGATCCAGAACTCGTACCGCTTGCGCGACAATTTCAGGCCCGATCCCATCACCTGCCAAAACTGCAATTTTCATCATTATTCAATTATCTAAAAATATTAAAGCTTACACAAACAGCCAAGGCTGCTGTTCGCGCCGTTTTTGCTCAAATTGCTTTATTTTTTCGGCGTGTTGCAAGGTCAGGCCGATCTCATCAAGCCCATTCAGCAAGCAGTGCTTGCGAAACGGATCGATCTCAAACGGATACGCTTCGTGACCGGGAGTCGATACATTTTGATTTTGCAGATCAACCGTCAATTGATAACCAATGGTTGATTTAACTTCATCAAACAACCGATCCATCGCCGTCTCGCTCAAAATGACCGGTAACAGACCTATCTTGAAGCAATTATTAAAAAAAATATCCGCGAAACTGGGCGCAATAATCACCCGGAACCCATAATCCTGCAACGCCCACGGCGCATGCTCGCGGCTCGAACCGCAGCCGAAATTGGCGCGCGCCAGCAAAATCTGCGCCCCCTGATAACGCGGCTGATTCAGCACAAAATCCGGATTGGGCTGGCGCTTCGACGGATCCATGCCAGGTTCGCCATGATCAAGAAACCGCCATTCGTCGAATAGATTCTGGCCGAAACCGGAACGCTTGATCGATTTTAAGAATTGTTTCGGGATAATGGCATCGGTATCGACATTGGCGCGATCCATCGGAGCCGCCAAACCGGTCAGCGTATGAAATTTTTCCATTGAACTTTATATGAATAGAACAGGTTATTGTTTTACTGCAGCTTGCGCACGTCGACAAAATGCCCTGCCACCGCCGCCGCCGCCGCCATCGCCGGGCTCACCAGATGCGTCCGCCCGCCGGGACCTTGCCGGCCTTCAAAATTGCGGTTGGAAGTCGAGGCGCATCGCTCGCCGGGTAACAGCCGGTCATCATTCATCGCCAGACACATCGAGCACCCGGGTTCGCGCCACTCAAAACCCGCCGCCCTGAAAATTTGATCCAGGCCTTCCTGTTCCGCTTGTTGCTTAACCAAACCGGAACCCGGAACCACCAGCGCTTGCTTAATGTTCGCCGCAATATGCTTACCTTTAACGATTTGCGCCGCTGCCCGCAAATCCTCGATACGAGAATTGGTACACGACCCGATAAATACCTTGTCGATCATAATTTGCTGAATCGGCGTATTGGCAATCAACCCCATGTACTTGAGCGCTTGCTGCATATCATGACGTTTCACTTCATCGTTGACCTGCATCGGGTCAGGCACGGTACCGTCAATCGTAGTGACCATTTCCGGGGATGTGCCCCAGGTCACTTGCGGTTTAATTTGCGCGGCATCCAATCTGACCGTCTTATCAAACGGCGCGCCTTCATCGCTATGAAGCGTGCGCCAATACTTGACGGCATTATCCCATCGCTCGCCTTGCGGCGCGAACGGACGCCCTTTGATGTAATCGATGGTGGTATCATCCACAGCCACCATGCCGGCGCGCGCGCCTGCCTCGATCGCCATATTACATAGCGTCATGCGCCCTTCCATCGACAACGCGCGAATCGCGCTGCCGCTGAACTCGATGGCATACCCGGTGCCGCCGGCGGTGCCAATTTCACCGATAACCGCCAGGGCAATGTCTTTCGCGGTCATGCCGAAACCCAAAACACCTTCCACGGAAATACGCATGGTTTTCGATTTTTTCATCAGCAAACACTGCGTCGCCAGCACATGTTCAACCTCCGATGTGCCGATGCCGAACGCCAGGCATCCGAACGCGCCGTGCGTGCTGGTATGCGAATCCCCGCACACAACTGTCATACCGGGTAACGTCGCGCCTTGTTCCGGCCCGATCACATGAACGATGCCCTGACGCAAATCGCTCATTTTGAATTCGGTAATCCCTAATTCATCGCAATTCTGATCGAGCGTATCAACCTGTAAACGGGAAATGGGATCATGGATGCCATGACTTCGATCAGTCGTCGGCACATTGTGATCCGCGACCGCAAGAATCGAATTCAACCGCCAAGGCTTCCGCCCCGCCAATTTCAAACTTTCAAACGCCTGCGGACTCGTCACTTCATGCACGAGATGACGATCAATATAGATCAATGTCATGCTATGCGGATCGGCGGATTCAGTATGA
>Ga0209573_1004700_pt1 | contig 13135 bp, 16 predicted proteins | sample TNRBio252014_DNA_FD_185870 | JGI IMG/M metagenome (GOLD analysis project Ga0209573, IMG submission 185870) | Wastewater treatment Type I Accumulibacter community from EBPR Bioreactor in Madison, WI, USA - TNR Reactor_6/25/2014_ DNA (SPAdes)... | ecosystem: Engineered > Bioreactor > EBPR >...
TATCCATGTCTCGGGCAATAGTTTTGCCGCCTGTCGCACAACCGATTGCTTAATGCCATCGCCAATATTTGCGAGCGAATTTTCTTTTAGTTTTTCTACGGCAAGGTTCAAATCTCTAACAAACTCATCGGCATACGGAACATTACCGTTTGAAACCGTAAGGTGTAAACTTGGCGGTAGCAATTGCCGATCTAAATGCCAGCCAAGCGCGCTAAGCTCATCGCCAAGACGGTAAATGTCTATGTTGCCGTTAGACATAAATGAGAATACAGTGGTAAGTGGCGCACCTACAACTTGCAATCCATCAATTTTATTGATGCCATGTTGTATTTTTTTTGCTGCCGCAAAAGTTTCGCCAGCCATTTTTATGTAGCCTTGGTTGCCTAAAAATTTCATTACAGCCCAAGCTGCTGCTATGCCGCCACCCGGTCGAGTGCCCGAAACCGCAGGCGAAGCATACAAGCCACCCGGCCAAGCGGTATAAACATAATATTGCTTTTTGCGCAGTGCAGCATTGCGATACACAACTGCCGATGAGCCTTTGGGACCGTAGCCATATTTGTGAATATCCAACGAAATGGAGTGAACGCCAGCTAATCTGAAATCAAACACCGGAACAGGATGCCCAAGTTGTTCCAAAAATGGAATCATGTAGCCGCCAACACAAGCATCAACATGAAACCATATATCTTTTTCGAGCGCAATTTTGTTGATAGCCTCAAGCGGATCGATGTAGCCATGCGGATAAGCAGGAGAGGAGCCGACTATAAGAACGGTGTCAGCATTGATGAGCGCTTTCATCTGCTCTAAGTCTGGCGCGAGTTCTGCGCCACTGCATGGCACAATGCGTACGTCTAAATCAAAATAATCTGCTGCTTTGTTGAAGGCAGGGTGTGCTGTAGCCGGAATTACAATGTTGCCGCGCAAAATGTTTTTTGATTTTGACTGAGCGTACTTTTTTGCGGCTTTAACGGCACACAATATGCTTTCTGTTCCACCCGATGTCATTGTACCTACGGCACTTTCGGGTGCATTCAATAAACTTAAAGTCATTGAAATGACTTCGCTTTCCATTTGTTTCAAACTTTTAAATACCGATGGGTTTAAACCATTTTCAAAAGAAAAACGATTGTAGGCTTCGTGCAACACCTCTGCCACTTCGGCACCCGGGTAAAACACTAAGCTAAATGTTCTGCCACGTTTCCAGTCAATATCATTTTGAGCATACTTGTCGAAAGTTTCAAAAATTGCTGTTTTTGAAATTCCTTGTTCGTTTAGTTGTTGAAACATATTGTATTCTATTTCAGTATTTGGCTTATAAGTTTATTGCATTTGCAATGTAGCAGTAGCAAGAATAACTAAAGTGCTGTCAAAACATAAACAAGAAACTGTTATGCAATGAACTTGGCTTTTAGTTCCGGTGTGGGCAACATACAGGCTTCTTGTTTTCCAAACCATTTATATCTGTTTTTGGCAATAAAATCGTAAACACCATTGCGGATAAAACGTGGCACAACAATAAAGCCAAATAGCAATTGCCAACCGCCCGATAATTCTTTGACAATGCGCAATGCAGCATCAGAACGTTGATAGATAATATCATTTTGCAACAGAATCATACTGTCAAAATCAGTAGCATTTAATTGATGTTTTGTCAATACTTCTTGCCCAAACGATGATTGCAGCGAAGCGAATAGAAATTTATTCTTTTTGTCGCGTTCAATAACAAACAGCACCGATGTGTTGCATAAGTTACAAACCCCGTCAAAAAGAATGATGTTTTCCATATCGATGGGCGAATGTAGCAGCATAAGTTTGTATTGATAAAGTGTTTAAGGTTTTTTCTGTTGCACAAATCTTACATTCGCGCCTCTATCTTGTAAAATATGTCGCTTAAATTATTTCTGATTCGCAAAACAAAGGCTCTTTTTATTCGTTATAAACTGCACGTGTTGTTCGAGCCGCTTAGTCCGGTATTGTTAGATTTGGCTTACCTTTCAAAGGTTTCTAAATGGAGTGCCGAAAACAAACAGAAGTTTGTGCTAAATGACTTTTATGCCGCAAAATGGGACTATACAAAACGCTATCAGTTATACGAATATTTATTGAAGAATGAGCAATTGACAGACGCTATCACTTATGTTGAATTCGGAGTGTGCGAAGGACATTCTTTTAAATGGTGGGTAGCTAACAATAGTCATCCCAATTCTACATTTGCTGGCTTCGATACTTTTGAAGGTTTACCCGAAGACTGGGGTGGTTTTAAAGCCGGTGAAATGAGTACAGGCTCGAACTTTCCGGATGTAAAAGATAGCCGTGCTAAGTTTTTGAAAGGGCTTTTTCAAGATACTTTGCCGCCATATATCAACAAGGGTTTTGCTGCGCAGCGCAAAGTAATTCACATGGATGCCGATTTGTATTCTTCTACATTATATGTACTTACATCCTTATCTCCATATTTGAACTCGGGCGATATTATTTTGTTTGATGAATTCAATGTGCCTCAACATGAGTTTCTTGCATTTATGAACTTTACCCAAAGTTATTACATTCAGTTGGAGCCTGTGGTTGCGTTGAATAACTATTTCTTTGTTGCATTCAAAGTAAAGTAGAGTCTGCTGCATTGCACTTGTGAATTTTTTTGGAAAGAAGCGAGTGCAAGTTGTAAAGCTTGGTAGGTAGCATGTAGTTATGTTTTTAATAGAAAAATGAAGTTCACGCCAGAATGGTTTATTGAAAACTTAAAGAGTGTAATTCACTATAATGAACTTACTTGGAAATCGGTGCTTTTATTTCTTGTAGTGCCATTTGCCTGTTTGGTTATTGAAGTTTTTGTGGTTGGTTGGCGCAATTCGTCTGCCAAAAAGCTAATGGAATTTTCGAAAACAGCGCAAACTGATGTTGCCTGTTTTGTTATTCACGTTTTCGGCCTTTATCAATTGGTTGGTATAGTTTTTACACTTGGAGTTTTTTATTATGCCTATGGTTTTATCCAAAAAAACATTGCACTTAATTGGCTTGATGTAGTGCCTAGTAACACAGCAAAGTTCTTCTTTATGTTGCTTGTTGGAGATTTTAAAAATTACATACGTCATTACCTTCTGCATTATTTTGGTTGGGCTTGGCAATTACATAGTTTTCATCATAGTGCGCAACAGTTTACAATGCTTACTTATCTGCGCAGCCATGCGGCAGAAACAGTTTTGACTACTTTTCTTGATTTGTTCCCATTCATCATTTTTGGTGCAAATTTTGAAACTATTGCTGCTGTATATCTTACACGCGAGGCGCATCAGTATCTTATTCACTCTCAGCTTTCAAGTAGTTGGGGTTTTGTAGGTAAGTACATTTTAGTTTCACCATTGGCGCATAGAATTCACCATTCTGTAGATCCATTGCATTACGGCAAAAACTTAGGTAATACTTTTATTTTTTGGGATAGGCTTTTCGGCACATACTACATGCCTGCAACAAATGCTTCAATTGAAATTGGCTTGCCAAATAATCCATACAACAAGTCCAATTTTCTTTACGACTATTTTCTTTGCTATTTCAATAGCTTGAAAGCATTGTTTCGCAACTGAAGTTTGTAAATGTCGCCTTGCCAGGCAATGATGTTGTATTGATTCATGCTGATTGGCATAATGGTATTGTTTAAATGAACCATATTTAATGATTTTGTTTTCTATAAAAAGCTCCAATAACATTAGGAAATATTGCTACTGCGCGTAGTAAATTTTTTTTGATGCTCCCTGCATAAACTTATGCCATGTATTTTCATTTCTTCGCGCTCATAAATTTATAAAATGATAAGTCAGTTTAATTTTCCAACTATAATTCGTTTTGGTGCAGGTGTAGTAAAAGAACTTCCCGCTTACCTCGAAAAAAATGGCTTGAAAAAGCCTTTAATTGTTACCGATCCCAATGTAGCGCAATTGGGTTTTCTAAAAAGTATTGTAGCCGATTTGCGTGCAAAGGGTTTTGCTGACGAAGTGTTTTATGATATTCATAAAAACCCAGTAAAGAGCGATGTGTATAAAGGGGCAGATGTTTACGACAATACTGCTTGCGATTGTATTGTTGGCATTGGCGGTGGCGCTGCGCTGGATGTGGCACGTGCAGTTTTGTTGCGTATCAACCATCGCGAAGATTTGTTTAAGTATGATGATTTGATTGGTGGCGATGTTTTTGTTACCAACGATGTGCCACATTTTATCACCATTCCTACCACATCGGGTACTGGTAGCGAAGTTGGGCGTAGTGCCATTATTGCTGATGATGAAACGCATCAGAAGAAAATTCTTTTCTCGCCAAAATTGTTGGCTAAAGTTGTGTTTGCCGACCCTGAACTAACCTACGATTTGCCGCCTTTTATTACTGCTGCAACCGGCATGGACGCGCTCACGCATAACATGGAAGCTTTTCTTGCAAAAAACTATCATCCAATGTGCGATGGTATTGCATTAGAAGGTATTCGTCTTATTTCAATTTCATTAGAAAAAGCAGTTGTAAAGCCCGACCCCGAAAGTCGCGCAAATATGTTGTTAGCTTCCATGATGGGGGCAATTGCATTTCAAAAAGGATTAGGTGTAGTACATTCTTTGGCGCATCCGCTTTCAAGTTTGTTAGACACGCATCACGGCTTGGCAAACGCAGTGAATATTCCTTACGGAATGAAGTTTAATATTGCCGGATTTGAAGATAAATTTGCACGCATGGCACAAGTGCTTAACCTGAAAGAGCACACAGGCGAAGCCGTAGTGGAATATCTTTTCGATTTAAACACACGAGTAGGCATTCCACACAAGCTAAGCGAAATTGGCGTAAAAAGCGAGCACCTCGATACACTTGCCGACTTGGCTTTTGCCGATTTTGCTCATCCCAACAATCCTAAACCAGTCAGCCGTGCAGATTTCAGAAAGCTGTATGAAGAAGCGTTATAAAAGAGTCTAAATTTTATGCTGAACTTTTGTGCGAAGATTTCGTACTACCACAGCATGATTCAAGTACTGTTTTTTTTGAATCTTTTATTGTTATTAAAACCATTCAATAATTATGAAGCAATTATCTGCTCTGATGTTTTTTTTCGTTCTGTTCGTTAACAGTTCTCGTGCGCAGTTGAAAGCCAAAGATCCTATTCATATAAACAACAAAGGCGAAGCAGAATTGGTAATTAAAGTTTTGACAAGCGAGTTGGGTTTGGACGAAATGCAGCAAGTGAGGGTTCACAAAATATTCGACAATTACATTCGAAGAGTTGATAAAGCAAAAGAAGAACTGGCAGCCGATACAATACAAATGAATACAAGACTTAAACTATTGGTTGAAAACAGAGACGTAACGCTTTTTAGAACACTTGGCGAAGAAAAGATTGCTGCTTATAACGAATTGATTCCCAAGATGCGACAAAAAATTGCCGAACTGAAAAAGAAATCTTCATCTAAATAGATTTTGTAGTATAGATTATTAAACTTTCTTTTGGCATCAATATCTCTCAAGACACAAAAATTAACATCGTATGAAAAAAGTACTATTCGGATTGGCACTGACTATTGCAGCAGTATCCACAAACGCACAACAATTAACCAACTCAAAAGGCGAAGCTGTAACACCAGCCGCTACCAATGTTTCAAAAGCAGGAGCTGCTGACGAGAATGCAAAGAATTTGCAAATGCGTGTAACCAGAGTTTTGGGCTTAGATGAAGCTACTTCAAATAAAATTAAAGAAGCAACAACAGAGTTTTATCAAAAATCTTTGGGCAAATCGGCTTCAGAAACCACTGCTTTGAAAGCAACTCGCGAAGAAAAATTTAAGGCAATTTTAGGTGAAGCTAAATACAACACCTTGAATGAATATCGCGCAAAAGTAAAAGCTAATCAACCAGCGCAAGCAAATGCAAGAGCTACATCGGTTGATAATGTTTTGCTCGACTAATTATTTATTACTCAATATTGTAAGCTGTCAGCAATGGCAGCTTTTTTTTTGCTTCACTTTATTCATTTACTTTATTCGCATCAATGTTAGAGTACATTATTTGGAATCCCAACCCCGATGCGGTATCGTTCGGCAGTTTTGCAATAAAATGGTATGGCTTAAGTTGGACGGCTTCTATTTTTGGTACTTTTTTAATGGCATACTGGTTTTGTAAGCAAGAAGGAAAAGATGCCGAAAAAATGACCGATTTAATCATCTATGTATTTATTGGTGCATTGATTGGCGCACGTTTAGTTCATGCTTTGGTTTATCAGCCCGAGTATTATTTTGCCAATCCTTTAGAAATTTTAAAACCTTGGAAAGGTGGCTTGGCAAGCCATGGCGGAATCGTAGGCGCATTCGTTGCGCTGTGGTTTTTTAAAAAGCAAAATCCCGCATTTTCGTATTTGTGGATAATGGACAGAACTGCCATTGCATCTATTATCGCTGGCATTTTTATCCGCTTAGGAAATTTAATGAACAGCGAGCTTATAGGCAAAGTAACCGATGTTTCGTGGGCATTCATTTTTATTCAAGTTGATGAGTCGCCTCGCCACCCGAGCGTGTTGTACGAAGCCGTGTTTTACACTTTAGTTTTTGTAGCAATGGTATTGTTGTATTTAAGGTTGCGCAACAATTTGCCGGGTATTTATTTGAGCATTTTCCTTATTGTTATTTTTACCGCTCGCTTGCTCATAGAGTTTACAAAAGTACCCGATGGCGAAGGATTTTTGGGTTTAAGCAGTACGCAAACGCTTCATATTCCGTTAATACTATCAGGATTTGTATTGCTTTATTTTTCACTTACCGGTAAATTGAAAAAGTACGGATGAGCGATTATGGAAAATGGTTAGGTGGTGGCTTGGGGTGGTTGGTAGGTGGCCCCATTGGCGGCATTCTTGGTTTTGTTGCCGGCAACGTGCTGAGTGATGAACCCGAGGCCGAAGCTACGTCTAAAATCTCGGATGTAACAGAGCTGGAGTCGTGTTTGATTGTGCTTGCATCGCATGTAATAAATGCTGATGGAAAAGTTTCGCTTAAAGAAATTGATGCTGTTAGAAAATTCTTTGTAAGCACCGAAGGCGAAAGGAATATTGAATCTAAAATGAGCGTGTTAAATCACTGTCTTAATCATCAATATGAATTAGAAAAAGCATGTGGTTTTATTCGTATTTATCAAAGTGAAACTATTGCATTGCAAACTTTAAGGCTGATGTTTGATATTGCATTGTGCGATGCAGATATTTCGCTAAACGAACAAAAAGTGCTTGCACGCATTGCGCGTTTGCTTAGTATCCATGATGTTGTTTTTAAAGAAATGCTGAAGCAGTTGGTGGTGGTGGTTCAAGACGATTATACGCTTTTGAACATTACTAAGAATGCCACGCAGGTAGAAATTAGAAATGCGTATCGAAAAATGGTGTTGCATTTGCATCCCGATAGAAACAGCCAATACACAGACGCTGAAAAAAAGAGTGCAGAACGCAAGTTGCAAGAACTGCGCGAAGCTTATAAACGATTGATAAACGATTGATTACACTTTTTCAATCAAGAAAAAGCCGTGCTGCGCACCCTGGTAATTATTGTAGATTAAGATGCGTTTTACCGCACTGTTGTTACCTTTTTTCTTAACAACATTACTCGGCAAACTATTAGATTGTAAAAAGTAACAAGCCATCCAAACCGCCAATGCCGAAACGGTTTGAAACTCACCGGTAAGATGTTTAAAGCGGCCAATTGTTGTTTTTTCATCAAAGATACTTTCGCAGGCAGTGTAATATTTCAATAAACGATTGTCTCCATTTTCTCCATGTAGCAACAAATCAATCGTTTCGCCCGGTAGTAAGCTTTCATTCAAAAAAGCTTGAAGTTGTTCACTTACATGCGAAACAGATGAACTACTTACCATTTTTACAGCGCGCAATTTTGCGGTAGCATTTTCGGCAATATTGTTTACCAAAAACATTGCCGAGCCTTCGCCAGGTAGCGTTCCGGCAGTATCAATGTCATACAATTCGGTATTTAAGGTTGCCTCAGTTTTATACCATCCGGCAAGCGACACCAAGCGGTGGTTGCGTTCCGAAATTTCATCTACTCCACCAATCAGGTAAACGTTATTGGGGTTTTCGCGTAGCAACATTGCAACATCTAAAACTACATTTTCAAAAGCCAGCCCTCTGTGCACATGCGTTGCATTATAGCCTTTTGTTTTTGTTATCATGCCTATTGTGCCGGCAATGGCATTGTAGGTGCTTTGCACAAAATGAGTTGGTGTTAAACGCCCCTCATCATATTCCATTATTTGATTCAAAAACATGATGCTGTCTTCAATTCCGCCATTGGCTGTGCCCACTAAAATGCCATCCACTTTTTGGTGCTGCAATAGATGCATACCTGTGCCCACGCCCATGCGCAATGCCCTGCCCATTCTGCGCAATTGCCCCAATGGTACACTGGTGTATTGTGGCTCTATTGCATAAATTCGATTGTTGTCCGATGGTTTTACAAGCTCCAAATCAACATCGCTAAATGTAGGTTGATGGCAAATACAAGAAGATTGATGAATGTAAAACATGATACTCAGTTCGCTGATTACAGCGGTCAATGATATAAAATTTAAAAGTCGGTGAAATGCTTTAAAAAGAGATTTTCTATTTTCTTGTAAAGAATAATTTGAAGTTTCGTTTTCTACACACCATTTTGCAGCCGCAAAAAAATATTCTATGTATAATGTAGTTATTATTGGCTCGGGTCCTGGAGGTTATATTGCTGCTATTCGCGCAGCGCAATTAGGTAATAAAGTAGCTATTGTAGAAAAGTATAATGTGCTTGGGGGTACATGCACCAATGTTGGTTGCATTCCATCAAAGGCACTTTTAGATTCATCGGAGCATTATCATGCAGCCACTCATAAATTCGATACGCACGGAATAGGGGTGAAAGGTTTAACAGTAGATTACCCTAAAATGGTTGCTCGCAAAGCAGATATTGTAAAGCAAAACAATGATGGTATTGCATTTTTGATGAAGAAAAACAAAATTGATGTGTTTTACGGCAAAGGTTCTTTTGTTACCAAAAACAAAATTGCCGTTACTAATGAAAAGGGCGAAAAGCAAGAGATTGAAACTGAAAAAGTGATAATCGCAACTGGTAGCAAACCCACACAATTGCCTTTTATTAAGGTAGATAAAAAGAGAGTTATCACCTCTACCGAGGCATTGACTTTGCAAGAAGTGCCTAAGCATTTAATCATAATTGGTGGAGGTGTTATTGGGGTTGAATTGGGTTCGGTGTTTTTGCGATTAGGTGCAAAGGTTTCGGTAGTAGAATATCTTGAAAAAATTGTGCCTTCTATGGATGAAGATATTAGCAGAGAATTGCAGCGTGTGCTGAAGAAAGATGGAATGGAGTTTCATCTTGGAGCAAAAGTTACTGGCGCAACCGTGAAAGGAAAAGAAGTTACCGTAAGTGCAGAAAATAAAGCAGGCGAAAAACTTGAATTGAAAGGCGATTACTGCTTAGTTGCCGTGGGGCGCGTGCCATATACCGAAGGTTTGGGTTTAGAGAATATCGGTTTAAAAACCGATGAAAGAGGGCGTATTCCGGTAGATGCACATTTGCAAACTGCGGTTCAAGGTGTTTATGCTATTGGCGATGTAATTGTTGGTGCCATGCTGGCGCATAAAGCAGAAGAAGAAGGCGCTTATGTTGCCGAAGTAATGGCAGGGCAAAAACCTCATATCAATTATAACCTAATACCTGGCGTGGCTTATACATGGCCCGAGGCGGCTGCTGTGGGCGCAACCGAGCAAGAATTGAAAGCGCAAGGAAAAGCTATAAAAACAGGAAAATTTCCATTCCGCGCATTGGGTAGAGCGAGAGCTTCGGGCGATTTAGACGGCTTTGTAAAAGTAATTGCCGATAAAGAAACAGATGAAATTTTGGGTGTGCACATTATTGGTGCGCGCGCAGCCGATTTAATTATTGAAGGTGTGGTGGCAATGGAATACAAAGCAAGTGCCGAAGATATTTCGCGCATGAGCCACCCGCATCCAACATACAGCGAGGCATTTAAAGAAGCGTGTTTGATTGCTACCGATAATCGCGCCCTGAATATGTAATTGAATAAATACTGTATTGCATTGTAAAATAGATGAATAATGTAAGGATGCTGATTTTGTAGTTTGTTAATGAATTGAACGAGTCGAGTTAAAATGCTATACTTGGTGTGATTTTTTACAAAATTAAAATTCGAATCGCATGAAGACTTATACAACCCTTACTGAAGCTATAAACGAGCTGACAAAAAAAGGTTATACTTTTAATTTTAACCTCAAGCACGATTGTATTGAATGTGCCGAAAAGAATGTACAACTACAACCCGATGATTTTGAAATTGATGAAGTGCATCGTTTTCAAGAAATGTCGGATGTAGATGATGAAAGTATTTTATATGCCATTTCTTCTACTCACAGCAACTTGAAAGGCTTACTGGTAAATGCTTATGGTATTTATGCTGATTCTGCTACTTCTAAATTGGTTTCAAAGTTGGCAGTGTAAATGTGGTAGCTGGCGAGGGTATTGTTGCGCTTATTTTATTTCTCCGCGTTTACCCATTTCTATAGCTTCCATGTCGGTAATTTTTTTGTTGTGCAATGTAAACCGCAACAGCGTTTTTACGCTATGAAAACCGTGAATGCCTGCTGCCCCCGGATTCATGCAAAGCATTCCTTTATAATCTTCATCGCGCATTACTTTAAGAATGTGCGAATGCCCGCAAACAAAAATATTAGGGGCTTTGACTTGTAAAATGTTTCGCACTCTGGAGTTGTAGTGACGAGGATAACCGCCAATATGTGTTATCCAAATATCAAAGCCTTCTAACTCAAAGCGATTGTCTTCGGGCAAATCTCTGCGAACCGCGGCATCGTCAATATTGCCATACACTGCGCGCAAGGGTTTAAAACTTCTTAAATCATCGGTGCCAAGCTGCCAATATCGCCAGCGTGCCATATTTCGTCCACATCGGCAAAGTGCTTAAAAACTTGAGGGTCTAAAAAGCCATGGGTGTCGCTAATCAAGCCAATGTGGGTCAACTATTTTTTGTTTAAAGTATTCAATAATTTCTTGTGTTGCATCTGGTGCAAACCATTGCACATGGTCATCTTTTTTAAACCATGTCATTTGCCTTTTGGCATAGTTGCGGGTATTCTTTTTTATCAGTTCCACGGCTTCGGGTAAGGCAATTTTATCATCAATTACATCAAACAGTTCTTCGTACCCAACTGTGTTTAGTGCGGGTAGTTTTTTGTGCAAATACAAATCTTTCACTTCGTCCATCAAGCCGTTGTCCATCATAGCATCTACGCGCTTGTTGATGTTATTAAACAAATCTTCGCGTGGTAATTCCAAGCCTATCTTAATTATATTAAAAGGTCTTTCGGTTTTTTTGCCAATGCGCTGTTCCGAGTATTTTTTGCCTGTGGAGTAAATAATTTCCAACGCTCGCTTCAGGCGGACCGGATTTTTTCTATCTACCTTTTCGTAATACTCTGGGTCCAAGCGTTCTACCTCTTTTTGTAGCCATTCTAAAGTTTGAGTGTTCAAGAATTTCCTTGCAGTATAAACATTGGCATCGCTTTCTTCTTTTGTGCCGGCTGCATTGGTAAAAGAGTCGAAGCCGCTGCAAACTGCGTTGATAAACAATCCTGCACCGCCTACCATTACTGCAATGGGTTTTGCTTTAAAGTATTCTTCTGAAAAGTCCAACACTTCTACCTCGTACTTTCCTGCGCTGTAGTTTTTGCGATGAATAGAAATGTTGTTTACAAAATGGTGGGGCACGGCTGCCAGTTCTTTTGCGTTTGGTTTTGCAGTGCCGATGTTCATTTCGGTATAAAACTGCCGCGAATCTGCCGAGATGATTTCTGCCGAAAATGCTTGTGCAATTTTTATTGAAAGGGCAGTTTTGCCCACGGCCGTTGGGCCGCATATTACCAACAAATTACCCTTGCTTTTTTTTGAATTATCTTCCATTGTTATCGCCTCGCAATATCTCAATTTTTATCCGAGAGTTTTATTCGGCTATTTTGCGCAGCATATCAGCTACTTTTTGTAAAGTAAATTTTTAATGATGTTTAGACATAGCTTTTTATTAAAACGCGCTTCGCCTTTGTATCAACTTATAGCCGCCTTTTTGTTGGCAATTGTGGCAATGTTGCTTTGTAGGTTTTTTGCTGCGGGCAATGCTTTTGAGTATTCGGCTGCTTTTATCGGTATTGTTTTTTTTGCACTCATCAATGCTGTTGTAAGTATTTTTCATCCATCGTTTAAGGCCTACACTTTGCCATCATACCTTTGTTTCTTTTTACTAACGGGCATTTTGCTTCGTAGCGCAAAAGCTTTTACTGGTATTAGCATTTGGAGCCTTGCGGAGTATCGGTTTATGTTTACTTCGGTTACAATTTTCTACCTGACTACCAGTGTTCTGGTGCGTGTTATTCGCGGCATATATGAGTTTGCCGAAAATGAAGATGTGATAGAATAAAAAACTTCTCCACACGTCATCTTACCAAACGCTTGTTTGGTAAAAAATAAGTTTTAGTTTCGTTATCCGTTTTAATGAAAAGTATTCTCATGAAAACTCAAACATTCATTCTCTTATTGGCTTTTGTGCTTGGTGGCAATGTGTTGGCAGCGCAGGGGAAGTATGAGTATGTTATAATAGGTAATGCCGGAGTAAAAGAAGATAAATGGAGTTATAGCCAACATGATGTAGCAAAGTATGAAGAGAAAAATACGGATAAACTTGAGGTACAAACAATTGATTTGAATTCGCTTGAAAAGCCAATTCAGAAAACAATGAAGAGTTATGCTGAAAAGGGATGGGAGTTATTTCACATAAATGATAAATGGTTTTATCTGAGAAGACTTAAAAAGTAATACCCTTATAACAATGAAAACTCAAACATTCATTCTCTTACTGGCTTTTGTGCTTGTGGGCAATGTATTGGCTGCGCAGGGGAAGTATGAGTATGCTTCAATAGGTACAATATATGGTGAAAATATAACAGAAGCAAGTCCTTGGATTATAACTGAAGGAAGGGACGATAAATCAGAAATGGACAAGTTAGAAGTACAGATAATTGACTACACAAAGTT
>Ga0209573_1004701_pt1 | contig 13128 bp, 13 predicted proteins | sample TNRBio252014_DNA_FD_185870 | JGI IMG/M metagenome (GOLD analysis project Ga0209573, IMG submission 185870) | Wastewater treatment Type I Accumulibacter community from EBPR Bioreactor in Madison, WI, USA - TNR Reactor_6/25/2014_ DNA (SPAdes)... | ecosystem: Engineered > Bioreactor > EBPR >...
AATCACGATTGTAGATGGGCTGACGAGCGAAATAGATTTCCTTCACCGACGCACCTCTGTCAGGGCCACACGAAGATTGAACAAAAATCAGATGCGGTATATTACCAGCATTTTCAGGATTGCTTCATGGCGAAGAACAGGCTGCCCGCAATTCTCATTTTGGCGCATTCACCCGGTTTCAGGTTGTCAAGGAGCCGGCTCGATGTTGACCGGGAGGACCAACGCCGGGCAGCCGCATTCGTCGAACCAGCCGACGCCTTCCTGAACCAGGGTGAGGTGCAGCCGGACGGGGCCGGGTTGGGGCGGGGCTTTGATCGTGAGGTAGTGGGTGATGGTTTCGCCAGGGGCAAGGTCGCGCGGCAAATTTGTTGCTGAAAAGGGCAGGAACGAAAGAAATGTCGCCCTCTGACTTTAATAGTAGGATTTCCAGTGAGTAGTTGCCGAAGCTAGCAAGGAGTCGAATCTTGGAAGTCCCCTCTATCTTTGGGCTATCTCATTGACGGTATCTACATAGGCCTGTTCAATCACTGGCCACGAGTAGTGTTCTTTAACGAAACGCCATCCCTGCCGGCCCATCACTCCAGGGTTGCGCCCTTCCTGGAGGCAGACCAGGCCTTGGGAAAACTCCGCAAAGCTCTCATACCAGACCCCGCCATTAGCGCGGCGGCACTGTCCAACCAAGACCTCACAGCGACCATTGACGATCACCGGTTTGCCGACCGACCAGGCCTCCAGTAAGACCATCGACAGGCTCTCATGTGGTGACGACATGACTAACGCATCACAGGCCGCGAGGGCATCCCACTTGGTCTGTTCCGAAACAAAGCCGAGAGCCAGGATATCGGGATGATCCGGGATCGGCATTACCGGCTTGCCCAGCAGCACCAGTTTCTCTGGCCCAAGCCCAGCAGTGCGATGACGCAGGAAGAAATCGAATAGTTCATCGCAACCCTTGGAGGGATCAATCCGCCCGATATACAGCAGGAACCCGGCGTCGATTTCATAGTCGCGCCGGAAACGCAGTGGATCGATATCCACCGGGCGATCCACCGCTACACCGACTACTGGCCCTTCCATGCGGATATTAGGAAAACGCCGGAGCGTGAAATCGCGCTCTTCGACAGTGTTGAAAATAAAGGCGCAGGGGAGTGGGAACAAGCGATCCCACATATTGAGATAGATAGTCCATTCGTCGTGGACTGCGGGTACCAAGATGGCTTTAGCAGCAACTTTTGGCAAACCAAACCAGGTTTGCGCATACAGATAGCCAAAAAAGATAAATGCATCGTAATCGTCGACATGCGCTTCAATAAATGCAAACAAGTCGGGCGACCAAGGGCCTTGAGCGCGCATCCAGACTTCCTGCTCTTCCAGACTGGCCGTGGTGCTGCGTGGCTGGAGTTGCGATGACAGTTGGTTAAAGGTTGCGGTTTCCCGGATAGCGGCAACCGGAAAGCGTCGAATGAGCGTACCGTTAAGTTCCTCTTCCCCCAGTGGATAGTGATTGGCCCAATCCACATAATCAAGCGCACAGGTGGTCAATACTTCGGTCTGCCAGTACGTCGCCATGCGCTGCGCGATTATTAGGCAGAGTAATTCAGCGCCGCCATTCACTTCACGGCCGCAGCGTTGAACGACAAAGGCGATTTTACGCATCAAGTTCATCCATGGGGTAACTGCGATAAAGCCAGGATGGTTTTTTACCTTGGTCTACTCCATTATTTTTGGCTCTTAAAAAGATATATTGACCTAAATCAGCCTGTCGAAATTTTAAATAACTTTGAATGTTTGTCAGATCAAAAAATTGGTATGCATGATTATCATGGACATCAGCACTGAACATTTCCTGAATATTAAAACCAACATAGGTTAGCAGAAGGTGCAACTCATGTTTATTATACTCTCGATTGTGTCGACCATAAGCTCCATATCCACTATATGGATCGTAGATATTAGCTCCACTTAACATGCGTGCAACATTTTCCAGCCGACTAACATTTGGAGTCGTCAGAATTAGCTGCCCATTTGGCTTAAGTACACGCCTAATTTCACGTAGAACTTTTGCTGGATCAATCAACAAATGTTCGATAATTTCGCAAAAAAGCACAATATCGAAGCTGGCATTATCAAACGGGAAAGGGTCATTTTCGATATTGAAGTGATGAAAATCAAGACCCACGCGAAATGCCTTAGCTTGATCCTGATTTTCAGGATCAAATTCCAACAAATCCACTGATTGGGATTGTATCCCTGATGGAAGTTGGTCACCGAAAAAATTAGCTAAAACAAACTTATGCTGCGTAAATTTTTTCAAGAGAATGGTAGCGAAATAGGGGTTTGCCCCTAATTCAAGACAACGCATCTTGCTATCTTGAACATCTTTCGATGCCTCTCTAACAAGTCCATAAGTATAAACAAATCTTCGAAAATCCTGAGTGCAATAGTTCATTATTTCATTCGGTGGTGCATCTGAAATACAGACTCGCTTCAGCCAATTAAATAGCTGATCTTCTGACACGCCGTCAGGCAGCGGTAGCGGCGGGCGCAGCGGAAAAATATGCTCAGGCTGAACAGACATTTTTAGTTATTCCTGCAATAAATTAATCAATTGAAAAAATTTCGGTACGATAGCCTTTGGCACAAAAAAACTCCGACGTTGCCTCTGTTTGGAAATAATAGTATTTCTTAAAGATGCATCAGTGATCAAATTCAGCGCCAGCGCCGCAACTGTCGCCAAATCACTTTTATCATTGAAAACAACGCCTGCATCCGCCATCGTTTCAGGAATCGCGGAGCTACCAAACGTCAATATCGGCACATCAAACCACATCGCCTCAACTAATGGCACACAAAAACCCTCATGTTCGCTCATACTCCAGAACAAGTGTGCAGTGCGGTAGTAGGCGTGTAATTGCGCGTCAGTAATGTGGCCGGGCATAACTAAATGCTGGCGTAAGCCGTAATGATCGATGGTCTGTTGTAAATGCTGTACATAGGGATCGTCTGATCCGTCATTCCCTACCAGGATCAAGCGCGCATCAGGATCGAGCGTAAGGTAGTGCGCGAAAGCCTCTACCAGTTGATGCTGACACTTGTTCGGCGAGTACCGCCCGACAAACAGCAGGTTGCGCTGACCATCCTGCAACTGGCGCATCAAAGCCTCATCAGGGGGGGTGTCCCACTGGCCGGGATCAATCGCCAGCGGCAAAACCCCGGGTGAGGCAAATCCATGGATGGCTAACTCTTCGGCATTATAAGCAGAGTCGCCCACTGAAACTGGAAACGAGTGTGCCAATGTCCAGAGTTCTTCCCGCCCATGCCGCAGCAGACGCGCGAATTCCGGGCGATAAGGCTGGAAAAATTCGGCTGGCGTGATGTTATGGTAGATCAGACCCTTGGGACCAGGATGCGCTGCCGCAACCGAGGTAACCTCACTGCCAATCGAGTGGTGATAGAGAAGTCCATCGGCTGGCGGGATAACACCGTTTTCATAAAGCCGGCCTTGATGAATGACTCGTGGATCGAAATATCGGGCAAAGATTTCCGAGCGATAGCCTGCTGCGCGTAGCCAGTCGCGAATCCCGATGGCTTGATTGGAAATTGCGTCGCCATAAGCCAGATTGGGCAACAATTGGTGAACTGCTTGGGTTTTTCCTACTGAGGGTAGAGACGATTTCATTTCTGTGCTTAAACCCAGCAGGGATTCGTAGCGCACCATCACCCGCTCCCAATCCGCCATCTCCCTGGCGTAGTCGCGACCTTTCGCGCCAATCACCGCCATTTCGCCGGTATCGCCTGTGTCGATATGAGTAATGTACGCCGCCCATTCATTCTCGGTTCCTGCGATCCAGCCGCCACCTGATGTCTGCACAGCCATCGCAGTGGCCAAACAATCCCGATGGGCGATCACAGGTTTGCCACAGGCCCAAGCTTCGAACAGCACTCGCGAAAAACTCTCGTTGACACTCGGCTGACAAAGCGCCAGGCAGCACTGCAACAACGCCGCCTTCTCCGCCTCACTGACTAAGCCGAGATCAACAATGCCCTGCGCCATATCGGTATAACACTGCTCTCCCGGCCCCGCCAACACTAAAAGCAGATCAGTGGATGGCCGCAACTGACGGAAAGCCCGAAATGCGGCAACTAACCGGTCTGTACCCTTGCCTGCATCGCGCCGTCCCAAGCAGAGTACAAAGCGCTGATTGGCCAGTACTAGTGGCACGTCAGCGCGGTGATTGGAAATCAGACTTTCCAGTTCGATTCCTTCGCCAACTACCGCACCTTTGCTAAAAATCATGGGGCCATAGAGGCGAGCAGCGAGTTGCATTTCACCAGCAGAATTAAACAGCAAACCACGCGCTTGATAGAAAATTTTAGCGACATCGGATAGATAGGCATACGCTTCATCATGTAGACACGGTTGTAGCCAAGCTCGGTCAGCGACTAGCGGCAGTCCACGCAGGATCACCCCGTAAAGGTAGGGAAGGAAAATGAACGCCTGATAATCGTTTTTGTGTTGGCTTAAGTAGCTTTCGAGCGTAGGAGAGTTGATATTTTGTTGAGTCCAGATCACGGCCCGCTCAGGGTCTACCGGCGAAACCCCCAGTAAAAAGCTGCTGAGGGGGCACTCCAATAATTCACGGTTGAGGTCATTGAAAGCATGGCTATCTCGCCCAGTGACCGGGAAGCGATGGATAGTGAGACCTGCCTCCCGTGTTACGCCAGTGGGCAGATGATTTTCTGCCCAATCGTCAAAGAAAGAACGACAGCAGGTCGTTAAAACTTCGACCGAGTGACCACGGGCCGCTAAGCGAGTGGCGATTTGCCAAGCTTGCTGTTCCGCGCCGCCTTTGAGGGATTCTCCGAACCAAGGGATGACTAAGGCTAGCGGCTTGATCTTTGCCATAAAATAAAATCCGGGTAAAGTAATTTTTAAAATACTTGCATTTTCGACAACACCAAACTAAGTAGCGAGAGATATTCTAAATCACTCTTTACTCTACTTTAATCCGATAAGCAGGTATCGACATATCCATACCCGGTTGATGCAACCAGGCAACGCCATCTTGAACTATTGAGACCTCCAACAAATAATCTCCCGGTACGGTAGGCAGGGTTGTAGATATCCTAACTTGACTGCTATCACCAGATTTTATTGCCAGTGCTAAATCTTGCCGGGCATCCCAACCGGGTTCAGAAAGCCGCTGTCCTGATGGGGATATTTGGACGAAACGCCAGGACAACCGAACCGGATCAGCTATAGCTAAAGTATTAAAATTAACTGATGACCTATTATTCAAGGTCACTATTGCTTCGATTTTTTTATCAATGATTTTAATGTTGTCAATATTCAAAATCATATTTTTTGCTTGATCAGCACTAATTAATCCCCCAAATAATCTACTTAGTGGATAAACGGGTATTGACATATCCATACCCGGTTGATGCAACCAGGCAACCCCTTCCTGTACTAGCGAAACCTCTAATAAATAATTCTCTGGATTAGCTACAGGCAAGGTCGTTGATATCCTAACTTTACTGCTATTACCAGGCGCTATTGTCAACGCCAAGTCTTGCCGGGCATCCCAACCGGGTTCAGAAAGTCGTTGCCCTGATGGGGATAACTGGACAAAACGCCACGACAACCGAACGGGTCCAGATATTGACACAGTGTTGAAATTAGTTGGTGACTTATTGTTAAAAGCTACTGTTGCTTCAATTTTATCATTGATGATCCTGACATCACTGATACTCAAAATCATATCCTTTGCTTGGTCAGGACTAATTTTCCCTCTGAACGCTCTAACAGGCTTAGATTCACAGGGTGACAGAGAGACAACAACAACTCTATCCGAAATTTCTTTGATCGCTGACTCCGCCAAACCTCGATGCGCGGCATATGCATCTAATCGATTCAGGTATGAATAACAGGGAAGAGGTTTTAAATAATCAGGAGGTACATTGCCAGAATAGCCATTCAGCGTGGGAACCCCAAGTTCTTGGGCTAGAATCATGCCATCCAATTCTGGCAGGAAAAACGGCTCCGATCCTGTTATAAAAATAATGGGATTAGCAGGTAACTGCGCAGGCAGTTTAGATTTCAATGTATTTATTCGGGAAACCCAATCTTTAATTGGGGTTTTGTAGGGTTGATATGCAATCACTTCTGCGCTTAGGAGAACTATGACTGTTGTCAATGTGATAGATTTTCTGAGCAATGATGCCTGACCAATAAGCCTGTAAAGTTGATCAACCCCAATAGCTACTAATATGCTGACGGGTAGCATCATGACAAGCACTATTCGTGATACTGCTCTGATTGCATTAAAGCCTGGAATATAAGCTAACAGAAAATATAAAGAGTATCCTCCAACACTCAGTGTGGCGACAAAAAGAATAACTATCGAAAAGAGTGCGGCCTTGCCTAATTCCTGCTGGAGATATCCTTGCCATGCTGCTATTACTCCAAAAACACCAAGAATCCATACCCCAACCCCAAAAAACATCTGGTGTTCTCCCCGCATGGGAATTCCATCAACTAACCCCCCAATCCATGAGGAAAGCCCTGAACGATCAGCAATTAAATAGCTCGATAGTCGAGGTAACATCAACGAAATTTCGTCTAATGAACGCTTGAAGCCATAATCTAAGCTGACTATATGGTAGCGGTATCCAAGCCACAGCACGGCTGTTATACATAGTACGACTACAAGGCTAGAAAAAACTATCGTATACTTTTTTTCCTTATGTATAGATTTTATAAGTCCATTGAAAAAGCCATGCCCTTTGCCCAAGATAAAAGCGGAAATCAGTAAAGCTATCAAAAGGTAAACAAGGAATATACCAAGATAAATAGAGCAATAGAACTGTACCGTACACCAAAAAGCGACCCACCATAGTAGACAAAGACGCTTAGTTGTAATTAGCTCCCAAAAGGCAACATAAGCCAGCGGAATTGCAAAACGGTAAATTAATTGTGCATGCCCTTCTTTCACCAACATAGGTAAACAAAAAGCAAAAGCAAATGCGCCTGCAGCAGAGCCAATTTTAGAGAAGCCCAGTTGGCGCATTGCGATATATGCAGTCAAAAGACTCAGGCAATTTCCAATAAAAAACCATCCATCAAATGCCAATTCTCGTTCAACACCAATCAACCTTAAAAAAATATAAGGTATTGATGAACCTAAATGATTTTCGCTGAAAGCTAGTACGCCTTCGAATGGGTAGAAAAAGGGCGGATTCCATAAAATCTTTTCGTGCCCCATCACCCATCTAAATATATATTCAAGAATCACACTATTAAATCGTGCATCTCCTACATCACCAGGTACTTCTAAAAAATAGCCTACTGCAGAAAGAGTATACCCTAAAATTCCTAAAATCAGGAATACAAAAAAAGCTAACGGAAAGCTCCAATTTTCTACACCAAACTGATTTTTTAATAGAGAATAAGACATTTATCTACCATATTTCCATAAAAAAATTATTGACACCTATAATCTATTTCTTTTCCACTATCTCGGAAGGGATTAGTTAGATCATCCGAATATTTACCCATTAGCAATCTCTGCTTGGGTAGGAAGTTTTGTCTAAAAAATCGACTAAAAACTGCTAATCGATGTCCGCGCTCAGTTAGCTTCACACACCCATCATGTATAGTGATGGTTCCTGACTCTAGTTGCTCAGTAAGACGTACATCTACCAGTCGATGTTCTTTTGCATACTCTTTAGTAAATACTTCCTCAAATTTTTCCAATTGGATACCTCCTCCACGTTGCTGCATCTTTTCAAGTATATAGAAAGATAAAGAGCGATCAATAACGGTAGGAACAGAAATAGCCAAAATATAACCGCATAAAAACCATATCGCTATCATTTGGAATTTTTCAAATTGGTTAAATGTAGAAAAATAAGAAACCCTAGCTAGAATGATTGCTGTTAGCATTGTCGCAACAAAGACATCGAAGATTGAACTATAGAAAACAACGTCAACTTTAAAAAATGAAATATGCAAATAATAGGTAAGCAGCAGTGACAAAAAAAATGTTGCAGATATAAATAGTGCTTTAGTGATTTTCATGTCTTGAACACCATAAGTTTATTCCCGAAGTAACTAAAAAGTACCGCAAAAATAGAAATGATTGCAAAGCCATAGATGTATCTGAATTTATATACATCTGTCCATAGATATAAAGAGAAACCATGAAAGCAGGCAACCGAAATATACAAAATTAAGAATTCTACCGACTGTTTGATTAAGCATCCATCATTTCTCCGAAAGACAAAATATCGATTACCAAAAAATGAAACTGATATACCAAAAATTGCTGCTATAAAATTGGCGAGGCCAGCAGACTGGAAATTTAGTATTTCAATGTTAATGATTAGCACAAAAAAATGCACTACTGCAGCAAAAGTACCATTTATAACAAATCTAAAAAATTCGCGATTGCTTTTCACCGTATTGACTCAAGTTAGGATACGGAATACGCTAAAAATAGATTTTCCTAATTTATATCCTATCATTTTATCAAAAACCGTTGAACAAGGCACTAACCAGCTATCCCAAATCGCTACTTGTGATTTATTAGGATTAGATGAGCGAATAATCAATCGATTACCAAGACTAGCTATCAAACCCAGACTATCTAAATAACATATCCGCTCAACAATAAAATTTTCAGGCTTGGCTAGCAAGAGTGTTTTTTTATTATATCTTTTTACATGCCCAATGGCTTTATCAAAGGGGGTATATAAAAATTGATGTGCTGGTGATAAAATAATAATACATCCTCCGGGAAGCAAATGTTTAGCTGCTTGAATCAACTCATCTTTATCTTTTTCAATATGCTCAAGAACATCGATATATAAAATGGTATCGAAGTAATCATTAATCTGCAGATTTTCAATTGTTCCAGCCAAGCACTCGAAACTGGTATTGAACAATCCATCGGCATTCGCTCGTTTCATCCGATCTACAAAGCTAGCATCGGGTTCAAGCGCAAGATAGCGTTTGCATTTGTGTTCTGACAATAGCTGTGCCGTTGCTCCAATACCAGCTCCAACATCCAGAATAGATGATCCTAGATAAGGCTTAACTATCTTTGCCCAGTAGTTTTTCCAATTAACTGCATTAGAAAATAGGTCTAATTCATTTCCGATATATTTATTATTGTCCATTGTGATTCAAACACTCAGATTTATTATTGATGATATCCGACGAACTCAATACTATATCAACAAATTCTCTATAATTTATAGTAGACACAGTTCCATTCCTAATAACACCAGTCAGCATCAACGTCATCAGAGTCAGAGCGCCGGTCTGCAAAAACACCAGCATCAAAATACCCAGTGCTACTGAAAACCAGCCTGGAGTGGCAAAACCAACCAGCTTCAATACAATCGCTATTCCTCCACCCAGCACCGAAAACACCGCCACCAACGCGCAAGCGATACCGACCCGCACCAAAACATCCTCGGCGAACACCATCAAAGCCCGGAAGCCATGCAAAGCCAGTCCGACAAAGTTCATCTTACTCTGTCCAGCATAACGTGGACCTCGATCCAATGGACACACCACCATGCGCAACTTAGAGACCAGCACACCACTCGCCACATGAATCCAGAGTTCCGGCATCGCGGCCAGTCGTTTGACCGCTGCGGGCTTCAGCGCCATGAAGTTGCCAAAACTGATTTCCCGCCCCGTAAACAGATTAAATAACCAGCGATAAACAACGTAAAACGCCTTAAACCGGATGGTTTCAACACGACTTTTACGTTGCGCTACCACCACATCCGCATCAGGAGATTTCAGGGACTTAATCAATTCCTTGACTGATAAAGGAAGGTCTTCACCATCTGAATCCATCACTACGACCTGCTGGGCTTCCGGCAACTGGTCAGCCACATAATTAAGTCCAATCGCAATCGCTCGCTGGTGGCCGACATTCCGCCTGAGCTTGACCACAACGCCATCTACTCCCGCTGCAACAAGGCTCGATACCTCAACTGGCTGACGCACCGAACCATCATCCACCGCCACCACATAGACTTCCCGCCCGAAAACCGTCGCCAGTTCCTTGAACAACCGACTGGAAGCCTCAACATCTTCGTAGACCGGCGTCACAATGACCAAGGGATAGAGAGAATCGACCTTCATGAGGATAGACAACCCCGAAAATAGCGAATCGTCTCTTTCAAACCATCTTCAAGGCTCATCGTCGGCTGCCATCCCAAGCGCTCTTTAGCCAAACCAATATCTGGCTGTCGCTGCCGGGGATCATCCTGGGGAAGCGGCATAAAGACGATACGCGACGGACCGCCCACCAACCGCAAGACCATCTCCGCTAATTCCAGCATGGTAAATTCACCAGGATTACCCAAATTGACCGGACCTGTAAAATCCACTGGGCTGTCCATAAAACGAATCATGCCCTCGATTAAATCATCGACATAGCAAAAACTGCGGGTCTGGCTGCCATCCCCATAAATCGTAATCGGTTCACCCTTGATGGCCTGGACAATGAAATTACTCACAACACGCCCATCATTCGGGTGCATACGCGGACCATAGGTATTGAAAATCCGCATCACCTTGATTTCAAGCCGATGCTGCCGCCAATAGTCAAAAAACAGAGTTTCGGCGCAGCGCTTGCCTTCGTCATAGCAACTTCTAGGGCCAATGGGATTGACGCGGCCCCAGTAGGATTCGGTCTGCGGATGCTCTTCGGGATCCCCATAGACTTCAGAGGTCGAAGCTTGCAAAATTCGGGCGCGCAACCGCTTGGCCAAACCCAGCATATTGATCGCGCCATGAACACTGGTTTTCGTGGTTTGCACCGGATCATGCTGATAATGAATCGGCGAGGCAGGACAGGCCAAATTATAAATTTGATCAACTTCGACATAGAGCGGAAAGGTCACATCATGGCGCATCAACTCAAAATGCGGATGTCCTAGAAGTCCCTTAACGTTATCTTTGGTCCCAGTGTAGAAATTATCCACACAGAGAAGGTCATGACCCGCAGCAATCAATCGATCACAAAGATGCGATCCCAGAAAGCCTGCGCCGCCCGTCACTAAAATTTTTTTCAATTTAATCACCTCAGAATGAATGAAATATTTACATATCTCTATAATTTATCGATTTATTCAAACAACTACACTCCCTTGTCTTGGGCATTTTTCAGAAGAGCTAGACCTGAGTAGTTGTTTTTAAGCATGAACATGAGGTGCCGGTTCGACGGACAGTCGCATTCCTACTGCGTTGAACACGGCTAACAAGGTTTTCAACCGTAGGATTGCCCTTGGGCGAGAGCATCCGGTACAACGATTCCTGGCGGATGCCTGCTACCGCTGCGATGGCCCCGATGCCGCCATAGGCTTCCACAATATCGCGCAACGCCAATAACCCCGCTGCACGATTTTCCGGGTTATTCAATTCAGCCAGTGCCGCTTTTAAGTATTCCACCGCCAGCTCACGATTGCCACGCAACGCCTGGATGGTTTCTTCGGTAGGGGATACCGATGCAGCATAGTTCCGCTTGCTCATGAATTCCTCCCTAGGAAAAGCCGCGATCCTTGGCGACGATAGTTTACATGAGCTACGATCTGCCGCCCCGTTCACGGAAAATACTGACCTCCACTCCAGCCCGGCCATCCGCTGCTGCAACACCTTAGCTAGCGCTGCCTTGGCCCGTGCTTCTCCATACACCAGGATCACCTGCCGGGGCTTCATCCGCCATCCGGGCCACAAAGTTAACCAGATACATGCGCCGGTGACAGCCATCTTCACGGTTTAATCTCGCAGCTCTCGAACCATCGGATCGCGAACGATGGCCATGAATTCATCGGCAAAGTCGCTCTGTATCGGTGTAATACCCAAGGTTTCCTGGCAGTAGACCAGAAACCGGCCAGCATCGCCGTATAAATTCGGGATCAAGGCATGTAGTAAATTAAAATGCTCAGCAATTTTCGTGTAATCGGTTTCGTAGTGATGCGCCGCCAGATTGCGCGTCATTCGGCAAATCTGCCATTCTGCCAAAGAATTCAGCACCCCGATTTTTTCATAAAACGCCAGCACCTTCAAAAAGGTCTCCCCCGACTCACCAGCCAGCAACGCGGCGTGGCGCATGGCCGCACCCAGCGTATCTTGCAATTTGGCAAATCGTTCATTAATAGCCGCCAAAGACTCAAACAGCGCAATCTCCTTTTTATGAGTCTCCAAGGCGTTCAGCGTCAATGGCCACGCCAGTTTCCGCTCCGACGCATCCAAAAAATAGGCGCAGCGCTGGATGGCCTCAAGCAACCCCGCCAAGTGCGCTCGTTCCGCTTCCAGCACCGGGCGACTCATGACCGCGCATCCAATCGGACAGCCCTGGCCCGGGCAATCTGCTGAAAGGGCGTAGGAACTGCATTCCGTTCCTCTGCGACAATATCGACGGGCAACTTGAGCCGGGACTCCAACTCCAGCTTAATCCGCGCTTGGTCGATCAGCGTCAGCGGGGTGACTGTTTCAATCAAAAGATCGATATCCCCCCCACGCGCCTGATCATCAAGCCGGGAACCAAACAGGAAAATCTCTGCACTCGCATCCGTCAAACGAGATATGGTTTGGGTAATCTCATGGATCTGCGCTGAAGTCAGGCGCACCGTGCTGCCCTCAATTTACAGGACCTAGTTTTGTAAAAACACCATCTACATGAGCTACGATCCACCGACCAGCTCACGGAATACTGACCTCCAGCCCGGCCATCCGCTGCTGCAACACCTTGGCCAGCGCCGCCTTAGCCCGTGCTTCTCCATGCACCAGGATCACCTGCCGGGGCTTCACCCGCATCTGGGCAACAAAGTTCACCAGATCCTGCTGATCTGCATGCGCCGAATACCCGCCCAGAGTATGCACCCCCATCCAAATCGTATAACGCTGACCGCCCAGATTCACATACCCGCCCTTCGGCCCATACTACTGAATCGCCTATCCCGGCATCCCCGCCGCCTGGTGCCCGACCAACAGCACATCATGGCGCGGATCGCCCAACAACGCCTTCAAATAATTCACAGGCCGCCCGCCGCAATCACCACCGCCGGACGCCCGGTCCGCGCCAAATACTTCACCGTTTGCAA
>Ga0209573_1004703_pt1 | contig 13125 bp, 12 predicted proteins | sample TNRBio252014_DNA_FD_185870 | JGI IMG/M metagenome (GOLD analysis project Ga0209573, IMG submission 185870) | Wastewater treatment Type I Accumulibacter community from EBPR Bioreactor in Madison, WI, USA - TNR Reactor_6/25/2014_ DNA (SPAdes)... | ecosystem: Engineered > Bioreactor > EBPR >...
GAGCCGGGCAATCCGCAGGCGCTGAACCGGTACAGCTATGTGCTCAACAATCCGTTGCGGTACAATGATCCGTCTGGCCACGACTGGGGCGATACGGTCGACTTCCTGCTTGGCTTCGGCGCTCAATGGGCGTCTGCCAATGCCTGGATGGCTCCTCAAGCACAGGAAGCGCTATCCGTACAGCCGAACGAATCCCTGCCTATGACAGTGGGCAGGCATCTGGGCAATGTCGCAGCCATCATGCAGGGTGTCGCTGAAGTTGGCGCTGGCGCCAGTGCGGACGTAGGCGGCGGTGGATTGTGTCTCACAGGTGTTGGCTGCCTGGCCGGTGCACCTGCTGTGGTAGCCGGGACAGCACTGGCTGCACATGGCGCTACCGTCGCTGTCGCAGGCGCTGCCATGGAAGGGCAGATGCTTGGCAACTTGCTAATGGCCAGTGGGTCTGGAAATCGTGGAGCGATGCTGGGCCAACACGGGCCACAATTTTCTAGCAAGACAGTCTGGCAAGGTGGAAACGCGAGACTGGATGTCGAAAATCCGGCACCAGGTAGACGGTCGGGCCAAATACATCTACAGGAGTCTGGAGTCAAAGGCCACAAATGGTACTATAATCCTGAGACCGGAACGTTTATGCCCGAAAAAGGCACCGGCATCTTGCCTCCGGGATGGGTTGAAAGACTCCTTAAGGACAAAGACTTCCTCGCCGCCATCGAGAAGGCATTGAAATACCTGGGAGAATCCCAATGATCAACAGTCGTATGAGAGAAGCATTGCGCCAAATCGAGGCTTTAGCATATCTAGACCGGACTGAATTGCAGCCTCAACTTAACATTTTGAGCAATTCGAGAATTGTTAGCACTAAGGATTGTTGGCTTCTGGAGCCACTGATACCAGAGGGCTTCAACCTAGATGCAGCTTTGCAGGACTACGAAGATCGAACAGATCTCGAATGTTCCATAAATGAGGTGCATATCGAGGATTTCTTGGTAGCGAATCAGGCAAATCACAATGTGGAACTACTGACTCAAGGTATCCTATACGCCTGTCAACTGTGCGCTAATCTCAAGCGAAACGGAGACTTCAAGGTTGTTCTTGGCTTCGAAAGTCCGAATCTTACTGAGTCAAGTGAGTTTTCATCATGTACCGTGCGGTTTCATTCATGCCGAACCGGACAAGAGAATTGGCTATCGTCTGAACTAGATAGCTACCAGGATGCAGTGCTGGTCTTGGACTCGCTCGACTGCCCGCCTTCCAGTGAAAAGGGGTTTTTGTGGTGTCGCGAACAAATGCAACAGCCGTAACTGATCGCATATATCTGTCCATTCGCTTAAATTTCAGTGGCCTTTTCACAATTTGGCCAGCTTGGTATAGATGGTCGGTGACAGTCCGAGCAGTTCCAGGATACGGATTTGTAGGGCTGTCAGCGGTGTCACGTGGCGGATAACTTGATCCTGCAGGTGGACGATGGTCAGTGTGATTTCGTCAAAGGCTTTCAAGAGACGCTCGGTGGTTGGATTGTCGATGCCTTTCTTCGGGTTGTTTATAATTGGCCCTGAAAATCGGACCACGTGCTAAGGTGATGAAAACGCGCTGAGGCAGGTGACCGACCGCTACCTGGGCAGCACATCCAACGAGATCCGCCAGAAGTACACCTACACCCAGGCCGAGAACTTCCGGCTGACCGCGCTGCAGAGCGGAACCTGCGCCAGCGGTTACACCAACCTTCAGAACATCAGCTACAGCTACGACGACCAGGGCAACGTGCTGACGGTGGTGGATACGGCGGCCTTCGGCGGCAGCCAGACCCAGACCTTCACCTACGATGCGCTGAACCGGCTGCTGACCGCGCAGGCCGCGGGCGGCAGCCATGGAACCTACGCCCAGCGCAGCTACGTCTACAACAACGCTGGCAATATCGACAGCTTCGAGGGCGTCACGCAGCACTATCTCGATGGAGCTCACAAACACGCCGTGACGCATGTGGGTGGAACCACAGAGGCGCACAGGAAATACTGGTATGACCAGAACGGCAACGCCACCCGGCGCATCAACGGCAGCCAGGACATCACCCTGGCCTACGACGCGGAGAATCACGTGACCAGCATCACCGGCAGCGGCATCAACGCCAGCTACGTCTACGACGGGGATGGCAACCGGGTCAAGGCCACCTTCGGCACGACGACCACGGTCTACGTGGGCAACATCTACGAGATGAGCGGCAGCACGGTGCTCAAGTACTACTACGCCGGCGGTGTGCGCGTCGCAATGCGCAGCGGCACCCAGACCTACTACCTGTTGAGCGACCATCTCGGCGGCACCAACGTCACCGCTCGGGGAACCGACGGCGTCGAACTGGGCCGCGTGCTGTATCGACCCTGGGGCGAGACGCGCTTCACCACTGGCACGACACCGACCACGTGGCGCTTTACAGGTCAGCGGGAAGATGCTACAATCGGGCTGTACTTTTACAATGCCAGATACCTCGATCCCCAGCTAGGCCGTTTCACTCAACCCGACACCATCGTGCCGGAGCCGGGCAATCCGCAGGCACTGAACCGGTATGCATATTCCTTCAATAATCCTCTCAGGTTCGTTGATCCGAACGGCCACGATCCGCTCGATGCTACCTGGGTGGCGGCATTTCGGGCTGCACACGACGGCCGCGATCCAACCGATGCAGATCGATTGTACCGTCTTTATTCGCTGACTTATGCAGGGCCGATTTCTGGCAGTTACTCCTGGAGCGCTGCCGATTGGCAAGCCGCCAATCTGAACTGGAATGACGTATTACAATCCACCGCCGGGAGAGTGAGTGTCGAGGACTTTGCGTCTGCCATTGGCCGTTTAGCCGAGTACTACTACGACTTTGAGACAACCGAGTTTGTCAGTGGTATCGCCTTGTTGTTTGCAGGAGTTGCCTATAATCCCGGTAACTTTGTGGCCTTCGTAGGGCAGGGTTTCGGTGTTGGAGGGAACGGGAGGTTCTTAGCGTACGCCAATCATGGCATGGGGGGGTTTGGAGAACCATTCTACTCTGTAGTTCGCGGTGAACAACAGGAGAATACCCACCACTATGCCGGCCATCTACTTTCAGGCTTCAACATCGGTAACGGGGCAAATCGTCTCTTTACAGATCTGCGCGAGGTTGCCCAGTCAAGTCGAACCGGCTTGACTGTGGATATTGCTGACGTTTACATGGGCTATGTTGCGGGTGAGCATGGCGCGCTCTTGGCAAACGGTCTCTCTCCTAAGTCTCTTCCAGGGTTGATACTGCGGGACCTGCGTTGGTCGGGAGGAATAGGCTTTACCGGGTCAGGCAGGGGCAGCCAACGATTTCGCTAGGAAAGACGAGAATTAACTTCCAGGCGGTGATGTAGTGTTTGTACTTGCTCAAGTTGCAGGAGTTGAAGAATGGGCCGTCAACACACCCTGACATTCTCACTAATCATCCTATCCGGGTTTTCATTGATTATTTGCGCCTTGCTCGCTAGCGCTATACTGCCTTCTAGCGCGCCTGTCAATTCTGTGCGCTGGCTTGCACACCGCTTTGGCGTCTCTCCAAAGGAGGTAATTGGTCTGGCGAATGAGCTGCGGGTTGACCCAGAAAAGCTAGATCAATTTGGATCGACTGAGTTTCCTCACAACTACTTCGCTCAACACCTACAGCAGATTCGAGAACTGAACGATGTTGTAACAAAAGAGGGGATTGAAGCCATAGTAAAAGGATATGAGCTACGCTGTGAACTTACTCCTCGGCGTGTAGTATATCTGTTTTACTCAGACAAGCCTACGGCTCCTGTCATCGGACGACGTGCCTTGATGCTAGATTTCGTGTATAAAAATGATTACACACTTGAGCGATGGAACTCTCCAAACCTAGCTGACAGTGGGCTTGAATGGGAGAAACAGACGATCAAGGAGAAATGCCTGGGACAATAACAACTCACGAATACGTGGTCTGTTCGCGGCGCCGTTCGCCATGCAAGTTGGGCCGAATGCGACACCTTGCGTTTATCGCTTTGGTAACGATCGACCAGGTAGTAGACCAGACCAACTACCTGCGGGGCGATCATCTCGGCGGCACCAACGTCACCGCCAACGGGACCAATGGCGCAGAACTGGGCCGTGTGCTGTATCGTCCCTGGGGCGAGACGCGATTCACCAGCGGCACGACACCGACCACGTGGCGCTTTACAGGTCAGCGGGAAGACTGCCGAAGGCGTACAATCGGGCTGTACTTTTACAATGCCAGATACCTTGATCCTCAGCTAGGCCGCTTCACTCAACCCGACACCATCGTGCCGGAGCCGGGCAATCCGCAGAGCCATCCACGAATGGGGCACGAATGCACGAATTACGGGTGCGCGGTATTCGTGTATTCGTGGCCAAAGGTTCGTGGACGGCCGCCCTGACACCATCGTGCCGGAGCCCGCGGATCCGTAGGCGCTGAACCGGCATAGCTATGCGCGATGAGAACCGACCGAAAAAGACGGCTGGTGCGGACGTGTCACAGCGCCCGTGCCAGCCGCCTTTCTCGTTAGGCAGTCGGTAGCGATGACCGCTACCGGCCGCAGCTACTTCAGCAGTAGTTAGTTCCAGGCATTCGCTTAAGCCACTGAGAAGTGCGTTAATCTCGACCAGGAGCAACTGTGTGCCTTTGGAACCACAAACCAGAGCTTATGCAGGGGCTCCCATCCACCTGATTTGGCGGCGGTAGTGTCCGGCTCGACCCGTTTTAATTCATGGTTGTTTGATAGAATATTGATTCGTAGCAGCAGTAGAGCCTGTTGATATGCGGAAAACGTAAACCTTGGCTGGCGCCGTGTCCAGATGCTGCGCAGGCGGCGACGCAGCCCCCTACACCTAGTGACGGCGCCGTCAGACGGTTTACTGGTCGTGGTCTGAAAGGGTGTGGATAAGTCGTCCCTATCCTGTTGACGGCGGAATCAGCCCTTGCGGGCACGCAGGATAAGGGCGTCGGCGATGTGGTAGGCTCGTCCAATGGCGCCCCTATATCTGGCCATCAAGGCGGCGCGGCAGGAGCAGCGGGCGGCTCGAACGGGGGGATGTATTCCAGGGTTTCAGCCAGTTATCCGGGGCGACGGTGGAAAAGCGGGACTGAGGCGCGTTCGGCGATTGACAAGCCGTCTGCCCTGGGCTAAAATGCCAGCCCATGAACGTGCTGACCTACAACGTCCATCTCTGGGAAGGCCGCGATGGGCGGATGGATATCGAGCGCCTGGCTACCATCATCGAGCACAGCGAGGCCGATATCGTCTCACTGAATGAGGTGCTGCACCCGGTACAGACCCATTTCGGCGCCAGCAAGCCGCTGGCCGAATTGGCCAATCTGTTGCGCATGGACTGGGCCTTCGGCGAGAGCAACCGCGTGGTGCAGATGGCCGGCTGGTGGGGGCCTGTGGGCAACGCCGTGCTCAGCCGGTTCCCCATCGTCAACGACGCCAACCATTACCTGGCTCGGCTGCCGCTAACCCAGGGACGCAATCTGCTGACGGCCAGGATCAACGCCGGCCCTGACAAAGCGTTTACGATCTTCTCGACCCACCTGGACCACGCCTTCGAAGGCACCCGTCTGTGGCAACTGCGTGGGATGCTCGATCCGTTGCAAGCGCACACCAATGAACCGCACGTGCTGCTCGGCGACTTCAACACCCACGGCCCCACGGGCGTCAACAGCCGCCGGCTGACGCCGCCGGTAGTCCGTATGTTGCGCAACAAGGGCTATGTCGATGCGTACATGACGGCCGGCGAGGGCGACGGTGGAACCTTTCCCCTGCTCTGGCCCTTTCGCATCGACTACATCTTCGTGCCGCAGATCATGCAGCCCCACCTGCTGTCCTGCCAGGTGCTGAACAGCAAGGTGATCGAGCAGGCATCTGACCACCGGCCTTTGATGGCCACCTTCGACTGGAGTTGAATCCAGACTGTGCGTGTCCTGACCTACAACATCCACGGCTGGCGCGACGACCACGGACAGATCGACGTGGCGCGGCTGGCGCGCATTATCCAGGCCAGTGCGGCCGACGTCGTAGCGCTGAATGAGGTGTTTCATCCGCTGCTGCCGCCCGGCGAAACCCAGCCTGCATTGCAGTTGTTGGCCGAGATGCTGGGCATGGAATTTGCCTTTGGCGTGGCGTTAACGCCGCGGTTTGCTTTCGCGCCGCTGGCTTCCTACGGCAACGCCTTGTTGACGCGCTACCCCGTGCTAGCCCACGCCGGCCACCATCTGACGCCCATCGAGGGCCACGAACAGCGCGGCCTGCTGGAGATGCGGGTGCTGCTGCCCGACGGGCGAACCCCGTTCTCGGTCTATGTCACCCACCTGGACCATCGCAGCGAAGCTGTGCGAGTGCAACAGCTTGCGGAGCTGTTCTCGTGGACGGCGCGCGACCGGGCGCGCCCGCATCTGCTGCTGGGCGACTTCAACGCCCTGGCGCCCGGCGACTATGGCAACCGCCCGGCAGCGTTGCAGGCTGTGTCCGAGAGCGAGATATTCGCTCACATGGTGCAGGACGAGATGCAGGTCGTGCCGCGTTTGCTGCGCCGCGGCTACGTCGATGCCCAGGCAGCCAGCGCAGATGTCCCCCCGGCGCCGACATTCCCCGCCGCTGACCCGCAGGTGCGCATCGACTATGTCTGGGCCTCGACCCCGCTGGCGCCGGCGCTGCGCTGGTGCCGCCGCTGGACGACCGACGAAACCGCTGTAGCGTCGGACCATCTGCCGGTGCTGGCTGAGATCGACGAGACTGTATTGGTCAGGAGATAGAGCATGAGCTACGAAGACCCCGCGCACCGTGTTGACCGGCTGCGACGCGTCACTAACCGGCCGAAGCAAGACCTGAGCGCTCGCATCCCGCCGGGCCAGTTCGTCACCGAGAAATTCCCTGTGCTGCACTTCGGCGACGTGCCGGAGGTCGATCTGGCTGCCTGGGACCTGCGTGTTTTTGGCCTGGTGGAACAGCCCTTGCGGTTGACCTGGGAGCAGGTGCGCGCCCTGCCGGAGACGACCTTCACCACGGATATTCACTGCGTCACCCGCTGGAGCAAGCTGGACACCACCTGGAGCGGCGTGCTGTGGCGCGATTTCCTGGCTTCGCTGGGCATCCGCTTCGGCGTCGATGCCAGCCACGTCATGGCCCACTGCGAGCACGGCTTCACCACCAACATCGGGCTAGACGTGCTGGACGACGACGATACGATGCTGGCCTGGGGGTATGACGGCCAGCCGTTGACGCCGGAGCATGGCTGGCCGCTGCGTTTGCTGGTTCCCAAGCGTTATTTCTGGAAAAGCGCCAAATGGCTGCGCGGCATCGAATTCATGGCTGGCGATCAGCCTGGCTTCTGGGAGCGCAACGGCTACCACATGCAGGGCAACTTCTGGCGCGAGGAGCGCTTTGGCTGGTGACCAGTTTCTCGGCCGCTGGGCGCAGTTGACCGGCTTTTGACAACACGCGGTTTCGATGCACAATGAGGCAACGCGTTCTCACCTACCTTCAACCTTGACGACGGCCAGCACGAGAAGGAGCGAAAGAACCTCATGGCTAAAAAACCAAGCGCAGCCTATCGCATGGGCATCGATCTGGGAGGAACCAAAGTACTTGCCGCCGTCGTCGATAATAACGGCGCAATTTTAGGCATGGCCAAGAAGAAGACCAAGGCGGAGTTGGGGCCTGATGCCGTCATCAAGCGTATCGTCGACACCGCGTTGGGAGCGGCCGCGGCTGCCAAGACCAGCATGAAGTCGCTGGCTGGCGTGGGCGTGGGCGCTCCGGCGCCGGTTGACTACGAGACGGGCATGGTCTACTCGGCGCCCAACCTGCCTGGCTGGGACGAGATCCCGCTGGGTGCGCGGCTGCAAGCTGAGTTCGGCGTGCCAGTCTTGGTCGACAACGACGTCAACCTGGGAACGTTGGGCGAGTGGCGGCAGGGCGCCGGCCGCGGCTGCCAGCACATGGTCGGCATCTTCGTGGGTACCGGCGTGGGCGGCGGCATTGTCATCGACGGTAAACTCTACCGAGGAACCCGTTACGCCGCCGGTGAAGTCGGGCATATGATCATGCAGCCCAACGGGCCGCTGTGTAGCTGCGGCCGGCCCGGCTGTCTGGAGGCCTTCGCGAGCCGTACTGCCATCGAACGCGCCGTGCGCGCCGGCCTGGCCGAGGGGCGCCCCAGTATCGTCCCTGACCTGTTGGCGGCTGAGAAGGACCGGCTGACTAGCGGCGTGATCAAGCAAGCGCTGCTGTCCGAGGATCCGCTGATGAGCGAAGCCGTCGGCCAGGCCCAGTTCTACCTGGGCTTGTTGGTGGCCAACCTGGTCAACGCGCTGGACCCGCAGATGATCGTCTTTGGCGGCGGCGTAGTCGAGGCGCTAGGCGATACTTTCCTGCAGCCGATACGTGAGACGGCGCGGGCGTATTATTTGCAGCAGCGCGGCGCTGAGCGGATCGGCATCGTACCAGCCACTTTGGGCGACAACGCCGGTGTGCTGGGCGGCGCTGCCCTGGTTGAATCATTTCTCGCTCGAAAGACATAGTCAGAACATGGCGTTTACCCCCTATCCGATCGTAACCAGTACCGGCCAACAGGTGCGCGTGCGTTTTCTCACGCCGGACGACGGCGACCTGTTGGTGAACCTGGTGCAGCGGCTGTCGCGTGAGACCCGCTACCAACGCTTTCACGTCAGCATGGACGACGTCCCTCTGGAGGAAATTCAGCGTCGTCTGCCGCCGTTTCTGGCCGTGGACGGGGTCGATAGCGTCGCCCTTATCGCACTGGTCGACGAACCAAAGGGCGAGCAAGCTATCGCAGTGGCGCGTTTTGGAAGACGAACTGGTGAGGACGAGGCGGAAGCTGCGGTTGTGGTGCGTGACGATTGGCAGCGCCAGGGCATTGGTGCGGCGCTGATGAGCCAACTGGTGGCTGCGGCTCGATCGCTTGGCATCAAGCGCTTCAGCGCCATGGCGCAGGCGGGCAATCGCCCGGTGCATGCATTGATCAAGGCGGTCGGGCTGCATTACGAGAGCCACATCGATCGGGCAGAGGATTACATTGTGATCTACCTCGAGGAAACGCCGCTATGAAGGCTGTTGTTATGGCAGGAGGCTCCGGCTCACGGCTGCGTCCCATGACTATCGGGCGTCCCAAGCCCATGCTGCCTCTGGTGAACCAAGCAGTCCTCGGTCACATTCTTGACTTGTTGCGCACGCACAAGATCACAGATGTAGTAGTGACGCTGCAATACATGGCCAGCATGATTGAGGATTTCTTTGGCGATGGCAGCTCGTATGGCACGCGGCTGCGCTATGTAGTCGAGGAGACGCCGCTGGGCACGGCAGGCAGTGTGGCTAATGCCAGGGAATACCTGGACGACACCTTTGTGGTGATCAGCGGCGATGCTGTCACCAACTTCAATCTGCAGGAAATCATCGATTTCCACAAGGCTAAGCGTTCGCTGGCCACGCTGGCCCTCTACCCTGTGGCGGAGCCGCTGGACTACGGCGTGATTGTCACCGACGCCGATGGCCGCGTCACCCGCTTTCTGGAGAAGCCGAGCTGGGGTGAGGTGGCCTCGGATAGCGCCAACACTGGCATCTACGTCCTGGAGCCAGAGGTGTTCGACCTGATCCCGCCTGGCCAGCCTTACGACTGGGGCACCCAGGCCTTCCCTCAGATGCTGGAGGCGGGTCTGCCCATGTTTGGCTATGTGGCGCCCGGCTACTGGTGCGACATCGGCAACTTTGCTGAGTACCGCCGGGCCACGGCCGATGCGCTGCGCGGTAAGGTCTTTCCAACCAGCACCGTTGGCAAGCATATCGGCGGTGACATCTGGGTGGGCGAAAACGTCGATATCGCCCCCGATGCTCAACTCTATGGCCCGATCTACCTGGGCAATGAGGTACAGATCAAGAGCGGCGTGGTGATTCGCGGCCCCAGCGTGGTGCGCGACTACACCATTGTAGACAACCGCGCCCAGATCGATCGCAGCATCATCTGGCGCAACTGCTACATCGGCGAGGACGCCGAGTTGCGTGGGGCCGTTGTTACCCGCCAGTGCAGCATCAAGGCCAAGGCTGCGCTGTTCGAAGGCGTGGTGATCGGCGAGGCCTCGGTGGTCGGCGAGGGCGCAGTCGTCCATGCCGGCATCAAGCTTTGGCCGGGCAAAGAGGTCGATCCAGGCGCCGTGGTCAAGACCAGCATCATCTGGGGATCGCAGGGCCGGCGCGTGCTCTTCGGCCGCTATGGCGTCACCGGCGTCGTCAACGTCGATTTGACACCAGAGTTCGCCGCACGCCTGGGCGCCGCTTTTGGAGCAACCCTGCCGCGCGGCTCGATGGTCACCATCAACCGCGATGGCCATGCCGGCTCTCGCATGCTGAAACGGGCCGTCATCGCCGGCCTGCCTTCGGCTGGTATTCATGTGCGCGACCTGCAAACCGTGCCGATCCCGGTGGCGCGCTTTTACACGCGCGCGACCTCGGCGGTCAGCGGGGTACACGTGCGCATCTCCCCCTTTGACCAGCGCGTGGTGGACATTCGCTTCTTCGACAGCGAGGGGATGAACCTGGACAAGCACGAAGAGCGCAATGTCGAGCGCGTCTTCTTCCGCGAGGACTTTCGCCGCTCCTACATGGACGGCATCGGCACCATCAGCTACGCGGCGGATGCCATTCCCTTGTACAACCAGGCTTTTCTTGCCAGCGTCGACCAGGAGGCGATCCGCGGCGCAGGGTTCAACATCGTCGTCGACTACGCCTTCGCCACCACGTCCCAGGTGCTGTCCGATATCTTTCAAGCTTTGCAGGTCAGCACGACGCCGTTGGGTGCGCGTGTCGATCCGGCCTATATCTCGCTGGAGCAGGATATATTCCAGGATGAGCTGCGCCGTATGGCAATCATCGTCAACGCCTTGGGCAGCGATTTTGGTGTGCGTCTGGACGTGGGCGGCGAAAAGATCTTCCTGGCCGACGATCGCGGGCAACTGGTGCCTGACGTGTTGGCCTGCGCGGCCATGGTGGAGTTGGCCTTGCGCTCGAAGCCAGGCGGTGTGGTTGCCGTGCCGGTCAACCTGTCCTCGGTCTTCGAGCGCATCGCGCGCGAGCATCGGGGCAGCATCCTGCGCACCCCGGTTGACCTGGCGTCGCTGATGCAGGCCGCCCACAACGCCGATGTCCTGATGGCGGCTGACGGCGCGGGCGCCTTCGTGTTTCCCGAGTTTCAACCGGTGGCCGATGGCATGATGGCTGTGGCGCGGTTGTTGCAGATGTTGGCTCAGCAGCGCATGCATCTGTCGGAGCTGATCGATTCGCTGCCGCCGTTCCATGTGGTCTCCACCACTGTGGAGTGTTCGTGGGAGAACAAGGCCACGGTGATGCGTCGCCTCCAGCAGCACTTTGCCGGCGCCGATGTACAGGTGACTGATGGCATCAAAGTCTTCTTGGGCGAGGATGAATGGGTGTTAGCGCGGCCGGACCCGGATCGAGCCTATTTCCACGTGACGGCTGAAGCCAACTCGACTGAGCGCGCCCATGAACTGGTTGCGGAGCATGGTCGACTGGTAGACAAACTGGCCGGCAACAAGGTCTGAGCTGAGCACAGGGAGAAGGCGCAGATGACACAACCCAAACGCCAGCGTTGGATGCGGGCAGCCTTGCTGGCTGTGGCCGGCGGCCTGTTGCTGCTCTTGCCGCTGCTGGCGATGGCGCAGGACACTGGCCAGCCTCAGACGCATGTCGTCCAGCAGGGCGAGACTGCCATCGGGATTGCCGCGCGCTATGGGGTCTCGTTGGCGCAATTGGTGGAGGCCAACGCGCTGCGCGATATGAACCTGCGCGCCGGCATGCAGTTGCTGATCCCTGCCGAGCCAGGCCAGGCCAATAAAGTTCATCTGGTGCGCCGTTGGGAGACGCTGCCAGCGATTGCGGCTCGCTACGGGGTCTCGGTAGTCGACATCATGCTGGCCAACGGGCTGGCCCGACCGGGAGCGCTCTACGTGGGCCAGCGTCTGCTCATTCCTCCGCCGGCCACGCCATCCCCCACCCCGTCGCCGACCGCGCTGCCCCAGGGCTGTCTTGCCGGCTGCGCCTCGATCAGCATTGCAGCGCCCGCGCGTGGCAGCACGGTGACCAGCCCGGTCCTGGTGCAAGGCCAAGGCGCGGCCTTCGAGCAGAATCTGGTGCTGCGGGTGCTGGACGCAACGGGTTACGAGATCGGCAAGGGCACGGCCAGGATCGACGGGCCGCTGGGCGCGATCGGCTCCTACAGCGGCGTCGTGACCTTCACCGTGCCCGCCAACACCCAGCCGGGCCGTATCCAGGTCTACAGCCAAAGCCCCGCCGACGGCGCCATCGAGCACCTGACGTCCGTGACAGTGCTGCTGCAAGGGGCGGGGCTGGACCAGGCCGTGGAGCAGGTCAAGACTGCGCTGGAGAGCCAGGACTACGCGGCGCTGGCTGCGCTGATGACCGATCCGTGGACACTGGCCATTTTCCGCTCCGAAAGCATCAGCCTGAGCAAAGATCTGGCGCTGGAGCAACTGAAAGACAACTATCTGGGCCCGGGCCGCGTCTTCGTCGATCTGTCGGTGGACGCGCGCCAACTGTTGGCCGGCCAGATCAGCCTGGCCCCTGATGTGACCCATGTGGTCTTCTCCACCGGTTGGGGCGCCGATCGATCGGACGATGCCCTGCTGCTGTTCGGCGTTGCTGCCGACGGGCAGGCGCGCTGGGGCGGCATGATCTACATCTCCGGTGCGCTGCGCCCGTACTGAGAAGCCGTCCAAAAATAAGTTGGTGCTCTGGCCGGTCTCCTGACCGAGCCAGCCCGCCAGGTGATTTCTGGACAGCTACCAAACCTGGAGCACCCCATGGTCGATCCACTTCCCACGCCCACCATTCAGCAAATCCACCGCCACGCCTCAGCGCGCAGCTACCGGCCTGATCCCGTGCCGGCTGCGTTGGTTGAGACTATCGTGGCGGCCGGCCAGCGCGCCTCCACCTCGTCCAACTTGCAGATGTGGAGCGTGCTAGCCGTGGCCGGCGCGGCGACGCGCCAGGCTCTGGCCGAGCTGTGCGGCCAGCAAGAGCACATCGCCCAGGCGCCGCTGTT
>Ga0209573_1004705_pt1 | contig 13120 bp, 15 predicted proteins | sample TNRBio252014_DNA_FD_185870 | JGI IMG/M metagenome (GOLD analysis project Ga0209573, IMG submission 185870) | Wastewater treatment Type I Accumulibacter community from EBPR Bioreactor in Madison, WI, USA - TNR Reactor_6/25/2014_ DNA (SPAdes)... | ecosystem: Engineered > Bioreactor > EBPR >...
ACCGTCATCCCCGCCACAACCGTGCCTCAGCGCGCCCCCGACCAGGTACTTTCCGGACCGCCATTTCAGGAAAACGCCACGCTTTGCCTCCAGGCCAGCAATAACCTCTACGCCGAGCACATCCTGATCGCCGCGGCCGGGGAACCATACGCGAGCAACCCGTGGCCCAAGGCCTCCCGCGCGCTTCAAGAGTTTTTGACCCAGACCGTGCGTTGGCCCGAACCTCCGCCGAGGTGCGCAGACGGTTCCGGTCTGAGTCGACTGAACCTTGTGACAACCCAGGGGATTTGCCAGTCTTTGCAATGGGCCAAGAAGCAATCCTGGTACAAAAGTTTCAAAGACTCGCTCGCCAGGCCAGGAGTTGGCACGCTTCGCGCAAGACTCAAAGGCGTCGAATTCAATGGAAAGACGGGAACCCTCACCGGGGCCAGCGCACTCAGCGGATACCTGAAGACCAAGGCCCAAGAAGAGCTCGTGGTCAGCATTATCATCAATAACGCCAACCTCACCACTCCCGCTCAACAAGCCATCATCGACAAGATCATCGCCATACTGGAATCAAGAACCCCCGATGAAGCAGCTTCTCCTTTCCCTCCAATTGCCCGCCAGCATCCGCAAGCTCTTCCCCACCCGAGCCCTGCTCCTCTTGCTTGGCATAGGCTTCATTGACCTTGTGTCGACCGCCGTGCTCTACCATCACGGGCTCATCGAGGAACGCAACCCGGTCATGCGTCCGATCATCGAGTCCAGCGTCTGGCTGTTTGCTTTGGTCAAGGGCATGACGCTTGCGCTTGCCTGGGCGCTGCTCTATCGCTGGTCCGCAACCCATCTCAATTTCGTCCGAAAAGCCTGCCTCGGCGGAGCCGCCGTCTACGTCCTCATCTGGACCGTCTGGTTCCTATTGCCATAGTTTTTATAGGTCCTATAAGTCCTATAGGTCCTATAAGACTTATAAGACCTATACCCCCCCAGAAAAAAAGGGGACCGGTTCCGCGCCGATCCCCGATTGCATTTGGGATTTTCTCCGTTCTATGGGTTGTTTGTCAGGTTATTGTTGCAAGCACCAAGACCTGGACTGACTCTCTAACCGGCGGGAGTGTGTTCACCGGTGGGTCTCCAGTTCTTTGACCTCATTGGATGTCCCGGATCGCTCCGGTAGGCATACTGTATCAGCACCTCTACCGGGATGCCAACGTCCTAGGCCCAAGGCCCCGGGACTTAAGGGTGGGGCAAGGTCCCAATTTGAACCTGCGCCATCCCGCCCTTTCCAGTCAAACTAGGGGCCTATGTTGAAGGTCCCCTGGGGGTTTGTGCTGGCTTCGTTCTATTGGTACATCCTGGTCGGGGCGTGTCAAAGCCTTAATGGCCCATTGGGACAGGCTCTGAGCGGCCGCCCAGGTTTCCCTCAAACGTTCGAGAAATACCTCGCTTCCATCTTCTTCATCGGGTCGACTGCAACCGTCTTGATCCGGATGATCTGGGTCAAAAAGGACCGGCCACTCATCACAATGGGGGCCGCCGCTCTCTCCCAAATTGTGGGAACGCTGATCGTCGCCCTGGGCCCCACCTGGTGGATCATGTGCGTCGGGGTCGCCATTGCGGGCATCGGATACGGCATCCTCACCGTCTGGCTCAATGCGGAGTTTGCCCGCATTTTTGCCGGTCACTCGACCGGTGCTTGGCTGAACGTTTTGAATGGATTCTGGGGCGTCGGTGCCATCTGCGGTGCGTTCGCTTTTAGCCAGATTGGAAGCCAGCTCAATGCTGCCCATCTCGGGCTCGCCCTTTTGGCCGGGATCGGGCTTATCGGCGCCGCCGCGATCGTTCGATATCTCTCTCAACCCTCGGAAGCGGAGGCCGAAGAAGCCGCCAGCCACGCCCGTCTCCCACGCCTCTTGCCGGCCTATTCGTGCCTCATGATCCTGTACATCGTCGTTGAAGTTGGGCTCGCGACCTATCTCGTCCGATACGTCGTCGAGGTCTGGGATTGGAAGAAAGCCGAGGGTTCCGCCCAGCTTTCCCAAATCTGGCTGGCCTTCACGCTATCCCGGTTCGCCACGGGGATGATCGCGGCCAGATTCAAAGAATCCACGGTCCTCATCGCCAGCATTTTTGGCATGATCACCGCGTATGCCCTGATGCACAACGGCCTTGTCGCGCCGGGGACGCTTCTGCTGGGGGCGAGCATGGCGCCCGTCTTTTCAAGCATTCTCGCCATCGCCACCCGCGATACCCTCGCCAAAGCGCGCACCACGGCGGCCGTCCTGGTCTGCGGGAACTTCGCCGCCATTTCAGCCCCAACCTTGGTCGAACTTCCGCTTGGTTCGAGCATGAAGGCGCTTCCGTTCGTCCTCATGGGGGGAGCCGTGATCATGCTGTTCACGCTAGCGTTCGTCCTGCGCCAAAAACTCCCCGAGGCGAACGCATGAAGCTCGGCATCTGTTGCATTTCCGCGCTCGGCTGGCGAACCGTGAAGCGCCGCTGGGCCCAAGTCTTTCCGGAAGCAACCTTTTACGATCCCGAACCTTCGCCGCTCCTCTGCAAGATTGGACAGAAGACGCTCGCGAAATCTCTGGGCATGCGTCGAGCCGTGAGACAGGCCATCCGCGATGGCTGCGACCGAGTCCTCATCGCCACAAACGGAGAGGCCACCTTGGTCCCTCTTGCTGACGCCCAAAAGGTCGCGATCTACGGAGATGCCAGCCACCGCCAACTAGACGAACTTTACGGTTTCGGGCGTCCTGAACACAAAAATGCATCCCGGGAGCGGGCCCTTCGTCGGTTGTTCGCATCGGGCGCACGGGGCCTGGCGATGTCCACATGGGCCGTCGAGGGCTTTCTGCGCGACTACGGAGACACGGCTCACCACATCCCGGGATGCGTTGATACCACCCTGTTTCGCCCCGGAAGCACGCGACCGGATGGGCCATTTCGCGTGCTTTTCGTCGGGGGAAACCTGGCGCGCAAAGGGGCTCAACTCGCCATCGATGCCACGGCGGACTTGCCTGGAGTCGAGCTTCTGATTGTCGGAGGAACGCTCGAAAGCCCTCCGCCCCACGTGCGCTGCGCAGGGTGGGTTGAAGGCGATTCCCCCGCCATGGTGGCCGCCTATCAATCCGCAGACCTCTTTCTTTTTCCCACCACCGCTGATTGCTATTCCCACGTAATCATCGAAGCCCAGGCATGCGGGGTGCCTGTGATGGCGAGCGTCACCGGTGGGATTCGCGACTTGATTGTCGATGGAGAAACGGGGATCGAGATCACGGGACTGGACGCTGTCCACGTTCGAGACCGCATCGCCGCGTTCCGCGAGCATCCTCCAGGTGCCCTTTCCGAAAACGCTCATAAACGAATTCTTGGGCTTCATTCGTTTCATAAACAGAGTTTTTTTATTTATAATGCGCTACAATAAGGTGTGCGTCCCGAGTATTTATTTCGGCCCGGTCGCTCCTTGGCCGGCAGTTGGTCGTCTCGCCGTTCCCGTGTGCGCTTAGCGTGGGGACAGCCCATCTCCATCAATCCCGATGAGCTCATCGGCCGGCACATAGCCCGGCGAGGGGTCTTTGATGTCGCAACGTGCGAAGTGTGTTGGCGTCTTGCGACTCCAGGTTCATTTTGCGTGGACATCGGAGCAAATATCGGACAAATGACCGGCCTCTTCATCGAAAGGCTCGGCCCCGATGGGCATCTGCTCAGCGTCGAAGCGCACCCGAAGATCTTTGAGCGGCTCGAGGCCAACGTGGCCGAATGGTCGCATGATCTTGGTCCAGAGGTCTCGCTCGTCAACGCTGCCTTGAGCGCGTTCGACGGTCATCTGATGCTCAGGGAGCCCGTGGGGTTTGCACAAAACCAGGGGATTTGCACCCTCGAAAGTGGAAGCGGAGCGGGCTTCTCTGTGCCCTGTTTCCGGCTCTCCACGCTGTGGCATCCCGATCAACGGATGGATGTCATGAAGCTCGACGTCGAAGGCCACGAGCTTGCCGTCCTTGAGGGGGCGACGATGAATTTCGACAAAAATCCACCCCAACACTTGATCTATGAGGATTGGAATGACTTTCCAAATCCCGTCTCGAATTTCCTGACGGCCCGCGGCTACACCATCTTCGGTTATCGTCCAACCACCCGGCGCGTGGTGCTGGAAGCGCCATCTTCCGAAACTCACGAGCGGATTGCGACGCTTCAAGAAGCTTGGGTTCGGGATCAGTTCGCGCAAGGCGGATATCGCTGCTTACGACCGCCACGCTAGGAGTTGCTGCTCATAGCGGTCGGTTAAGACTTCCCAGCTGAAGTTTGCCTCGCAATATCCCCTCGCTTGGGCTCGATGCTCTTGGCCCAAGGAAGCTTGCAAAGCGGGGATGAAGTCTTCGTCTCGTTCGACGGGAAAGATGAATGGCTGGGTCAGATCGAGGTTACCATACGCCATCGGAGAGACCACCACGTTCAATCCCGCCGCCAGAGCCTCGGCGACGACGAGCGGGGGCCCGCCCCCCTCGCGGTCACTCACGAGGATCAAAGTCGTGTACTCCGTGAGCTTCTCGCGGATGGTTTCACGGGTCCATTCCCCGAGAAAATTCGCGCCCGGTGGCAGGATGTCTTCTTTGAGCGGCCCCGCGAAGTCCACGTGGATCCCCAAGCCCTGGACTTGCTCAAAAATAAAGTCTTGTCGTTTCCGCTTCTCGATCATCGCGAGGCAGATCGCGCGGCCATTGCCTTTTTCCGCGACTCGAAATTGGCTGGCCTCAGTGCCATTGGGTTGCACAACGACCTTTGCGGCAGGGTTTCGGCGACGAAGCTCGGCGGCGACATCCTCCCGAATCACCATGATGTGTGGCGCCCGCGCGGTCATCCTCAGGCACTTCTCTGCGTCATGGTCAATGTCGTCCAAGAAGTATCCGCGATGGGTCGTGCAGATCACCCGCGAGCCCTTGAACAAGTTCGCCGCCATCATGCGCGAAAGGCCTCGTTCGTGGTGGCAATGCAGGAAGTCGTATCGTCCATGCTTCAGGATTTCCCAAAAAACCCGATGTTTGTTTGCGTTGACGATATCGACGGTGTGGCCCTTCGCGCGCAACCGCTGGGTGTATTCCCAGATGATGCTTTCAATGCCGCCATAGCCCACGGGCGGAATCGGGATATAGCCCAGGGCGGCGAAGAGGATTCGAAGCGGAGCAGACACGGTGGGGTTTTACCTTGGGAGCTAGAGGACTTCAACCCGCCGTCAGCCGGTTTGCCGCGATTTTGAGGCCGTTGAGGGTGAGATAGGGGTCATATTCGTCGATCTCTTGGCAAATCTGGCCGAACGCCTCGCCGAGTCCACCCGTTGCGAGGACCTTGACGTGGCCCCCGAGTTCTTTCCGAAACCGCCGCGCGAGCCCGTCGATGGCGTCGGCATACCCGAGGACCAACCCGGACTGCATCGCTTGGGGTGTAGTTTGCCCGATGGCCGAAGGGGGAGCCGCGATTTCTATCTGGGGCAGTTTGGCCGTCTTGCTGCTCAAGGCCTCCAGAGCCAGCCGAACCCCTGGCAAAATGGAACCCCCCAGATATTCGCCGGAGGCTCCAATTGCGTCGAACGTTGTCGCGGTTCCAAAGTCGATGATGATCATGGGGGGCTTAGCTTTCGCTAGGCCACCCAGAGCATTGGCGAGACGGTCCGCGCCCACGGCGGATGGCGGGTCGTAGATCACGTCGATCCCGACCGCTTCACCCGTCGTCAAGAACTTGGGCACGACGTTCAACCACTCTTTGGCCAATCTGGTCAGCGTTTCATTCATGGCCGGCACGACGCTCGCAACCACAAAATCGCTCGCCGTAAAGGGCAGGCCGCGTAGGTCTAGAAGAGCCTTGAGGGTCGCGGCAAGCGAATCTTCCGTTTCCCGAGCGCTCGTTTCGAGCCGGAAGTCCGCCACCCAGCGGTCCCCCGACCAAAAACCGTACACCGTATGGCTGTTGCCGACATCAATCGCCCAAAGCATGGGTCAAATCTACCCGGCTGTACTCTTCGCCGCCCAGTTGCTCCAGAATGGTCTTCACCACGAGGTCACTCGCTTGGTCCCGCAGGCCGACATCGTCGGCTTCGACCATCACCCGGATCATGGGTTGGGTTCCGCTGGGTCGGACGTTGATTCTTCCCTTCCCTTCGACCATGCCCTCTGCGCGCTGGATGGCCCCGCGGATCTCTTCTGAGCCTTGAAGCCCACTCATTCGCTCCACTTGGACATTGACCAAGAGTTGGGGCCAGTTTTCAAAAGCCTCGAAGCTCGAGCTGGCCTTTTTGCCGCTCAAGCGCAAGACGCGCAGGAGCTCGAGGGCCGTGATGAGCCCGTCCCCGGTCGGGCCGCGTTCTGGAAAGATGATGTGGCCGCTCTGCTCGCCGCCGATGCTGCCCGCGATTTCATCGAGCTTCGCACTCACATACTTGTCGCCGACGTTGACACGCTCCAGACGGATGCCCTGGCTTCCGAGGTACTTCTCAAATCCACCGTTGCTCATCACGGTCCCGACAGCCGCCTTGGTCGCCATTTGGTCGTGCCAATGCCCGCACCAAATGGCGATGGTTCGGTCGCCGTTGATGAGACGCCCTCGATCATCGCTGAAAACGGCCCGGTCGGCGTCGCCATCGAAGGCAATGCCCAAATCGGCTTGGTGCTCCGCGGTCAGGGCCTGCACGACTTCGGGTTTGGTCGCACCCCCTTCGGCGTTGATGTTCATGCCGTCGGGCCGGACCCCGATTTCGATCACCTCCGCACCGAGTCGGCGGAAGACTTCTGGCCCGAGTTCATAGGCGGCTCCGTGAGCTCCATCGACGACGAGCTTCATGCCCTGGAGCCCCTCGGGAACGATTTGGACGAGGTAGTCCAGGTAGCGTTCCAGCTCGCTTCGGTCAGACAAGATCGCCCCGATGGCTGCGCCCGTGGGGCGGGCTTCGTAAGGCTCGTCCATGAGCTGTTCAATGCGCGCTTCATCTCCATCCGAGACCTTTCGCCCGTTGTGGGCGATGAGTTTGATGCCGTTGTCAGGGGCGGGGTTGTGGCTGGCGCTGATCACGACACCCAGCGAGAAATCGCCCGTGCGTGTGATGTAGCTGATCCCCCCCGTTGGCGCGACGCCGAGGGCCACGACATCCACCCCAGCCGAACACAGGCCCGAAGCCAAAGCGGCACCGAGCATGCTGCCGCTCTTGCGCGTGTCCCGGCCGATCACCACGCGGGGAGCGAGACCTTGCTCATGGATCCAGCGCCCTGCCGCGAGGCCAATGGAATAGGCCAGTTCGGGGGTGAGCTTTTGGTTGGCGACCCCGCGAATGCCGTCGGTCCCGAACAATTTCTTGCTCATTGGGCCACCCGTACTCTTGCCGGTCGGATGATCTTGTCGCCGAGCTTGTATCCGGGTTCGATCTCCATCGAGACGGTGCCGCTTGCATACTCCGTGCTGGCTTCGGTGCCAATCGCCTCGTGCAAATTTTCGTCAAAGGGTTGCCCCACCGAAGGAATCGGCATGAGCCCTTGCGAGCCAAGCACGGCCTTGAACTGCTTTTCGATGAGCTGAACCCCTTCGAGAAGCGATTCAAAGCTCGCTCCTTGCTGAGCCGCCTGCGTCGTGCGTTCAAAATTATCGAGAACGGGAAGGAGCCGAAAGATGACTTCTTCGCTGGCTGTTTTGCGCAACTCTTCCTTTTCCTGATGGACGCGGCGGCGGAAGGTTTGGAATTCGGCAAGCGTGCGGAGCGCGTGTTGTTCGGCTTCCTGGAGCTTGGCTCTCAATTCCTCAAACTCGTCATTGATTTCTTCTTCGGCCTCGTACTCTTCCTCTTCTTCTTCAAGAGCCGCGTCGGTGATCAAGTCATCGTAGTCTTCTGCAGGAACATCAGTCATAGGTCGGTCATTCAAAGATAAAGTCACCTCAAACAGAGAAATGGGGAGGCATAAGGATACCTAATTCATGCTCTTGGACCGGCTCCACACTGTGTCCGATTGGGCAAATTGATCTAGGAGGTTATAGTAGTGCCGTGCACTCACTTCATAGGCCCCAAGGCTCTCGAGGTGCGGATTCATGACCTGCGCGTCGAACACTCGAAAGCCCAGTCCTCGGCAGTGGTGGATCATGGCATGGAGGGCCACTTTGCTCATGTCGGTGGCGCGGTGGAACATCGATTCGGCGCTGAAGATCTTCCCCACCGCCAGACCATAAACTCCCCCCACCAATCTCTCGCCTCGCCAAACTTCGCATGAATGCGCCCAGCCATCCGCGTGGAGATATTCGTAAACCCGGGCGAGCGGCTCCGTGATCCAATTCTCACCCGGACGCTGGCAAGCCCGGATCACATCCCCAAACGCCTCGTCAAAGCTCACCCGAAAATCTGATTTACGCAGGGTCTTGGCGAGGGATTTCGAGACGTGGATTCCTTGAATGGGAAACAAGGCTCGGCGCGGGACCTCGTACCAGAGGATCTCTTCGCTGTCCTCGCTGCCCATCGGAAAGCACCCCATGCGGTAGCCCCGCCACATCATCCACGGGGTCAGGTCTTCCGCTCGCATCTTTGATCAAAAATTATGGTGGATGGCTTGCATTTTTGCGCTCGACCGATTATACTGTTCATATGTCTACTCTATTGAAGAATGCCATCGACCAATCCGGTCACCAGATCAAGAAGACTTTTGAAGACTTCCCCGCCGATGCCTGGGACGCCAAACCGATCCCGGGCGCCATGTCCGCGCGGGAGATTCTCGCCCACCTTTGGGAATGCTACTATGCACTGAATTCGGCCATGGACGGGAAGGACCACGCGTGGGGTGAGTTTCAAGTTCCGGCAGAAGTGGTCGCGAATCCAGCCGAGTTCGCATGGAAAAAGCGCGATGAAGCAACATCGCGGGCTCTGGCCTCGTCGGACCCCAAGCACCATGACCTCGCCATCGATTATGTGGCCCTGCACGACGCCTACCACGTGGGTCAAATGGTCACTTTGCGCTCCGCTGTTCAGCCCGACTGGAACTCGTACTCGATTTATCCTGGGCACTAGGGTAAAATAGCGGCTTCCAATACGCACTGTGCGGTTTCGGCGTGGGTGCCCCAGGCGGGGTAGACGCTCGAAAAAACAAAGCCGCATCGGAGGAGAAACCCAAATATGGCAGAACTCAGCATGAAGGAACTGCTCGAAGCAGGCGTTCACTTCGGCCACCCAACGCGCCGATGGAACCCGAAAATGAAGCGGTTCATCTACGGCGCCCGAAACGGCATTTATATCGTTGACCTTCACCAAACCATCAAGCTGTTTGAAGACGCTCTGGACTACGTGAAGAAGATCGTAGAAGACGGGGGCAACGTGCTCTTCGTCGGCACGAAAAAGCAAGCCCAAGCGGCCGTGAAAGAAGCCGCCCAACGAAGTGGTCAATACTTCGTGAGCGAGCGATGGCTCGGTGGCATGCTCACCAACTGGAAAACGATCAACGGCCGGATTACGCGACTCAAGGAACTCGACCGCATGTTTGCGGACGGGTACATGGATCGTTTGCCAAAGAAAGAGCAGCTCAAGCGCATGGAAGAGCGCGAAAAGCTCAATCGCTACCTGGAAGGCATCCGAAACATGAACACGATGCCCAAGTGCATGTTCGTGGTGGACGTGAACAAGGAAGTCATTGCGATCCAAGAAGCCAAGAAGCTCGGGATTCCCATCGTCGCGATCGTGGATACCAACTGCGACCCCGATCTCGTGGACGTGGTGATCCCCGGCAACGATGACGCCATCCGCGCCATCCGCTTGGTCACCCAAAAGTTCGCCGATGTCATTCTCGAAGCTCGCCCGATCAGCGATCAAATCATCGAAGGGACCATCGCCGAAGGCGAAGAACCGCTCGATGATTCCGCGGTTCCCATCGATGAAGAACTGATGCGCGCATTCGCATCCGAAGAGGTTGCCGCGAGCACAGACGCATAAGAAAGAGGACAATTACCATGGCAAATGCAGCAGATGTAAAACGGCTCCGGGAGGAAACCGGAGCACCCATGATGGAATGTAAGGCAGCTCTGGATGAAGCCGGCGACGACTACGAAAAGGCGAAGGAGATCCTTCGCGAAAAGGGTCAAGCCGCCGCAGGCAAGCGCCAAGGTCGATCCACGAGCGAAGGCTACGTCGCCGTCAGCATGAGCGAGAACCACCAAGAGGTGGGCGCCGTCGTCCTGGAATCGGAAACCGACTTCGTCGCCAAGAACGAAGGCTTCGTGACGCTGGCAAAGGAACTTGCCGAAATCTTCCAACACCATGATCCAGGCAGCGATCCGCTTGCCGTCAAGCACGGTGATAAGACGGTTGGCGACCTCATTCAAGAGTGCATCGCCAAGTTCCGAGAAAACGTGAAGCTGACCAGTGTCGTTCATATCCGAAGCGAGAACAAGCTCGCCGCGTACGTGCACCACGACTTCAAAAAAGGCGTGATCATCGAATACGCCGGTCAGGCCGCCAATGGTCACGACGTCGCTCGACAAGTGGCGATCCAAGCCGTTGCCTTCCCACCGGAATACGTGAGCAAGGACGAAGTGCCTGGCGAATACCTTGCCAAGCAATTGGAACTCGAAACCCAACGTGCGATCAACGAAGGCAAACCCGAAAACATTGCCAAGAACATCGCCCAAGGTCGAGTGGACAAGGAAATCATGAAGCAGGTCGTTCTTCTGGAACAACCATACTATCGCGAACCAAGCAAGTCGGTCCACGCCTACCTCACGGAAGAGAGCAAGGCCGCTGGCCACCCGATCAACATCTTGAGCTTCAAGGCGCTGACCATCAGCCAGGACTAAAAATGTGTTCCTGAAAGGGCTCCCGAATTCGGGGGCCCTTTTTTGGAATAGAATCTTCATAGAAGATCCAATATGCAGCCATACAAACGCGTCCTCTTAAAAATCAGCGGTGAAATGCTCGCGGGGAGCGGCCCGATGGGCATTGATCCCTCCACGTTGAACTACATCGCCGAGGAAATCGTCGCCGTGCACCAGCAGGGTGCCCAGGTGGCGGTCGTCGTGGGGGGTGGAAACTTCATTCGCGGTGAGATGCTCAGCACGCAGGCCGGGATTGACCGAACCACCGCCGACCAAATGGGCATGATGGGCACCGTCATCAACTCCCTTGCTCTCCAAAGCGCAGTCGAGCGCCAGGGCGTCCCCGTGCGGGTTCAAAGCGCGATTCAAGTCAACCAAGTCGCCGAGAGCTTCATCAAGCGCCGCGCGGTTCGCCACCTTGAGAAAGGGCGGGTGGTCGTCTTCGCCGCGGGCACCGGGAACCCGTATTTCAGCACCGATACGGCCGCCGTTCTTCGCGCGCTTGAGGTCAGCGCCGACGTTCTGATCAAGGCGACAAAAGTGGACGGCATCTACGACAAAGACCCCCGAAAGTTTGATGACGCCGTGAAGTTTTCCACGGTTGGCTACACGGAAGCCATCACCAAACGGCTCGCCGTGATGGACCAAACCGCCTTCACGATGTGCCGGGAACACCAGCTTCCCATCATCGTGTTAGACTTGAACGTTAAGAATGCCATGGTGCAGGCCCTGACTGGGAACTCCATTGGAACCCTCGTCGCAGGAGAATAAAGATATGGAAGAAATTTATCAAGACGCCGAACGGCGCATGAAACACGCGATCGAAGTGATGGCGCACGACTTCTCCACCATCCGAACGGGCCGTGCAAATCCCGTGGTTTTGGAGCGTGTGCACGTTGAGTACTACGGAAGCGAAACCCCGCTCAATCAAATCTCGAATATCAGCGTTCCCGACCCGCGAACCCTTATGATCACCCCTTATGAAAAGAACATGGTGGCCGTGATTGAAAAAGCGATCTTGAAGAGCGACCTCGGGATTACGCCCAACAATGACGGGGTCAACATCCGGCTCAACTTCCCGCAAATGACCGAAGAGCGCCGCAAAGAGCTTGTCAAACAAGTGAATTCGCGGGCGGAACAGGCCATCATCAGCATCCGAAACGTCCGCCGGGACGCGATTGACCATGCGAAAAAGAAGCAAAAAGACGATCACCTCAGCGAGGACGACGTGAAGGCGTTTGAATCCAAAATCCAAAAGCTCACTGACAAAATGGTCGAAGAAGCGCACGCGATCCAGCACAAGAAAGATAAAGAACTCATGGAAGTTTAATCAAACCTCTGCCTCCCTCTTTGAGGCAGGGGACACGCATTCCTATGAACCCGACTCAGCAGCAAGCCGACCAACGAGGGATTGACCTCCAGGCCCTACCCGTCCATGTTGCCGTCATCATGGATGGGAACGGCCGATGGGCGAACAAGAAAGGCCTCGGGAGGCTGCTAGGACACCGAGAAGGATATCGAACCCTCCGAAGCGTCCTGCTGAACGCGAGCGAACTCGGGATTCGATACCTCACCGTCTATGCCTTTAGCGCCGAAAATTGGCGGAGGCCCAGCGATGAAGTGGATGGGCTCATGAAGCTCATCGAGCGTGCCGCACGAGATGAACTGCGCGTCATGCACAAGAACAACGTCCGCGTCCGCGTCGCGGGCCGGCTCGAAGAACTCCCGCCAACGCTCCGCGAAGCCCTGGAAAGCGGCATCGAGACCACCCAAAACAACACCGGCATCACCTTCACTTTGGCTGTCAACTATGGGGGGCGTGCCGAGATTGTCGACGCCGTCCGAGACATCGTCGCGAGCGGGATGGAGCCGGAGCAAGTGACCGAAGAGCTCATCGCTGCCCACCTCTATAATCCCGATATTCCCGAACCCGATCTCATGATCCGAACCGCGGGTGAAATGCGGTGGAGCAACTTCCTCATCTGGCAAGCGGCCTATTCAGAACTTTTCGTCACCGATCGGACGTGGCCGGAGTTTGAACTGGATCATTTGCTCAGCGCCGTCGAGGCTTACCAGCGACGCGTTCGAAAGTTCGGCGGCCTCGTGCAAACCTAACGCAACCCGGTCCCACCAACGCCCGTAACCCGATTCATGATCCAAGCCCGCGAAAACGCGCCCTCCAGCGACCGGAAACTTGCCGCGGCTGTCCACCTCGGGGCCGTCTTTTTCCCGTTCATGGCGCCCATTGTCGGGTTGGTTTTGGCGGGGAGATCTCGCTATGTTCGTTTCCATGCCCTCACGTCGCTGA
>Ga0209573_1004706_pt1 | contig 13118 bp, 17 predicted proteins | sample TNRBio252014_DNA_FD_185870 | JGI IMG/M metagenome (GOLD analysis project Ga0209573, IMG submission 185870) | Wastewater treatment Type I Accumulibacter community from EBPR Bioreactor in Madison, WI, USA - TNR Reactor_6/25/2014_ DNA (SPAdes)... | ecosystem: Engineered > Bioreactor > EBPR >...
CGTTTTCTTAACCGTTTTCAGTACGTCTACCAGACCGTTGAAAATCTCGGTTAACCGTGCCAGTCATCCGCGCCAGTCGGTGTGCCAACCATCGCGCAACCCTTCACACCAGCCAGTGCGCCGCTCGCTGTACCCGTCGTTGTGCGAATCGTCGCGCCATCCGGCCCGCCGTGACCCACCCGCCCTAATCATAATTTCATGCGTAATTACGTAATTATCCATAATACGTAATAAATGATACGGTTTTGCCGCGGCAACAGGGCGAGAAGCCGCTCGTTGCCGTCCACCCGAGTGACCTTCCGATGGTGCGTGGCGACCCGGCGACCCCGGCCCGGCCATTACCCCCAGGCCGGCGGGTGCTTCGATAATCCATCCCCTCCGGCCCGATCACCGCACCGCCCATGGCGTTGACCCGCCTCCCGACCCGGTAAAATTCGGCGGGCTGTTACACTTCGCTTGCTCGAAGACGCGCCCCTCCGGCCGGCGGCGCTGCCGCGCCACCTGACAGAACAGGCTGTGCGGGTAGACGATGCCAAGCGGGTCGTCCTGGTCGATCTCCACGGCGGCGCTGATGAGGCGGTTTTGGATGGCCGGTAGTTTTTTGTCGTCATCTTCGCTCAAGCGCTTACCCTCCGGGCGCGGGATATCGGGGTTTCGGTCTCTGCACGGGTATCACCCATTTCGGCGGTTCCTGCTTCGGGGCTGGTGGCTCCGCCGGCAGGCGCTCCGGCTCCTGGATCTTCCGTTGCTCGGCTTCCCGCTGCTGGCGTTCGGCCTCCGCTCGGGTGTGGGCCTCCGCCTCGCGGCGTTCCCGCTCGGCCTCCTGCGCGGCCTTGGCCCGCTGGATCAGGCCGAACCGCGCCTCGATCCGCCCTTGCAGCGCGGCCATCTGCTGCCGCCGGTCCTCGGCCCTCTGCCGCGCTTCGCGTTCGGCGGCGGGGAGGCGTGCGTCATACGCCTCCCGAGCCGCCGCGAGAGCCGCCTGGGCGTGCTCCAGCGTGGTCCTGGCCTCCGTGAGCCGTTGTTCCCAAGCCGGAACCTCCCGGCGTGGGCTGCCGGGAAGGCCCGCCATCAGCAACAGGCCCCGCTTGTGGACCTGGCGCCAGTCGGCGTAAGCCGCTTCCAGCGCGTCGAGCGCCTGTCCCGCCGCCGTCGCGGCCCGCTGGGCTTGCGCCAGTTCGCCCCAGCGGTCGGCTAACCCAGTCGCTGAAGGGGACTCGTGCCGCGCCAGCCACTCACGATGATCAGTCCATTCCGACCACTCGCGTTCCAGGGCCGGAATATCCGCGCGCAAGAGCGCCTGCCGTTCGGCTTCCCGCCGCCACTGGGCTTGCTCCGCTTCGTCCGCCCGCCGTTGCCGTTCCGCTTCGGTGGTCTCCGGCGGGGAGTGTGGACGGGTCGGCGATGGCTCGGCAAATGCCGCTTCCAGGGGTGGAGGCAACACCGCCGTCGGATACAACCGGGCGGTTTTCGCTCGCAACGCCTGGATGATGTTCTCCTGGGCCGGGGTGCGGGCCTTCGCTTCGGCGGCTGGCGGCTCCGCGGGCCGCTTCTGTTCGGCTTCGTGCTGCGCCTCGGCCTCCCCCTGGCGTTCGGCGTGGCCCGCCTGCACTTCCCGGTTGTTCTCGCCCAGCCGGGTGGGAATCCCCCGCCGTTCCAGGGCAGTGGCCGCCGGCCCCAGGTGGATCGTAGCCTCCCGGTCAATCGCTTGCGCCTCCAGGCTCCGGTGATCGACCCGGGCCTCGACCCCCGCCTCGCGCAGCCGCGCGTTCTGCACCTCGGCGAACCGCGCCCGCCAGCGCCCGATTTCGCCGCTCTTGAGGTCGTCCAGTTCGCGGGTTTTCTCGGTGAACCCCGCCGCCGTCAGCCGGCGAGTGGTCAGCAGAAGGTGGGCGTGGTGGTTGCGCGAGTCGCCGGCCCGGCCCGGCCGGTGGATCGCCACGTCGGCGGCGCAGCCGTGCCGGAGAACCAGCTCGCGGGCAAAATCCACCGCCAGCCGTTGCCGCTGTTCGGCGTCCAGTTCGGCGGGCAGGGCGATCTCGAATTCGCGGGCCACCGTGGAGTTCTTGCGGGTCTCCGCCCCCTCGGCGGCGTTCCACAGTCGTGCCCGGTCGCTCGCCCAGTCGGGGGCGTTATCGGGGAGGATCAGTAGGCGGGCTTCGACACCTTGGCGGCGTCGGTAGTCGTGAACGATCCCCGTGCGCTCGTCGGCGATCCGTGCGCCGGTGCGGTAGGCCGCCGCACCCGTGGCGCTGCGCCCGTGGGAGCGGCTGATCGTCTTGGCCGAAAGATGATAGGTTGCCATGGCGGTCTTTCTCCGGGGTCGAGGGGCGAAGCCCCCGCGCACGCAAACGAAGCCCGCACAGCGGGCGAGGTTTGCATAAGTGCGCCTTTCGGGTTGTTGTTTCGTCATCCTGCCCCGCCGATTGTAGCCCGCCTCATCGCCGGAGGCTAGCCCCTCATCCCGTCCCCGCGTCGGTCGCCATCGGCCGTCCGCTCGGGGGTCCGCCACCCGGATCAGGGTCCGGGTCTATGAGCCGGGATCGCTCGTCCTCCGATCGCTGGCCGATCGAATCGGGCGGCAAGCTTGCGCTAGAATGCCGCTCATCCACTTGGAGGAGGTAAACTCATGCCCGGTATCGATGATCGGATCGCCGATCTGGAAAAAAGATTAAAGCAAGCGAAAGCCCTCAAGCAGCAGCAGGTCGCCCGCGAGAAGGCAGCGGAAAGGAAGCGCCAACGTTCTGAGGAGACCCGCCGCAAGATTCTGGTCGGCGCGGTCCTCCTCGCCAAGGTCGAGCGCGGCGAATGGCCCCAGGAGCGTCTGCGCGAGTTACTGGACAAAGCGCTGACTCGCGCCGACGACCGGGTGCTGTTCGGGCTTCCAACCCTGTCGGAGGAAGGATCGGCAAAAAATGAACACAGCGAGCTAGCGAAGAGGGGCTTTATGGACCCGAAAGTCAGTCATCTTCTAGGACCGAGAGGAGGCACTCCAGGACTTGGCTGACGAGGTGGGGAGGAACTTGTTCGATGATGAGGGCTTTGCGGGCCTTCCAGTCGAGTGATTTGATCTGATGGGCGTGAATACTGCCATCCGTTTTCAAACCAGACCCCAAGAGCGGAATGAGAAATCCTGACGCTCGGGCAATGGCGGCCGTGCCCCCTGAGATGGGACAAACCCACGCCAGTTGAAAGCGCTGGTTGAAAGATTGGGGCGAGACCACCAAGCAGAAATGCGGGCCTTGCATTTCCCGTCCGCTCGCTGGATCGAACTGGAGATGGAGAATATCGCCCCGATCGGGGAGCTTCATGACTCGTTCCCCACGGCGGGCAGTTCGTCCCAACCCGCCACGCGATGCAAGCCTTTGGGGGTAGCGGCCAGTAAGTCCGCCAAACATCGGCGTGAATAGGCGGGCTTGAGGTGTAGTTCTGTCCCGGTGATTTCCACAGACAGCACCGCCCCGGCCTTAAGCTGGTTCTGTTCGATGTACGACTGTGGGAGGGTGACGATCAACGACCCCCCCGAGCGGCGCAAGGATGCGGTTAACATGGCAAATTCCTCATTTAGTTTTACTAGAGTAAAACTACTAGAAGGGTTCGCCATGGTCAACCTTCTTGATTTCAGGTTTCGTGCGGCGGTTGCCTGTGGGTCGCCAGGCCTGCCAGCGGCTCTAGGAGCGTCTTGGAGCGTTTTAGTACCGAGGTCAAGGGGGAAGGACGGAAAACCTGTTTTCGTCGCTTCCTGGCCTTTCTAGGGCCTTCTACGCAGGTCTTTAGGACAGTGATCTGAATTGCACCTCTTTCTGGAGACCGTCTTTTGATTTTCGGTGACTTCGTCACCATCCGTTCCCATCGTTCTCAAGGATTGCGGGCATCTGGGGAGCGGTTGCCAGTGCGCCCACGCAACTACCCATGGAAAATGGTAAATATAAACCTTGTTGGTGGCGACTGTTTCCCAATTCAGTTACGGACAGGGCCCTTTTTTTCGGCAAAAGGCCACGAAGGCGCTATCTGGCCGCTTGGGTAGTTCTTTCTTTTTACTAATCCACTCCCGCCATTGTTGCTCCAGGGCGTGAACATCCCACCCCGAAGCTACTACTTTTACCTTCTCGTAAGTCTCTGGCTTCAATAAAATAAACCCGGTTTGTTGAACCGTGGCCAGATGTTTCTTCGCTCGGTTGGTGAAGGCCACCTGGTCATCGTCGGATAGAGCGATCTCGTAGTCGGGCAATTGGTTAGCGGCGACGATCTCCCGAACTTGAGCGCGTAACTTCTTCAAAGGCGCTTGGGTCCCGATCTTGAGTTGCAACGTCTCCAGCCCAATCTTAAACCCCCTCTGGTCTCCACAATGCTTCCGGGCAATCTCGTAGATACGTCGCTCCATTGGTTTGCGTAATTGGAAGTAGTCCGGGCTGATCGTGAGTAGTTCGTTACTGAGAATTGCGTTGTACAGCCACTCAGAGAGCTTTATTTCTACGGCAGTGGCCCGTTTGTTGGCGTCTTCTTCGACGGCCCGCCAAGCGTCGATCAAACCGAAACCTTCCTGAATCCGGTATCGCCCCGTTTTGATGCTGGTGCGTATCGAGGTCCCTCTCAGCCGATCTAACGAATCCTTGAACCGCTCGTAGGAATCGCCCCCATCGTCCCGGCCAATGGCCGTGAAGAAGCCACGGGCGCTGAACTGCACCGTTCGGCTTGGAGCCTTGCCTTGGTGCATGGCCGCACAGAGATGGGAAGCACAGTAGATCAGGATGTCCTTATCGTGAATCGTCGGAAGCCCCAGGATGCTCGGAATGATTCTGAGCGTGTTCCCGTTATGCTCGTAGTGAAGAATTCGCTTGTCCGGTTGAGTCGTAAGGGAAAAGACGGGATGTTCCATGCTAGCCATGTCGTCCTTGAAGTACGGAAGATGGCCAAACAAATCACAATTGAAGAATTCCTTTGGGCTTTGTTGGCTGTCTACCTCGTTGATCCGTATCGGTCGATTGGTGCTGTTTGTCATCTCTACCCCTTGGAAGCCGTCTTTTTCTTAGATCGTTGGTTAGGTTTGTTCTTGGTTGACTTCTTTTCCTACCGCCCGTCTTTTTCGTGAATCGTTGGTTAGGTTTGTTCCTGGTTGCTGTCTTAGCCCTTCTTCCTGGAAGCCGTCTTTTTGCTTGGAGTACCTACCCTGCCGATTCTGGGTTGCTATGAACGCAGGTTAGCACCACGACGCGAGATTTTATCCACAGGGCACCCTGTGTTTTGTTAAAAAGACTGTGTTAAAACAGTGTTAAAGCGGGCAAAATTCGCTGTAACTAAATGAATTAACTATGTTTTTTTTATGGGGCGGTCCGCAAAACCCCGAATCGCGGTCCGCAAAACCCCGAATCGCGGTCCGCAAAACCCCGAATCGTTGGTTAAAGTTTAACCAGCCACTGACCAAAGTTATCCACAGAATGTCCCCGTGTTTTCGCAGACCACATGGGGACATTAGGGGGCCGCTCGCCCCCTTCACGTGACGCTACTACAAACAATAAAAGCCATATTAATCATGATTTGTGCCGAAATCGTGAATTTCGCGAGAGGAAAGGGGCAACGATGGTGGGAGACTGTTTCAATTCACTCTCACCCATTTTTCATTAACCAGTTTTACCTTGATAAGTTCGCTTTCAATAAATGAATCTGGGTGTTCGGAGTTTTTCTCTACTTGCCAAAGATCGAGACTTTGCACTGTTCCCGTGCGAGGATTCAAAAACATTGTTTTTCGATTTAATTGTTCGGCAACAGTTTTCTTAAATTCATCACTAAATTGTATTTCCGGCAAGAATTTCATGAGATTTTACCTCGATGCACTGTAAAATTCTGCGTTTCTTTCGGTATTTTGGGTATGGGGAGCAACGCCTCGCTTCACCGGGGCCGCGTTAGCGGCCTCCGGTGCAAGCGTTGGTTAGAACCGTACCTCTCCAAGCTTCTCTTCTTTCATAGCTTTAGCTTTTAATGTAAGCATATTAATAACACATTGCTTGAACCAAAAATAGGAAATATATGTATCCACCAGCTCCTGATCAGATACGTTCATATCTGATTCTACTTTTGGATGGGTAATACGGTGTCTAACTTTAAGAGAACTTTGAAAAATATGCCAGTAATTTTTTGAAACGTCCAAATCATACTTGAAATCAAATATCTTTGTATAATATCTAAAAGTAACTCGTATATTACTCAACAGATCTACGTATTTTGTTATTGCCTTAATTTTCCCATTCTTGTCGACTGAGGGAGATTCTTCTTTAAGAGCAAGTATCTCTTCAGGTTCTAGTTTTATTAGCCGAGAATGCCTCAATTTTACTAAGATTTCTTGCTTTAACATATAAATATTACCTTCGATGAAAGAGAAAACGTTCCGTATAAAAGAACGACGAGTAAACTGATTATCATCTTGATTAAACTTTTCAATCGAACAATCAACATCAGTAATTAAAATATCTAATAGCTTTTGATATTTCAAATGTTCCAGTTCAGCCATCATTGCTTGTTGGCGTTGATTAGATATTTCTAATTCTTCTCTCGACTTTCGAACTTCATAAAGTTCGTTGCACAAACTTTCCAATTTGTTTTCTTTTTTAAATTGATCCATAATTTTCTCCTGATCTTTACTCATAGTAAAAAAGGTTCTAACAGGGTGGCGGATTGCAATCCGCCACCTCGTTGTCGCGGACGCTTCGCTTCCGCGACAACTAATGATTATATGGTTGCCGCATAACTTACCAACGGTTGAGTTATGCAGCAGCACGCTAACCGAAAGGAGTAAATTCAGCATAGAGGAGCATGGGCCTAGCCACCCGTCAATCCTCCGATCAGTTCGAGGTGGATCAGGGCGACCACCAGCCCAGTCAGGGCGACCAGCAACAGGATGGCCAGCGTCCACAGCCGGACCTTTCCGGTCGGTGCAGGCCTTGGCGCGGGTAGCAATTTGGTTTCCAACTCGCGGCGGGCAACCTGCTCGGCTTCAAGCAAGGACAGCAACCAGGTTTTCTCCTGCTGGACCTGCTGCTCGCGTTCTTCGGCCTTGCGTAGCTGCTCGCGCAGTACCTCAACCAAAACCGCACTTGATCCCTGCTCGCCGCCTGTATCAAGCGGACTCGCGATGCTGCTCGCAGGCTGCTCGCTCTGCTTCAAGGGTCCGAACACCCTGAGCAGCTCGGTCAGGTCGATCATCCGTTCGCCCTGCTCGTTAGTAGTTGCAGACAAGCGGCCTGATTTCAAGGCTCGTTGGATGGTGGCCCTGCCCACACCGGCTGCTCGGGCAGCTCCTGCGATGGTGAATTGCGCCATGCCCGTTCGCTTTTTTTAGCTGTCTCACGCTGTAGCGTAGACCATGCTCGGCCGCCCGGCCGAATCCGATCATATCCTTTGAGGGTTTCCGCCCTGCCACGGCGGGCCGGCTGACGCCCTATTTAGCGCCATGCCGAAACGGATCGACCGAACAGTCTGGCATGATCTGTCTAATTTGCTTTGGAGTGCCAAAAATCAAGAGTTTTGACACAAGCTCCCGTCCCTGATAAATCAACGGCTTGGCTGTGCCAGAAATCAGAGTCAAAAAGCGGGGGAGGCTGTCCGTTAAATCAGGCGAAAAATGGGAGCATGGAGCGGATCATGCCAACAGGAAAGCCAGGGTCGTGGCGGTACATAGCCAGCGATTCCCGGTCTCTTTCCTAGTCTTTGATTAATAATGATTTTTTCTCAAAAATTTATCAGTGTTTAATAAAAAATATACTTATAAATCATTTAGATGATCAAAAGAGAGCGGGAATTGCTGGTACATAGCTGGCGGTGTTCTGAATGCTCCGATGTCCTAGATAGTCATAAATATGTCTAAGACTTTCCTGTTAATAAATACATAAGCAGCATACTGGCTATCAAAAAAATGTATCCATGAAGTATCCCACGAAGCCACCTAGGAGGACTATACTTGTCTATCTGATGGATAATGAACTCTTGGTTTATAAAAAAAAGACAAAATCCTGATACTATCAATATGCATCCAGATAATATCCCAAATAAATGGGAAAACAAATCTGAAGATTGATGCTTAATTTCCCATATCCCGACAGCGAAAACTAATGCAGATATACCGATGTTTTTTACGTAGTCGAAAATCAATTTTACATGACTTTCGTTCTTTGCCACCCTCGACAGTAATACAAACGGCATAAAACATCTAACCTCATAACTTAAAAAGAAACCTGTCCACACATATCACTAACAACGCCACAGTCGTTCAAACCTTGCGGGGTTGGTAGCAGTATAGCGCACAGTGTGCTGGATGTTCCGGTGGCCTAGGTAGTCCTGGATCAGCCGGGTGTCCGCGCCCTGATCGGCCAGGGCGTAGCCGCAGGCGTGGCGCAGCATGTGCGGATAGGTGGGCAGGGGCAACCCGGCCCGCTCGCCGCACCGGCGGACCGCCAGCCACGCGGTCTTGCGGCTCAAGGGGCCGCGCCGCTCGCTGACAAAAAAGGCGTCCGTCGCCGGCTGCATCGCCTGCCGCTCCTTCAACCACGCCTTGATCGCCCGGATTTCCTCCGGGCGCAGCGGCTGGGTGGTGGATAACCCCTTCTTCAGCCGCAGGACATGCACCACCCGGTTCTCCACGTCCACCTGGGACCGCTTCAGGCCGCACGCCTCCGACAGTTTCGTTGCTAAAAGAGCAACTCCCTACGCCCTCCCAATCTATGAGGGTGCGAGGTGCTGTCGGCGTAGTCTTCGTTACCATCTGGTAGCGGGGGCTACGCCTAGTAGGGTCGAGTGTTGGCCTAGCAAGGCCATAACCGGACGCAAAAAGCGCTGCTTCGCTCAGCTTTCTGCGTCCGGTTATGGCTGGCGTTATCCTTGAAAGATCCGCCTAGGTTCGCGTCCCGATTCTCCTGAAAACCGCTTGTTTCCTGCCATTCCCCCCACGAAATTCAAGATTGGCGCCCGAATCAAGACTTGGGCATTCCCAAATGAAGTCGAATCGCCTCCTCTATGGCGAGAAGATCCGCTTTGGACAAGGTACCCAGCAGGCTTTTAAGGCGGCTTTTATCAGCCGCCATGATCTGGTCAGCCATGGCTTTTCCCGGCTTCCCGGCGACAGTAACCAGCGCCTCGCCAGGGTACTGGCGGCTCGTATTGCTGGTGAGCGGCACGACCACCACCCGCGCCAGATTCCGGTTCGCCGCATCGTTGCTCACGATGACGGCCGGGCGGGTCTTGCGAATTTCACTCCCTACGGCCGGATCGAACTCCACCCACCACACGTCACCGCGTTTCATCGGCCATATCTTCGACCAGAGCGTTACACCATTCCATCGCTTCCGCCTCGCGCGCCTGGTCAGCCGCCATGGCCTGGTATCCGTCGTCCAGTGTGGTATCCATCACATGCGGCCTGACCAAGGTCTCGATGAACTGGCTGATGCGCCGCTTGCCCACCATCCGATACAACCCTTCGTACACCGCTTCATCAAGCGTAATCGTCATTCGTTTGTGCATGGCAACCTCAGTTATGCGTTATACGCATAGTGCATTCTATTATAGGAGCTCGGGTTTGACGAGCGGGTCGTCCTGGTCGATCTCCACGGCGGCGCTGATGAGGCGGTTTTGGATCACCGGTAGTTTTTTATCGTCGTCGCTCATGCGCTCACCCTCCGGGCGCGGGATATCGGGGTTTCGGTCTCGGCACGGGTATCGCCCATTTTGGCGGTTCCTGCTTCGGCATAGGGGACTCCGCCGGCGGGCGCTCCGGCTTTTGGATCTTCCGTTGCTCGGCTTCCCGCTGCAAGCGTTCCACCTCGGCCGGGGCGTGGGCCTCCGCGTTTAGGCGTTCCCGCTCGGCAGCCTGCGCGGCCTTGGCCCGCTGGATCAGGCCGGCCCACTCCTCGATCCGCCCTTGCAGCACGGCCAATTGCTGCCGCCCGTCCTCGGCCAACTGCCGTGCTTCGCGTTCGGCCGCCGGCAGGCGCGCGTCATACCCTTTTTGAGCCACCGTGAGGGCCGCCTGGGCCTGCTCCCGCGTGGTCCTGGCCTCCGTGATCCGTTGTTCCCAAACCGGAACCTTCCGGCGTGGGCTGCCGGGAAAGCCCGCCATCAGCAACAAGCCCAGCTTGTGGACCTGGCGCCAGTCGGCGTAAGCCGATTCCAGCGCGTCGAGCGCCTGTTCCGCTACCGTCGCCGCCCGCCTCGCTCGCGCCAGCTCGCCCCATCGGTCGGCTAACCAGCTCGCTGGCGGGTGCTCGTGCCGCGCCAGCCACTCCCGATCACGGGTCCACTCCAACAGCTCGCGTTCCAAGGCTGGAATATCCGCGCGCAAGAGCGCCTGCCGTTCGGCTTCCCGCTGGCGCCGGGCTAGCTCCGCCTCGTCCGCCCGCCGTTGCCGTTCCGCTTCGGTGATCTCCGGCAGGGGTGGCGGACGGGCCGGCGATGGCTCGGCAAACGCCTCGTCCTCGGAAAGAGGCAACACCGCCGTCCGATACAACCGGGCGGTTTTCTCTCGCAACGCCTGAAGGATGTTCTCCTGGGCCGGGGCGCGGGCCTCCGCCTCGGCGGCTGGCGGCTCCGCGGGCCGCGTCGGTTCGGTTTCCCGCCGTTCGGCTTCTGGCCGCACCTCCGCATCCTGCTGGCGTTCGGCGTTGCTCGCTTGCACCGCCCGGTTGCTCTCGCCCAGCCGGGTCGGCACGCCCCGGCGCTCCAGCGCGGTCGCGGTCGGCCCCAGGTGGATCGTGGCCTCCCGGTCGATTTCTTGAGCCTCCAGACTTCGGTGATCGACGCGGGCCTCGACCCCCGCCTCGCGCAGCCGCGCGTTCTGCACCTCGGCGAACCGCGCCCGCCAGCGCCCGATTTCGCCGCTTTTGAGGTCGTCCAGCTCGCGGGTCTTCTCGGTGAACCCCGCCGCCGTCAGCCGGCGGGTGGTCAGCAGGAGATGGGCGTGGTGGTTGCGCGAGTCGCCTTCGCGGCCTGGCCGGTGGATCGCCACGTCGGCCGCGCAGCCGTGTCGGAGAACCAGCTCGCGGGCGAAGTCCGCCGCCAACCGTCGCCGCTCGGCGGCGTCTAACTCGGCGGGCAGGGCGATCTCGAACTCGCGGGCCACCGTCGAGTTCTTGCGGGTCTCCGCGCGCTCGGCGGCGTTCCACAGGTGCGCCCGGTCGCTCGCCCAGTCGGGGGCGTCGTCGGGGAGGATCAGTAGGCGGGCTTCGACGCCGAGGCGGCGTTGGTAATCGTGAATCACCCCCGTGCGCTCGTCGGTGATCCGCGCGCCGGCACGGTAGGCCGCCGCCGCCGTGGCGCTGCGCCCCTGGGAACGGCTGATCGTTTTGACGGAGAGATGGTAGCGCGCCATGGCTGGCCTCCAGGGGTCGAGGGGCGAAGCCCCCACGCACGCAAACTCGAAGCCCATAGGGCAAGAGTTTGCATAAGTGCGCCCTTCGGGATTCGCCCCACTATTCTAGCCCCCCTCGTCGCCGGAGGCTAGCCCATCATCCCGTCCCCGCGTCGGTCACCGTCGGCCGTCCGCTCGGGGGTCCACCGTCCGGGTTCATGCCACGGGTCCATGAGCCGGAATCGCTCATTCTCTGATCGGTAGCTGGTCGAATCGGGCGGCGGGTGTGCGCTAGAATGCCGGCCATAAACTTGGAGGAGGTGGACCCATGCCCGGTATCGAGGATCGGATTGCCAATCTGGAAAAAAGATTAAAGCAAGCGAAGGCGCTCAAGCAGCAGCAGGTCGCCCGTGAGAGGGCGGCGGAAAAAAAGCGCCAACGTTCGGAGGAGACCCGCCGCAAGATTTTGGTCGGCGCGGTCATCCTCGCCAAGGTCGAGCGCGGCGAATGGCCCCAAGAGCGCTTGCGTGAGTTGATGGATAAGGCGCTGACCCGTGCCGATGACCGGGCGCTGTTCGGCCTGTTGCCCGTCCAGGCGCCACCGAATCAGGCGGGGCCATCCGCCGAAGGGGACTGAACCTCGAAGGTTTCTACTGCAACTCGACGCGCAGCTCGCGGCCGACCAGCGTGGCGGCGCGTTGCAGGGTCTGGAGGGTCACGTTGCCCTCGGCCTTCAACACCCGATCGAGCTGCGCCCGACTGGTGTGCATCTGCGCCGCCAGCTCGGTCTTGCTGAGGCCCTGCCGTTCCATCTCCCGGGCGAGCTGCCACGCCACCACCCGCAAGACGGCGGTCGTCTTCGCCGCTTCGTAGATACCCTCTTCCTTGAGGAAATCATCCAGGGTCGAACCCCAGCACGGGTTGGATGGATCGCTCATGCCTTCATCTCCTGCATTCGTTTCCGCGCCAGTTCGAGGTCGCCGGGCGGCGTTTTCTGGGTTTTCTTGATGAACCCATGCACCACCCCGATCCGGTTCTCGTGCATGAAGAACAGCAGGCGGGCGATGCGGCGGCTGGGTAGGTCGCTGCGGACCTCCCACAATCCGCTGCTCAAGGGGCGGCACAGTGGCATTCCGACCGGCCAGCCGACTTGCACCAAGGCCAAATCCGCCCCGATCGCGTGTCGGTCGCCTTCTGGCAAGCCGCGCAACCAGTCCCGGACCGGTTCGACGCCGGTGGGAGAGCGGTAGAACACCACGGGTATCTCGATCACACTCGCCTCGATTCGGTCCTTTGGGACGTACTATATAAGATACACCGCTTTTAAACCACCTAAAACGCCTTTCTGGCGGGTTTTGCTCTGGGGCTAGGGAAGATTAGCCAAAACGGGTTTTCGTCACGTCTTGGCTCTTCTGTGATCCTCTACAGGGCTATTTAGGGCTACTGCTCGCGTCGCCCCTCCGTTCTGGAGACCGTCTTTGGTCTTTTGGGTGGCTTTGCAAGTGGGCGTTCTCAGGGTTGCGAGGGGTTGGGGGTTACCCGGGGAGGGTTTGGGAGGGGGTACCCCTCCCAATGAACGTGCTGTGAGCGAAGCGAACTCCTTTTTAGGGGGGTCTGGGGGGGAGCGGTTGCAAAAAAAAAGTTATCCACAGAGGGGCTTCGCGCGCTTCTTTCTTTTAAATAACTTTTAAAACCTTTTAAGGCGCGAGAATACGCGCTAAGTATTTAATTTTTATCAATAAAAAAAATTATCCGGTTCCCCACGGTACGGTATCCGGTTCCCCAC
>Ga0209573_1004707_pt1 | contig 13118 bp, 13 predicted proteins | sample TNRBio252014_DNA_FD_185870 | JGI IMG/M metagenome (GOLD analysis project Ga0209573, IMG submission 185870) | Wastewater treatment Type I Accumulibacter community from EBPR Bioreactor in Madison, WI, USA - TNR Reactor_6/25/2014_ DNA (SPAdes)... | ecosystem: Engineered > Bioreactor > EBPR >...
ACCGAGGAGCCGGTGATCACCTGCGCGAAGCCGCTGAACGCCTGCGGGCCGAGCGCGAAGGACAGTTTGCCGCCCGAGGAGGCGAAGGTGGAGCGGCTGTCGGTCTCGATGCCGGAAAAGGCGATGGTCCAGACCGTCGGGGCGGACTCCTGTGCCGCTGCCGGCGGGAGACACCCGAGCACCGGCACCAACGCCCTGCAAACAGACGACGCCACTCTGAGTTGCACGTTTCGCCCCGCGCCCGTCTCATGAAAGGACGGTGTGGGCGGCGGTTCCAGCAACCTGAGATTGCGATCCTGACTTTCCTGTGTGAAATTCCGGGGCGAGGCTCGGGCGAAGCGTCGCAGCGCTGTCGCAGGGGCGGCACATGCGGCGCTGCGGACCAATTCAGCCATGGCAATTCCTTGGGGAGCCCCTATAAAGACCCCATGCAATCGCCCCCTTCCGGCCCCGACCATCCCAGGACCGTTCTTGCCATCGTCAGGTCGCTGATCGACACGCCGGCGGACGCCGACGGCAAGCTGTCGCTCGACGAGATGGTGGCCGCCTTCGGCAACCGGGCCTTCGGCATCCTGTTCCTGCTGTTCGGCCTGCCCAACTGCTTTCCGATGCCGCCGGGCATTCCGGTGCTGTGCGGCGTGGTGGTCTGCGTGGTGTCGCTTCAGATGGCGCTGGGCGCGCAGGTGCTGGTGCTGCCGCGCTGGCTCGGCCGGCGCCGCATCGACCGGCAGATGCTGGCCAATGTGCTGAACAAGGCTTCCCCGATGATGGAGCGGCTGGAGCGGTTGTCGCGGCCGCGGTTTCCGTTGCTCTCCAGCGCGCTGATGCGGCGGGCCATCGGCTTTGCCGGTCTGGCGCTGGGCGTGGCGCTGATGGCGCCGATCCCGATCTTCGGCGGCATTCCGGCGGGTGTGGCGGTGACCATCCTCGGCCTCGCCTTCACCCAGCGCGACGGCGTCCTGATCGGCTTCGGACTGGTGGTGGCGACGCCGATCGCACTGGCCGTGACCTCGGCGATGGTGTTCGCCATGATCCAGGGCGCATCGGCCTTCTTCTGACCCCCTGCCGAACCCCGCGCTCAGGCGGCGCGGGCGCGGATGTCCTGTCCGGCCAGGGCGCGGGCGAGCATGGCGTCGATATCCTCGACCGGCGAGGGCTTGGCGAAGAGATAGCCCTGAAGGTAGTGGCAGCCGACCGCCTGAAGGAAGCGGCGCTGTTCCTCGGTCTCGACCCCCTCGGCGACGACTTCCAGCCCAAGCGCGCGGCCGAGATGGACGATCGAATGGACGAGGATGGCGGATTCGCCGGTGGCTTCCATCGCTTCGAGGAAGGAGCGGTCGATCTTGATCTTGTCGAAGGCAAAGCGGCGCAGGTAGATCAGCGACGAATAGCCGACGCCGAAATCGTCGAGCGACAGGCGCACGCCCATGGCGCGCAGGTCGAACATCGCATTCTCGGCCGCATCGGCGTCGTCGATGACCACACCCTCGGTCACTTCCAGTTCCAGCCGGTTCGGCTCCATGCCGGTTTCGGCGAGGATACGCGCGACGGAGGCGACGAAGTCCTTCTGCTTGAACTGGATGGGCGAGATGTTGACGGCCATGATCTGCTCGGGCCAGCGCCTGGCATCGAGGCAGGCGCGGCGCAACACCCAGTCGCCGAGAGCGGAGATCAGGCCGCGCTCCTCGGCGACGCCGATGAACTTGTCCGGGGTGATCATGCCCATGGTCGGGTGAATCCAGCGCACCAGCGCCTCGACCGCGATGACGCGGGCGCCGTCGGCCGAGACGATCGGCTGGTAGCGCAGCATCAGCTGGTCCTGCTCGATGGCGGCGCGCAGGTCGTCCTCGATCACCTTCTTGAGGCGCAGGGCATCGTCCATGGCTTTTTCAAAGAAGCAGAAGCGGTTGCGGCCGGTGTTCTTGGCGCGATAGAGCGCGACGTCGGCAAAGCGCATCAGGCTGGGCGCATCGGTGCCATTGTCCGGGGCCAGCGAAATGCCCAGCGAGGCGCCGATGGAAACCTCGACGCCATCGATGAGGAAGGTGCGGCGCATCTCGTTGAGGATGCGGTTGGCCAGCGCCTCGCAGTCGGAGACCGAGCGCACGTCGAGCTGGATGATGGCGAACTCGTCGCCGCCGAAGCGGGCCACGGTGTCGGCCCCGCGCAGGATGCCGCTCATCCGCTCGGCCACCTGCATGATCAGCTTGTCGCCGGCGCTGTGGCCGAGCAGGTCGTTGACCTCCTTGAAGCGGTCAAGGTCGAGATACATCACCGACAGACCGCCGCCGCGTTGGGCGACCTTCTGCAGCTCCGTTTCGAGCAGGCGCGAGAACAGCACGCGGTTGGGCAGGCCCGAGAGCGAATCGTGGCCGGCCATGTGGCGGGCGGCGGCCTCGCGTGCCTCAAGCTCGAAGGTGACGCGGCGGATGCGCAGAAAGACGATCAGGCCGTAGATGCCGATGATGGCGATGCCGAGATAGCCGACGTTGGCGATGCTTTCCAGCGTCACCGAGCCGGGCGCCATGTGGTTCCATTCGATCGAGACGACGGGGGACTCGCGCGTTTCCGGGCCGGTCAGTTCCACCTGCTTCAGCCGCAGGTTGTGCAGCATCAGGTTGGCGCCGATCTTGGACAATACGGTGTCGTCGAAGCGCTTGGTCACCACCATCTCGAAGTTGTCGTTGACGGTCAGCGCGGCCATGGCGACGATGGCACGCGCATCGAGGATGGTGCTGCTCATGCCGAGGCGTCGGATCGAGAACGGCGTGCTGAGCGAACGGCGGTCGGCCAGCAGTTCGTCCGCCGATTGCAGGCGGCGCTCGACGATCTCGGGCCGGGCGGTGTGCACCGAGACGAGCTTGCCGCCGCGGGCATAGGTGGCGACGAAATCGCTGGAATGCTGGGCGGCGACGAAGCGTGCGATCTTCTCCATGTCCACGGCCTTGTCCGGCGCGGACTGGATCATGATCTGGACTTCGCGCTGCACCATGTCGGCGAAATCGCGGGCCTCGTTGTCGAGGGCGGTTTCGACGCGGCGCAGCTCCAGTTGCTTGGTGCTTCTTTCGTTGGTGTCGTAGGCCGACTTTGACAGGATCGAGATGGTGCCGATCACCATGAAGGCGAGAATCAGGATCGGAACGATCGAGTATGCCGCCGAGCGGTTCGGATTTCCGGCATGGTTGATATCAGTCATAAGCTCTCGGGTCCCGACAACAGGGGGCACTGGAAAGCTCAGGCTATGGGGCTAGTGTTAAAAAACCGCTCTCGATGCTTCGGGCGAAACCAGAAAAACGTCGTTTCTCAAGATCATGAGAGCAACGTCGTAGTTTAGATAAATATCAGATTAACCCAAGGGCCTTGAAGCTGGTGTGGCCGTTGCGCCCGATGATCAGATGGTCGTGCACCACGATGCCGAGCGGCTTTGCGATCGCGATCACCTCCTCGGTCATCCGGATGTCGGCCTTGGACGGCGCGGGATCGCCGGAGGGATGGTTGTGCACGAGGATCAGGGCCGTTGCTCCCAGTTCGAGGGCACGGCGCACCACCTCGCGCGGATAGACGGGGGTGTGGTCGACGGTGCCGGTCTGCTGCACCTCGTCGGCGATCAGGCCGTTCTTCTTGTCCAGAAACAGCAGCCGCAGTTCCTCGCGCGTGCTGAAGGCCATCGCCACCTTGCAATAGTCGACCAGGGCCGACCAGGAGGACAGGATGTTGCGCCGGTTCATCTGGCCGCGCGCCATCAGCCGGGCTGCCGCCTCGATCACCTTCAGGTCGGTCGCGGTGGCTTCGCCGACACCGGGCACCTGACGCAGCAGTTCCAGCGGGGCGCCGATCACCTCGGGGAAGGAGCCGAAGCGGGCAATCAGGGTCTTGGCCAGCGCCTTGACGTCGCGGCGGGGAATGGAGCGGAACAGCAGCAGTTCCAGCATCTCGTAGTCTGGAAGGCCCTGACCGCCGGTTTCCAGAAACCGGGCGCGCAGGCGCTCGCGATGGCCTTCGTTGAGACTGGCGGGGCCATCCCCGCTCATTGCGCCACGGGGTAGGGCGGCAGGTTCCAGCCCTTCGGCGAGAGGGTGAAGATCTCGCAACCTTCCGGCGTGACGCCGATGGTGTGCTCGAACTGGGCCGACAGCGAGCGGTCGCGCGTCACCGCGGTCCAGCCATCGGAGAGCACCTTGACCTGCGGCTTGCCGAGATTGATCATCGGTTCGATGGTGAACAGCATGCCGGGCGCGAGGCGCGGCCCCTCGCCGGGGCGGCCGAAATGCAGGATGTTCGGTTCGTCATGAAACAGCTGGCCAAGGCCATGGCCGCAGAAATCACGCACCACCGAGCAGCGCTCCCCCTCGGCATAGGTCTGGATGGCGTGGCCGATGTCGCCGGTGGTGGCGCCGGGCCTGACCGCCGCGATGCCGCGCATCAGCGACTCGTAGGTGACTTCGCACAGGCGCTGGGCTTTGCGCGGCACCTCGCCGACATAGTACATGCGCGAGGAATCGCCGTGCCAGCCATCGACGATCAGGGTCACGTCGATGTTGACGATATCGCCGTCGCGCAACGGCTTGTCATCCGGGATGCCATGGCAGACAACATGGTTGATCGAGGTGCAGATCGAGCGGGTGAAGCCGCGATAGTTCAGCGGCGCGGGATAGGCGCCGTGATCCATGGCAAATTCAAACGCCAGCCTGTCGAGCGCTTCGGTGGTGACGCCCGGCTTCACATGCCCGGCCATCAGATCCAGCGCCTCGGCGGTCAGCCGTCCGGCCTTGCGCATGGCGGCGAAGGCTTCCGGCCCGTGAATCCTGATCTGGCCGGGGCGGCGCCGCGCGGCTTCGGTCTTGGTCATCTTGCAGTCCCGATCGTTCCGTTCCCCTTTTAGGCACGAAACGCGATTGTGCAATCATCGATTTGCCGTGCGCAAGGTCCGGACCGCGCGCTGACGCGGCCCGGAACGCCGGCTTCAGCCGAACCGGGCGAAGAGGCGCGAATAGGGCGGCTTCAGCCCCTTGCGGGCGGCAGCGATGGCGGCCGCATCGCCGCTGCGGACGGCAGCCTTCAGCGCCGCAACCGAGGCTTCCATCGCCTTGAAGCCCTTCTCGAACTCGGCCGGGTCACCCCCTGTCGGCCGCTTGGTGCCCACTTCCTTGACCAGATAGACCAGCACCGCGACATCGTCTGTGAGGTCGGCGGGGCTGTCGTACTTGTGGTCGACGACGCGCTCCATCAGCTCATGATAGGCGTTCATGACATCGGAAAACACCACGACGCCGTTGCGGGCGCGCAGGGCGCCGAGGGCATCGCGGATCGCTTCGAGCACTTCATGAGACTTGGCCAGATCGCCGGCAGCCGACAGTTTCGCCGCCTCGTCCGCGACGCGGGCGATCTCGGCAAGCGTGTCGCCCAGCTTGGCGTCATCGACGTATTGCGGCGGCGGCGCGGCCTTCCAGTCGGCGGCGAGGGTGGTCCACTTGGTCTTGAACGAGGCCAGTGCCGCGTCGGTAGCGGCCTGATTCTTCTGGTTGGTCTGGAACAGCGCGGTGCGATAGTCGGCATAGGCCGAGGCAATGCGAGCCTCCGCATCGCGATAGGGGCCGGCGAGGGCGGGGAGCAGCGTCAGGCAGAGCGCCGCGGTTGCGCCGATGAGGGTGGTTCGCAGGGACATGATGACCTCCAATGTCTATATGAGAATGTTCGCATATAATCGCGGCCGGCGCCAGCATCCAGATCAAACCCCGTGGCGTCGGCGGGCGGGGCCAGCCTGCGCCACCCTTGTTTTTGACTTTTCACAAACCTGCTCTAGAAGCGCTTGGATGACCGGCGCACGGGAGCGTCGGTGCAGGACCCACTTTCGAATGGCAGACAGGGAAGCGCCGTTCGGCACCTATGCCCCTGCGGGCGTGCTGGCGTTCATATTGCGATTCACGCGCGACCTGCCGGGGCATGGCGCCGGCAGACGGCTGGGGTTTGTCTTCCGCCGGCTGGCGGCGCCGCTGATGCATGGCCGGCCGGTCGACATCGAAAGTTTTGGCGCGAAGTTCCGGCTGCTGCCCTACAACAACGTCTGCGAAAGCCGCATCCTGTTCTTCCCGCGCCTGTTCGACGAGGAGGAGCGCGTCTTCCTCGCCCAGCGCATCCGGCCGGATTTCCGCTTCATCGACATCGGCGCCAATATCGGCGGCTACGCGCTGTTCGTGGCGGCGCTGGCGGGGCCGACGGCGCGCATCCTCGCCATCGATCCGATGCCGGAGATTTTCGGCCGGCTGGTCAGCAACATCCGGCTCAATCCGTTCGGCACGATCAAGGCGCTGGCGCTGGCCGTGGCCGACAAGGACGAGCAGCGGACGCTGTTCGTCGATGCGCGCAACCAGGGCGAATCGAGCCTGAAAATCCTCACCGCGGCCGAGAGCCAGTCGATCCGCGTGCCGGCACGCCGGCTGATGACCATCCTGCGCGAGGAGCGGTTCGAGCGCATCGACGCGATGAAGGTCGATGTCGAGGGGGCCGAGGATCTGGTGCTGGAAACGTTCTTCGCTGCGGCGCCTGAAAGCCTGTATCCCGGCTCGATCGTGCTTCAGGCGACGCCGCGCCGCTGGCAGTCCGACCTTGTGGCCCTGATCGAGAGCAAGGGCTATCGCAAGGTGGGCGAGACGCGGAACAACTACCTGTTCGAGCGCGGCCTGAAAGCCGATTGACGGTCAGTCGAAGGGCACATGCCCGGCCACGGCGATGCCGTTTTCTTCCACCGTGCAGGCATAGGCGATGGCCTCGACACCGCGCGCTCGCGCCTGGGCAAAGGCGCGGGCATAGCCGGGGTCGATATCGGCGGCGAGGGCAAAGCGTTTCGCGCGCATCTGGATGACGTAGAGCATCATGGCGCGGTTGCCCTGCGCCACCATCGCCGCCATTTCGCTGAGGTGCTTGGCGCCGCGCGCGGTGACGCTGTCGGGAAATTCGGCAAGTCCGGTGCTGCGGCAGAGATGCACGTTCTTGATTTCGACATAGCAGGGGGCACGGCCGGGCGCCTCCAGCAGCAGGTCGATGCGCGAATTGACCCCGTACTTCACCTCGCGCCGGATCGTCGCATAGCCCGCAAGGTCGGGGATATGCCCGGCGGCGATCGCCTCCTCGGCCAGCCGGTTGGGGTGGGCGGTGTTGATGCCCACCCATTCCGGGCCGGTGCCGAAATCCACCTCCACCAGTTCCCAGCTGTGGCTGAGCTTGCGCTTGGGATCGGGCGAGCGCGACAGCAGCACGCGGCTGCCCGGTGCGGTCAGTCCCAGCATGGCGCCGGGGTTGGCGCAATGGACGGTGATCACCGCGCCGTCGGCCAGTTCGACATCGGCGAGGAAGCGCTTGTAGCGGCGGACGAGGCGGCCGGGGATGAGGGGGGCGGCAAACTCCATGGGCTGTTTGTGGCGCGGGCTCCGGCGCAAGGCAAGCGGTGTCCTTCCGGAAGGCCGCAGGCCTGTCCGGAATCCATCCTGTGCGTGTCCGCGGCGCGGGTTTCCGGTGATTGGCCTGGAGATGGATTCCGGGCTCTCGCTGCGCTCGCCCCGGAATGACAGGGGGCCGATGTCATTCCGGAAGGCCGAAGGCCTGTCCGGAATCCATCTTGATGCGTGTCCGCGGCGCGGGTTTCCGGTGATGGGCCTGGAGATGGATTCCGGGCTCTCGCTGCGCTCGCCCCGGAATGACAGGGGCCGGTGTCAGCCCGGAAGGCCGCAGGCCTGTCCGGAATCCATCCTGATGTGTGTCCGTCGTCTCGTTGCGATCGATTTGGTGTGATCAACGAGGCTAGTGGTTCAAGTCTTCGTACAAGTCACGCCAATCGGGATTCATCTCCATGATAAGCCTGATCTTCCAAGCACGCTGCCATTTCTTGAGCGATTTCTCACGCGCAATCGCCTCATTGATATCGTTGTAAGTTTCATACCAGACCAGCATCACCACATCATACCGCGCGGTGAAGCCAGGGGATATCTTGGTCTTGTGCTCAAAAATGCGCCGACCCAAGTCGTTCGTCACGCCAATATAGAGTGTGCCGTTGGGTTTGCTGGCCAGCATATAGACCCAGTAGGTTCGCTCCATTCCCTCACCTGTCAGCCCGGATGGCTTTCTGGCCTGCCGGCAATCCATCCTGGAGCCAGGGAAATCAGGTTGTCAAAGATGGATTCCGGGCTCTCGCTGTGCTCGCCCCGGAATGACAGGGGGCCGGTGTCATTCCGGAAGGCCGCAGGCCTGTCCGGAATCCATCCTGGAGCCAGGGAAATCAGGTTGTCAAAGATGGATTCCGGGCTCTCGCTGCGCTCGCCCCGGAATGACAGGGTGGCTTGCCAGCGCCGGTTGTCGCGCTCATAACAAGGCATGACCCAGCAAGCACTCGTGACTGCCGCCATCCTCGTGATCGGCGATGAAATCCTGTCCGGCCGAACCAAGGACAAGAACATCGGCTATATCGCCGAATATCTGACCAATGTCGGCATTGACCTGAAAGAAGTGCGCGTCGTGCCCGACGACGAGGCCGAGATTGTCGCCGCGGTGAATGCGCTGCGGGCGAAATTCACCTATCTGTTCACCACCGGCGGCATCGGCCCGACGCATGACGACATCACGGCGGACTGCATCGCCAAGGCCTTCGGCGTCGGCATCGATCATGACCCGCGCGCGGTGGCCATCCTGCGCGAGCGCTACAGGCCCGAGGACCTGAACGAGGCCCGGCTGCGCATGGCGCGCATTCCCGACGGGGCCGACCTGATCGAGAACCCGATTTCGAAAGCACCGGGTTTCCGGCTGGGCAATGTCATCGTCATGGCCGGCGTGCCGCAGATCATGCAGGTGATGCTCGACAACGTGGCGCCGACGCTGAAAACCGGCAGCAGGATGCTGTCGCGCACGGTGGAATCGGGCGGCCTGCCGGAGGGGATCTATGCCGAGGCGCTGGCGGGAATCGCCAAGGCGCATGCCGGGGTGATGATCGGCTCCTACCCTTCGTTCGATGGCAAGGCCTTCTTCAACCGCATCGTGATGCGGGCGCGCGATGAAGCGCTGCTGGATGCGGTGGAAAAGGATGTGAAAGAGGCGCTGAACCGGCTTCATGAAGCGCAGGGTTCCGGCTACAGATTGCCGCTGTAGGAGTTTGGAGACCTGTCATGAAGCCGTTGCCGGATAAAGCCTTTCCCGTGTCGTGGGATCAGTTTCATCGCGATGCGCGGGCGCTGGCCTGGCGCCTGGCCGGGGCGGGGCCGTTCCGCGCCATCCTGTGCATCACGCGCGGCGGGCTGGTGCCGGCGGCGATCATCGCGCGCGAACTCGAACTGCGGCTGATCGACACGATCTGCATCGCCTCGTATCACGACTATGCCAATCAGGGCGAACTGCGGGTTCTGAAGGGCGTCAGCCCGGAAATTCTCGGCGACAACGGCGGCAAGGGCGTGCTGGTGCTCGACGATCTGGTCGATACCGGCAAGACCGCCAAGCTGGCGCGCGAGTTGCTGCCGAATGCGCATTTCGCCGCTGTCTATGCCAAGCCGCAGGGCCGGCCGATGGTCGATACCTTCGTGACGGAAGTCTCGCAGGACACCTGGATTTATTTCCCGTGGGACATGGGCTTTGCCTTCCAGCCGCCGATCCGGGCCGGCGCCGCCGGCTGATCGCGCCCCCGCGACAGGACTTCCTCTTGCGCGCCGGCGCCCGGGCTTTAAAGTGCCTTCCGCGCCCGGCAAGAATGGCAAGATCCAAGGGCGCGGGAGACGGAAATGCCCGATGTTGCGTTCGATGTGGCCCGCAGCCGCGTCACCCTGCCGATGGCCCTTCTGGAGGCGCGCGACCGCTTCGGCGGCGCAAAGATCGCGCTTGAGGACCCGGAACGAACCGAACTCAGCTATGATCGCCTGATCCTCGGCGCGCTGATCCTCGGCAGGAAGCTCAGCGCCTTTGCGCCGGCCGGCGGACGGGTCGGCGTGATGCTGCCCAATGTCAACGGCGTGGCCGTCACCATCTTCGGCCTTCTGTTTCACGGCATCACGCCGGTGATGCTCAACTTCACCTCCGGCGCGCGCAACCTGCGCTCCGCCTGCGAGACGGCCGAGGTGTCGGTGATCGTCACCTCGCGGCGCTTCATCGACACGGCCAAGCTCGACGAAGTGATCACCGCGATCGCCGAGGGCCGGCAGGTGGTGTATCTGGAAGATGTGCGCAAGAGCATTGGTCTGCTCGACAAGATCGGCGGGCTGGTGCGCGCGAAATTCGCCCGGTCGATCGCGGCGAAAGCGTGCAGCGATCCGGATAAGCCGGCGGTGATTCTGTTTACCTCGGGCTCGGAGGGCGTGCCGAAGGGGGCGGTGCTGAGCCACGCTAACGTCGTCGGCAATGCCCGGCAGATCTGGCAGCACGCCGACGGCATGCTCAACGACACCGACATCGCGATGAATCCGCTGCCGGTGTTTCACTCGTTCGGCCTGACGGCGGGGCTGGTGCTCGGCCTTCTGAACGGCATGAAGGTGGTGCTGTACCCTTCTCCGCTGCACTACAAGCAGGTGCCCAAGCTGATCGAGGCGACCAGGGCGACGCTGCTGTTTGCCACCGATACCTTCCTGATCGGCTATGCCCGCGCGGCGGATGCCTCGGAACTTGCCTCGCTGCGGTTGATCGTCACCGGCGCGGAGCGGGTGAAGGATTCGACCCGCCAGCTCTGGTCGAAGACCTCGGCCACCATCCTCGAAGGTTATGGCTGCACCGAATGCTCGCCGGTTCTGGCCTGCAATGTGCCCCCGACCAACACCTTTGGCACCGTGGGCCGGCTGTTGCCGGGCATCGAACATCGGCTGGAAGCGGTGGAGGGCATCCACGACGGCGCCAAACTGATCGTCAAGGGGCCCAATGTCATGCTCGGCTACATGTTCGCCGACCAGCCGGGCGTGATCCAGCCGCCGGCCGAGGGCTGGTACGATACCGGCGATATCGTCGACATCAGCGATGACGGCATGGTGACCATCAAGGGCCGGGCCAAGCGGTTTGCCAAGATCGGCGGCGAGATGGTGTCGCTGGCGGCCGTCGAAACGCTGGCCTCGGACCTCTGGCCCGGCGCGACGCATGTGGCGGTGTCGCTGCCCGACCCGAAGAAGGGCGAGCAGATCGTGCTGGTTTCCGACAAGCCGGATGCCGACCGGGCGGAATTCCTGGCCTTTGCCAAGCGCGAACAGACACCCGAACTCTATGTGCCGCGTGCGATTCTCGTGGTGGCCAACATTCCGGTGCTGGGATCGGGAAAAATCGATTTTCCGGCAACCGTGGAACTCGTAAAGTCGATGCGACCGCTCATCTGAGCGCCAGTTAAGGGGAACATCTGGAATGGATCTGGGTTTGAAGGGCCGCACGGCCATCGTCTGCGCGGCTTCGAAGGGGCTGGGTCGCGGCTGCGCCGAGGCGCTGGCGGCGGAAGGGGTCAACCTCGTGATTTCCGCACGGGGCAAGGAGGCGCTTGAGGCGACGGCGGCGGCGATCCGGGCGGCCCACGGCGTCACGGTGACGGCTGTGGCCTGCGACATCACCACCGAGGCGGGGCGCGCGGCGGTGCTCGCCGCCTGTCCGAACCCGGATATTCTGGTCACCAACGCGGCAGGGCCGCCAGCCGGCAACTTCAAGGATTTCACGCTGGATGACTGGCGCAAGGCGGCGGAAGGCAACTTCTTCACGCCCATCGCGCTCATTCAGGCGACGATCTACGGCATGATGGAGCGCGGCTTCGGCCGCATCGTCAACATCACCTCCGCCTCGGTGAAGGCGCCGATCGCCATGCTGGAGCTGTCCAACGGCGTCCGCGCCGGGCTGACCGGCGCCGTGGCGACGCTGGCGCGCACGGCTTCGAAAAACAACGTCACCATCAACAACCTGCTGCCCGGCCAGCATGAGACCGATCGTCTCACCTCGATCATCGCCAACAACGTCAAGAAGGCCGGCAAGCCCGAGGACGAGGTGGTGAAGGACATGAAGGCGCGGATTCCGGCCGGTCGCTTCGGTACGGCGGAGGAATTCGGCCACGCCTGCGCCTTCCTGTGCTCGGCCCGTTCCGGCTTCATCACCGGGCAGAATCTGGTTGCCGACGGCGGCGCCTATCCCGGCACGCTGTAAGCCCCTTGCGGAGCGCCGCGCCGCGCTCTAGGCGTGGCGCAGCGGCCGTGTTCCGAATGTGGACCATGGCCAGGCGGACATGGCGAAACCGGTAGACGCAAGAGACTTAAAATCTCTCGGAGGAAACTCTGTGCGGGTTCGACCCCCGCTGTCCGCACCACTCATGCAAGGACCCGAACGATGACGGTGAAAGACGCCAACGGCAATGAACTGAAGGATGGCGATACCGTCACCCTGATCAAGGATCTGAAGGTGAAGGGGACCTCGGTGACGCTGAAGCGCGGCACCGTGGTCAAGAACATCCGCCTGACCGGCGACGACGAGGAAATCGAGGGCAGGAACGACAAGGTGAAAGGCCTCGTCCTGCGCACCGAGTTCGTCAAGAAGAGCTGAGGCGGCGACGGCCGGCGCTCAGCGCCAGCCGCGGCTTTCGAGGGCGCGCACCCGCTCGCGATGCAGGATGTAGAGCCCCGAGGCGATGACGATTGCGGCGCCCAGCAGGGTCCAGCGATCGGGCACATCGCCGAAGAACAGATAGCCCGACACGGTCATCCAGAGGATCTGGGTGTACAGGAACGGCGCCAGCACAGGGGCGTCGGTGAAGCGTTGCGCCTGAATCAGCAGCCAGTGGCCGGCGGCGCCGCCAAAACCGCACAGCGCGACCACCGCCCATTGCGTCAGGGTGGAGGGGCTGTGCCAGTCAGCCAGAGCGAAGGGCGTGAGAATGACCGCGCCGGTCAGCGAGGAATAGAAGAAGGTCGTCTCGGCACTGTCGACCGCGGCCAGCCGGCGCGTCATCAGGAGCAGGCAGGCGTAGCCGAACATGCCGACCACGGACAACAGCGCGGCGGGGTGAATGGCGCCTGAACCGGGGCGCGTGATGATGAGAATGCCGAGAAAGCCGATGGCGATGGCGGCGAGCCGGCGCGGCCCGGCCCATTCGCCCAGCAGCGGCCCGGCCAGCAGCGAGACCATCAGCGGCGCCA
>Ga0209573_1004708_pt1 | contig 13118 bp, 11 predicted proteins | sample TNRBio252014_DNA_FD_185870 | JGI IMG/M metagenome (GOLD analysis project Ga0209573, IMG submission 185870) | Wastewater treatment Type I Accumulibacter community from EBPR Bioreactor in Madison, WI, USA - TNR Reactor_6/25/2014_ DNA (SPAdes)... | ecosystem: Engineered > Bioreactor > EBPR >...
GCCAATCTGCCGCTGTGTGGCAGCAGCATCGTCTGGTTGGTCTGCAAATCTCTCGGCATCCCAGAGATCCGCAAAGACTCGTCCCCGTCGCCAGCTGAGTGTTTCCTTCAAAACCGTTTCCAGGGATGACAATCGCGGTGGATGGAATCGGCCACTCTTCTGAAGCTGGTCCATGATCCCGTTTCCCGCTCGCACCGGAATGACCGAACAGACATCAACTCCGCAGTCGAAGGCAAATCGTACGGACGCAATTGCGCGATCAATCCCTTCCTGTTCGGAAGTGTCCGGAGGACGCAGCAGCACAAACGACCGTAACAGGATTCCCTGAGATCGCAACAATTCACAAGCCGACTCAAAATCCCTCAGCGTCATCTGTTTGTTCAGCATGGCGAGCGTCGGGGCGTGGGATGTTTCGAGGCCAATGGCAACTTCCACCTGATTTCCGATCAACTGCTGAAACTCACCACACTGCTCATCACAAAATCGTGGATGGTTTTCCACAATGACCGTTTCGAACCCCGTCACCAATTCGGCGATCGCTTTCCAGTCCTGACGCGGAATGGCTTTTGGATCAAAGAAGTTGCCGCTGTTGTACAGCTTGATGTGCGGAGCTGTCGGCAGTCGCGTCAGAGCAAACTCGATCTGCTCAGAGATGGCTCCTTCAGGCACGGTGTGCGTGGTGGTATTTTGCCACAAATCACACATCAGACAGCGAAAGGGACATTCTCGATTGGTCAAAAACACGGTCGCGACGTTCTCCAGACGTCTGTTGCGTGAAAACTCGGGTTCGAGCAGAAAGTGATACGGACGCCGTTCGTCCACCAGATTTCGGGAGCCGCGAGCACGCAGGATTTCAGTCGTCGAAATTGACATAGCCGCAAAAGACTACTCGGCCGAGTCCTGTGATGGAACTTACCCGACGTGTTTGTTTCAATGGTGGAATTGAGAACAAACTCCACCGGCCTGCTGCATCGCACCTGAGACGCTATTCATGACCCGATTATCACGCAGACTTGTTACGGGTTCGGCGGCAGTCGTGATTCTGACATCGTCAGTGGTACTGGCCTGCAACATTCCGGTCTTTCGCTTCGCTCTTGAGCGTTGGCAGCCGGATCCCAGTGAAGTCATCGTGTTCTTCGAATCCGATCTGCCTGACGACGACGCAGCCACCGTGAAGGAACTGGAAATGGCGTCCAGTCGGAATGGAGGGCTGGCGAATCTGCAGGTGATCCGATGCGATCTGAGGACCAATCAGGATCAGGAACTGCAGAATCTGTGGCTCAGCACAAAGGAGAAAACTCGTCTGCCGCTGCCGGCGGTGGTGATTCGCTCACTGAAAGGTCAGGGACAAACCATCAACTACTGGCGGGGCCGCGTGGATGAACTCCGCAGAGACAGGATTCTGGAATCTCCGGTGCGTGCGGAACTGACCAAACGACTGCAATCGGGCGATGCAGTTGTCTGGCTGCTGGTGTCGTCCATGGACCCACAGAAGACTTTGGCTGCCAGAAAACTGCTGGAAGCGCAATGCCAGACATTGCCAGGCGAGATTGAACTGCCGGAAGGCATTGGATTGCCCGGTTCAGAACTCTATTCGGAAGTGCCTTTGCTGCTGCAGTTTTCCGTACTGGAGATCGCTCGTGAAGATCCCAGGGAACAGTACCTGATTCAGCAGTTTTCCGGATTTCAGGCCGACGCGTTTGCCAAAGGCGAGCCGTTGATTGTGCCCGTGTTTGGACGCGGCCGAGCCCTGGAAGTGATTCCCGCATCGCAGCTTTCCGCCGAACTGATTCAGGACCTGACTCGGTTTCTGTGTGGGGCGTGCTCCTGTCAGGTCAAAGAGCAGAATCCGGGGTTTGACCTGATGCTGACGACCAACTGGCATCTGGCGTTGTTTGGCGAAGATGCCGAAGGTCCTCCTCCGGAAGCGGCCGAGGGAGCCGGGCAAAAGCGAACGCCGGAACTGGTACCAATTCCTTCAGGCAGGAAGAAAAAATAGCTGCGAGCCGATACAGACGAGTGCTCAATGGTGCTCTTGCAGGGAGTCGGCCGGATTCTGATTCATTTCCCGCCGTTCAAAGATCCTTCCGAATGGTGACAGCAACAGCGCTGGCAGCAGTACAAGATCTCCCAGCAACGCCAGCATCAGCAATCCGACCAGCATGACGGCGAATCGGCTGGTAGGTGCAAAGTCACTCAGACCAAAGACCAGCATTCCCAGTGAACAGGTGACCGATGTCTGAATCATTGCGCGACCACAATGGCGGCAGGAAAACAGCACCGCCTGTGAGCGGTTCAGTCCGCGAGCAATCGATCGTCGAAAGAACGTCAGAAAGTGCAGCGTGTCATCCACGGCAATTCCCAGGGCCACGCTGGCTGTCATCACCGAACCAATATCCATGGGAATGGACCTGAGGCCCATAAAGCCAAATATCAGGACAATCGGAAAAATGTTCGACACCATGGACAGCAGTCCATTCAGGATACCGCCTTCCACAATGGTCATCGTGACCGTGATGACAATCAGGGCCGAAACAAAACTGTCAAACAGGTCACTCAGCAACTGACCCTGAATCTGATGAACGAGCGGCATGATTCCTGAGGTCGCGATGGAGAACCCGCTGGTTGAACTGCCGTCCGCTTCAAGAATTATTGGCTGCACAGCGTTATCGATTTCCTGCAGCAGTTCGCCGTAGTCCAGCGGGGCAGTGGCACTGCAGTGTCCCGTAATGCGCCAGATCGTGGACTCTTCCGTTCGCTTCAGGACCTCTGCCTGTTCGAACATCGGCAATGCGGATGCCACCGCTTTGTTGACCGCAGCAACTCGCAGGCGTGCGGGCAGTCCTTTCATCTCCGGCAGATCAGGAAAGAAGGTCAGTGCCGACATGGTGGCCGAAATGTGAGGAATTCCGCGCAGCGCCTTTTCGGCGCGGAACAATCGCTCCATCTGCTGGCGGTTGTTCAGTGGTGCCTTCGCATCAAATGTCAGCAGCACTTCCACGGGAACCAGCGGACCGATTTTCTCTTCCAGCCAGCGGTAATCCCGGATCACGCGGTGATCATGGCCAAACAGCGTTTCAATGCGAACGGACGTTCGGATCCCGGGCAGACCAAAACCGGCCCCGACCATGATTCCAATCAAAATAAGCAGCGACAGAGTGTTTCTGGTCGACAGAAAATCACGAAGTCTGAGCCAGACATCAGCCGTCTCGGAGTCTCTTGAGGAATGACTCGGGATGTTCATCATGTTGACGCCGGGTTCACCGGCGTCGATTGAAGATCTTCGAGTCAGCGGGAACAGCATCAGTCCGCAGGGAACGACCGTCATGACGGCTGCCGCCTGAAGGATGACGCCGACCGTTGCATGCACACCAAACAATCGGATGGGTTCCAGTCCGCTGATCATCAGCGATGCGGTGCCCATGGCGGTTGTGGCTGCCGACAACGTGCAGGGCAGCCATCCGTCCTGAAAACACGCAACGGCCGCTTCGCGGGGAGACATGTATCGCAGAGATTCGAAGTAATAGTTCGTGAGATGGATTCCTCCGGCCACGGCCAGCACCTGAATGAGTGGCGGAATCACAATCAACAGCGCACTGAGTGTTTCACCGCTGTAATGAATGATGGCCAGCGTCGCTGCCTGACTCCATGTGGCCGTTCCAAAGACCAGCAGAGCACCTTGAAAGGATTTCAGGGATATCCAGCAGACGAGAAAGATGATGGCCGACGACGGTATCGCAAACGTTGCCAGTGATCGCTGGCTGGCTTCGTCAACTGTCAGGCCATCAATAATCGGACCGCCCAGATGAAGGTCCTGTTCATCGATTTCGAGACAGGCTGTGACAGTGTTTCGAATCAGCCGCACGACATGAGCCCGTTCGTCCAGTCCTTCTCGCGAGAACACCAGAATCAGACACGTCGAACTGCCGTCCGGCCCAATCAATGTTCCCTTCAGACGCTGAGCTGCCAGTTCGTCGGAAATGAAGCGGCGGGCTGCTTGTGGCTGCGAATCATCCAGCAAGGAATCCGGATTCTGGTCGGTTTGTGCCGCTCCGGTCAGGTGAAGAAACGTCTCACGTCCGGAGATCACTCGATAGAACCACGACTTGCCGGTGCCGTTGCGAAACGGAGTCGCATTTCGAAACACGTCAGTCAGTTTGTCCAGACGCGGATCGTCAATTCGACAGCCTTCCCAGCTGATGATGACAGCATCCCCGGGTCCGAAGATTTCGGTGAAACGATCATAGGCCGCGCGAGCTGTGAATTCGGGGCCTACCCAGTCAATGGGCGAGTTGTTGTTGGCCCTGAGTGCCTGACTTGCACCCCAGACAAGGAAGGGCAGCGTCAGCAGTGCGTAGAGCAACAGCAGGCGAATTCGATTCCTGGCTGTGGTCATGGCATCACGCCGCCGATCGCATTCGGTCAGGGGCTGGTCGTTTCACAATTGGTAAGTGATTCATAAATGGATAACCGGGCACTGCGGTTCGATATTCGCGGTACGAATCACCCAGATAAAACTGCAGGCGTTCATCCTTCAACCAGCTGCCAAGAAAAATGTAGACCGTCCAGAGTCCCGTCAGCACGGCATGCTCGACCGTCATCACTGGAGTGAACCAGATTAGCCCAAGAAAGCTGAGATAGACAGGATGCCGGAACCAGCGGTACAGCGATCGAGCCGCAAATTCCCGGCGAGGAAGTTTTCGTCTGTTCCACCAGTGCAGCCATTGAGTCCATCCGGTCTGATACCCAAGGCCTCCCAGATGCAGACTGTAGAACAACATGGCCCACGACAGATAAAAACCCGTCAGGACGACGGTCTGTGCGGAGCCCTTCAGTTCCCAGACAGACAGGCCGGAACTCTGCCAGAAGCAAAAGAGAACCTGCAGGCTCAGGCATGTGAAGAAACAATAGAACAGGCCGTAGAACTCCGAGTGGATCCAGGGCTGAAGCTTTCGACGAGTCCATGGCAGCAGCAGCAGGCTGTGCGGCACAGCAAACTGACAGGCCAGCAGGACGTCGACCCAGAGCCAGTCCGGGGATGGGTGATCGGAACCGTACCGCAGGAACTCATACAGTGAGACCACGGTGATCAGGAAGAATGCCTGAACGCCCAGTCCTGCTGCGAGTCCAGACATGCGTTTCCAGTCGACTGTTTTCTGCGGCGCTGGAAAGTGCAGGATGTCGGCTGAGTTTTCCACGAGCGAATTCCGTTTCGACTGCGCGTTCATGTCACCTTTTCCGCAATGAAGCATCCGTAACGCATCGCTCGGGTTTCATAGGCGTCCAGAATCGTCTGGAAGCGATCAAGAAAGATCAGCTGTCCTCGATCGATGAGCTTTGCGACGGAGCGAATTCCAAATCGATTGACGCGATCACGACAGATGGCCCAGGTTCGTGACACGCGGTCTGTCCAGTCGAGAGTCTTCGTGACTCGAAACCCGGGAGCCGTCAGCCATTGCTCGTAATCAGCCATCGTCCCCAGGGACGGACAGAAGAATCCTTCACAAACGTCGAAGACCTGCTGCCGCCCGACATCATTCAGCGGTTCATGTCCTGCCAGCCAGGCACAGATTCCCACGCGACCACCTGGCCGAATCCATGTCGCCAGTCGCTGAAAGAAAGCCGGCTTGTCAAACAGGTGCTCGGTACATTCCAGACTCCACGCCACATCAAAACTGTCGACCGGAAATGCAGCAGTCTCTGCGTCACCGCACAGGAACGTCGTCGATCCGGAAGTTCCCTGCAGAAATGATGACAGGGTGGCCCATCGCTGCTGAAATGGACTCAAAGTGATGCCCGTCACCTGACAGTTCAGATGCTTCGCAAGATGAATGGATGAACCACCCATCCCGCATCCGATGTCGATCACCCGATCCCCGCGCCGGATGCCGACTTCCGCGGCCACCTGTTCGGTCAGTTGTCGTGCCGCAACCTGTGGCGATTCGTCCGTCTGCCACAGACCATGATGAATGTGATGGCCCCACAGCAGTCGGTAGAACACTGTCGAGACGTTGTAGTGGTTTCGAATGACTCGTTTTTCAACCGCAGGACAGGAGATCATGGCTTTTCGGCCCCCAGAACGATGTCACCAAAGATACGCAGTGGATCCGCAACTCCCACAGCTCCAAATGCCTTTCGGAACGGAGTGATGCCGTAGTTGGTCTGCAGAATTGTGAACTGGCCCTTCAGGTGTTTGACTCCCTTGTCTTCAAAGACCTCCGCGTCAAATTTCACCGGTCGAGCCACATTTCGAAGCGTGAACCTGCCATTCAGCTCGTACACGGCATTCCCATTTCGACTCCTGCGATCAGTCCGCATGCAGGACTCAATCCGGAATGTGGCAGTCGGATACTGACGCACATTCAGAATCGCCGGCGCTTTCATGTTCGCGTTGACCTGCTGACGAGTCGACGCGTCGATGGAGCCGGAAAGTCCAACATAACGACGGGCGGCGTCGGTATCGGCATTAAAACTGGCCATATCGAACACCATTTCACCAGCTTCACTGGCGGCTTCAAGACGGACAGAACCGGATTTCAGTCGCCCTTCAACTCCGTGTTCGTGCCCCAGTCCGGTCTTCCCCACCAGGATGTAGACACGACTAAGTCGAGTGTCGATTTGATCGGAAGTCGCCGGGGATAACAGACCGTTGACATCGGAATCTGAGTCTTCAGCGATCGCCGTCGCCGGTGATCTCACCTGAGTTACCTGATCTGGCTGATCAGGTTCGGCAATCAGGTCTGTCTGCAGCGCGGCCATGCTGCCGACTACCAGAACGATGAATACGGCCAGAGATTTTGACGTCATGTACAGAGCCCCTCCATGCCTTCCATTGAGAACGCCTTTTCGGTTGGACTTGACCATTTCACTTCCAGTCGGGACGATCTCTCGGATCTCAATTACTATAAATGTCGTTTTTGTGTCGAGGTGGGTTCGGAGATTTTGCGAGTTTCTCGATCACAGTGTCATCGTGACGTGACTTCGGCTGGAGAGTTGAAGTTCAGTCACAGAAGACAGAATGATGGTGTTCGAATGCGCGCCGGCGTCTGGAGATGCGGCGGCGATGAGCAACCAACGACAAGGAGTGTGAGCTGGTGTCTGAGTATCGACTGACGCGGTATGAGCTGCAGCTGATGGATGTGCTGTGGACGATCGGGCAGGGAACCGTGCAGGACGTGTGTGATCGGCTGGAACGGGATCTTGCTTACACGACCGTCATGACGACATTGAATCTGCTGGTGACAAAGAAGCAGGTTCTGACTCGTGAGAAGCAGGGACGCGCTTATATCTATCGACCAGCTGTCACTCGCGAACAGGTATCCAGGTCGATTCTGACGGACCTGAAATCCGTATTGTTTGGGAATCAGCTTCCGTCGCTGGTCCTGAGTCTGATGGAAGATTCCCGCACATCAATGCGCGATCGTGAAATCCTTAAGGATGCCATTCGCAAAATGGAATCGCAGGAATGAACGGGGCGTCTCTGGAATTCTTCGGTTCGATGATTCTGCAGTGCACTTTGCTGCTGACCGTCACCCTCGGGCTGACTCGAAAGTTCCCTGCGCCAGCGGCCCGCGATCGTATGTGGTCTGCGACGCATCTGACCATTCTGACGTTGTGGACTGCCGGACTGCTGCTGCCGCATCTGCGGTTATGGACAGCACCTGAATGGGTTCTGCAGTCTGCCGAGTTTCTGGAAATCGATGGATGGATGTCGACGCTGCTGATGCTGAAATGGATCTGGCTGAGTGGAGCCAGTGCACTGGGTCTGGGCGTCATCCTTTCGCTGATCCGGACAGGAATGCTGATTGCAGTGTCTGAACCGGTGCGAGGACTGTTTCCGAGCACAAGGAGTCTGTCCGGAGCCTCCAGAACCGTGAGCGGCAAGGCGCTCGCCATGGGTAATTCGCGCTCAGAACCCGCGGCTGGCGCCGTGGGGCTCACAGGAGATGCGGGATCCCGTCAGACTCCCGGCGACCTGTTGTCCGTGATGCAGATCGACATTCGAATCTCATCCATGATTCGCGTGCCCTTCTGCTGGCAGTTTCATCGACCGGTTGTTGTTCTGCCTCGAGCCGTTCTGAGTTTCCCGGAGGCTGAGCTTTTGGCCATTCTGCGGCATGAAGTCGGGCATCTGCAGTCCCGTCATCCGCTGCAGTTATTTCTACAGCGGATGGTCGAGGCCCTGTTCTGGTTTCATCCTTTGATCTGGATTTGTTCCCGATCCGCAGCGCTGCAGCGCGAGCTTGTGGCGGACGCCTGGGCGGCCGAAAGTCGGGATGACGTTGCGGCACTGCTTCAAAGTCTGCTTCGTCTGAGCCGCATCCCGGAAACGCAGTGGCTGCACCTGCCGTCAGGACTGAGCTTTGCTGGTTGTCGATCGTTGCTGGAGTATCGCGTCAATGCACTGTTGCGCAGAGCCGATCGCGGGGATTGCCGCAGTCCCGAATGGGATCTTCGTAAACATTTCGGCATTTTATGGGTAGGATTGTGTGGCCTGCTGGTATCAATGCTGTGGCTGCCGCTGAATCCCGCGGCCAGCACTCGTTCCAGTCTGGCACCATGGCCGGAAGTATCGGCCCGAGCTCTGAAGGAACTGGGCTTCACGGTGCGAGACTTCGAGATTGATGGACACCGAGTACACGGAGGACCTCATGCACATGTCGCGTCGCGCTAAGCTGCTGCGGCTGAAGGATCGATGCTGCACAAACAGTGTCCCTGGTCAGTGGGTTGCTGTCAGCGATCCCGTGATTGATCGAGGAACGTTTCGTGGACGCAGCGGACTCACGATTCTGGAACTTCTGGTGTCCATCACGCTCATCACCGTTCTGCTGGCGATCATTGTGCCGTCGGTTCAGGCAGCCCGCGAGGCAGCTCGGCGAGTTCAGTGTTCGAATAATCTGAAACAGATCGGTCTGGCACTGCATCTTTCGAGTGAGCAGGAATCCCGCCTGCCGGCAGGCTGGTCGCATCTGCCGAGTTCCACGACGGCCTGGTCCTGGGGTGTCAGGATTCTGCCGTTCGTTGATCAGGCACCGCTTTATCAGCAGATCCAGTTCTCGAGTCCGATCGAAAGCGAGGCAAACCGGGCTGTTCGCTCCACAGAACTCGCATTGATGCGGTGCCCGTCAGACAACTCGCCCGTCATGTTCACGCTGTATGCAGAAGAGGAGGAGGAGGAGGAGGAGGTCACTGACCAAGTTGCAGCGCTGACCATCCAGAATCCTGCAGGGCTGGTGGATCTGCCGGCGTCGAACTACGTGGGCATCTTTGGTGACGCGGATCCGGATGCGGTCGATGGGCGATCCGGCACCGGAACATTTCTGGAAGAACGCAGCATCGGCTGGCAGGATCTTCGGCAGGGGCTCAGCAATGTGATGATCGTCAGCGAACGCACGGCCAGAAAACTGCCTGCGTCGTGGCTGGGAATCCGCACGGATGGAGAAGATGCGCCGGCCCGTCTGACCGGATTTGCCAGACTGGGTCCCAATCACATTGCTTCGGATGAATGTGAACTCGCCAGTCGCCACTGCGGATTCATCAACGCGGTATTTGCCGACGGTCATGTGACTCAACTGGCGGATGCGATCGATCAGCACGTGTACCGCCAGATGGCGCGGCGGGAGCCGTGACATGAGCCCAATCGATCCGGCAGTGCGCCAACGACGGTCGGAATTGATGGATGATCCGCAATTGGATGCGACGGTTCACCGACAGGCCCTGAATGGACTGCGTCGAGTCAACTGGTGGAGTCGGATGGACGCAGTCCTGTGGAAAGCGATCTCAGTCCTGAAGCCACGAGCGGCCGGGCCTCTTCGAATTCTTGACATCGCCTCTGGCGGTGGTGATTCCGCCATTCGTCTGGCGAAAAGATTTCAGCGTTCCGGAGAACATGTCCGGATTTGTGGCTGGGATATCAGTCCGGAAGCCGTCAAATTTGCGACGGAGCAGGCTCAGTCGGCCGGACTTCAGAATGTGACATTTGCTGTGCGTGATGCCATCCACGGACAAGCCAGCGGTGAATCGTTTGACGTGGTCATGTGCACGCTGTTTCTGCATCACCTGGATCCGGACGATGCGATTCAACTGTTGCGTCGGATGCACTCCCTGGCAACTCAGCAGGTGCTGGTGGACGATCTTCGACGCACTCGACTGGGGTACTGGCTGGCGTGGGCGGGCTGTCGGATCCTGACTCGGTGTCATGTCGTGCACGTTGATGGACCGTTGTCTGTCGGCGGAGCATTCACTCCTGAAGAGGCGCAGCAGCTGGCACAGCAGGCCGGACTAAAAACGGCCACAATCCAGAATCACTGGCCGCAACGATTTCTCCTGTCGGCACGAGTCTCCCATGTCGACTAACTCGCGTTCATTGGCAGGGGCGATCGCTCAGGAAATCTCTTCAGTTCCGTCCGCTGCGATGACCGCCGGCATCGATCAGTCGAAGTGGGATGTTGCGATTGTCGGAGCAGGTCCTGCTGGCGGTCTTGCCGCCCTGCAATGCGCACAAAAAGGCCTGAAAACCCTGCTGATCGAAAAGCAGATCTTTCCCCGACACAAGGTCTGTGGATGCTGCCTGAATGGTCGCGCTGTGCAGAGTCTTCGGAATGCCGATGTATGGGAACAACTGGTTGCCGCGGGCGCCGCTCCACTGCGGAATCTTCAGATTTGTCTGGACCGACGTTCGCTGACAGTGCCGCTGCCGGATTCCTGGGCTGTTTCCCGCAGCCGACTGGATCAATCACTGGCACAAGCGGCAGTGACGGCCGGGTGCACGTTCCTGCAGGGAACCCAGGCGACCGTAACACCGGACTCATCCGGGTTCAGAAAACTGGATCTGATGTGTGGCGACACAAAATGTACGGTGGAAGCCAGCATCGTGCTGGTTTGTGACGGACTTGGGCATTCGTGTCTCGTGGACTCACGTCTTTCGGGCGACTCACAGTTTCAATCTGTAATCCATCCGCACTCACGTCTGGGGCTTGGAGGCATCATTCCCGCCCACAATCGGACACGGTTGGATCATGACGCCTCGACGCAGATTCAGATGGTTGTTGGCAGACAGGGTTACTGCGGAACAGCGCCTCTGGAGGATGGCAGTCTGAACATCGCAGCTGCCGTGTCGCCTGAATATCTGAAGGATCACGGACAGCCACTGATGGCGATTCAATCCCTGTTTCGCGAAGCTGGAGTGCCCGAACCGGCTGGTCTGGAGCAGACGACTTTTCGCGGGACCCGGCCACTGACTCAGCAGTCGAAATGCGTCGCCGGACATCGGTTGCTGCTCCTCGGCGACGCGGCTGGCTACGTTGAACCATTTACCGGCGAGGGAATCGCCTGGGCTCTGCTGTCCGCCGAGTTGGCCGTGCCGATTGCAGAGGATATTTGCCATCACGGGTGGCAGAGTCGGCATCCGCCAGAATGGAATCACGTCTTTCGTACGCAGATCCTGTCGAAGCGATGGATCTGCCGTTCACTGTCGTCGGCCCTGCAGAGACCCTGGCTGCTTCGACCTATGCTGATGGCCTGTAGTTGGTTTCCATCCATCGCGCGTCATCTGGTGAACCGTATGAATTCTGTCTCTTCAGTACCGCGCCACACCACCGCGCGGATGGTTTGATCTTCTGTTGATCGGCAACCGTTTGGTGTCGGCGAATCGCAGCCTGCAGACATTTCCTTTCGAACAATAGCCACAAGGCAATTGAAGTCATGTTACCATTTGAAATCCTCGGCCTTGGCACAGCGCTGCCAGAACATTCCATTGTGCAGTCGGAAGCCGCCACGTTTGCCAGCACTTGTCTGGCGGGAGAAGCCGATTCCGACCGAGCGTCCACGCTGGTTGCAGCTCTGTATCGCCGATCCGGAGTTCGGTCCCGACACAGTGTGGTGCTGGAAACCAGCACCACGACGGCTCCCGCAACTCAGACCTTCTATGCCGAATCGGAACGTGCGGACGAACGTGGCCCGTCCACTCAGGAACGCATGCAGCGATACGAAGCAACCGCTCCGAACCTGGCGACACGAGCATCCCGCAGAGCACTCGATGCCGCTGATCTTGATCCGCTGGAGGTGACTCATCTCATCACTGTCTCGTGCAGTGGCTTCTCAGCTCCCGGCTTCGATCTGGCATTGATTAATGAGCTTCACCTGTCCGCAAACGTTGCCAGAACTCATGTGGGTTTTATGGGGTGTCACGGTGCTTTGAATGCTCTTCGAGTCGCTCGGGCGTTTGCGGCGGCTGATCCGAAAGCAGTCGTCCTGATCTGTGCTGTGGAGCTCTGTACTCTGCACCATCAGTACGGCTGGGATCCCCAGCGGATCGTGGCCAATTCTTTGTTTGCCGACGGGGCCGCCGCCATCGTGGGACGCGGCTTCAGACCGAATCACCAGGCGGAACGGCCGCAGATCCGTCTGATCGACAATGGATCTCGCGTGCTGCCGGAAACGGACCACATGATGACATGGAAGATTGGAAATCACGGGTTTGAGATGACGCTGTCTCCGGAAGTTCCCGACGTAATCACTCGCATGCTTCCGCAGGCACTCAGCGATTTTCTGAAGCCCTATGATCTGAGCATCGATGACATCCCTTCGTGGGCCATTCATCCGGGCGGACCAAGAATTCTGAAGGCCTGTGCCGATGTTGCCAGACTCAGTCCGCAGCAACTGGCTCCCTCAGAAGAAGTTCTTGCTCGCTGCGGAAATATGAGTTCTCCCACAGTCCTGTTCATCCTGGACGACCTGATCACGCAGCAAGCTACCTGGCCCTGCGTGATGCTCGGGTTCGGTCCCGGCCTGAATGTGGAAATGGCCCTGTTGACGGTCCAATAGATCGCGGATACCGCCGCAGCTGACACCGCGACCCCCAGAGTTTTACTCAGTCACTGGCGTGCACGGCTCGCGTGTTGCCGGGGAGCGAACAACGTGAGCGGATTCCTGTCAACGAGCCGTCAGGCTCCTTTGGGCTGAGGGCTGTCAGCCCACATCAGGCAAGAATTTCATTCACAACTCGGCCAGCCACATCCGTCAGACGATAGTCCCGACCGGTATGTCGATACGTGAGGCGTTCGTGATCCAGTCCCATCAGATGCAGAATCGTGGCATGAAAATCGTGGACATGCACG
>Ga0209573_1004709_pt1 | contig 13114 bp, 10 predicted proteins | sample TNRBio252014_DNA_FD_185870 | JGI IMG/M metagenome (GOLD analysis project Ga0209573, IMG submission 185870) | Wastewater treatment Type I Accumulibacter community from EBPR Bioreactor in Madison, WI, USA - TNR Reactor_6/25/2014_ DNA (SPAdes)... | ecosystem: Engineered > Bioreactor > EBPR >...
ATCGTGCTGTTCGAAAAGGGCATGGATTTCGAAGTCATCGACGTCGATCTCTACAACAAGCCCGAAGATATCGCGATCATCAACCCGTACAACCGCGTACCGGTGCTCGTCGACCGTGATCTCGTCCTGTACGAAGCCAACATCATCAACGAGTACATCGACGAGCGCTTCCCGCACCCGCAGTTGATGCCGCCCGACCCGATCATGCGCGCGCGCGCCCGCCAGTTGCTGCATACCTTCGAGCAGGAGCTGTTCACCCATCTCGAGGCGCTCGAGGCTGCACAAAAGGGCATCGACAAGGTGCGCACCCACGTGCGCGACCACCTGACCCAGCTCGCACCGGTGTTCTCAAAGCAGAAGTACATGCTCGGCGACGAGTTCTCGATGCTGGACGTCGCCATCGCTCCGCTGCTATGGCGCCTCGAGCACTACGGCATCGAGTTGCCCAAGGCCGCCGCGCCGCTCATGAAGTACGCCGAGCGCATCTTCAGCCGCCAGGGCTTCATCGACGCGCTGACGCCGTCCGAGAAGGTCATGCGGCGCTGAGCCGTCCAATGCATCAACGCCTTGGGATGCGCCGCCGCCGCGCCGCTTCCCCGGGCGATGGAGATTCGATGACTACCGTCTCGACCAAGCCCTACCTGCTGCGCGCCATCTGGGAGTGGTGCATCGACCAGGGCTTCACGCCCTACATCGCCACCGTCGTGGACGAACACACCCGTGTGCCGCCCGGCTATGCGCGCGACGGCCAGATCGTGCTGAACCTGGCGCCCGACGCGACCGGCCAGATGCAGATGGCGAACGACTACATCAGCTTCCAGGCCCGCTTCGGCGGCGCGGCGCACTCGCTGGTGATCCCCGTGGCCAACGTGATCGCGATTTATGCGCGCGAGAACGGGCAGGGCATGGCTTTCGAGCCCGATTTCGAGGGCGATGAAGTGGCGGACGAAGGTGCCGGGGAGGGCGCCGAAGCGGCGGTGGAGGACAGCGGTGCTGCCGGCGCCGAGCTTTCCCGCGAAAGCAGCGCCACGCCCCAGCCGCCCGCACGGCCGCCGCGCGGCAGCCACCTGAAGATCGTCAAATGAGGGATTTCAATGCCTAGTCTTGCCTGGAGCGCCGATCTCGACAACCAGCTCGCGCCGATGGACGAAACCCATCGCGAGTTCGTCGACTGCTACAACCTTGCTGCCGCGGCAGCCCCCGAGGGTTTCCTGGCGGCGCTCGACGCGCTGATCGCGCACGCCAAGTCGCACTTCGATCTGGAGAACGGCTGGATGGAGGCGGTCGACTTCCCCGGTTGCCATCGTGCCGAGCACGACCGCGTGCTCGCGGTGATGGTCGATATCCGCCGTCGGGTCGAACGTGGCGACATGTTCCTCGGTCGCCGCCTGATGGAAGAGCTGCCGGCGTGGTTCGTCAACCACGTGAACGGCATGGACGCTGCGCTTGCCTTCCATCTCGCCACGATCGGCTTCGACGTCAATTCGTGCACCTTGCGCCCGCTCGCAGAGGGCGAGACCCGCGCTGCCGGCTGCGGCTGCGCCATCCTCACCGCGGAAGACGCCGCCGAGCCTGCACGCGCCGGCTGATACGCGCAGGGCTCAGGCAGCGCCCAGAAAGGGGAAATCGACCGCCGGCCTGCGCTTGCACATCAGCTCGGCGAGCGCGGCCGCGGAGCCGCAGGCCAGCGTCCACCCCAGCGTGCCATGCCCGGTGTTCAGCCACAGGTTGGCGCGTGCGCTGCGCCCGATCAGCGGTACATTGCCCGGCGTCGCCGGGCGCAGGCCGGCCCAGGGTTCGGCGCGCGCGGGATCGATCGCGTCGGGAAAGTGCGCCTCGACCCAGGCCATGATTGCCGCGATCCGCTCCGGGCGTACCCGGGTGTCAAAGCCGTTGAGCTCGGCCGTACCTGCCACGCGCAGGCGCTCGCCCAGGCGTGAACACACGATCCGGCGTGACTCGTCGGTCAGGCTCACGCTCGGCGCCCGCCCTGGCGTCAGCACCGGCGCAGTGATCGAGTAGCCCTTGACCGGATAGATCGGCAGGCGGATGCCGAGCGGCGCGAGCAGGCGGGCACCGTAACTGCCCAGGCAGACCACCCAGGCGTCGGCCTGCAGCCGCTCCACGCTGCCGTCTGCGCGGCGTATGCGGGCCCCGGCGATGTCACCGCCGGGGCCTTCCTCGAGCGCGAGCAGCTCGCTTTCCCAGTGCAGTGCCGCGCCTGCGACGACGAGGCGCTCGGCGAGCGCGCGGGTGAACTGGTGGGCGTCACCCGATTCGTCGCCCGCGGCATGGATGCCGCCTGCCAGCGCGCCTGCGCGGGCGGCGAGCGCGGGCTCGAGGGCGAGGCATTGCACGCGATCGAGCACCCGGGCGTCGATGCCGAGCGCGCGCAGCGCGCGGACGCGCTCGTGCGCCTTCAGGTACTCGGCCTGAGTGTAGAACAGGTGCAGGATGCCACGGCCGAGGTGGTCGTACTGCAGGCCGAGCTGCTCGCGCAGGGCGCGCAGGCGCTGGCCGCTCCACACCGCCAGTGCGGCGATCGCGGCGGTGTTGCGCTGGGTGCGCGCTGGCAGGCATTCGAGCAGGAAGCGCAAGCCCCAGGTCCACTGCGCCGGGTCGCAGCCCGGACGGAACATCAGCGGCGCATCCGGGCGACCGAGCCAGCGCAGGATCTGCGCTGGTGCGCCGGGGTTGGCCCACGGTTCCGGGTGGCTGATCGAAATCTGGCCGCCGTTGGCGAAGCTGGTCTCGAGACCGGCTCCGGCCTGGCGGTCGAGCAGGCTGACGCGGAAACCGGCCTGCGTCAGGTACCAGGCGGTCGTGACGCCGGACAGGCCGGCGCCGAGAACCATGACGTGCATGAGTAGGGCGCGCTATTTGAGGGTTGCCGATGATAGCGCCTCGGCACGCCCCGCAGGCGGCGCGATCGTGGCGTTGCACGCGGGCGGTGTGGTTTTTGCCGTGCGCTCGGCGCGCGGAACCGTGATAATTCGCCCTTGTCCGGTCCATTAAACATTGCGGAGCCCATTCATGCGCCGAGTCACCCTTACCCAGTTCCTGATCGAGCAGCAGCGCGCCGGCCGGATCACCGCCGACTTGCGATTGCTGATCGAAGTCGTCGCGCGCGCGGTCAAGGCGATCAGTGTCAATGTCTCCAAGGGCGCCTTGGCTGGCGTGCTTGGCGAGGCCGGCACCGACAACGTCCAGGGCGAAGCGCAAAAGAAGCTCGACGTGATCGCCAACGAGATCCTGCTGCAGGCCAACGAATGGGGTGGCCACCTCGCCGGGATGGCCTCGGAGGAGGTGGAGACGATCTGCCAGATTCCCTTTGATTATCCCAAGGGGGGTTATCTGCTGCTTTTCGATCCGCTCGATGGATCGTCCAACATCGACGTCAACATCTCGGTCGGCACCATCTTCTCGGTGCTGCGCAATCCGCCGGGTGGCGGCGAGCCTACCGAGGCGAGCTTCCTGCAGCCGGGCAGCGAACAGGTCTGCGCAGGCTACTCGGTGTATGGCCCTTCGACGCAGTTCGTGCTCACCGTGGGCAACGGCGTGCATGGGTTCACGCTCGATCGCGAGATGGGTAGCTTCATTTATACCCAGCCGTTCATGACCATTCCGGCCGAAACCCAGGAGTTCGCCATCAACGCTTCCAACGCGCGCTTCTGGGAGGCGCCCGTCAAGCGCTATGTGGACGAGATGGTGCTGGGCAAGGATGGCCCGCTTGGCAAGGATTACAACATGCGCTGGGTAGCCTCGATGGTGTCCGACGTGCATCGCGTCCTGACCCGCGGCGGCGTGTTCATGTACCCGATGGACGAGAAGTGCCGCAGCAAGGGTGGCAAGCTGCGCCTGATGTACGAGGCGAACCCGATGGCGATGCTGGTCGAACAGGCGGGGGGCGCGGCCTCGACTGGGCGCGAGCGGATCCTCGACGTGAAACCGACGCGACTGCATCAGCGCGTGCCGGTGATCCTCGGCTCGAAGAACGAAGTCGAGCGTGTCGTGAGCTATCACGACGGAGCTTGATCGGGGTGCGGACAGGCGCAGCCGCTCGCTGGCGCCGCCTGCTGGTGACGTTCGCATTGTCGCTCGCGACCGCAGACGCGGTGGCGCAGGATGCGCTCGCGGTGCGCCTCGATGCGCCGGACGCAGTGCGCCCGCTGCTCGAGCAGCACGTGCGTCTGCTCGGGCAGGCGGTGCGCAAGCTGCCCGAGCAGGCGGCCGATCGCGTTGCGATGACCCGACGTGCGCGCCGTGAGGTCGCCGGCCTGCTTGCCACCGAGGGTTACTTCACACCGAGCGTGCGGTTCGATCGAAGCGACCCGCAGAACTGGTTGCTGCAGGTCGATCCCGGGCCGCGCACCACGATCGCCGGGCTCGAGATCCTGTTTACCGGCGAGATCGCCACCTCCGACCCCGGCGGCGAGCCCTACCTGGAGCTGTTGCGCGCCGGCTGGCGCCTGCCGGTGGGCCAGCCCTTCCGCCAGGGTGACTGGGATGGCGCCAAGCAGGCGTTGCTCGATGCGGTCGGTGCGCAGCGTTATGCCGCGGCGCGCATCGCCGACAGCCGCGCCGAGATCGACCCCGACACCGCGCAGGCGCGCCTGCGGGTACGCATCGACAGCGGACCGCCGTTTTACCTTGGTCCGCTGGAAGTCAGCGGACTCGAATATCTGCCCGCCGACCTCGTCGAGCGCTACAGCCAGTTGAAGGTCGGGGCGCCTTACGACCGCGAGGCTCTGCTCGCCTTCCAGACCGAGCTGCAGAACACGCCACACTTCAGTGCGGTGATCGTCGACATCGAGCGCGACCCCGCATTGTCCGCCTCGGTGCCGGTGCGGGTGCAGGTCACCGAGGCGCTGCCGCGCTACGCCGGCGTCGGTGCAGGTTACTCGACCAACACCGGGGCTCGCGTCGAGCTCGCTTACCGCGACTCGAACCTGCGCAAGCGCGGCTGGGCGCTCTCCTCGGGGCTGCGCGTGGAGCAGCTCCGCCAGGCGCTCTTCGCCGACGTCTTCCTGCCGCCGCGCGGCCGCCATCGCGACAGCTTCGGCGCGCTCGCCGAAGCCAGTGACCTCGAGGGCCTCAAGACCGACACCGAGGCGCTCGGCGCCACGCGCACCATGCTGCGCGGCGACATCGAGACTCAGCTGGCGCTGCGCCTGCAGCACGAGCGCATCGAACCCGACGGCGCCGCACCGAGCTCGAACAACACGCTCACCGCCAACTGGACCTGGGTCAAGCGCGCGGTCAACGATCTGCTCGACCCCACCAGCGGCTACCTGCTCGAGTTCCAGCTCGGCGGCGGCAGCAAGGCCGTGCTCTCCGAGCAGGATTTCGTGCGTGCCTATTCGCGCTTTGCACGCTATCTGCCGGTACGCGGAACGGACGTGTTCATCCTGCGCGGCGAGGCCGGGATCACCGTCGCCGACAGTCGCGACGGCGTGCCGCAGGACTTCCTGTTCCGCACCGGCGGCGCGCAGTCGGTGCGCGGCTACGACTACCAGAGCCTGGGGGTGAAGGAGGGCGACGCCACCGTCGGTGGTCGTTACCTTGCCACCGCGAGCGCCGAATACGTGCGCTGGTTCGAGCCGCAATGGGGGGGCGCCGTCTTCGTCGATGCCGGCGATGCGACCGACACCCGCGACGACTTCGATCTGCGCGTCGGCTACGGCGTCGGGGCGCGCTGGCGAAGCCCGGCCGGTCCACTGGCGATCGACCTTGCCTGGGGGCACCAGGAGCGCAGCCTGCGCCTGCATTTCGGGGTGGCGATCGCGTTTTGACCGTGTCGTCGTGCAAGCGGCGTGCCATTTGTCTGCGGGCAAGCTCGCCGCGGCGTCAGCGCACGAGGAAAGGCAGGTTGGCGGTCGCCGCCTTGCCGCCGCGGTCGCGTACGGTGACGAACAGGCGGTAGGCACCGGATTGAGCGGGGGCGACGAAGCGCACGCTCGCCGCATCGGCGTGCAGCACGCGCACATCGATGCGTGCCGGCGGCGCCTCGGCGTCGCCGCCCTTGCGCAGGTCGGTGGCTTCCGCGAACACCGCCCACTCGGTGGCGAGCGGCGTGCCGTCGTGGGCGGCGGCGTCGATACCGGCGGAAATCTCCGCGCGTGGAGCGAATTCGTCTGCGCCGATGCCGATGCCGCGCACCACCGGCGCCGGCGCCGTGACCGGCCTTCCCCAGGCGGCGGCGAGCGCGTCGCTCATCGCGGTGGCGCTGCCGTCGGCGAGCAGCAGACCGTGCCAAGTGGCGGTCTGTTCCTGCTTGGCGCCCCAAAGGAAGGGGAAGGTGCCGCGGATCTGTGGCTGGTTCTTGAGGAAGGCGAGCGCCTCGGTGAAGAAGCGCGCCTTCTCGGTGCTGGTGAGTTCCACCGGCGCCCCCCATGGCTTGCGCCCCGCCTGCCACTGGCCGAGCGGGCCGAGCTCGGCGACCACCACCGGCTTGGTGATGCGGGCGTCGCGCAGGCGCTGCGGCAGGTCGAACACCGCGCCGGCATAGACGTTGATGCCGAGCAGGTCGACGTTGGCGCAGCAGCCGGCGAGCGCGCGCAAGGCCTCCATGCCGGTGTCGGCCACCACCATCAGAGTCGGATGCGCGGGATCGAGGCGCTTCACCAGCCCGGCGAGGCGGTCGATCTCGCGCCACAGCGGCAGCGGGTCAGCAGCCCCGGTCTCGACCTCGTTGCCCACGCCCCAGGCCAGCAGGGCGGGGTGGCCGCGGTGACGGCCGACAAAGTCGAGCAGTGCGGCTTCCTGCGCCCGCGTCGCCTTGGCATCGGCGTAGTCGAAGCCGTGGCGCGGATGCTCGACCCATAAGCCCATCACCACCTTGAGGCCGAGGCGTTGCGCCTCGTCGAGCACCCAGGCGTCGGATTGACGATACACGCGCACGACCTTTGCGCCCGCGGCGGCAAGGCGGGCGAGGCTGGCGCGGTCGCCCTCGAAGGCGGCGCCCTGCCAGCGCGTGTCCGTGGCAGCTGCCGGGGGAGCGGCTGCGGCAAGCGTCAGCAGGGTGAAGAAAAAAGTTAACAGATGGCGCACTTGAAATCCCTGGAACCCGTCCCTATTATTAGCACTCGTTGGCAGTGAGTGCTAACAAGCCTCGAGTGACGGGCTGCGGCCCGTCCGAAATCGCTGCAGATTTTTTTGCGGGCTTGTTCCGCATGTTTCATCAACCCAAACAGTTGAACCTCAGTTAGGAGATAACTCGATGAAGATTCGTCCCCTGCACGATCGCGTGATCGTCAAGCGTCTGGAAGCCGAACGCAAGACCGCCAGCGGTATCGTGATCCCCGACAGCGCCGGTGAGAAGCCCGACCAGGGCGAAGTGCTGGCCGTCGGCAATGGCAAGATCCTCGATGACGGCAAGGTCCGTCCGATGGCTGTCAAGGTGGGCGACAAGGTGCTGTTCGGCAAGTATGCCGGCCAGACCGTGAAGGTCGAAGGCGACGAGCTCCTCGTGATGCGCGAGGAAGACATCATGGGCGTGGTCGAGGCCTGAGCCTCCCCCGCACCGTCCACCGCTAATCGAAACATTTCCGGAGTTCTGAAGAATGGCTGCTAAAGAAGTCAAGTTTGGTGATTCGGCGCGCGAGCGCATGGTTGCTGGCATCAACATCCTGGCCAACGCGGTCAAGGTGACCCTGGGCCCGAAGGGCCGCAACGTCGTGCTCGAGCGCTCGTTCGGCGCCCCCACCGTGACCAAGGACGGCGTCTCCGTCGCCAAGGAAATCGAGCTGAAGGACAAGTTCGAGAACATGGGCGCGCAGATGGTCAAGGAAGTTGCTTCCAAGACCTCCGACATCGCCGGTGACGGCACCACCACCGCCACCGTGCTGGCGCAGTCGATCGTGCGCGAAGGCATGAAGTTCGTCGCTGCCGGCATGAACCCGATGGACCTCAAGCGCGGCATCGACAAGGCCGTCATCGCCACCATCGAAGAGCTGAAGAAGCTGTCGAAGCCGTGCTCGACCAACAAGGAAATCGCCCAGGTCGGCTCGATCTCGGCCAACTCCGACGCGGATATCGGTGAGATCATCGCCCGCGCCATGGACAAGGTCGGCAAGGAAGGCGTGATCACCGTCGAAGACGGCAAGTCGCTGCAGAACGAACTCGACGTCGTCGAAGGCATGCAGTTCGACCGCGGCTACCTGTCGCCCTACTTCATCAACAACCCCGAGAAGCAGGTTGCCATCCTCGAGCAGCCCTTCGTCCTGCTGTTCGACAAGAAGATCTCCAACATCCGTGACCTGCTGCCGGTGCTCGAGCAAGTCGCCAAGTCGGGCCGTCCGCTGCTGATCATCGCCGAGGACGTCGAAGGCGAAGCGCTGGCCACACTGGTGGTGAACAACATCCGCGGCATCCTGAAGACCTGCGCCGTCAAGGCCCCGGGCTTCGGCGACCGTCGCAAGGCCATGCTCGAGGACATCGCCATCCTCACCGGCGGCCAGGTCATCGCCGAAGAAGTCGGCCTGACCCTCGAGAAGGCTACCCTGGAAGACCTCGGCCAGGCTGCCCGCATCGAAGTCGGCAAGGAAAACACCATCATCATCGACGGCGCCGGCCAGGGCGAGCGCATCGAAGCGCGCGTCAAGCAGATCCGCGTGCAGATCGAGGAAGCCACCTCCGACTACGACCGCGAGAAGCTGCAGGAACGCGTGGCCAAGCTGGCCGGCGGTGTTGCGGTGATCAAGGTCGGTGCTGCCACCGAAGTCGAGATGAAGGAGAAGAAGGCGCGCGTCGAAGACGCCCTGCACGCCACCCGCGCTGCAGTGGAAGAGGGCATCGTCCCCGGCGGCGGCGTCGCGCTGCTGCGTGCGCGTGCCGCGCTGGGCGAGCTCAAGGGCGACAACCACGACCAGGACGCCGGCATCAAGATCGTGCTGCGCGCCATGGAGCAGCCCCTGCGCGAGATCGTCGCCAACGCCGGTGACGAGCCGAGCGTGGTGGTGAACAAGGTGGTCGAGGGGGCGGGCAACTACGGCTTCAACGCCGCCACCGGCGAGTACGGCGACATGGTCGAGATGGGCGTGCTGGACCCGACCAAGGTCACCCGCACCGCACTGCAGAACGCCGCATCCGTCGCCGGCCTCATGCTGACCACCGACTGCATGGTCGGCGAGCTGGCCGAAGAGAAGCCGATGGGCGGCATGCCCGACATGGGCGGCATGGGTGGCATGGGCGGCATGGGCATGGGCATGTAATTGCCTGCCCGGGAGGGGCGGTTCGCCGGACCTCCCGGCCGCTGTCCGGACGAAAGGCCTCGCAGGGGATTTCCTCTCGCGAGGCCTTTTTGCGTCCGGGGCAGCCAGCGCGGAGCGCGCCTCGCATCGGGCGGCCAGGGGCCTGCCTGCGGCCGTGCGAAGCATGGGATAATGGAACGATTCGGGGAGTAAAAGTCGGTGGGGAGTGCCACGGCCCAGGCGGGCGGGCACTCCCCGGAACGTCGCTGCGCGAAGCCGCCACGTCCCCGAAGACCGAGCAAAAGGAGAACAGCGGAGTCATTCTCGGAATCTCCGCTTACAAGCAACTTACAGCCGGAATGCTATGCGTATCCTGTTGGCGGAAGACGACCCGGTGATCGCCGACGGCATCTGTCGCGCCCTGCGGCGCGGCGGTTGCGCGGTCGATCACGTGGCGGACGGCATGGAGGCCGACGCCGCGCTCGCGGGGCAGGGTTACGACCTGCTCATCCTCGACCTCGGCCTGCCGCGCATGAACGGCATCGAGGTGCTCAAGCGCCTGCGCGCGCGCAAGTCGGCCCAGCCGGTGCTGATCCTGACCGCGCAGGACGGCGTCGACGACCGCGTGCGCGGGCTCGACGCCGGTGCCGACGACTACCTCACCAAGCCCTTCGCCCTGCCCGAGCTCGAGGCGCGCGTGCGCGCGCTCACCCGCCGCGGCACCGGCCAGCCGCGCTGCATCGAGATCGGCCAGCTGAGCTATGACCAGGCCGATCGCGTGGTCAAGATCGGCGGCCAGCTCGTCGAGCTGTCGGCGCGCGAGATCGGCCTGCTCGAGATCTTCCTGCTGCGCGTCGGTCGCCTGGTCAGCAAGGACCAGCTCGTCGACCACCTGTGCGGCTGGGGCGAGGAGGTGTCGAGCAACGCGATCGAGGTGTACGTCCATCGCCTGCGCAAGAAGCTCGAGGACAGCGGGGTGCGCATCGTGACCGTGCGCGGCCTGGGGTACTGCCTGGAAAACCCCGATGCTGCCCCTGCGGCGAAAGTCCAAGCCTGAGCGCTCTTCGCGCGGCGCCAACCCGCCGCGCAAGTCGGGGCCGCCGAACTCTCTGTTCGGCGAGATCCTCGACTGGATGCTGGCGCCCTTGCTGTTCCTGTGGCCGATCTCGATCATCGTCACCCACAACGTCGCCGACAGCATCGCCAACCAGCCCTACGACCTCGCGCTCGCCGATGGCGTGCGCGCGCTCGCGCGCCTGGTCGAAGTCGAGGACGGCGACGTGGTGGTGCGCTTCCCGGCGCCGCCGCGTGCGCTGTTCCGCGCCGACCAGGACGATGTCGTCTATTACCAGGTGGCCGACGTCAATGGCGTCACCGTGAGCGGCGACGCCGAGATCCCGCCGATGCCGACCTCGTCCGCGCTGGACGGCGAGGACGTGCAGCTGCGCGACGCCATGATCCACGGCGAGGAGGTGCGCATCGCCTGGCGCTTCGTGCGCCCCGATCCTGCGCAGGCCGACCGCTTCGTGCTCGTGCAGGTCGCCGAGACGCGCAACAAGCGCACCGACCTCGCCTCGCGCGTGGTCACCGGGGTGCTGCTGCCGCAGTTCGCCATCATCCCGCTCGCGGTGGTGCTGGTGTGGGTGGGCCTGAGCCGCGGCATCGCGCCGCTCAACCGGCTGCAGAGCCTGATCCGTCGTCGTCGCCCCACCGACCTGTCGCCGGTCGAGCCCTCCAGCGTGCCCGAGGAGGTGCGTCCGCTGATCATTGCCTACAACGACATGATGGCGCGTCTGGAGGAGAACCTGCAGGCGCAGCAGCGCTTCATCGCCGATGCCGCGCACCAGATGCGCACGCCGCTGACCGGGCTCAAGATGCAGACCGACCTCGCCATGCACGAGACCGACCCCGACCAGCTGCGCCAGTCGCTCACCCGCATCGCCGAGAGCACCGACCGCGCCGCCCACCTGATCAACCAGCTGCTCTCGCTCGCGCGCGCCGAGGCGAGCTTCGAGAAGCTCTACGCGGTGGAGACGGTGGACCTCGACGCGATCGTGCGCGAGGTGGCGCTCGAGCTCTACCCGCGTGCGCAGGCGAAGCAGATCGATCTCGGCGTCGAGGCGGGCGATCAAGGCCTGCGGGTGGAGGGGAACCCCGTGCTCCTGCGCGAGATGCTGAAGAACCTCGTCGACAATGCGATCAAGTACACCCCGCGCGGCGGCAGCGTCACTGCACGCACGCGCTACGCCGGCTCGCCGGTCTTCGAGGTCGAGGACACCGGGCCCGGCATCCCCGAGGCTGACCGCGAGCGCGTCTTCGAGCGTTTCTACCGCGTGCTCGGGAGCGGTGTCGATGGCTCCGGCCTCGGGCTGCCGATCGTGCGCGAGATCGCCGAGCTGCACCGCGGCACCGTCACCCTGGACGCCGGCCCCGGTGGGCGCGGCACGCTGGCCCGGGTGGTGTTCCCGCGCAGCCACCTGCAGCCGCCGACGCGCGTCCAGGGCGATCACGACGCACTCGGCTGAGACGGTGCGGGATTTTCGCGAAGCACTTTTTTCGCGATACCCTTTGACAAGAGAAAATGACTGGCTATAATGCGGACCTCGTTGGCCAGTTAGCTCAGTTGGTAGAGCAGCGGATTGAAAATCCGCGTGTCCGTGGTTCGATTCCGCGACTGGCCACCAAAATCCCGATGGGCCGACCGAGTGTCGGCCCATCTGCTTTGCGGCGTCAAATTGCGGCCAGAAGTCCCTGTTCCGGCTCAATTTTGGGGCGCAGGCGCGGTGTTATAATCCGGCTCGCTCCGTCCCACCCCCCTCCCGCATGCAACTCTTCGCCCTCGGCTTGAACCACCATACCGCGCCGCTCGCCATCCGCGAACGCGTTGCGTTCCAGCCCGAGCGCATGGGGCAGGCGCTGCACGATCTGGCCCACACGGATTCGGTGCGCGAGGCCGCGATCCTGTCGACCTGCAATCGCACCGAGCTCTACTTTGCCGCCGAGCAGCCGCAGCACGCGGCCGACTGGCTGGCGCGCTTCCACCGCCTCGCGCTCACCGAGGTCTCGCCCTACCTGTATTCCTACCCCCAGCGCGACGCGATCCGTCATGTCTTCCGGGTGGCGAGCGGGCTCGATTCGATGGTGATCGGCGAACCGCAGATCCTTGGCCAGGTCAAGGACGCGGCGCGCTTCGCCGAAGAGGCGGGCACGCTGGGCGTGCTCCTGCACAAGCTCTTCCAGAACACCTTCGCGGTGGCCAAGGAGGTGCGCTCGACCACCGCGATCGGCGCCAACACGGTGTCGATGGCCGCGGCCGCGGTGCACCTGACCGAGCGCATCTTCGAGCGCGTCTCCGACCAGCACGTGCTCTTCATCGGCGCGGGCGAGATGATCGAGCTCTGTGCCGCCCACTTCGGCGGGGCCCGGCCGAAGTCGATGACCGTGGCCAACCGCACCGAGGCGCGCGCGCAGGCGCTCGCCGATCGCTTCGGCGCCAGCACCATGCGCATCGACCAGATCGGCGAGGCGCTGCCGCGCTTCGACGTGGTCGTCTCCTGTACGGCCGCGCCGCTGCCCATCGTGGGCCTCGGCATGGTCGAGCGCGCGGTCAAGGCGCGCCGCCACCGCCCGATGGTGATGGTCGACCTCGCGGTGCCGCGCGATATCGAGCCCGAGATCGCCGAACTCGACGACATCTTCCTGTATACCGTCGACGACCTCGCCCAGGTCGTCGAGGCCGGCATGGAGTCGCGCCAGCAGGCGGTGATCGAGGCGGAACAGATCATCGACACCCGGGTCGACGGTTTCCTGCACTGGATGTCGGCGCGCGATACGGTGCCGGTCATCCGTTCGCTGCGCGAGCACGCCGAGGGCCTGCGTCAGGCCGAGCTCGAGCGCGCGCTGCGCCTGCTCGCCAAGGGCGA
>Ga0209573_1004711_pt1 | contig 13114 bp, 12 predicted proteins | sample TNRBio252014_DNA_FD_185870 | JGI IMG/M metagenome (GOLD analysis project Ga0209573, IMG submission 185870) | Wastewater treatment Type I Accumulibacter community from EBPR Bioreactor in Madison, WI, USA - TNR Reactor_6/25/2014_ DNA (SPAdes)... | ecosystem: Engineered > Bioreactor > EBPR >...
CGCACCGTGCGCGCTCCGATACGATCCAAGAGCCGCCCCAGTTCCGACCAGGATACCGGTACCCGAACGGAACTGGGGCGGCTCTTGGATCGTATCGGAGCGCGCACGGTGCGCAGCCTATGGCTATTGGCAAGGCCCGATGGAAAGAGGCTCACCGCGGGGATGCTGCGCTTGCGGTTCACCGCGGCTCGAAACGCCGCAGCGGTCCAGGCCGAAGAGTCTGGTGACCAACGCCTCGCTGCTCGTATCCGTCAGTTCCAGTTCCGCGATGCGCGCCCGAAGGCCGCGAGCGAGATGGCTCTGGATCACGCCAGTGACTTGCTCGGGCATAACGACAAGGAGATTACGAAGGTCGTCTACCAGCGTGTTGGGAAGCGCGTGCGGCCAACGAGGTAGCCTGGGTTGCGGAAAATGCGCGATCTTCGCATGACGAGAAATAGCAATCACAACTACAAAACACAATTTTAATCAGCCATTTACTGGCGGAGAGGGAGGGATTCGAACCCTCGGTAGGCTCACACCTACGCCTGATTTCGAGTCAGGTACATTCGGCCACTCTGCCACCTCTCCGACGGGGCGCAATGTTAGCACAAGAAGTGCTTGATGACGCGCCAAGAGCAATATTCTTGCACGCCAAGGGAAACGCGCTATCGGTGCTCGCCACCTGACCCGTTCACGTCGCGCCGATGCGCTCCAATCCGCCCATGTAGGGGCGCAGGACAGCCGGAACACTGATGCTGCCATCGGCATGCTGGAAGTTTTCCATGATCGCCACCAGCGTCCGCCCGACCGCCAGACCCGAGCCGTTGAGGGTGTGCACCAGTTCGGTCCGGTTACGCTCATTACGGTAGCGGGCCTGCATGCGGCGGGCCTGGAAAGCGCCGAAGTTGGAACATGAGGAGATCTCGCGATAGGCGTTCTGCGCCGGCAACCAGACTTCCAGATCGTAGGTCTTGGTCGCCGAGAAGCCCATGTCGCCGCCACACAAGGTGACGCGCCGGTACGGCAGTTCGAGCAGTTCGAGGATGGCTTCGGCGTGTCCGGTGAGTTCTTCGTGCGCGGCCAGCGAGGCTTCGGGAGCGACGATCTGCACCAACTCGACCTTGTCGAACTGGTGTTGGCGAATCATGCCGCGCGTGTCGCGACCGTAGGAGCCGGCTTCGGAGCGAAAACACGGCGTATGGCAGACGAGCTTGAGCGGCAGCGCGTCGGCGGCGAGGATTTCACCACGCACGATGTTGGTGACCGGCACTTCGGCGGTCGGGATGAGGTACAGCGGCTCGGCGTCGGCGCGCAGAATCTTGAACAGATCTTCTTCGAATTTCGGCAACTGTCCGGTGCCGAGCAGGCTGGCGGCGTTGACCAGGTACGGCGCGTACACTTCGAGGTAATCATGCTCGATGGTGTGCGTATCGAGCATGAACTGGGCAAGCGCCCGGTGCAGACGGGCCAGCTGTCCGCGCATCAGTGAAAAGCGCGTGCCGGCAATTTTCGCTGCCGTGGCAAAATCGAGCTGACCGAGCGCTTCGCCGAGATCGACGTGGTCCTTGACGGGAAAGTCAAAGACGCGTGGGGCGCCCCAGCATTTGACTTGGACGTTGTCGGCTTCGGATTTTCCGATCGGCACGCTCTCGTCGGGCAGGTTGGGCAGCAGCGCCAGGAAAGCATCGAGTTCCTTGAGCAGCTCGCCGAGGCGGACCTCGTTGGCTTCCAGTTCGCTCTTCAGCGCCGCCACCTGCGCCATCACCGGCGCGGCGTCTTCACCGCGGCCTTTGAGCATGCCGACCTGCTTGGAGAGGCTGTTGCGGCTGGCCTGCAGATCCTGGGTGCGGGTCTGCAGGGTCTTGCGCTCGCTTTCGAGGTTCTGGAAAGTCGCTTTGTCGAGTACGAAACCGCGCCTTGCCAGGCGTTCGGCAAGGGCATCGATGTCGCTGCGCAGGTGTTGGATGTCGAGCATGCTCAGTCCTCAGCTTGGCGATCGCGCGGCGCGATCCGCCCTCTTCCACTGCTGCCGCAGGTCCGGCGGACGGCTGCGCGCGAGCGGAACGATGATGTGGTCGGCCGGTCGGCCTGGTCCTACTTTTCGTGCTTGTCGTGCTGGTCGTTCTTTTCGTGCTTTTGTTTCGTGTTCTGCTTTTCTTTCGCCCGGCGGTCGAGCTCGCGCAGCTGTGCCAGCTTCTCGCCGATCCGGATCTCGAGGCCACGCTCGACCGGTCGGTACCACTCGACCGTCGGCATGCCGTCCGGAAAATAATTCTCGCCGGCGGCGTAGGCGTCGGTCTGGTCGTGCGCGTAACGGTAGTCCTTGCCGTAACCGAGATTCTTCATCAGTCGCGTCGGCGCGTTGCGCAGATGCACCGGCACCGGCCGCGATCCGTCAGCGGCGATGAAACTCCGCGCCGCATTATACGCGAGGTAGGCAGCGTTCGACTTGGCCGCCATCGCCAGGTAGAGCACCGCTTCGGCAAGCGCCAGCTCGCCTTCCGGGGAGCCGAGGCGTTCGAAAGTCTCGGCGGCGTCGAGGGCGATGCGCGCCGCGCGCGGATCGGCCAGGCCAATGTCTTCCCAGGCCATGCGCACGATGCGTCGCGCCAGGTAGCGCGGGTCGGCGCCGCCATCGAGCATGCGGCAGAACCAGTACAGCGCGGCGTCAGGAGACGAACCGCGCACGGCCTTGTGCAAGGCCGAGATCTGGTCGTAGAAAGCGTCGCCGCCCTTGTCGAAACGACGCAAGCTCTGCGCCACGGTGGTGTCGACGAACGCGCCATCGATCGTCGTCACGCCGGCAGTCGACGCGGCGGTGGCGATCTGCTCGAGGTGGTTGAGCAGGCGTCGCGCGTCACCGTCGGCGAGACCGACCAGGCGTGCGCGGGCGTCGTCGTCAAACTCGTGATCGGGCAGCACCTGCGCGCGCGCCCGTTCGAGGAGTTGCCCGATCTCTTCGGCCGAGAGCGGTTGCAGCACATAGACCGCGGCGCGCGAGAGCAGCGCCGAGTTGACTTCGAAGGACGGGTTTTCAGTGGTCGCGCCGACAAAAGTCAACAGCCCGCCTTCGACGTAGGGCAGGAAAGCGTCCTGCTGCGCCTTGTTGAAGCGATGCACTTCGTCGACGAAGAGGATCGTGCGGCGTCCGTTGCGGGCGCGCGTCAGCTCGGCACGCGCGACGGCCTCACGAATTTCCTTGACTCCCGAGAAGACCGCGGACAGGGCCATGAAGTCAGCATCGAAAGCATCCGCCATCAGCCGTGCCAGAGTCGTCTTGCCGACTCCGGGCGGGCCCCAGAGGATCATGCTGTGCAATTGCCGGGAACGGAAGGCCATCTCCAGCGGCTTGCCGGCAGCGAGCAGATGCGCCTGCCCGATCACCTCGGACAGGCTGCGCGGACGCAAGCGCTCGGCGAGCGGCGCATCGGAATGATGCTCGGCAAACAGGTCGTTCATTTCTCTTTCACGGCATTCACGGGCTTGCGTCAGCGCTGGAGGTGGAGGTGGAGGTGGAGGTGGAGGTGGAGGTGGAGGTCGGTGCGACACCGATGCCGACGACGATCGCATGCTAGCAGCTTTTCCGGATTGCGCTCGCCGCGCCCAGGCGGCAGCTCGCTGTCTCTGATTTGTTGAGGCCGTGAAATTGCTCACAGACCCGGCCGCGAGCCGGCACTATCTTTCGTCCATCACTTCCCGAACGCGAACAGCAGGCTTTCAGTCGATGAGCAAACAGAAAACTCGCAGTGCAAGCGACCGCCGCATGCGCGACCTCGGCCCGCCAGAAAAAGTGGCAGAACGGCGGCACAAAGCAGAACGTCGCTTACCGGAACTCACGGACCTGCCCTACGAAGAATTCGAGGCGGAACTGGCGGCTCTGGGCAAACAGGCTGCGGTATTTCTACGTAGATTTTCCAGTGGTCAATAAACGACTCCACATCCGTGGCGTCATGCTCGGAATCGCGTATCAGGGGGCTACTGCGATGTAGCAAGAGCATGGTGAGGGCCGAATCTGGCCCCACGGCAAGGCGAAAGCCGAGCTTTTGACCGGGTGCAATGCCCGGTCTTTTTTTGCCCTGATTTCCTGCGCCCAGCTGTCGGAAAGCGCCAACAGCGCGGCGCTGCTTTGGCGAAGCGTTGGGGCCGACCGGGCGAGCAGTCAGCGACGCGGCCAGCCGCCCTCAGGAAAGCGTCTGATGGGCGTCGAAAACCGCTTGTTCGAGTTCGCTGAATGCTTCGCCGACGTAGCGGCCCAGACGTTCGAGGTTCGGCAATTCGTCGCTGGCAATCAGGCCGAAGAAAAGCTGTCCGGCATAGCTAAAGAGAGTGATGTTGAGCAGATTTCCGGCCGGCAGGGTGCTGATCGGATGCAACTCTTCCATTCTCGCGCCCTTGAGGTACAGAAACTCGGGCGGCCCGGGGATGTTGGAGACCAGGGTATTGCCGATCGGTGGCAGGCGCTTGCTGAGCCCCAGCATCTCGGCCAACTGCGCGACGACGCCGGTGATCAGCGTGTAGGACTCGATCGCGTCGGGCGCGACACTGTCGATCATCGAACGCACATTGCGCAAGGAAAAACCGATGTTGCGCAAGCGAACGTAAGGGTCGTCGGTTGGCGGCGAAAGCTCGACCGGGATGATGCCGATCTTGTTGCCGGTGCCGCGCTCCCCTTCCTTGCGCAGGTTGACCGGCATCTGAGTGGTGATCGGCCTTTTCAGCTCGACGCCCTCATCGTGCAGATAGCGGTGCAAAGCGCCATCGAGACAGGTCAGGGCGACGTGGTTCAGCGTCGACCGCGTCCGGGCACAGACCTCCTTGACGCGCACCATGCTCACGCTGGCCGTCGCAAACTGCCGACCCGCGGTCACCTGCCCGGTCAGCGGCGTATTGCCGTCGGCGACGAAAGGCAGCGAAATGGCGTTCTTGGTCAGCTTGACGCCTTCCAGCGCCAGCATCGCGGCCAGACGCGCGATTCCCAGCAGGCGCGTGCCAGCACCCGCGAGGTCGCCGAGCAAGGAATGCGTCATCTCTTCTTTAAGCCGCTTCTGTTTCTTGTCGACCGGACCACGGGGAGTCGACCACAGCGGCCGCAGTTCGAGATCACTCGCCGACGTGGCCAGCGACTCCGCGGCCCAGCGCACCATGGTTACGCCATCCGCACTGGCATGATGCATCTTGACGTAGATGGCAAAACGCCGTTCGCTCAAGCCCTCGATGAGGTGTAGTTCCCAAAGCGGCCGCGAGCGCTCGAGCATCGGCTGATGCAGTTGGGAAACGAGCTGATAAAGCTCCTGCCGGCCGTTCTTGCCCCGGCGCAGCTTGTGGAAGAAGAGGTGTTGTTCGAGATCGACGGCCTCGCTTTCCTGCCAGGTCGGCATGCCGGTCAGCGAGAAATGGATGATGCGGTTGAACGGCGCCTGGACGTCGTCGAAAGTGAGCAGTTCCCGATAAAGATCGGCGACAAAGCTGGCCGGCGACCTGGCCGGTCGCTTGTAGATCATCAGCCCGCCGACGTGTTTCGGGCTGGCCTCCGACTCGGCGACAAAGAAAGCGAGATCGAGCAAGGAGAGTTTGTTCATCGAGACACCTTTCTTTCTTCGTGCTCTATGCGGCGAGATGAGAATCCGTAGCGGCGAGGGTGCGCGGGGGCGATCGGCAGCTTGCAGCCAACGGCGAGCGCGTCCCGACGGTCAGCGGCGGCAGGCTGCGACCGGCTGCAACCACTTCGACTGCCAAGGATACAACATCGAAAGGCCGGCACTTTAGAAGAAAACACCCAGGCATTTAGTGTGTGTCCTCTAGTGATCGTCGCTAGACTGGATTTCGTCAGCTGCACGGGCAGTTGCAGAAACTTTCAGTTCCAGTTGGATAAAGGAGAAACAAAATGAGCAAGACACAGACGAGCCTGGTTAATCAAGGTGGCAACGAGCAACTGATTGGCAGCGCCCAGGAATCTGTACGCAAGTTCTGGCTTTTTGGCCTTGGCGCCTATTCCCTGGCCACCAAGACCGGTGCCCAGGCCTTCGAAACGCTGCTGGCAGAAGGCAAGGCATTGCGACCCAAAGCGCGTCGGCAGATCAAGGAAAGCTCGGCCGAATTGGTCAGCACGGCCACTGAAAGCATCGATCGTGGCGAACAGCTGCTCAGAAATCGACTGCTGCGGCCACTGCATTCCATGCTCCTTGCCAGCAAGCGCGATGTCGAACAGCTTGCGGAGCGCCTCACTCAGCTGACCACCGAAGTGCGCAAGCTGACGGGCAGCGGTGACGCGCCGACGGCAAAGAAAGCAGCGGCAAGCAGCAAGCCAGGCAGCAAAGCGGCCGCCACCCCAGCCGCCCTGCCGGCAGCCGAGTCGACAGGATCGGACGACGTGCCGACGATGCTCAGCACTTCTTGAGCTCTATCCCTTGAGCTCTATCCCTCGCGCACCTTCGCCGCCTCCTTGAGCAGCCATTTCCGGAAGGCAGTCACCACCGTGCGCTCGGCGACCGCTTCAGGAACGACCAGGTAATAGGCCTGTGCCGGACGGATGACGATGTCGAAAGGCATCACCAGACGGCCGGCGGCCACTTCGGCCTCGATGAGCTGCTTGGACGCCAGCGCAACGCCGACGCCGTCGATCGCCGCCGAGAGGAGCAGCCCGGGGTCGCTGATCTGCGTACCACCGTCGGAATCGATGCCAGTGACGCCGGCCACCTGCAACCATTGGTCCCAGGTCGCCAGGGCGGGCTGGTCGAGTTCCTGCTCGGCTTCATCTTCGTGGTGGAGAAGATTGTGACGGCGCAAATCGGCCGGCACGTTCAAGGGCCGCATTCCCTTCAGCAGCAGCGGGCTGCAGACGGCGGTGTAGGCCGGCGCAAACAGCCGGTCGACGCGGCAGCCGGCATAGTGCCCATTGCCATAGCGGATGAAGGTTTCGGTCTTGTCGTCACGCACATCGACACTGGCAAGGCCCGAGAGATGCGATGCCTCACCGGTGTCGATGGTATCCAGGGAGGTCGCCATGCGCAGCTTGATCTCGGGATGCGCGGCAGTGAATTCGGGCAGATGACGGAGCAGCCAACGCGCCGCGAAAGCCGGCGGTGAAGTCACCACCAGGCGTCCGCCGAAGACCACTTGACGCGTGCTCTCGATCGCGGCAGCGAAGCACTCCAGCCCCTCGCGCACCTTGGGGAGCATGGCCCGACCTTCGCGCGTCAGTTCCAGAGCGCGCGTCAGCCGCTTGAAGAGCGGACAGTCCAGGTATTCCTCGAGACCACGGATCTGGTGGCTGATTGCCGTCGGCGTCACCGACAGCTCGGCTGCCGCGTCTTTGAAACTGAGGTGGCGAGCCGCCGCTTCGAAAGCACGCAGCGAACTCAGGGGTGGCAGGCGGTAAGTCATATAGGTGAGATTTTTTCACGCATCGGCTGACATTTGATCGTTTGCCGGCGCAGCCGCCAACAAATAAAGTTACGGCGAACTCTCGGAAACCGGGAACAACGCAAGGACAGAAGGAACCACAAATGAAAACCAACCTCAACCATGACCAGATCGCAGCGATCATTGAACAAGCACGCAAGGAACGTAGTCTCGCCGTTGGCAGACACGTCGCCATCGCCATGCACAGACTGCTCGACTGGATGGAAAAAGGCAAGCAGGACACCCCGCAAACAACAGCGCCGAAGCAGAGCGGCTACCATCTGAGCAGCGAAGGCAGCCATCCCAAGGCTTTCGATACTTCGGCCTTCGTTTGATTTTTGGCCGCCAGGCAAGCGCAGAAAAAACCTTACACCGCTCTTATACCAGACTCACGATAGCCCAAAACAGTACAGGAACACATAGCAAAATGAAAACCACCCTCAGCCACGAACAGATGACGATGATCGTCGAACGTGCCACCCGGGAACGCAATGCCGCCCTCTCCGACTTCATCGCCACCTTCGCCGACAAAATGCTCGATGCGACAGCAAGAGGATTCGAGAAGTTTGTGAACACCCTCCGGGTGGATGCCAGGACTGGCTTCTGACGCTGGCCCAGCGAAACTACTCTCTGAGCCTCCTCTGAGCCCCCTCTCCCCCAACCCCTCCCCCGCGAGGGGGGAGGGGAGTTTGGCTTTTGGTGGGGTGACGGTTCGGGATTTTTGGCAGGCACCTGCTTGGGGGCTCAGCTCTTCCCCTCTTCTCTCTTCCCTCTTCCCCTCTTCCCCTCTTCCCTCGTCCCCTCTTCCCCGCTGACCGAGGCCGGCCGTGACAGGAACCGGCGGATTGACGTACGATCTGCGTCCGAAACCAGTCAGCCACCACGGACCCCGCCATGCCCAGAATCCAGATCGACATCCCCGAGCATTTCGTCTACTCGACCGAGATCACGCTCTATCTCAGCCACATGAACTTTGCCGGCCACCTCGACAATGCCTTGTTGTTGTCCCTGGTTTCCGAGGCGCGGGCGCGGTTTTTCATCGCTCTGGGCTATACCGAGCTGAACGTCGAGGGAGTGGGCATCGTCGTCGCCGATGCGGCCGTGCAGTACAAGTCCGAGGCCTTTCACGGTGAAGTGATGGTCGTTGACATGAGCGCCAGCGATTTTGGCAGCAAGGGCTGCGACCTGCTGTGGCGCATGCATGAGAAGCTCAGCCAACGTGAAGTCGCACGCGGCAAGACGGGCATCGTCTTCTTCGACTATGAGGCCCGCAAAGTGGCGCCGGTACCGGCCAACTTCCGCGCCCGCGCGCAAGCCTGAACGCCCGGCCGCCGCGTTGCCCCGCCGCCGTCCTTTGCGGCAGCCCATCGGCTGCGGCGCAAGCGCTGCCGCCGGCCTCTATGCCGGGGCGTACTCGCGCACCAGCCGCTTCTGCAAATAGCCGATCTGCTTGAGCGCCTCTTTGAGGATCAGGCGATCCAGTTCGTGCAGCTCGTCGGGCGCGACACGGTTGCAAACGGCATCGGCCGCGCCGCTGACCTGCTGCTGGAGCCTGAGACGCTGGATGTGCTGAAAGGCGTCGATCAGAGCCGCCATTTCGTGGACACCAGCGCCGATCTGCTCGCCGGTCACGCGCAGGCGCTCGGCGGTATTGGTATCAGGAATCTGGCGGGCCAGCGCGTAAACCCGGGCGGCGTCCACCAAGGGGCGCGAACCATGTTTCTTGAGATCGATGGTGTTCGGGAATTCCTTGTCAAGATCGGTTCGGAACCCCTTCCACCAGTTCAGCGGCGACTCCCAGTTGAGCGTGTTCTCGACCATCGCGCGCAGAAAGATCGGGTAGCTGTACGCCCGCTCCAGGAGCCAGCTACGCAAGTCGTTGGCCAGCGACTCCTGCCCATACAGGCCGCGCAGATCGAAGAAGATGCTCGCATTGAGCAAAGCCTCCGGTTGCGGGCTTTCCAGCCAGCCTGAAAAGGCTCTTCGCCATTCGTCGGCAGACAAACACCACTGCCGGTTGCTGGCCATGATATCGCCCTTGCATAGCGGAAAACCACAGGCATCGAGGGCCTCGTTCACCGCCCGGGCGAAAGGCAGGAAAGCGCTGCGCAGATGCGCCGCCTGCTCATCCGAGTCGGCGGCGAAGATCAGGCCGTTGTCCTGGTCGGTGGCCAGGGTCTGCTCGAGCCGCCCCTCGGAACCAAATACCAGCCAGCACCATTGGACGTAGGGCAGCTCGTGTTGCCCGGCGACCAGTTCGATGACCTGCAGGGTGAGCAGATCGTTGAGCGACGAGAGGCGATTGCAGAGCGCATCGGCGCTGACCCGCTCGGCGACCAGACGCCCGACCAGTGCGCGGATCTCGGCAGCCAGATGGACCAGCGTCGGCAGGTCGCGTGCCGCCAGAATTGCTTTGACGAGATCGGTGCTCTGCGCGCCCGGCAGGGTGTACAGATCGGTCTGCGAAACGAGGTTGAAGTAGCTGCCGTCCGCCTCGGTAAGCACCAGATGGTGCACCCCGCGCCGCACCATGACCACGCTGGCCTGGTGCGCCGTGCTGTCCGCCGGCACGGTAATCAGGCCGCCGGTCATCACCGCCGCGATCGGCGCCGTCAGATCGCAGGCTTCGATGGCCACGCGGCGCACGACGTCGTGCAGGGTGATGATGCCCAGCGCTACTCGGCTGCCCTCGTCGACCACCACCACCGCATCGCCGTGCGTCTTGTCGAGTAGCTGTAGCGTCTCGCGCACGCTGGTCGACGGGCCGACCGTCAAGGGCTGACTGCGCACCAGATGGCGCAGTCCGACATACGGCGAGAACGGGGTGACGCGTGTCCTCGGCTCAGTATTTGAGTCGGGCATGGTAGGTTCTCTGGCTGGCTTCGCGCGCTTGGCGCAGGGTCGTGATGCCCATTTCGGCAAGCAAGGGCAGCATCTTCAGAAAAACTTCGCCGGTCACCATGGCATCGCCAAGCGCAGTATGGCGTCCGAACACAGAGACGCCGAGGCGCTCGGCGATTGCTTCCAGGCGGTGCGTATTCTGGTTCGGCTGCAAGACCGCTGAAAGCAGCAAGGTATCGAGCACCGGTTGAGCGAAGCACACGCCGCTTTGCCGCTCCTTCATTTGCAGGAAACGCATGTCGAAAGCGGCGTTGTGACCGACCAGGACGGTGTCGGCACAGAACGCATGGAAAGTCGGCAGGACGGTCGCGATCACCGGCTGTCCGGTGAGCACTTCGCGGGTAATGCCGTGCACCTTGACTGATTGTTGCGACAGCGGGCGCTTCGGGTCGACCAGTTGATCGAAGCACTCGTGACGCAGCAGGCGACGATTGACGATACGCGTTGCACCGATCTGGATGATCTCATCGCCGGCGGACGGCTCCAGGCCGGTCGTTTCGGTATCGAAAACGGTGTATGAAAGCTCCGCCAGCGGTCGATCGTCGAGTTCGTGGCTGCCTCCCGACCAGTGGAAGATATCGAAGTCATAAAACTCGGGACGTTCGCCTTCGGCCGCGGAAACGATTGCCCGCGGCAGATCTTTCGGCGCCTCGGCCGCCGGCAGCATGGTTCGGAAGAAAGCCCGATGCGAGACACGCTCGCGCTGGAACCAGATCTCGCCGTTGCAGCGCTCGATGACATCGACGACGCTCAGCGGCGAGCTCTCGCCACCGATATTCATCGGGTCCTGCAACCAGATCATGGCCGCTTCATTGTTCAGGAAGGTGCCGGTCCAGTACAAATCGAGCTGGGCGAGGTGGCCGCTGCGCTGCAAGGACAGGCGCACTTCGCGCACCTCGTACTCGTCCTGCAAACGCAGCGCCAGATAGCTCAGGGCTTGCAGGAGTCCGAAGCTGTCTACGCGCAACCACAGACCCTCATCGATCTGCTCGGACTTGACCGCCAGCTTGTGCTGCCCGGCGTTGCCGCGCTCGGCGATGCGGCGTGCAGCGACTTCGACGAGCTCGGCGCCGAGGATTTCCTCAAGCAGCCAGCGCTCGCGCAGATCGTTCGAAAAAGCGGCCGCCGCTGTCTCGAACTGCGTCGACAGCACACTGGCCTCGTCGCGGATCACGCCGAGAAAGCGATCACGCTGCTGGGCTGGCATATCGGAAAAATCGGAGAGCATTTCGGCTGCCGCACGCAAGCTTCCCAGGGGCCCGCGCCCGCCTTCGATCAGTGACTGGATCAGGGCGTCGCGGCGCGCATGCCGCTCGTTGGTGCTCGTCACGTCGTCCAGAACGAGAACGAAACCGGTAACCGAGAGGTCACCGACCTGCGCGCCGGGCTGTCCGTCGCTACCCAGGACCGGCGACATGTGCGCGCGCAGCAAGCGCCCGGCACGGGTGGCGGTGACGAACTGCGCCGAGCCGAGGAGTTTCTTGCGGTCAACTCCAGCCTCGCCGTCCGCATCGCGACTGGCCGACTGCAGACGTTCCAGCGCATGCTCGATCAGCGCCCGATCGAAAACCGTGTAAATCGAACGCCCCAGGCCAAGCAATTCGCCATTGCTGCCGTCAGGCCCGGCAGAAAGCTCCTGCTTGGCGCGCTGGTTGTAGAGCAGCACGCGGCCATCCAGATTGCAGACCACAACGCTCTGACTCAGATCGGCCATCAGCGCAGCCAGGCGGCTGCGCTCCTCTTCCAGCGAAGCGCGGGCTTCACGCACGCGCTCGGCGACATCGCGCTCGAGTGCGTCGCGTGCGGCCAGCAGTTGATTCGCCGCCTGCCCCAGGGCGCGCAATTCGGGTGTTGCCGGCTCTGGCAAACGCAGTCCACTGTGGGTAGTCACCGCCGCCAGGTCCTCGGCCATGCGCAGTGGCCCATTGACGTAACGTGTATAGCAGCCGGCGATCACCAGGTAGGCGCCCCCGGCCCCGGCCAGGGTCAGCAAGAGCAGGACAAAGATCCTGCCTGCGGCGGACCAACCGCCACCGCTGCCATCGGCTTCGGTAACCCACATCAGGGTCGCCGCGGCGAGCACCACGGCAAGCACGAACAGACCGGCCAACAGCGCGGCCCTGTACAGCTGGCGCGTGGCCTTCATCTACGTCTCCAGGAGCTTGCGCACCTCGGCGAGCAACTCTTTGGTCGAGAAGGGCTTGGTCATGTAGCCGTCGGCGCCGAGTCCGAGGCCTTTGCTGACTTCGGTGTCGCGCCCTTTGGCAGTGAGCATCAGAATGCGCGTGGCACTGAGCTCGGGGTCAGCGCGCAAGGCCTGGCAGACGTCGAAGCCATTCATCTTGGGCATCATGACGTCGAGCAGAACGAGATCGGGCTTCTCGGCACGCACTTTCGCCAGTGCCTCTTCGCCGTCCCCGGCGACCAGCACCTCGAAACCCTCCCGGCGCAGCAGAAACTCGATCGAAATGACAATGTTTTGCTCGTCGTCGGCAATCAGTATTTTCTTGCTCATCAACACTCCGCTCATGAATTAACTACGCTACCTACGGCGCCTCCCCTGACGGCTGCGCAGGCGCAAAGGGCAAGAAGAAACGAAAGGTGGCGCCCTCACCCGGGACGCTTTCAACCCACAGCTGGCCACCAAAGTGTTCGACGATACGGCGGCTGATCGGCAGCCCGAGACCGGTGCCGGATGGCTTGGCGGTCATCGTATCGCCCACCTGGCGAAACTTCTCGAAAACAAGCTCCTGATCTTCCAGGCGAATCCCGGGCCCGTTGTCCGCAACACCGACTTCGAGGCCGTCCTCCCGCCGCTTCAGCGAGACGC